>Ga0134100_1000410_pt1 | contig 52636 bp, 47 predicted proteins | sample 11_taG_2_FD_94444 | JGI IMG/M metagenome (GOLD analysis project Ga0134100, IMG submission 94444) | Switchgrass degrading microbial communities from high solid loading bioreactors in New Hampshire, USA - 11_42_5_180_A3 metaG | ecosystem: Engineered > Bioreactor > Semi-continuous > Anaerobic >...
ATGAACGACCCGCTGGTGGTGATCGGCTGATGGCGGCCCATGAGCGTGCGCAGCTCCCGGCGGAGATCGTGGCCGTGATCACGGCGGCCATCGCCGCGGCGCTGGACCGGCCCCTGGGGAGCTTTGCTATCCGGTCGATCACGCCGGCCGGCCCCGGGCCGGGAACGACCGGGTTTGGCCCCGCCGGGGGGGCCGGAGGCGGAGCGCCCGTCTGCCCGGCGGCCGGCGGGAGGATCCTGGCCGGGCCGGCGGCGGCCGCAGTGGGGGCGGGCAGCGGCTGGGCCCGGGCCGGCGTCGTGCAGGCGCACCTCGTACGGGCGCAGTTCGGCAGTCGCACCCGGTAGCGGGGTGACACCAGGGGAGGGGGAGGCAAGGCATGTTCCAGAAGATCCTGATCGCCAACCGGGGCGAGATCGCCATCCGGATCATCCGGGCCTGTCGCGAGCTGGGGATCAAGACGGTGGCCGTCTACTCCGAGGCCGACCGGGACGCCCTGCACGTCCGCATGGCCGACGAGGCGCACTACATCGGCCCGGCGCCTTCGAACCAGTCGTACCTGTCGGTGCCGGCGATCATCACCGCGGCGACGGCCAGCGGCGCCGACGCCATCCACCCGGGCTACGGCTTCCTTGCCGAGAACCCGTTCTTCGCGGAGGCCTGTCGCCAGTGGAAGATCGCCTTCATCGGCCCCAACCCGGAGGCCATCCGGGCGATGGGCATGAAGGACGCTTCGAAAGCACTCATGAAGAAAGCCGGGGTGCCCACCATCCCCGGCTCGGATGGGCTGGTCACCAGCGAGGCGGACGCCCTGGCGGTGGCGGAGGAGATCGGCTACCCCGTGATGGTGAAGGCCACGGCGGGCGGCGGCGGGCGGGGCATCCGCATCGCCCGGAACGCCGAGGAACTGGTGCAGGCGCTGCAGAAGGCGGCCAGCGAGGCCGGGGCGGCCTTCGGCAACGCGGCCGTGTTCGTGGAGAAGTACATTGAGGTGGGTCGCCACATCGAGGTGCAGGTGCTGGGCGACCAGCACGGCAGCATCATCCACCTGGGCGAGCGCGAGTGCTCGCTGCAGCGCCGCCGGCAGAAGGTGCTGGAGGAGGCGCCGGCCCCGTTCCTCCCCGAGGAGACCAGGCAGCGCATCCGCGAGGCGGGGGTGCGGGCGGCGAAGGCGGTGGGTTACGACAACGCCGGCACGGTGGAGATGATCTACGACGAGCTTTCCGGGGAGTTCTACTTCCTGGAGATGAACACCCGCATTCAGGTGGAGCACCCGGTGACGGAAGCGGTGACGGGCATCGACCTGGTGAAGGCGCAGATCCGGATCGCCGCGGGCGAGCCGCTGCCCTGGAAGCAGGAGGACATCGTCATCCGGGGCCACGCCATCGAGTGCCGCATCAACGCCGAGGACCCCGACAACAAGCTCTACCCCTCCACCGGGACGGTCACCGCCCTGGAGGTCCCGGGCGGCCCCTGGACCCGCTGGGACGGCATGCTCTTCCCGGGGTACAAGGTGATGCCCTTCTACGACTCGCTGGTGGGCAAGCTGATCGTGTGGGGCGAGGACCGGGCCGACGCCATCGCCAAGATGCAGCGGGCCCTGGCCGAGTTCCGGGTCGAGGGCATCAAGACCACGGTGCCCATGCACCAGCGCATCCTGGCCTCGGCGGACTTCCGGGAGGGCCGCTTCTCCACCGAGTGGCTGGAGGGATTCCTGGGGCTGAAGTAGAAAAGGGCCGGGCAGTGAGCCCGGCTCTTGTTCGTGACGGGGAGGCCATCGCACGTGGACGTGGACAAGCAAGCCATCCGGCGGCGGCTGATTGCCGCCCGGCAGGCCCTGGACCCCGCGGAACGCACCCGCCTGAGCCTGGCGGCCCAGGAGGCCCTGCTGGCGCTGCCGGAGTGGGCCGGGGCGGAAAGCGTGCTTCTGTACCTGCCGGTGCGCGGGGAGGTCGACACCGCACACCTGGTGGCTGCCGCCCTCGATCAGGGCAAGCGGCTCCTGCTCCCCCGGGTGGAGCGGGCGGCCCGGCGGCTGGCGCTGCACCGGTGGAGCGGCAGACGGGATGACCTGGCCCCCGGCGCCTTCGGCATCCCGGAGCCCCGGCCCGACCTGCCCCGGGAGGACCCTCTGGCCGTCGACCTGGCGGTGGTGCCGGGGGTTGCCTTCGACCCGCAGGGATACCGGCTTGGCTACGGCGGCGGCTACTACGACTGGGCCCTGCCGGAGATGGTTCGGGCCGTGAAGATCGGCCTGGGCTACGGCTTCCAGGTGGTCCCGACGCTGCCGGCGGAGGCCCACGACGTGCGGCTCGACGCCCTGGCCACCGAGGGCGGGGTACTGCGGTTCCCGCCCGAGGGGCCCCCGGAAGCCGCGGACGGCCCCAGGGGCTACAGCTGCTGACCGGAACCGGGTGGCCCGGCCAGTCGGGCAACCGGCCGCTGGCCCTTGCTCCGCCGGGCCAACTTCTCTCCCGTCTACGCCTTTACCTGCTCCACCCACTCCGGCTGCACGGGGATGCCGTGCTCGGGAAACGTGGCGACCTGCGGCACGTAGTAGAAGTTCATGTTGGGATTCCGGCCGTACCAGGCCCGCACCCGTTCCTCGGTCCAGATCTGCGCCGCCCCCTCGAGGGCCGCAGGGGTGAGGGGGAGGACGGTGCGCCGTCCGTCCAGCTCATACGTCAGCACCGCGCACTCGGCCGGGATGGCCGAGACGGGCACCGCGATGCGGGTTCGGCTGAAGAGCCGGGAACCGGGGAGTTGCCGGAAATCGATGGGCGTGAAGTAGACGCCCGAGTTGCGGAAGGGACCCAACAGGGGCTCGGCCCACTGGGCGTACAGCCAGCGGTAGAACGACTCGGTCCGGCGCCAGCGCTCCGACTCAGGGAAGGCGCTGGCCGGCAGGAGCCCCCGCTCCAGGATGCTCGGCAACACGTCGTCGCCGCTTAGCAGATAATGGTACACCACGTCGGTGCGACAGACAGTTGGCAAGAGTGGATCACCTCGGCCGCTTGAATACGACGGCCACCCACGGCGATCCTGCAGGCGCCTTGCCCATCGCACAAGCAAAGAGGCCGGAGGCATACGCCCCCGGCCTCACGTCTGTCTGCCTGCGAAGCTCCGCTGCCTTACTCGGCCCAGCTGCGGGCCCGGTCCACGGCCCGCCGCCAGCCGGCGTAGCGGCGTTCCCGCTCCTCCTCGGGCATGGCCGGCGTGAAGGCCCGGTCCAGGGCCCACTTGTCGGCCAGCTCGGCCTGGCTGCGCCAGAAGCCGGTGGCCAGCCCGGCCAGGTAGGCGGCGCCCAGCGCAGTAGTCTCCGCGATCTGCGGCCGCTCCACCGGCACGCCGAGGATGTCGGACTCGAACTGCATCAGGAAGTTGTTGGCCACGGCCCCGCCGTCGACCTTCAACCGGTTGAGCCGGATGCCGGAGTCGGCCTCCATCGCGCCGATCACGTCGCGGACCTGGTAGGCGATGGACTCCAGCGTCGCCCGGGTGATGTGCGCCCGGCCCGTGCCCCGGGTGAGGCCGACGATGATGCCCCGGGCGTACATGTCCCAGTACGGGGCGCCCAGGCCCACGAAGGCGGGCACCACGTAGACGCCGCCCGTGTCCGGCACCGAGAGGGCCAGCGCCTCCGAGTCGGCCGAGCGGTCGAAGAAGCGCATCTCATCCCGCAGCCACTGCACGGCGGCGCCGCCGATGAAGATCGAGCCCTCCAGGGCATACTCCACCCGGCCGCCGATGCCCCAGGCGATGGTGGTGAGCAGCCCGCTGTGCGAGGGCACGGCCCGCTCGCCGGTGTTCATCAGCAGGAAGCAGCCGGTACCGTGGGTGCTCTTGGCGTCGCCCGGGCGGAAGCAGGTCTGGCCGAAGAGCGCCGACTGCTGGTCGCCCGCGACCCCGGCGATGGGGATGGCGGCCCCCAGCACCGCCGGGTCGGTCTCGCCGTAGATGTGGCTGGAGGGGAGGGCCTGGGGCAGCATGGAGCGGGGAATCCCCAGTTCGGCCAGGATCTCCTCGTCCCAGTCCAGGGTGTGGATGTTGAAGAGCATGGTGCGCGAGGCGTTGGAGTAGTCGGTGGCGTGCACCCGGCCGCCGGTCAGGTTCCAGATGAGCCACGAGTCGATCGTGCCGAAGCGCAGCCGCCCCTGGGCGGCCTTCTCCCGGGCGCCGGGTACGTTGTCGAGGATCCACTTCACCTTGGTGCCGGAGAAGTAGGCGTCAATCACCAGGCCTGTCTTGGCCCGGATGCGGTCGCGCCAGCCCCGCGCCGCCAGGTCGTCGCAGATGGGGGCCGTACGCCGGCACTGCCACACGATCGCGTTGTAGACCGGCTCGCCGGTCTCGGCGTCCCAGACCACCGTGGTCTCGCGCTGGTTGGTGATGCCGATGGCCGCGACCTCATCCAGGCGCACGCCGGTCTTCTCCAGCACGCCCCGGATCGTGCTCAGCTGGCTGGACCAGATCTCCCGGGGGTCGTGCTCCACCCATCCCGGTTGCGGGAAGATCTGACGGAACTCCTGGCTGACCTGCCCGACGGGGCGGCCGTCCCGGTTGAAGAGGATTGCACGGGAAGACGTGGTGCCTTGATCGAGCGCCAATACATACTGCCGTGTCACTTCTCGTCTACCCCCTACAGGCCGGGCGCCCGCCCAGCCCAACTTGCACTTGGAAGCATGCACCCGGCGTGTGACCGGGACGGGCTCGCCGGCTTGGTACCCACCGCCATGGCGGCCGGAAGCCTTGTGGATGGGGATGGCTACGCCGGCACCCACCCGCGTTCGATCATGCCGGTGGCCAGGCGGTCGACGGCGTACAGATAGGCGCCGTCACGCATGGAGACGTTGTACCGCTGGCTGTACGACAGGACCGCCGCGAAGGCCTCGGTCATGTAGCGGTCCAGCCGGCGCTGCACGGCCCGCTTCGACCAGCGCAGCCCGCCCTGCTGACCCTGGACCCATTCGAAGTACGACACGGTGACGCCGCCGCCGTTGGCCAGGATGTCCGGCACGTGCAGGATGCCGCGGTCGGCCAGCACCGCCGCCCCCTCGGGGGTGGTGGGCCCGTTGGCGCCCTCCACCACGATGGGTGCCTGGACCTTCGCCGCCACCTCGGCGGTGATCTGCCCCTCCAGGGCGGCCGGCACCAGCACGTCCACCGGCAGGGCGAAGAGCTGCTCGTTGGTGATCGGGTCAGCCTGCGGGAAGCCCGCCACGCCGCGGTTCGCCTGGGCGTAGGCGGCCAGCGCCGGCACGTCGAGTCCGCCCTCCCGGTAGACGCCGCCGGTGATGTCGGTGACCGCCACCACCTTCGCACCCATGCTGGTCAGCGCCTCCACCGCGCCCCGGCCGACGTTGCCGAAGCCCTGCACGGCCACCCGGGCGCCCCTCAGGTCGATGCCCCTCACCCGGCAGGCCTCACGCGTCACGTAGGCGATGCCGAGGCCGGTGGCGCCGGTGCGGCCCTCGATGCCGCCCAGGTTCAGGCTCTTCCCGGTGAACACCGAGAAGTCGATGACGTTGGACTGTTTCAGGTACTCATCGAGCATCCAGCCGATGATGCGGGAGTTGGTGTTCACGTCCGGCGCCGGGATGTCCTTCTCCGGCCCGAGCATGTCCTTGAGCCCGCGCACGTAGCCCCGGGCGATCTGCTCCACGACGGAGGCGGGCAGCGTGGTCGGATCGCAGATCACGCCGCCCTTGGCGCCGCCGTAGGGCAGGCCCAGCACGGCGTTCTTCAGGGTCATCAGCATCGCCAGCGCCTCGACCTCTTCCTTCGTCACGTTCGGGTGGAAGCGCACCCCGCCCTTGAAGGGCCCGAAGACGGCGGCGTGCTGTGAGCGGTATCCGAGGAAGGTCTCGACCGAACCGTCGGGCATGGTGACGGCGATGTGAACCTCGAGGGTGCGCCGCGGGTTGCGCAGGACCTTGTAGACGTTCTCCGAGTGCCCCAGCTTCTCCACCGCCCGGCGGATGGTGTCCTGGGTGTCCCGGAAGAACTCCTGGCCAGTCATGAAAGACTTCCTCCCTTCATTTGTTGCAGGCCACGATCCCTTCCAGTTGCATGCCACGACTCTGTTCAAGTTGCCAGCTATGACCCTATGTAATGTTCAGCAAGTGAGGGCTGGGCTCCTGCGTCGCGCAGGGGTCGAGCCCGCTTTTCTTGCATAAACCTCAGTCTCTTGTCCCGTGCCGAACCTGGCGGATTCCCCGCAAGATTTCTATGCAAGTTTGGAACCTCGGGTTCGGGACTTACGTCTCCAATACCCGCATCTGTGGAAGGGAGGATTGCGGCTCCTGGCCACCCTCCGGCCCCGGGCGGAGGAGGTGGAGGCGGTGAAGTCCATCGACTTCTCGGTGGAACGGGCCGAGACCCTGGCGTTCATCGGGCCCAACGGCGCCGGCAAGTCGACCACCATCAAGATGCTGACGGGCATCCTCCACCCGACGGGCGGCACCGCCACGGTGCTCGGCTTCACGCCCTGGAAGCAGCGGCAGCGGCTCGCCTTCCGCATCGGGTCGGTCTTCGGCCAGAAGTCGCAGCTCTGGCGTCACCTGCCGCCGGTGGACACCTTCAACCTGCTGGCCCGCATCTACGAGCTGGACTGGACTTCGCACAGCGGGAGTGTCAGCTTTCAGCACACCCCTGGCGGTGCTCCGTACTGCATTTTGACAGTCGCCCCCCGGCGCCGCTCTCGCGACGGTCACAGAAACGGTCTCGAACCGGTTCAGGTTGACAGGGACCGCGTGGAAGACCTGTCGGATAGGCTCCGGTGCCCGCTTCGCACAGCGGGAGTGTCAACTTTCAGCACACCCCTGGCGGGGCACCGTACTGCATTTTGACAGTCGCCCCCGGCGCCGCTCTCGCAACCGTCACAGAGACGGTCTCGAACCGGTTCAGGTTGACAGGGGCCGCGTGGAAGACCTGTCGGACAGGCCCACGTGCCCGCTTCGCACAGCGGGAGTGTCAACTTTCAGTACACCCCTGGCGGTGCACCGTACTGCATTTTGACAGTCGCCCCCCGGCGCCGCTCTCGCGACGGTCACAGAAACGGTCTCGAACCGGTTCAGGTTGACGGGGGCCGCCTGGAAGACCTGTCGGACAGGCCCACGTGTCCGTTTCGCACAGCGGGAGTGTCAACTTTCAGCACACCCCTGGCGGGGCACCGTACTGCATTTTGACATTCGCCTCCCGGCACCGCTCTCGCGACGGTCACAGAAACGGTCTCGAACCGGTTCAGGTTGACGGGGGCCGCCTGGAAGACCTGTCGGACAGGCCCACGTGCCCGCTTCGCACAGTGGGAGTGTCAGTTTTCAGCACACCCCTGGCGGGGCACCGTGCTGCATTCTGACAGTCGCTCCCTGGCGCCGCTTTCGCGACCGTCACAGAAACGGTTTTGAACGGGTCGACCTGAAAGCGACTTCGTCAACAACTGCCCACCGGCTTTCGTGTCCACTCCGTATACCTGATCCTGCAGTCATCTGATCACGAGGCATTTCGGCCCGCCCCGCAGGGGACGGGCCTTTGGCGCGCCAAGGGTATGGGCGATTCTACCTATCGTGAGAATTGTGTCTTCAACTTGTCTAAGATTCTCTTGCGTTTTACCCATTTCGTGGTACTATGGTGGTGAAGAGTGGTGGAAAGTGGGGCGCTAGCCCATTGAAGCGGCTGGCGCCCACCTGCCCCTTCACCATGCGGCTGGCGCCACTGCGGGACCGCTGGCAGCGGGGGACGACAGCTATGTTCATGGGCGAGTTCCAGCACGCAATCGACGCCAAAGGGCGGCTCATCATCCCGGCCAAGCTGCGCGAGGGGCTGGGTGAGCGCTTTATTGTTACCAAGGGGCTGGACCGCTGCCTGTTCGTCTTCCCCCAGGCCGAGTTTGAGGCCGTCAGCCAGAAGCTGCGGGGCCTCGGGATGAGCTCCAGCGCCGCCCGGGCGTTTAACCGCCTGTTCTTCTCCGGCGCCACCGAGTGCGAGCTCGACCCCCAGGGGCGTGTCCTCCTGCCCAACAACCTCCGGGAGTACGCCGGCATCGTGAAGGACTGCGTGATCGTCGGCGTGGAGAACCGGGTGGAGATTTGGGCGCAGGAGCGGTGGGCAGAGTACAGTGAGGAGGCCGGCAAGCTCTACACCGAGATTGCCGAGAAGCTGGGCTTCTGATCGGCGGGCGCCAGGCCCCCCGGCGCTTGTCGCCCCGCCTTCGCACGCGCCCGGGGCTGCCGCCCTCCAATCCCGGATGGCGAGGCGATCACCGTGGCCTTTCACCACGTGCCGGTGCTCTTGCTGGAGACCATGGACGTCCTGGCCGTGCGGCCGGGTGGCGTGTACATCGACTGTACGGTTGGGGGCGGCGGGCACGCCGCCGAGATCCTGCGGCTCTCGTCGCCAGACGGCCGCCTGATCGGCTTCGACCAGGACGAGGCTGCCCTCGGCGCCGCCGGCGAGCGGCTGGCGCCCTTCGGCGAACGGGTGCAACTGGTGCGGACCAACTTCGCCGAGATCGCGGCCGTTGTCGCCCGCCTGGGGCTGGGCTCGGTGGACGGCGTACTGATGGACATCGGCGTCTCGTCCTACCAGTTCGATGAAGGGGAGCGGGGCTTCAGCTACCATCATGATGCTCCCTTGGACATGCGCATGGACCGGACCAAACCGCTCACTGCAGCGGTGGTCGTCAACGAGTGGCCGGAGGATGAGCTCGCCCGGGTGATCCGGGAGTACGGCGAGGAGCGATGGGCCAGGCGCATCGCCCAGTTCATCGTGCGGGCCCGCAAGACCGGGCCCATCGAGACCACCGGCCAGCTGGTGGAGATCGTCAAGGCCGCCATCCCTGCCGCCGCCCGACGGGAGGGGGGGCACCCGGCCCGCCGTACCTTCCAGGCCATCCGCATCGCCGTCAACGACGAGCTCGGAGCGCTGGAGCGGGGGCTGCAGGGCGCCCTGCAGGTGCTGAAGCCCGGCGGCCGCCTGGCGGTGATCACCTTCCACTCGCTCGAAGACCGCATCGTGAAGCGCACCTTCGCCCGGTGGGCGAACCCGTGCACCTGTCCGCCCGACGCCCCGGTCTGCGTCTGCGGCAAGCGGCCCTTGGCCGAGCCGGTCACGCGCAGGCCCATCCGGCCGTCGGCGGCGGAACTGGCTGCGAACCCCCGGTCACGGAGCGCCACGCTCCGGGCCATCGTGAAGCTTCAGGGAGACGAGGAGGCGAAGTGAGATGTCGGCAGCGCCGCAACTGACCCCGGCCCGAAAGCCCCAGACATACGTTCCGGCAGTTCCGGCCACCCCGGCTCCGGCGCCCGCACTGCGTCCGGCACGCCGCCGGGTGAGCATTCCTGCGGTCCTGGGCCTCATCGCGGTGTGGATGGCCATGATGGCCCTCGCCTTCTCCCTGGTTCAGACCAAGGCCGCCATCCGGCGGGCGGAGGCGGCCACGGCCGAGGCACAGCGGCAGATCAGTCTGCTCACCGAGCAGAACCTCGCCCTGGAGGCGCAGATTGCCAACGCCGCCTCGGTGGAGGAGGTGGAGCGGTGGGCCCTGGCCCACGGCATGAAGCAGCCCGAGGGCGCGGTGGAGACGCTCCAGGGCCGTGAGGAGGCCGTGCGGACCCCGGCCGAGCCGGAAGCGGCTGCGCCCGAGGTCGCCGCGGAGGGAGTTGAGTCCTCCTTCTGGCAGGCCTGGATCGACCGGATCGCCGCCCGGGTGCAGGCCCTGGCGGCTGGGCAGCAGTAGTGCAAGTTGGAAGTGGCACAGGGCTGACCCGCGTGCGGGTCAGCCCTGTTTTGGTAACGATTTGAGCCACACCCTCCACTGGGTGTGGCTCAAATCGTTACCCTTCACGCCTCAACAGATGCCCTGGGAGATGCCTGCCGGCCGGTCATGGGGGGTTCGACCAGCCCCACCGGCCCCCGCAGGGGGTAGGCCCGGTCAGACTCGCCCCCGGCCGGCGGCCGTCACCCCCGGGCGAGACTCTGCCTTCCACTCTAACGGTAACGATTTGAGCCACGGCCCCCACTAGGTGTGGCAAATCGTTACCCTTCACGCCTCAACAAACGCCCTCGGAGATGTCTGCTGGCCGGTCATGGGGGGTTCGACCAGCCCCATCGGCCCCCGCAGGGGGGGTAGGCCCGGTCAGACTCGCCCCCGGCCGGCGGCTGCCACCCCCGGGCGAGACCCTGCCTTTCACTCGAACGGTAACGATTTGAGCCACGCCCTCCACCCGGCGTGGCTCAAATCGTTACCCTTCAAGTGCTGCTGTGCAACATACCTCTCACCCAGTCAAGAGGAACCCGTGCGGCCCAGAAAGGGGATGTCTCCGGGGCGAACTCTACCTGCCACACCGCCCTCAGGGAAGGGCCTGATGCCCCTCGTGCGCCCGGGGCAAGCACCCGCCACCGTCCTCCGCCTCGGTGCGCGCTTCTTCCGGGACAACCTGCCGCATAGACTCCCTGTGGCCAACCTCTGGCCGTGGGGGGAATGCCGCCGTGTCCATCGGGGTGCTGAGCCGCCGCCGCACGGTCGCACTGATCGGCGTCTTCGGCGTGATCTTCACCGCGCTGGTGGGCCGCATGGTCCACCTGCAGATCATCGCCGGCGACTACTTCGCCGACAAGGCCTTTCGTTACCGCATGCGCCCGGTGCCCATCCAGGCGGATCGGGGCCGGATTCTCGACCGCAACGGCTACCCGCTGCTCACGAACCGGGTCTGCGAATCGGTCTACGCCGAGCCGATCCTCATCCAGGACAAGGCAGCCGCCGCCCGGGCGCTGTCGCCCATCCTCAACATGTCGCCCGAGGAACTGGAGAAGCGCATGAGCCGGCATACGTTCTTCGAGTGGCTCAAGCGGAAAGTCGACCCGGAGGTGGCGCAGCAGGTGAAGGCGCTGAACATCACGGGCATCGGGCTGGCCCCGGAGAAGTGCCGTTACTATCCCGAGGGCGAACTGGCAGTGCACGTGCTGGGCATCGCCAATCTCGACCACCAGGGCATCGAGGGGCTGGAGCTCACCTATAACGAGTGGCTGAAGGGGCAGAACGGCCAGATCCAGTGCGAGTACACCGCCCGCGGGCTGCCGATGGAGGACGGCGAGTGCCACGTGCTCTACGGCACGCCCGGCCACGACCTCGTCACCACCATCGACGTGAACCTGCAGCGGATCATCGAGCGTGATGTCGAGCGAGCGGTGCTCGAGACCAACGCCAGGCGGGCGACCATCATCGTGATGGACGTGAAGACCGGCGAAATCCTCGCCCTCGCCCAGTGGCCCCGCTACGACCCGGAGCTGGGCGGCAACTCCGACCCCGAACTGCGCCGCATCTTCACCGTCACCGACGCCCTCAACCCGGGCTCCATCTTCAAGCCCATCACCGCGGCCGCCGGGCTGGACAGCGGCGTCATCACCCCGGAGACGGTGTTCAACGACACCGGTTGCATGACGGTGGAGGGCTGGCGCATCTGCAACTGGGACCACAAGGCCCTGGGCAGCGTGAAGATCGACACCATCATGGCCAAGTCTTCCAACGTCGGCTTCGGCACCCTGGGCATGTGGCTCGGGACCGATAAGTTCTACGAGTACCACTCCCGCTTCGGCTTGGACCGGCCCACCGGCATCGACCTCCCGGGTGAGGCCGTCGGCCAGTACCGGCCTAAGAAGCAGGCGACGAACATCGACCTGGCGGTGCAGGCGTACGGCCAGACCCTCACCGTCACCCCCATCCAGATGCTCACGGCCATCGCCGCCATCGCCAACGACGGCAAGCTGATGTGGCCGCACCTGGGCAAGGCCATCTACGACCACGAAGGCAACCTCGTGAAGGAGATCGAGCCCCGGGTGGTGCGCCAGGTGGTGTCGCCGGAGGTGGCCCGCTACGTGCAGGAACTGATGGTCGGCGTGGTCGAGACCGGTACCGGCAAGAACGCCCGGGTGGCGGGCTACCAGGTGGGCGGGAAGACCGGCACGGCCAACAAGGTGATCGACGGGCGCATCGCCCAGGGCAAGTACATCGCCTCTTTCGTGGGCTTCGCCCCGTACCCCGATCCCATGGTGGCGGTGCTGATCTCCATCGACGAGCCCGTGGGGGCTTATTACGGCGGCCAGATCGCCGCGCCGATCTTCGGCGAGGTGATGGGCTCGGTGCTCACCTACCTGGAGGCGCCCAAGTCCCCGACGCCGCCGCAGCGCCGGCGGGAGCCCTGGGAGCCGGAACCCCCCAAGGACCCGGAGCCCGGGCGCGTCCCGTCGCTGATCAACCTGCCGATCCCGGAGGCGGAGAAGGCCGCCCGGGAGGCGGGCTTCACCCTGGATTTCGTAGGCAGCGGCACCTACGTGGTGAGCCAGTTCCCGTTGCCGGGAGCCACGGCCTACAAGGGCGGAGAGATCACCGTCAACCTCACCCCGCCCCCGCCGGGATTGCGGGAGGTGACCGTGCCCCCGCTGGCTGGCCTGTCGCTGCACGAGGCGGCCAGCACCCTCGCGGACCGGGGCCTCCTGATGGAGGCGCAGGGGCAGGGGGCCGTTTATAAGCAGGAGCCGGCCGCCGGCACGCGGGTGCCCACTGGCACGCCGGTCAAGGTGTTTCTGCGGAGCATGAGGGGGAGTGGGCCGTGACGGGATGCGGACCCTGAGCGGTGAGCTGGGCGTGGAAGGCCACGAGCGGTGGGGGGTGCGCATGAGTGGGACGCGGTGGTCGGCGAGTCGTGAACCGTGAGTCCGGAAGGGATGGGCGGTGGGAGGTGTGCCGTGCGTGGGAGGCCATGGGCGGTGGGGGGTGCGCCATGAGTGGGACGCGGTGGTCGGCGAGTCGTGAACCGTGAGTCCGGAAGGGATGGGCGGTGAGAGGTGAGCTGCGCGTGGGAGGCCATCGGCGGTAAGTGGTGGGCTGGGAGTGGGAGGTGGTAGGCGGCGAGTCGGGTGTGCGAGTGCGAGAGCGTGGGCTGTGAGCCCATGGCCGGTGAACCAGCGGCCTGCGGTGGGCGGGAGGCTGCCGCGGGGACTGCGCGTGGGCGGTGAAAGCCGGGGCGCGGGCGGTGCGCCCCAGGTTACGGCGATCCCCTGCGACGGCTTCCACGTCCGATCGCAATCCTGCCCCTGACGGCCCATGAGCCGCTACCCGGCGCTCGCGAAAAAAGACCAAAAGGGGACCGAATTCAGGCAGGTATTTCACATCTGTCATGTGGAAATAATGGGGGACAGAAGGTGCACCCTCCCGTAAAGTGAGGCGAATCGCTCGATGCGGGTGAAGGATTGCCTCTTCCTCGGCCGACTGCTCCAGGGGGATCCGGCGGCACAGATCACCGACGTCGTCTACGATTCGCGGCAGGTGGGACCAGGCGCCCTCTTCGTGGCCCTGCCCGGGCGGCGCACCGACGGCCACGACCACACCGGGGAGGCGGTCCAGCGCGGGGCCGCGGCCCTCCTGGTGGAGCGCCCGGTGCCGGCGCCGCCCCAGGTGGCGGTGATTCAGACCGAGTCCACCCGCGCAGCCCTAAGCCGGGTGGCGGCGCGGTTCTGGCGCTACCCTTCCCGCCGGCTGCGGGTGGTGGGCGTCACCGGCACCAACGGGAAGACCACCACCACCCACCTCGTTAAGGCCGTGCTGGAGCGGCAGGGCCACCGGGTGGGGCTCATCGGCACCGTGCACACCCTCATGCCCGGTGAGGAGCTGCCCGCCAGCCTCACCACCCCGCAGGCCTCCGACCTGCAACGGCTGCTCCATCAGATGGTGGCCGCCGGATGCACTTACGCCGTGATGGAAGCCTCCTCTGAAGGACTCGACATGAACCGTGTAGATGATGTAGAGTTTGACCTTGGGATATTCACGAACCTAACACAAGATCATCTGGACTATCACGGCACCTTCAGCGCCTACCGCGAGGCGAAGGCCCGGCTGTTCCGCATGCTGGGCCAGCCGGGCTTCAAGCCCCGCAAGGCCGCGATCCTGAACGTGGACGACCCGGCCAGCCAGTACTACCGCACGGTGGCCGAGGTGCCGGTTTACACCTACGGTTTCAGCCCGCAGGCGATGGTCCGGGCCGAGGACGTGGACATCAGCGCTGCGGGAACCCGGTTCCGCCTGTGCACCCCCCACGGGGAGATCGACGTCGCCCTGCGGCTGGTGGGCCGGTTCAACGTCTACAACGCCCTGGCGGCCGCCACCGCCGGCGTCGTGGAGGGCGTCGACCTGCCCGCGATCCGGGACGCCCTGGAAGCGGAGGAGGGGGTGCCCGGCCGGCTGCAGCCGGTGCGGGCGGGTCAGCCGTTCGGCGTGTTCGTGGACTACGCCCACTCCCCCGACTCGCTGGAGAACGTGCTCCGCACCGCCCGGGGCTTCACCCGGGGGCGGCTGATCGCCGTCTTCGGCTGCGGCGGCGACCGGGATCCCACCAAGCGGCCGATCATGGGCCGCATTGCCGCCGCCCTGGCCGATCACACCATCATCACGTCCGACAACCCGCGGAGCGAAGACCCCGTCCGGATCGTCCAGCAGATCGAGGCCGGCCTGGTGGATCACCTCCCCCCGGGCCGCACCTACGAGGTGGTCATCGACCGGGCGGAGGCGATCCGCCGGGCCGTGAACATGGCCGAGGCCGACGACGTGATCGTCATCGCCGGCAAGGGGCACGAGACGTACCAGATCTTCAAGGACCGCACCATCCCCTTCGACGACCGGGAAGTGGCCCGCGCACTGATTGAGGCGCGGGCCGGAAAGGGCGGATCGTGAGTTGACACATCTGTTTACCGCTGCGGAGATCGCCGCCATCACCGGAGGGCAGGTGATGGCAGGCGACCCGGAGGCCCGGGTCACGGGCCTGGCGTGGGACAGCCGGCAAGTCTCGCCCGGCGACTGCTTCGTCGCCCTCATCGGCGAGCGGGCGGACGGACACGACTACGCCGGCCAGGCCGCCGCGGCCGGCGCCTCCTGCATCCTGGCGGCGCGTCGGGTGGACGCGCCCGGCGCCGCCGTCGTGGTCTGCCGGGACCCATTGCTCGGTCTGGGCCAGCTGGGCCGTGTGCTCCGCGACCGGTATCCGCACCTCGTCGTGGTGGGGGTGACGGGCTCGGTGGGCAAGACCACCACCAAGGAGATGGTGGCGGCCGTGCTGGCCGAGCGGTTCCGGGTCTTCCGCACCCGGGGCAACCTGAACTCCCAGGTGGGCCTGCCCGCCTCGCTGGCCGGCCTCACCGCCGCTGACGACGTGGCGGTGCTGGAGATGGGCATGCGCGCCCTGGGCGAGATCGCGTACCTGGCCTCCATCGCCCGTCCCCAGGTGGGCGTCGTGACCAACGTGGGCATCACCCACCTGGAGCTCCTCGGCACCCAGGAGAACATCGCCCTTGCCAAGTCCGAGCTGGTGCGGGCGCTGCCCGCCGACGGCGACGCCATCCTGAACGCCGACGACCCGCGGGTCCGGGCCATGGCGGCCGTCACCCCGGCCCGGGTCTGGTTCTACGGCCTGACGGCGCCGGCCGCCGCTGCCGAGTGGGCCGCCCGGGAGAGCGCCAGGACCGGCAACGGGCACGGGGTCGAGCGGTGGGTCACCGCCGCGGACGCCCGCCCGGCGGGCGACATGGGCCAGCGGTTCAGACTCGTGAGCTCCCTGGGCGAGGTCGAGGTCGACCTGCCCGCCCCGGGGCAGCACAACCTGCTCAACGCCCTGGCCGCCGCCGCGGTGGGCCTCTCCCAGGGCCTCACCCTGGGGGAGATCGCCCGGGGCCTGGGCCGGTTCCAGAACACCGGCAGCCGGATGCGGCGGCTCACCGCCGGGGGCGTCCGGATCCTCGACGACACCTACAACGCCGCGCCGGCCTCCGTCATCGCCGCACTGGAGGTGATGCGGGGCATCGCCGGTCCGGCCGGCCGCTGCATCGCCGTGCTGGGCGAGATGTACGAGCTGGGCGCGATGGAGGAGGAGGGCCACCGGCAGGTGGGCGCCGCCGCCGCCCGCCTGGCCGACGAGCTGGTGGCCGTGGGCAGGCTCGGCCGGCACATCGCCGCCGGCGCCCGGGACGCGCTGGCGGCGGCAGGGGCCCGGGCACAGCGCGCACAGGGTGGCACGGCCGACGGGAGGCAGCAGGCGCTGGCCGCGTCCTCCGCCGACGGCCCCCCGGAGGCGCCGGGTGTCTCGGAGGGCGGTCACAGCGGCGCCGCAGCAGGCGTCCGGGTTGCCGCGATCCACGAGGTGCCTACCAATGCCGACGCCATCGCCTGCCTGAAGTCGCGCCTCAGGCCGGGTGACACGGTGCTGGTAAAGGGTTCGCGGGGCATGGCGATGGAGGAGATTGTACACGCCCTCGCGGAATACCTGGAGCAGACGCAGCCGTAAACCCGCAGCGCACTGCGGTAATACATGAAGGAAGGTTACGATCCTATGTTCAATGCCACGCTGCTCCGCCTGGCCGGCGCAGGCGTCCTCGCGCTGATCGGCGCGCTGGCGCTGGGCCCCGCCGTGATCCCGCTCATGCGCCGCCTGAAGTTCGGCCAGACCATCCGGGCGGAGATGTCGGCCCACCACCAGGCCAAGGCGGGCACCCCCACCATGGGGGGCGTCATCTTCGCCATCCCGGCCATTCTGGCCACGCTTATCTTCGCCCCCCGCACGGGCGACGCGCTGCCCCGCCTCATCATCGCCCTGGTGCTCACCGTGGGCCATGGGCTGGTGGGCTTTGCGGACGACTACATCAAGGTGGTGCTGAAGCGCTCGCTGGGCCTGCGGGCCCGCGACAAGCTGCTGGCGCAGGTCTTCCTGGCGGCCGTGCTGGGTTACGGGGCGGTGGAGGTGCTCGGCCTGGGCACCGCCGTCACGCTGCCCTACCTGGACGTCAGCATCGAGTTGGGCAAGCCGCTCTACTACGTGCTGGTGCTGTTCATCGTGTGGGGCACCGCCAACGCGGTCAACTTCGCCGACGGGCTGGACGGGCTCCTCGGCGGGCTCAGCGTGATCACCTTCACCTTCTACGGCCTCTTCGTCGCCCTGGCCCTGGGGCAGACCGACCTGGCCGTGCTCAGCATCGCCCTGGTGGGCGGGTGCCTGGGCTTCCTCTACTACAACCACTACCCCGCCCGCATCTTCATGGGCGACGTGGGCTCCTTCACCCTGGGCGGCGCCCTGGCCGCCCTGGCGGTGCTCACCAAGACCGAGTTCCTGCTGGTGGTGGTGGGCGGCGTCTACGTGATCGAGGTCATCTCGGTCATCCTCCAGGTGGCCTCGTTCCGCCTCACGGGCAAGCGCATCTTCCGGATGGCGCCGCTGCACCACCACTTCGAGCTGCTCGGCTGGTCGGAGTGGCAGGTGCTTCTCCTCTTCTGGGGCGTGTCGCTCGTGCTGACGGTGCTGGGCTGGCTCGCACTTCCCGGCATGCTGGGCGGGCGGTAGCGTCGGCCCGGACGGCGCCGGCGCAGGACAGGCGCAACAAGAGAGGCCCGGCCGAAGGCAGGCCGGGACAGCGTCACATCGAGGGGGTCGGCTCTCCTTGCAGCCCATCCGCAGGAGTCCGGACTACACCCTCCTGGCAGTGGTTGCGCTCTTACTCGGCATCGGAATTGTTGCGGTGTATACGTCCAGTACCGCCATCGCAGAGGCGGACTTCGGCAACCGGTACTACTTCCTGATCCGCCAGGCGATCTGGGTGACCATCGGCCTCGGCGCCATGGCCATCTTCGCCCAGATTCCCCCGTGGTTCTGGCAGGAGCGGAGCCGCCCGGTCTTGGTGGTGGCCGTCGCGCTCCTCATCCTGGTCCTCATTCCCGGCGTGGGCATCTCCCGCCTCGGGGCGCGCCGCTGGCTGGGCTATGGTCAGCTGGCCTTCCAGCCCTCCGAGGTGACCAAGTTCGCCTTCATCATCTGGCTGGCCACCTACCTCGCCCGAAACGCCCGGAACGTGCAGGACTTCGTCCGCGGGCTCCTGCCGGCCCTGGCGGTGCTGGGCCTGCTGTTCGGCCTGATCATGCTCGAGCCCGACCTGGGCACCTCGCTCACGCTGGCCGGCACCGGCGCCCTCATGCTCTTCGCCGCGGGCGCCCGGCTGAGCCACCTTGCGAGCCTGGGCGTGGTGGGCGTGATCGGCATCTTCGTTCTGGCCCGCATTGACGAGGAACGCTGGAGCCGCATCACCACTTTCCTCAACCCGTGGGCCGATCCCACCGACTCGGGCTACCAGATCATCCAGGCCCTGCTGGCTTTCGGCTCCGGCGGCCTCTTCGGCGTGGGCCTGGGCGAGAGCCGGCAGAAGTACTTCTACCTGCCGGAGCGGCACACCGACATGATCTACGCCGTCTGGGGCGAGGAGATGGGCTTCATCGGCGCCGTGCTGGTGCTGCTTCTCTTCTTCGCCTTCGCCTGGCGGGGCTACCGCATCGCCATCCAGGCGCCGGACCGGTTTACGAGCCTGCTCGCCGCCGGCGTCACCTCGCTCATCACGCTGCAGGCGGCGCTCAACATCGCCGTCGTCACGGCCTCCGTCCCGTCCACGGGCATTCCGCTGCCCTTCCTGAGCTACGGCGGCACGTCGCTGCTCATCACCCTCTCGGGGGTCGGCATCCTGCTGGGGGTCTCACGGTACTGCCGCAGTTGATACCCGGGCGGGCGCTCGCCCGCGCCGGAGCGTCCGCGGGACGCCTTCTCAGCCCGGTCTGCCGCAGCTTTCGAGGCACTGCCACACTCGCGCACAGCTTGTAAGGGGGTTTTGCCATGCGCTACCTGATCACCGGCGGCGGCACCGGCGGCCACATCTACCCGGCGCTTTCCATCGCCCGCTCGCTCAAGGAACTCGATCCCGAGGCCGAACTGCTTTACGTGGGCACCGCCACCGGCCGCGAGGCGCAGATCGTGCCCCGGAGCGGCCTTCCGTTCGCCACCATCGCCAGCGGCGGCGTGGTGGGCCTGGGCCTCCGGCAGAAGCTGCGGGGCGGGTTCCGGGCCGCCCTGGGGGTGCTGGAGGCCATGCGCCACATCCGCCGCTTCCGCCCCCACGTGGTAATCGGCACCGGCGGCTTCGTCGCCGGGCCGGTGCTGGCTGCCGCCCGCGTGCTCCGGGTGCCGATGGTCATCCAGGAACAGAACGCCTTCCCCGGCGTTACCAACCGCCTGGCCGCCCGGTGGGCCGAGGCGGTCTTCGTGCCGTATGAGGAGGCGCGGGCGCACTTCCCGGCCCGGGCCCGGCTGGTGCGGGCGGGCAACCCCGTGCGGCCGGAGGTGGCGGAGGCCACCCGGGAGGCCGGCCGCGCCGCCCTGGGGCTCGACCCCCGGGACCGGGTGCTGGTGATCATGGGCGGCAGCGGCGGCGCCCGCGATTTCAACCGCGTCGCCGCGGAGGCCGTCCTCCGCCTGCAGGTGGACCGCCTGCGGGTGGTGCACATCACCGGCGAGCGATACTTCGAACAGGTGAAGGCGCAGTACGGCGACCGTGCACCCTTCGTCACACTGCTGCCTTATGCTCATAACATGCCAGAGGTCTACGCCGCCGCCGACGCCGGCCTCTTCCGCGCCGGCGCCCTCACGCTGGCCGAGATCCAGGTGCGGCGGCTGCCCAGCGTGCTCATTCCCAGCCCCAACGTCACCCACAACCACCAGGAGTGGAACGCCCGCTCCCTGGAGCGCCGGGGCGCGGCCCTGGTGCTGCGGGAGGCCGGCCTCACCGCCGACGCACTGGCGGAGGCCCTCACCGCGGTCCTCACGGACGAGGCCGTTTCCGGGCGCATGCGGGCCGCCCTGGCGGAACTGGCGGACCCGGACGCCGGCCGGGAGATCGCGCGGCAGATTGTGGCCATTGCCGGCCGGCGCTCGCGCTGATGGGCCTCGGCCCGTCCGGCCGGGCGCCTGCTGCCGGGTGCCGTTCCCCCATCCCGACTGCCGGCCCGGGTTCCGCGGTGTGGCCCGGGGCCTGGCCCCGAAGGAGGATCACCCTATGTCACCCATCGACGCACGGCTGCGTAGCATAATCCGCGACCCGGGCCGCATCCGCCGGGATGAGCCCCTGAAGCGGCACACCACCTTCCGCATAGGCGGTCCGGCCGACTACCTGGTTCAGGTAGCCAACCGCCAGGAGCTCTCCGGCCTGTTGCGCCTCGCAGGCGAGGAGGGCCTTCCCGTCTACATCCTCGGCAACGGCAGCAACCTGCTGGTCTCCGACGAAGGGGTCCGCGGGCTGGTGCTGAGCCTCACGGGCGAGTTCGGCCGTCTCGCCGTGGAGGGCAGCACGGTCCGCGTCGGGGGCGGCTACAACCTGCCGAAGCTGGCCTACGAGGTTCAGAAGCGGGGCCTCGGGGGCATCGAATTCGCTTGTGCGATCCCCGGCACCGTGGGTGCCGGGCTGGTGATCAATGCCGGCGCGCACGGCGGCGATCTATCCCAGGTGGTAACGGAGGCGACCGTCGTGTGGGGCGACGGACGAGAGCAGCGCCTGACCCGCGACGAGATCGGATTCGGCTACCGGAGCACCCGCCTTCAGGGGACCTCGGCCATCGTGGTCGAGGTGGTCATGGCCCTGCACCCCGCCGACCCGGCGGAGCTGCAGGGGGCGATGCGGCAACATCTGGAGCGGCGCCGAGCCACGCAGCCCCTCGGCCACCCCAACGCGGGTTCCATCTTCAAGAACCCGCCGGGTGACTACGCCGGCCGCCTCATCGAGCTGGCCGGGCTGAAGGGGGCGCGGGTGGGCGACGCCCAGGTCTCCGAGAAGCACGCCAACTTCATCGTCAACCTGGGCCAGGCCACGGCGAAAGATGTGCTGATGCTGATGGACCGGGTTCGCAGTACCGTTGAACAGCGGTTCGGAGTGCGGCTGGAGGCCGAGGTGAAGATTTGGGGCCACAACCCCTACTTCCAGCCCTGACGGGCCGGCCTCCGGGAGGCGGGCTCCGGCCGCAGGAGGTCGCATGCAGTGTGAAGCAACATGAGCGCTACGTGGTCGCAGGCGGGCGCCGCCTGGTGGGGCAGGTGGAGGTCAGCGGGGCGAAGAACGCCGCCCTGCCCATCCTGGCGGCAGCGCTCCTGACGGCGGGCGAGTCGGTGATCCACAACGCGCCGGTGATTCGCGACGTCGCCGTGATGGTCGAGATCCTGCGCAAGCTCGGGGCCCGTGTGGAGGAGGGGCCGGTGGGGACTCACGGGCGCACCCTGCGGATTCGGGCCGACGGCCTGAACGGTCTCGAGGTGGGGGCAGACTTCACCCGTGAGATGCGCTCCTCCATCTTCCTGATGGGGCCGCTCCTGGCCCGCGTCGGGAAGGTTCGCATCTCCTACCCTGGCGGCTGTGCGATCGGCCCGAGGCCGATCGATTTTCATCTCCGAGGCCTGGAACTCCTCGGCGCCCGCATCGAGGAGCGCTTCGGCTTTATCGAGGCCAGCGTGCCCCGGCGGCTGAGGGGCACCGAGATCTACCTGGACTTCCCCTCGGTGGGCGCCACCGAGAACCTGATGATGGCCGCGGTGCTGGCCGAGGGGACCACCGTCATCCGGAACGCCGCGCGCGAGCCCGAGATCGTCGACCTCCAGGATTTCCTGAACAAGCTCGGGGCGAAGGTGCGCGGGGCGGGCTTCGACGTGATCCGCATCGACGGGGTCGAGCGGCTGGGCTCGGCGGAGCACACGGTGATTCCCGATCGCATCGAGGCGAGCAGCTTCCTGGCCGCCGGGGCGATCACCGGCGGTGAGGTGACGGTGCGGGGGGTAATCCCCGAGCATCTGGACGCGGTGACGGCCAAGCTCCGGGAGATGGGCGCCGTGGTGCGGGAGTCGGCCGACGCGGTGACCATCGCGGGCCCCGGGCGCCTCCTGGCGACCCACCTGAAGACGCTGCCCTACCCGGGCTTCCCCACCGACATGCAGCCGCAGATGATGGCGCTGATGGCCGTGGCGGATGGGACGAGCATCATCACCGAGACGATCTTCGAGAACCGGTTCAAGGTGGCCGATGAACTCCGCCGGCTCGGGGCCAACATCAAGACGGAAGGGCGCACGGCGGTGGTACAGGGGGTGCGGTCGCTCTCGGGCGCAACGGTGGTCTGTCCCGCCCTGCGGGAGGGCATGGCCCTGATCCTGGCCGGCCTGGTGGCCGAGGGTGAGACCGAGATCGAGGACATCTACCACATCGACCGGGGTTACCAGAACCTGCAGGAGAAGCTGAGCCAGCTGGGCGCAGCGATCAAGCGCATCTAGGACACCGGGACCGGCGGGGGCCGGTCCCGGTGCTGCGCGCCGGGCCGGGCGGTGCGCATGCGCGCGGCGGCTGATCCCCATAATTCGGAAGGAAATTGAGTGCGGCGGAGGGAATGACCTACAAGGAGCCGCATACCCCGCCCGGAGGTGGTCGCTGATGCCCCGCGTCTGTTTCATCGTCAACCCCGTCGCCGGACACGGGCGTGCGCTGGCCGAGTGGAAGCGGATCGAGCCGCTGGCGGCGCAGCTGGGCGAATACTGCGTGAAGTTCACGAAAGGCCCCGGGCACGCCACCGCACTGGCCCGGGAGGCGGTGCGGGAGGGGTACGACCGTGTCGTCTCCATGGGGGGCGACGGCACCCTGAACGAGGTGGGCAACGGCCTCGTGGGCAGCGGCGCCGCGTTGGCGGTGATTCCGGCGGGCACCGGCAACGACTGGGTGCGCACAGCCGGGGTGCCCCGGGACTCGGCGGAGGGCTGCCGCCTGGCGTTCCAGGGGCGGGTGGCCAAGATGGACGTGGGTCTCGCCCACGGCCACCGCTACTTCTTCAACGGGGCGGGCTTCGGGTTCGACGCTGAGGTCTGCGCGCGGGTGAACTCCTACGGGCCGCGGTTTCGAAAGCTGAGCTACGTCCGGGGGGTTTTCGACGCCCTCAACCACTTCACCGGCGTGCCGGTGGACGTGGAGATCGACGGACAGACGCTGCACCTGCCGCGGGTGCTGTTGCTGGAGGTGGGCAACGGACGCTACTTCGGCGGCGGGATGCAGATCTTCCCGGGCGCCGACTTCTCTGATGGTCGCTTCGAAATCGCCTGGGGCGAAAACCTGAGCCGGCTGGAGCTGCTCCGGCTCGTGTCGCTGATCTACAGCGGCAAGCACGTCGGCTATCCGAAGGTGCGGATGATGCAGGGGCGCAAGGTGTCGGCCAGCTCCCCGGAGCGGGTGGTCTTTCAGGTGGACGGCGACGTGATCGGCCGCCTGCCGGTGACCTTCGAGCTCATCCCGCAGGCGCTGGATGTGGTGCTGCCAATCTCGTAATCGCCTGACACAAATGACCGGCGGCGTCGGTCGGGCGGTCTGCGCTATAATTGATTTGCCTTCTGAATGAAGGGGCGGTGACGGCTGAGCATGAGTGAGGTGCGGAAAGTGGGGGCCCGGACCGCACGCTCGTCGGGCCGGTGGGGTCTGGCCCTCGCACTGCTGGTCCTGCTCTGCACCTGCCTGTTCGCTGCCTACCGCTCGGCCCTGTTCCGGCTGGAGCGGGTGCAGATCGCCGGCAATCAACGGCTGAGCCAGGCCGACGTGATGGCGGTCGCCGGGGTGAGCCCCGGGGCGCTCCGGTGGGAGCTGACGGCCGACCGGGTGCGGGAGCGGCTCCTGGCCGAGCCGTGGATCGAGTCGGCCACGGTCACCTGGAACCGCAACGCCCTCCTGATCAGCATCACGGAGCGGTCGCCGCTGGCGCTCCTGCAGTACAGCGGGCGCTTCTACCTGGTGCTGGACGCCGAGGGGCGCATCCTCGAGCAGCGCATGCTGGAGGAAGGCGAGCGGCTGCCGGTGGTGAGCGGCGTGAAGGTGGACCGGGCGCTGCGGGGCGAGGTGATCGACGACCTGGGCCTGCGGGATGCGCTCACGCTGCTCTGGTGGACCGGCGATCCGCTGCTGGAGCAGCTCTCCGAGGTGCACGTGCGGGAAGACCGCTACCTCAGGCTCTATCTCACCGGCGGCACCACCGTGGAGGTGGGCGTGCTGCCGGATGACGCCGCCCAGCGGGAGCGGCACATCCAGACGCAACTGAAGGGTCTGCTGGACCACCTGGACCGGGTTCCTGCGACGGCCCGTGCCACCTGCCAGATCGACCTCCGGGTCTTCGGCAAGGTGCTCGGGCTGCAGTGTCAATAACGCGGGGGTGGGGGCGAAGCCATGATGAACAGGCTGCGGCGCGTGCCCTGGGCCACGGCGCTGGTGAGCGTTGCGCTCGGCCTCATGCTCTCCATGCAGTTCAAGGTGCAGCGGCAGGTGGCCCTGGCTGACCTGGCTGCGGTACAGCGCACCGAGGAACTGGTGGCGCAGCTGGCCGAGGCCGAGAAGCACCGGGACGAGCTGGCCGCCGAGGTCGAGCTCCTGCGGCAGCAGCAGCTGATTTCGGTGAAGACGCAGAACGAGTTTCAGGCCCTGGCGGAGCAGCTGGAGCAGGCGCAGCTGCACGCGGGCCTGCTGCCCCTGGTGGGGCCGGGCGTCACGGTGACGATGGCAGACTCTTCCCTGCCGGTCACCCCGGGTGAGAACCCCAACAACTTCATCATCCACGACGAGGACGTCCTGCGCGTGATCAACGAGCTGCGGGCCGCCGGCGCCGAGGCCATCGCCATCAACGGGCAGCGGGTGACCGGCCGCACCGAGATCCGCTGCACCGGCCCCGTCGTCACCATCAACGGCGTGCGCACCGCGCCGCCCCTCACCATCGTGGCCATCGGCAACCCCGACGAGCTGGAGCGGGCGATCATGATGAAGGGCAGCGTCGCCGAGTCGCTGAAGTTCTGGGGCATTCAGGTGACGGTGAAGAAGGAGACTTCGGTGCGCGTGCCCGCGTACACAGCCCGCCTGCGGCTGGAGTATGCCCAGCCGGCGCTGGAGGTTGAGGAGGTCGCCCCCTGATGTGGATCGTCATCGTCGGGTTCGTGGTCGGAATTCTGCTCGGCGTCTTCTCGCCGTTCACCCTGCCCATCGCCTATGCCCGTTACCTCTCCATCGCCGTGCTGGCGGCACTCGATACCACCTTCGGCGGCCTGCGGGCCAGCCTGGAGGGCACGTACGATAACAACATCTTCATCACCGGCTTCTTCACCAACGCCCTGCTGGCGGCCGGCCTGGTCTACCTTGGCGACCGGATCGGCGTGGAGAACCTCTACCTGGCGGGCGTAGTGGCCATGGGCATCCGGATGTTCCAGAACCTGGGCATCATCCGGCGGCTGCTTCTCAAGCGGTGGGGCTTCCCCGGGCGCGACGAGAGGCCGCAGTCCGGTATCGACCAGTGAACGAACGGCCTGTTCCCCTGCGGGACAGGCTCCTCTTGTACCCGGGGCCGCTCCCAAGATTTATAGCGCCACCCATATTCAGGAGGAGGATTCGCAAACCGGGCGTGGAATGAACTTAAGAAGTGCACGCACGATCGGAGAGTGGAGGGGGCTGGCTCGGTGGCGGAGAACCTGGTGCTGGGTCTTGACCCCGGCAGCAGCCACGTGGCCGCGGCCCTGGCGGAGCGGACCGCCGAAGGCGACGTGCAGATCATCGGCGTCGGGCTGGTGCCCTCGGCCGGCGTCTACCGGGGGCTGATCAGCGACCTGGGCGCAGCGGCAGACGCCATGCGCCGTGCGGCCGACGCCGCCTGTGCGATGGCCGACCGCCCGCGCGTGAGCCGTGCCGTGATCGGCGTTTCCGGTGCACACCTGCGTTCCGAGGTGGGCGTGGCGGAGGTGTCGGTGCCCCGGCCCGCGGCGGGGGTGTCGCCCGAGGCCGTGCGCAGCGCGCTCGACGCCGCAGGGGCGGCGGTGGCGCCGGAGACCGGCCGCGAGCGGGTACACGTGATTCCGCGCAGCTACCGCCTCGACGGCAGCGTGCCGCTCCGGGATCCTCTCGGCCTGTGTGGCCGCACCCTGGAGGCGGAGGTCCTGGTGGTCACCGGTGACGCCCTGCAGGTCCAGAACCACCTGCGGGCCGCACGGCACGCCAGCTTCGAGGTGGCCGACTACCTGGTGACCGTCCGTGCCGCCGGCGAGGCGGTGCTCACGCCGGAGGAGCGGGAGCAGGGCGTCCTGCTGCTGGACATCGGCGGTGGGACCACGGGCGTCGCCGTCTACGACGGGGGCCATCTGTTCCACCTGGCGGTGCTGCCGGTGGGCGGGGACCACATCACCCACGACCTGGCCACCGTGCTCCGCCTGCCGGTGGAGACGGCGGAGCGGGTGAAGCGGGAGAAGGGATGGGCCTCGCCGCTTCTGGCGCCTGAGGGCAGCTTCGAGGTGCCCACCCCGTCGGGGCTGAACCGCCGGGAAATCACAGTAAAGCATGTGGCAGAGATCATCGGCTCGCGCGTGGAGGAAATCCTCCAGATGGCGGCCGCTGCAGTGAAGCGATCAGGTTACACAGGTCTTTTTCCGGCAGGGCTTGTGCTCACCGGAGGGGGAAGCCGCCTTCAGGGGCTGGACGCCTTCGCCGGCGACTGCCTGAATCTGAAGGCGCGGATCGGCACGCCGCCGGGTCCGCTGGCCGCTGAGCCGGAGATGGCCGTGGCTGTCGGCCTGGCCCTGTGGGGCGCCCGGGCGGTGCCGGGCGACGAAGCGGAAGCCCGGGACGAGCCCGAGGAACCGGCCCGGGAGAAGCCAGCCCGGACAGGTCGGATCCGAGACTGGCTGAGAGCCCTGTTCCACTAGCGCCACGCAAGGAGGATCACAGCCGTGAACGAGTATCAGCCGGGGTTTGAGCAGTTTGCCTGCATCAAGGTCATCGGCGTTGGTGGCGGCGGCAATAATGCGGTGAACCGCATGATTTCGGCCGGCCTCAAGGGCGTCGAATTCATCGCCGTCAACACGGACGCGCAGGCGCTGAAAAACGCACAGGCTCCAACCCGGCTCCAGATCGGAGCCAAGCTCACCAAGGGGCTGGGCGCGGGCGCCGATCCTGACATTGGCACCCGGGCGGCCGAGGAGAGCCGGGAGGAGATCGCCAACGCCCTGCGCGGCGCGGACATGGTCTTCGTGACGGCCGGCATGGGCGGCGGCACGGGCACCGGCGCGGCGCCCATCGTGGCGGAGGTGGCCAAGGAACTGGGCGCGCTCACCGTGGGCGTGGTCACCAAGCCCTTCACGTTCGAGGGCCGCAAGCGGATGACCCAGGCGGAGAAGGGCATCCAGAACCTGCGGGAGAAGGTCGACACCCTGATCACCATCCCCAACGACCGCCTGCTGCAGGTGGTGGACAAGAAGACCAGCCTGATGGAGGCCTTCCGGGTCGCCGACGACGTGCTGCGTCAGGGAGTGCAGGGCATCTCCGACCTGATCGCGGTGCCGGGGCTGATCAACCTCGACTTTGCAGACGTTCGCACGATCATGTCCAACACCGGCTCGGCCCTGATGGGCATCGGCGTGGGCCGGGGCGAGTCCCGCGCCGCCGATGCGGCCCGGGCCGCCATCTCGAGCCCGCTGCTCGAGACCTCCATCGACGGCGCCAAGGGCGTGCTGCTGAACATCACCGGCGGCGCGGACCTGGGCCTGATGGAGGTGAACGAGGCCGCCGAGATCATCGCCCAGTGTGCGGACCCCGAGGCCAACATCATCTTCGGCGCGGTGATCGACGAGTCCATCCAGGACGAGATCCGGGTCACCGTCATCGCCACCGGTTTCGGCGACGTGGACTTCCCCGGCTGGGGACGGCGCCGGCCCGGCCAGGCGCAGGTGGGCGAGGTGAAGCCCGTCCTGGACGAACTGGACATCCCGGCGTTCCTCCGGCGCAAGCCGCAGTAGCGGCGCCGGCGGAGCCTGCTGCAGTTGCATACGGTCTGTGGCGGGGCGCCCCCGGGTGGGGGCGCCCCGTTCGCACGCCCGGGCGGACGTGGGTCTGGGCGACCCAGGCGGCGGGCGCCTCGGGATGGTGCGCCTCCCGGGGGGCGGACCCGTGCTTCTCACACCCGGGTTTGCGCCGGCAGCGACCCGCTTCGACAAGAAGCGCCAAGAAAAGCCGCCAGCTTCCGACCGCAACCGACAATGCCGCTGCGCTAAGATGGTGGCATAAATCCGGGACTTGCTTCGTACTCTCGCGCTGCGGGAAGGGGAGCCGACACAGGGGGGCCGGGCGTGCACTACCGTTGGGAGCTGGTCTTCCTGATCAACCTCGTCCTGGACCTGGCCCTGCTGGGCTTCGCCGCCCGCGTGGCCCGGGTGCGCTTCCGCGTCTGGCGTCTCTGGGTGGCGGCGCTATTGGGGGCGAGCCTTGCGGTGGCGGGGCCGGCAGCCTTGTCGGCTGCGGCCGGCGGAGGCGGGGGATGGGTCGTCCCGGTGGCCGCGCTGATGGCCGCCAGCGGGCTGATGGTGCTGCTTCTCGTCTGGCCTGGCCCCTGGGGGCGGTTCGCCGCCGTGTTCGGCTTCTTCTGGGTCGGCCTGGCCGCGGCGGGCGGCCTGCTCTACCTTCTGGCAGAGCGCTATCCTGCCCTCTTCGACTCCCCGCCGGCCATCCTGGTGGCCACGGGGGTGGGAGTGGCCCTCGGCGGCGTGCACCTGGTCTGGCAGGCCCAGCGGGAGCGGGCCGAGGTGGACGACGGGCTCTTTGAGCTGGAGGTGCGCCTCGGGGGCGCACGCTCGGTCGTGGTCGCCCTGCTCGACTCGGGCAACCACCTGCGCACCCCCGTCGGCCGGGCGCCGGTGGCCGTTGTGGAAGGCGAGCGGCTGCGTTCCTGCCTGCCGGAGGAGGTGCTCCGCGCCGCCGGAGGCGGACTGGACGCCCTGGATGGGCTGCCCCCCCAGTGGCAGACCCGGTGCCAGCTCGTACCCTACGCGGCGGTCGGGCAGACCGGCCGGCTGCTCCTGGTGGTGCGGCCCGACGGCCTGGCCGTTCGGCCCCGGGGGCGGGGCGACTGGGCCAGGGTAGAGGGGCAGATCGGGCTGACGACCGGCCCGCTGGATCCGGAGGGGCGCTACGCCGCACTGCTGCCCGGGGAGATGGTGGCGGAGGCCCGCCATGCATTCAGCCGGAGGCTGAACCACACGGGAGAGAGAGGAGAGGAGAGGCCCGATGCACAGGTTCACTAGGCCACACCTACTGGCGCTGCAGGGAGCCCTCTTCCGGCTGTACGCCCGCGTGATGCGTTGGCTGGTGGCCAGGCGCCTCGTGAGGCCCAGGCCGATCTACTACGTCGGCTCCAGCGAGGCGCTGCCGCCGCCGCTCACGGGGGAAGAGGAGGCCGCCCTCCTCGCCCGCCTGACGCAGGGCGACGAGAGCGTCAAGAACACGCTGATCGAGCGGAACCTGCGGCTGGTGGTCTATATCGCCCGCAAGTTCGACAACACCGGCGTGTGGGTGGAAGACCTGGTCTCCATCGGCACGATCGGGCTGATCAAGGCGGTGAAAACCTTCGATCCGTCCAAGCGGATCAAGCTGGCCACCTATGCTTCCAAGTGTATTGAAAACGAAATTCTAATGTACTTGCGCCGTTCGGCGCGCACCCGCAGCGAGGTCTCTTTCGATGAGCCGCTCAACAAGGACTGGGAGGGGAACGAACTCCTCCTCTCGGACGTGATGGGCACCGACAGCGACATCACCTACCGGGGCCTGGAGGAGGAGGTGGACCGCCTCCTGCTGCGCAAGGCCATGGCCAAACTCACGGGCCGGGAGAAGCGCATCATGGAGCTGCGCTTCGGCCTGAAGGACGGCCGCGAGCGCACCCAGAAGGAGGTGGCCGACCTGCTCGGCATCTCGCAGAGCTATATCTCGCGGCTGGAGAAGCGGATCTTCAAGCGGCTGAAAAAGGAGATCCTCCGGATGGAATGACCATCCGCGGTATCGTTTAGAGTAATACATTATATGTAAGCGCTTACGGAACATGGAATAGCGGTTCGGAGCCGTGGACATACTCCCACTTGAATGGGGCAGCCGTCCGGCGCCCCCATGGGGGAGGCATTGTCCCGGCATGATGATCAACAAAGTGGAGATCCCCGGAGTCAACACCGCCAAGCTTCCGGTTCTGACCAACGCCGAGATGCGGGAACTGTTCGTGCGGATGCGCAGCGGTGAGACTCAGGCCCGCGACCAGTTGATCACCGGAAACCTGCGCCTGGTGCTCAGCGTCATCCAGCGCTTCAACAACCGGGGGGAGTACGTGGACGACCTGTTCCAGGTCGGTTGCATCGGCCTGATGAAGGCGATCGACAACTTCGACCTGAACCAGAACGTGAAGTTCAGTACCTACGCCGTTCCCATGATCATCGGCGAGATCCGGCGCTACCTGCGCGACAACAACCCCATTCGGGTGAGCCGCTCCCTCAGGGACATCGCCTACAAGGCCCTGCAGGTGCGCGACAACCTGGTCGGGCGTCTCTCCCGGGAGCCGACCGTGCAGGAGATCGCCGACGAGCTGGGGCTTCCGCTTGAGGAGATCGTCTACGCCCTCGACTCGATCCAGGAGCCGGTCTCCCTCTTCGAGCCGCTCTACCACGACGGGGGCGACCCCATCTACGTGATGGACCAGGTGAGCGACGAGTCGCAGCACGACGGCCAGTGGCTGGAGGGCATCAGCATCCGCCAGGCCCTCCACCGGCTGAACGAGCGCGAGCGGCTGATCCTCACCCTCCGGTTCTTCGAGGGGAAGACCCAGATGGAGGTGGCCGAAGAGATCGGCATCTCCCAGGCCCAGGTGAGCCGCCTCGAAAAGGCCGCGCTCTCCCACATGCGGAAGTACGTCTGAATCGCTGCATACGGGGCCCCGCCCAGGTTCGGGTGGGGCCTGTACGTTTTTGGCGCGGGAGGGCCCGTCCGGCGCCGCCGCCAAGCAGGACGAATCCCCGCGAGCGCCGAAACTCACGTCACCAGTCTTTTCCCCGGCACCCAGTCCCCGGGGCGGTGAGGAACTGGAGCAGGTCGAACCAGCACGATGAAGAGGTGGGGAAACGGATGGCGAAAAAGACGGCGACATCCTCCTTCGGCACGCCCAGGCGGGAGGGGCACGACGCCTCTGAGTTCTACAGCCGCAACCTGTATGCCGGGTTGCCTGCGCTCCGGGTGGACCTGGACCTGCCCGGCGCCGACGAGGTCCGATCGGTGCCCGACCGGCCCCGGGAGGAGTGGGTCGACCAGATTTACTGTCATACGTCCGAGCGGATGGTGCACGTGCCGGATGACTCGGTGGCCCTGGCCTTCACCTCACCCCCGTACAACGCGGGCAAGGAGTTCGACGAAGACCTGGACCTCGCCGAGTACTTCGGTCTGATCAGCCGGGTGGCCCGGGAAGTCTACCGGGTGCTGCAGCCGGGGGGCCGGTACCTGGTGAACATCGCCAACCTGGGGCGCAAGCCGTACATCCCCATGCACGCCTACTTCTACGCGCTGCACATGGCGGCCGGCTTCCTCCCGGCCGGGGAGATCATCTGGCGGAAGGGCAGGGGCATGAACAGCAACTGCGCCTGGGGCACCTGGCGCTCGGCGCGCCGTCCGGTGCTGCGCGACGTGCACGAGTACATCCTGGTCTTCAGCAAGGAGCGGTTCGGCCGGCCGGATGCGGGCGAGAGCACCATCTCGGGCGAGGAGTTCATGGAGGCCACGCTCTCCGTGTGGGAGATCCAGCCGGCGTCGGCCCGGAAGGTGGGTCACCCCGCCCCCTTCCCGGTGGAGCTGGCGGAGCGGGCAATTCGGCTCTACACCTACAAGGGCGACGTGGTGCTCGACCCCTTCAACGGCTCGGGTGCCACCTGCGTGGCGGCCCTGAAGAACGGCCGGCACTACGTGGGCTACGACATCGTGCCGGAGTACTGCGAGCTGGCCCGGAAAAACCTTGCCGCTGTATCCGGCGGCCCCACGGGTCCACAGGGGTAACCGCCAGGCCCCTTGGCACCCTTCAGCGATAGCTGGAAGGACCCTTGACGTGGTTATCAGGCCCGGTGGGACCGGCCGTGTCCAGTGTTTCAAACGTGAACGGTAACGCAATGAGCCACGGGCAGGAGGGGGAGTGGCTCAAATCGTTACCGCTCCGCCTTTCGGCCTACCCCCAAAGGGTGGGGAGCCAGACAGACACGGCCCCTTCAGCACCCCTCAGGAGTGGCTGGAGGGGCCCTTGACGTGGTTTTCAGGCCCTGTAGGATCGGCAACGACCAGCGGTCTGAACGTGAACGGTAACGAAATGAGCCACGGATTGGAGGGGAAGTGGCTCAAATCGTTACTGTTCAGCCCCAGGCTGAACCGTTGGGGGCGTCCGCTGGGGGGAGCTCACCCGGGCCACCTCTGGAGAGCAGCTATCCGGACACGGGTTGTAATGTGCGAGTCATTATGTCACCGCGTATAGATTATCGTCAACCTGGCAAGACTCTTCCTGAGGAGACGGGGGCACCACCCCCGCCGAGGGAGGAGAAACGATGAACCGGAAGCTGATCACCGGCTGGCTCCTGATCGCCCTGGGCCTGGCGCAGGTGGCCGGGGGCGTGGCCATCGCCCGGGCCGCCGGCCCCGCGGCCGGGCTGGCCGATCCGAACCTGGTGCGCATCCACGTGATTGCCCACAGCGACGACCCCGCCGACCAGGCCCTGAAGCTGGCGGTGCGCGACGCCGTGCTGGACCGCCTGCGGCCCGCCCTGGCCGGGGCCGGGAGCCGCGCGGAGGCCGAGGCGGAGATCCGGAAACTGCTCGGCGAGCTGGAGCGCACCGCGGCCGCGGTGGTCGCCGCCCAGGGGTTCGAATACCCTGTGCGGGCGGAACTGGGCAGCTTCCACTTCCCGGGCAAGGCCTACGGTGACCTCTACCTGCCCGCGGGCCGGTACCGGGCCCTCCGCATCCTCATCGGCGACGCTCGGGGGGCCAACTTCTGGTGCCTGGTCTACCCGTCGTTCTGCTACACCATCCGGGAGGTGCGGATCCCCGCTGTACAGACGGCGGCCGCGGCCGGCCTTCCCCGGCCCCTCATCTGCCCCTGCGTGTGCCCGCTGTAGCCCGCCCCTCGGGGACGGGCAGGTGGCCCGCCCTGCGAACAGGGACTGGCCGAACAGCCCGGCAGCGGGGCGCCCGGCGCCGACGGCCCGCCTCCGCGCAAACGGACAATCCCTCCCCGCATAGGATGGGGTGATCAGCGCGGGAGGAGGGCGGTCGTGGTGGCCAAGGCGTCGGACCTGCGCAAGGACGTCATCGACATTCGATCCGGGCGGCGGCTGGGCGAGTTAATCGACATCGAGATCGATGAGAAGTCCGGGCGCATCACGGCAATCGTGGTTCCGGGGGAAGGGCGCTGGTTCGGCCTCTTCGGCGGCGGCCCCGACATCGTGATCCCCTGGACGAAGATCGTCTGCATCGGGCCGGACTGCATCCTGGTCGAGATCGACCGGCCGGTGCCGCTCTGAGCCCGGGCCCTGACCACGCCCGCATACATCCCGTGCGGAGCGGTTCACCCTTCGGCGTGGTGAGCCGCTCCGCACGTTTGCCGCGACCGTGCGGCGCGGCGCATCGCACACACCGATTCTCTGGTAGAATAATGAATATGAAAAATGCACGATGAGAGGGGTTGGCGCCGGGTGGGCGAGGCCGCGTGGGGCGAACATGACGGGGTGGCGCTGCTGCACCTGACCGCCCTGGAGGCGCTGGGAGGCGTGCAGGCCGTGTTCACCGGCCGGCACGGCGGGGTGAGCGCCCGCTGGGGCGACGGCCTCAACTGGAGCATGAGCGTGGGCGACCTGCCCGAGAACGTGGAGGAGAACCGGCGGCGGAGCCTGACCGCGCTGGGCCTTGCGCCCGGCGATGCCGTGATGGCCGGCCTGGTACACGGCAGCCGGGTGGTGGCGGTGCCGGCGGACGAACCGCCGGAGCGGGTGTGGGGCCTCGGCGGAACGCTGCCCGCCGGCGGGCCGGGGAATCGTACGCCGGGCGCGTGCGGGGGGCCGGATGCCGACGGAGCGGGGAGGTCCAACGTGCCTGGGGCCGGGCAGATTCGGGTGGTGCCGGATACCGACGCACTCATCACCGACCGGCGCCGCCTGGCCCTGGTGGTCACGGCGGCCGACTGCGTTCCCATTTACCTCTACGATCCCGTCCGCCGGGTGATCGGCGTGGCCCATGCGGGCTGGCGCGGCACCGTGGCCGGCATCGCCGCCGCCACGGTTCGGGCGATGGCGGTCCGGTTCGGCTGCGACCCGGCGCAGGTGCACGCCGCCATCGGCCCCTCGATCGGCCCCTGCTGCTACGAGGTGGACGAGCCGGTGGCCGGCCCCGTCCGCCAGTACTACGGAGACCGGGCCGCGGCACTGCTGCGCCCCGCCGCCCGGCCCGGGCGGTACATGCTCGACCTCTGGAGCGCGAACCGGCTGGACCTCGAGTCCGCCGGGGTGCGGTATGTGTCCACGGCGGGCGTCTGCACGTCGTGCCGGTGTGACCTGCTCTTCAGCCACCGGGCGGAGAACGGCACCGCCGGCCGCGGCGCGGCGATCATCGCCCTGCGCTGAAGACCTCCACTCGAGCCGGGAGGGGGTTGGCATGCCCTCGCAGAACCACAGACCGCCTCGACTCAGGCACCGTCGCCGGCGGCGTTGGCCCGTCCTGCTGCTGGCGGGCAGCGCCGTCGTGGTCGCCGTCTACGCCTTCCGGGGCGGGCCCCTTCCGGCCACCGTGGCCGAAGACCCGGAGCCGCTCAGCGGGGTGCGCGTCGGCACGCTGGCGGTCACCCTGGATGCCGACGCGGTCCTCGTCCGGCGTGAGCAGGTGGTGCGGACACCCCGGGCGGGCTTCGTCCGCCACCTGGCTGAGGAGGGTGCCCGGGTGCGCGTCGGCGGCGAGGTGGTCGAGTTCACCCCCGGTGGGGCGGCAGCGGTGACGGTCCAGGAGCAGCCCAGGCAGAACACCCCGGTTCCGGCCGGCAGCGGTGAGTCGGGCTCCGGCGCCCCGACCCGAGACGCCACCGCGCCGCTGCCCTTGCTGCCCTCCGCCGCCCGCCAGGAGTTCGAGCGGCTGGCGGCCGACATCTACGCCACGGCGGTGGCCCTGAACGAGGCGCAGGCCCGGGGCGAGCCCACGGCCGCGTACCAGGAGCGGCTGGACGAGCTGGCCCGGGCCCAGAACGCGCTGCTGCCGGCCCTGCGGGAAGAGGCGGCCAGTGGCGGCGGCGCTGCGGCGTCGCTCCCTTCGCTGCCGGCGCGGTCGGCGTCGACGGCCGGCGGGGCCGGAGGCGCCGCGACGGGCCCGGGCGGGGGGACGGAATGGGCGGAAGAGCCGGTGTGGACCGGCGAGGCGCAGGTGGTCACCACGTCCGTCTCCGGCGTCGTGCTCTACCAGACCGACGGCCTCGAGGAGGTGCTCACGCCGGAGGCCGTGGCCCGCTGGGGCCCGCGGGACCTGCTGAACCTGCCCTACGCGGACGTGACCGAGCTCGCCGAGGGGCCGGTGGCCCGGGGCGGTGCGCTCTTCAAGCTGGTGGACGATCTGGAGATGGAGATGCTGCTCCTGGTGCCGGCAGACCGCCTCACGGCCGGCATGCGGTCCGATCTGCTCGAGCGGGGGGCGTCGCTGGAAGTGGCCGGCCGCGATCTGCCGCTCCAGGCGACGGTGCTCCGCATCGCCGAGGAGGGCGAGCACCTCCTGCTGCACCTGAACGCACCGCTGCCCTCCGGCGATGCGCTGCGGCTCCGGCGCATGCGGGTGACCCTGCGGCTGGCCGAGTACGAGGGCACGATCCTGCCCCGGGCGGCGGTGGACGTCCAGGAGGGCCGGACGGGGGTGTGGGTTGCACGACGGGGCGGCTACGCGTTCGTGCCGGTACGGGTCCTCGGCGGCACCGCCGACGAGGTGGCGGTGGAGTCGAACCTGCCGCGCGACGCCCAGGTGCTGGTGGCGCCGCCGCCACCGGCCGCCCGGCGGCTCACGGAGTAGAGACAGAGGTTGGGAAATCCATCCGGCACTGGAAGGGAAGTTGATTCGCGGTGTCGAACATCAAGGAAAACATAGGGTTGATTCAGGAACAGATCAGGCAGGCCGCGCTGCGGGCCGGGCGCGACCCGGCCGGGGTGAAGCTGATCGCCGTCTCCAAGACCCGCACGGTCGCCGAGATCGAGGAGGCCCTCGCCTGTGGGATCCGCGACTTCGGCGAGAACCGGGTGCAGGAGCTGCGCAGCAAGGCCCCGCTGCTGGCGGAGAAGGGCCCGACGTGGCACCTGATCGGCACATTGCAGACCAATAAGGTAAAGCAGGCTCTGGAATGGGCCGAGCTGATCCACTCGCTGGACCGGGTGTCGCTTCTGGAGGAGCTGGTCAAACAGGCGGAGCGCCGCGGGCGTCCCTGTGACGTACTGGTGCAGGTGAACGTCTCCGGCGAGGCGACCAAACACGGCCTGGCTCCGGGGGATCTGGAGCCGTTCCTGCGCCGGGTGGCGCAGCAGCGGTGGGTGCGGGTGCGTGGCCTGATGACCATGGCGCCGTATTCCCCCGACCCCGAGCAGGCCCGCCCCTACTTCCGCCGCCTGCGGGAGCTGCGGGACCAGATGCGCGCCCTGGGGCTGGAGGGGGTCAGCATGGAGCACCTGTCCATGGGAATGTCCGGCGACTTCGTCGTCGGTGTGGAGGAGGGCGCCACCATGGTCCGCGTGGGCACCGCCATCTTTGGCCCGCGGGACTGAGGGGCGAGTGAATGGGGCACGTGGAAAGAAGCACCCGGGGAGGTAACCTGTACATGCCGAACAAGCCGGGCCTGTGGAGTAGACTGGTTGACTACCTGGGGTTCGGTCCCGAAGAGGACGAGTTTGAGGACGAGGAGCTGGAAGAGGAGGTCGCTCCCGTCGCGTATCAGGAGGAACCTCGCCGTACGGCTGTGACCGACCGGCGGGACAAGGTCGTACCCATCAGCGCGGTTCCGGCAAAGCAGGGGGCGCTGAAGGTGATCGTCGTGGAGCCCCGCTCCTTCGAGGAGGTCCAGACGATCGTCGACCAGATGAAGGCCAGGCGGCCGGTCATCCTCAACCTTGAGGGGCTGGACAAGGATCTGGCCCAGAAGATCCTCAACTTCCTCAACGGCGCCATCTACGCGCTCAACGGCGAGACCCAGCGCGTGTCGGCGGGCATCTTCTTCTACGCCCCGCCCGGCGTGGACGTCTCCACCATGGGCCGCGGGCTCACCGGCACGGCGATCGGCGGCGGCGCTGTCGACCTGCCCCCCGGTGTGCTCGAGAAGCTGACGGGCCAGACGGCCAGCACCCGCGAGAACGATCTCCTGGCCAGGGCGACTGGGCGCAAGGAGGAGGGCGCCCCGACCTCCATCGACCGGTCGAAGTTCGACTGGCGTAACAGCTAGGCGCCCCCTGACTTCGTACGAGAGGAGATCCAAACTGGATGATGGGACTCCTTTACCGCACCCTCAGCATCTTCCTCTCCATCGTCGAGGTGCTGATCTGGGCGCGTGTGCTCATGTCGTGGTTCCGACCCCGTTATCGAACCAGCAGCAACAGCTGGTTCTTTCAGCTTGAGGAGTATGTTTGGCGGGCGACGGAGCCGCTGCTTGCCCCCATCCGCAACATCCTCCCCAACACGGGCATGGTGGACTTCTCGCCCTTCGTGTTGTTGATCCTCGTAGCGATGGTGCGGCGTTTGCTGGTGGGGTTGCTCCTCTACTAGGGGCAGGAGGACGAGAACAAGATGGCGCTCACCCCTGTGGATATCAGCAATAAGGAGTTCCCGGTGCGGATGCGCGGCTACGACCGCGATGCGGTGGACGATTTTCTCGACCAGGTGGTGCAGGAGTTCGAGCAGCTGATCCGGGAAAACACCAGCCTGCGGGAGCAGATTGAGCAACTGCAGCAGCGGCTGGAGCAGTACAAGGACCTCGAACAGTCGATCAACCGGACGCTGATGCTCGCCGAGCAGGCGGCGGAGGAGATCAAGGAGAGCGCCCGCCGCGAGGCGGAACTGCTGATGAGCCAGACCCGGGCCCAGGTGGAGCGCATGTTGGAGAACGGCCAGGCCAAGGCGCGGCAGATCATGGCCGAGAACAGCGACCTGATCCGGGTGCTGGAGACCCTGCGCACCCAGGTGCGGGCCATGCTGAAGGCACAGCTGGACGCCCTGGATGGGCTGCCTGACCCGCTCAGCCAGCTGACCGCGCCGCGGCTGAACAGCCCCGGCAACGGCGATCAGGGTTAGCGAAGCGCCTTGACAGCCCGGACCGCCCGTGGTAACCTAAGCCAATAATGTCACCGGCGATGATGAGGACGAGTAGCAGGCGGACGCGGGTCAGAGAGCCGGTCACCGGGTGCGAGACCGGTCCCGGGCGCAGCCTGTGAAGATCACCTCGGAGCTCCTGCCCGAGCCCCGCACAGGGTGCAACCCCGGCGGGAGGTAGGCGCAGGCGGTTTCGCCACCGTTATCCCGGCGTCAGAGTGCGCAACAGGCACGGGCCGTTGCAGACAGCGGGCGGGTTGCAGGCGGCGGACGGGGTCCGCGAGGCTCCCCCGTTCCGGCCCGGATTCCCGGATGGGGAACGACTCGACCCGCTGACCAGCACGTCCCGGGATCGTGTAGCCTGTTGCACAAGAAGGGTGGTACCGCGAGCAGAGCCTCGCCCCTTACCGGGGCGAGGCTTTTCAGTTCTTCTGGGGGGAGTTGCATCGATGTCTGAGAAAACCGACTACAAGGCAACGTTGAACATGCCCCGCACCGACTTCCCGATGCGGGCCAATCTGCCCACCCGGGAGCCGCAGCAACTCAAGGCCTGGGAGGAGATGGACCTCTACCACACGGTTCAGCGGGCCACGGCCGGCCGGCCGAAGTTCGTGCTGCACGACGGCCCTCCCTACGCCAACGGCAACATCCACCTGGGCACGGCCCTGAACAAGATCCTGAAGGACATCATCGTCAAGCACGCCACGATGGTCGGCTACGACGCCCCGTACGTGCCCGGCTGGGATATGCACGGCCTGCCCATCGAGCTGCAGGCCCTCAAGGAGATGAAGATCGACCGCAGCAAGATCGATCCGCTGGAGCTGCGGAAGCGCTGCCACGAGTTCGCCCACCACTGGCTGAACGTCCAGCGGGAGCAGTTCAAGCGGCTGGGGGTCCGGGGCGACTGGGACCATCCTTACAAGACCCTCAGCCCTGAGTTCGAGGCCAAGGAGGTAGAGGTCTTCGGCGCCATGGCGGCGCAGGGCCACATCTACCGGGGGCTGAAGCCGGTCTACTGGTGCCCGCACTGCGAGACCGCCCTGGCCGAGGCCGAGATCGAGTACGCCGAGAAGACCTCGTTCTCGATCTACGTGCGCTTCCCCGTGGTCGATGCCCGGGGCCGGCTGCCCGAGGGGAGCTACCTGGTGATCTGGACCACCACCCCGTGGACCATCCCCGCCAACCTGGCGATCTGCGTCCACCCCGACGTGGAGTACGGCATCTATCCCACCGAGAAGGGCACGCTGGTGCTGGCCACCGCCCTGGCGGAGAAGTTCTTCGCCGCCGTGGGCCTGCCCGCCGCAGAGGCGACCGCCACCCTGAAGGGGTCCGAGCTGGAGGGGATCACCTACCGCCACCTGCTCCACGACCGGGTTTCGCCGGTGATCCTGGGCGAGCACGTCACCACCGAGGACGGCACCGGCCTGGTGCACACGGCCCCGGGGCACGGCCAGGAGGACTTCGAGGTGGGCCAGAAGTACGGGCTCCCCGTGCTGAACCCGGTGAACGACAAGGGCGTGTTCACCGAGGAGGCCGGGCCCTTCGCCGGGATGTTCATCGAGAAGGCGAACCCGGAGATCATCCGGGCCCTGGACGAGGCGGGCATGCTCATGGCCCAGGGCAAGATCCGGCACCAGTACGCCCACTGCTGGCGCTGCAAGAACCCGGTGATCTACCGGGCCACGGTGCAGTGGTTCGTGCGGGTGGAGGGCTTCATGGACGCCGCCAAGGAGGCCATGAACCACGTCCGGTGGATCCCCGAGTGGGGCTATAACCGCATGTACAACATGATCGAAGGCCTGGCCGACTGGTGCATCAGCCGGCAGCGCTCCTGGGGCCTGCCGATCCCCATCCTCACCTGCTCCCACTGCAACGAGCCCTCCTTCGACCCGAGGGTCTTCGCCCGGGTGGCCGAGATCTTCCGCACCGAGGGCTCGGACGCCTGGTGGCGCCGCCCGGCCGAGGACTTCATGCCCGAGGGCGGCCTCACCTGCGCCAAGTGCGGCTCCCACAGCTTCCATAAGGAGAAGGACATCCTCGACGTCTGGTTCGACTCCGGCTCCACCCACGTGGGCGTGCTCGAGACCCGGCCCGAGCTCACCTGGCCGGCCGACATGTACCTGGAAGGCTCCGACCAGCACCGCGGCTGGTTCAAGTCGTCGCTGCTCACGTCGGTGGTGGCGCGGGGCGGCAAGCCGCCCTATAAGGCGGTGCTCACCCACGGCTTCACGGTCGACGAGCAGGGGCGGAAGATGTCCAAGTCGCTGGGCAACGTGGTCGACCCGGCGAAGGTCATCCAGCAGTACGGCGCCGATATCCTGCGCCTCTGGGTCGCCTCCACCGACTACCGGAACGACATGGCGCTCTCGGAGAACATCCTGAAGCAGGTGGCCGACGCCTACCGGAAGATCCGGAACACGCTCCGCTACCTGCTGGGCAACCTGTACGACTTCAACCCCGAGACCGACATGCTCGGGCGCGACGACCTCCTGGAGATCGACCGCTGGCAGATGCACCGCCTCCAGGAGGTGGTGAAGCGGGTCTCCGACGCCTACCGGAAGTACGAGTTCCACGTGGTCTACCACACGCTGAACAACTACTGCGCGGTGGATCTCTCGGCCGTCTACCTCGACATCCTGAAGGACCGGCTCTACACCAGCGCCCCCGCCTCCCGCGAGCGGCGCTCGGCGCAGACCGTCCTCTACCACGTGGCCGACGCCCTCATCCGCATGCTCACGCCCATCCTCTCGTTCACCGCCGAGGAGGCCTACGGCTACCTGCCCAAGCCGGCCGATTCGCCGATTACCTGCCAGTTGCTCACGATGCCCGAGGTGGACCCCGCCTGGGTGGACGACGCCCTGGCCGAGGAGTGGGCGAAGCTGATGGAGGTGCGTGAGGCGGTGCAGCTGGTGCTGGAGAAGGCCCGCACCGACAAGCTGATCGGCTCCAGCCAGGAGGCCGCCGTCCACCTCTACACCACCGGCGGCGAGGGGTCGCTGGCGGAGCTGCTGGAGAAGCACCTGCCCGACCTGCCCTCGGTGTTCATCGTGTCAGACGTGAAGCTCTTCACGGGCGGCCAGTCCGCTCCCAGCGGCACCTACTTCGGCGAGGGCCCCGGCGACCTGTCGGTCGAGGTGGTGAAGGCCAGCGGCCAGAAGTGCGAGCGCTGCTGGAACTACCGGGAGCTCGGGGTGGTCGCCGAGCACCCGACGCTCTGCGAGCGCTGCGCCGGCGTGGTGCTCTCGCTGAATCTCGAACAGGGCTAGTCGTTCCCTTTCGGCCCCGCAGGCGAAGGCGGTTCCGCCGCAGCCTGCGGGGCCTCGCCGCGCCGGCGGGCGCCCGGCCGTGGCCGGAAGGGGGAGGAGGGCGACCCCGGAGCACCCAGACAACAGCGCAGGGCTGCGGCCTGAGGCCACAGCCCTGCGTCGTGATCCGCGTACCGATCAGGGAGCTACTTCGTCACGCTCTCCTTGATCTCCTCAATCTCCTTTTTCACCTCGGCGATCTCTTCATCGGCGCCCTTGACGGACTCCTTGAAGCTCCGGATGGACTCGCCGAGGGACCGCGCCAGCTGAGGCAGCTTGGCGGGTCCGAAGATGAGGAGGGCGACGACGAGAATCAGGATCACCTCGCCGGCTCCGAACCTGCCCATGGGTACTCCCCCCAACATCCGGGCCTTTCTCGGTCGTGCGTCAACTGGGAAAGAGCCGGGCTCAACGGTTGACCTGGGATGGCCCTACCCAACGGTACGCTGACTAGGTGGTCTTCTTGTACGGCACGCCGTCGGCCGCAGGGGCGACGGACTTGCCCACGAAGCCGGCCAGGATCAGCATGGTGAGCACGTACGGGATCATGTTGAAGAACTGGGACGGGATGCCCTCGATGCCCATCAGCTGGAAGATCGTGCTCAGCGACTGCGCGGCGCCGAACAGCAGCGTGGCACCCATGGCGCCGATCGGGTTCCAGTTGCCGAAGATCATGGCGGCGAGGGCGATGAAGCCCTTGCCGGCGCTCATGCCGCGGACGAACCGGGAGAGCAGGCCGATGGAGAGCGCCGCACCCGCCAGGCCGCCCAGGACGCCGGAGAGGAGCACGCCGGCGTAGCGCATCTTGAACACGTTGATGCCGAGGGTATCGGCCGCCAGCGGATGCTCACCCACCGACCGCAGCCGCAGGCCCCAGGGGGTCCGGTACAGGACCACCCAGGAGAGGATGGCCAGGCCGAAAGCGATGTAGACGATCAGGTTCAGGGGGCCGATGTCCGGCAGCGAGGCGACCTTGGGCGAGCCGCCGCCCTGACCCCAGACCCGGTTCAGCATGAACTCGGTGAAGCCGGTGGCCAGCAGGTTGATAGCCGTGCCGCTCACCACCTGGTCGGCGTGGTACTTGATCGAGGCGATGGCGTGCAGCCCCGCCATGACCACGCCGATGGCGATGGCGCCCAGCAGGCCGAGCCAGGCACTGCCGGTGAGGAACGAGACGTAGACCGCACCCCAGGCACCCGCCAGCATGATGCCTTCCAGGGCGATGTTGACGACGCCCGACCGCTCCGAGAAGACGCCGCCCAGCGCCGCCAGCAGGAGCGGGGTGGCCGCCCGCAGGGTGGCGATGACGAAGGTGAAAAGCGCCCAGCTCATGCCGCCGGCACCCCCTTCTTCGCGCTGCGCTTCTGCAGGAAGTTCCAGAGGCTCTCAGCCGCGACGAACAGGATGACGATACCCTGCACGATGGAGACCACGGCCTTGGGCACGTCAGCCATCGCCTGCATCAGGGGACTGCTGGCGTCAAGCGCACCGAAGAGCAGCGCCGCAAGACAGACGCCCACCGGATGCAGCCGGCCCACCAGGGCGACGGCGATGCCGTCGAACCCGTAGCCCACCAGCGTCGAGGTTTCGTTGAACCGGTGGTTCAGGCCCATGGTCTGAACCGAGCCGGCCATGCCGGCGATGGCGCCGGAGATGGCCATGGTGAGGATGAGTGCCTTGGCGACCGAGATGCCGCCGTACTCCGCCGCACCCGGCGAGTAACCCACGGCGCGGATCTCGTAGCCCAGCGACGTCTTGAAAAGGATGAACCAGACCACCACGGCGGTGGCCAGGGCGATCCAGATGCCGGTGTGCAGCCGGGAGCCGGGGATGAGCCCCTGCGTCAGCCAGGCGGTCTCCTGCAGGTCGTAGGAGGAGGCCCGGCTGTTGTCCGGCCGCAGGTAGGTCTTCAGGAGCCAGTCGCAGAGGAAGAGGGCGATCCAGTTCATCATGATGGAGTTGATGACCTCGTGGACGCCCTTCCAGGCCTTGAGCAGGCCCACGATGCCGCCCCAGATGGCGCCTGCGACGGCGCCCGCGGCCAGCGCCAGGATGGGGTGCAGCCACGCAAACCCCTGCGGCGGGGTCCACCAGACGCCCACCACCACCGTGGCGACCTGGGCCACCAGATACTGGCCTTCCACGCCGATGTTGAACAGGCCGGCCCGGTAAGCGAAGGCCACCGCCAGGCCCGTGAAGATGAGCGGGATGGTGGAGACCAGGACGTTACCGAACATACGGGGGCTCCCGGCCACCGCCTGCACAAAGGCCTGAGCAGCTTTGACCGGATCCTTCCCTGCGACGATGATGCAGAGGATGCCGACCGCCAGGCCCACCACGGTGGCCAGCACGGGTACGGCAAAGGTCCGCAACCCCTGCTTGAGCGTTTCCTTCCACCGAGCTTCCTCAGGCACCGGCGCCACCTCCCATCATCAGGAGACCAAGCTTCTCCTCGGTGGCTTCGTGCCCGGGCACCTCGGCCACCACCTGGCCCTTGTACATCACCAGGATGCGGTCGGCCAGGTTCATGATCTCGTCCAGCTCAAGCGAGACCAGCAGCACGGCCCGGCCTGCATCCCGCTCCGCCACCAGGTTGCGGTGAATGAACTCGATGGCGCCCACGTCGAGGCCCCGGGTGGGCTGGACGGCGATGAGCAGCTTCGGATTCCGGAGGATCTCGCGGCCCACGATGACCTTCTGCTGGTTGCCGCCGGAGAGCGACCGCGCCAGGTAGTCGTAGCGGGGCGGGCGCACGTCGAACTCGCTGATCACCCGCTTGGCCTCGTCGACCATCTTCTGGTAGCTCAGGACTCCCCGCCGTGCAAACGCCCGGTGGTTGCCCAGGGCGGCGTTCTCGGCCACCGTGAAGTTCAGCACCAGGCCGCGCTTCTGCCGGTCCTCGGGGATGTGGCCCACCCCGGCCTCGCGGATGCGCCGCGGGCTCTGGCCCGTCACGTCCTGGCCGTTCACCACGACCCGTCCGGCGGTGGGTTTGCGCAGGCCGGTGAGGCACGCGATGAGCTCCGACTGGCCGTTGCCGTCCACGCCCGCGATGCCCACAATCTCGCCGGCCCGTACCTGGAACGAGACGTCCTGCACTGCCGGCGCGCCCCGGTCGTTCTTGGCGTGCAGGTGCTCCACCTGCAGCACCACTTCCTTCGGCTCTGCGGGCTTCTTGTCCACCCGCAGCACGACCTCGCGGCCCACCATCAGGCGTGCGAGTTCCTCCTCGCTCTGACCGGCGGCGTCCAGCGTGGCGATCTTCTTGCCGCGCCGCAGCACGGTCACCCGGTCAGCGAGGTGGAGGACCTCCTTCAGCTTGTGGGTGATGATGATGATCGTGTGGCCGTCGGCCACCAGCCGCTTCATGACCTTGCCCAGCTCCTCGACCTCCTGCGGCGTCAGCACCGCCGTCGGCTCGTCGAGGATGAGGAGCTCAGCGCCGCGGTAGAGCGCTTTCAGAATCTCCACGCGCTGCTGCTGGCCCACGGAGATGGACTCGATCCTGTCGTCGGGGTTCACCTCCAGGCCGAAGCGCTGAGAGAGTTCCAGCACCTGCCGCCGGGCTTCCTTCATATCCAGCAGGTGGTTCCTCCGGGCCACCTCCTTGCCCAGGGTGATGTTCTCGGCCACGGTGAAGACCGGCACCAGCATGAAGTGCTGGTGCACCATGCCGATCCCCAGGTCAATGGCCTGCCGGGGATTCCGGATCTTCACCTCCTGGTCTTTCCAGAAGATGCGTCCTTCGTCCGGCGTGTACAGGCCGTAGAGGATGTTCATCAGGGTCGTCTTGCCGGCGCCGTTCTCGCCGAGGAGGGCGTGAATCTCGCCCTTACGGACCTCCAGGTCGATGTGGTCGTTTGCCACCAGCGACCCGAACCGTTTGGTGATTCCTTCGAGTCTCAGTAGCATCTGATAGGTAAAGGGTGGGACCGGAGTCCCACCCTTTTTCCCCCCTTCTCCCGGTGATCCTGACCGTCAGGGTCTTACAGTGCAGGCGGGGTCCAAGTGTCGGCCTCCTCAGGCGTCTCCGGGACGGTCACCTTGCCCTCCTTGATAGCCTGCGCCCACTTGTCGACCTCATCCTTGGTGCCTTCGGGGATCTTGTCCCACAGGGTGGTGTCGGCGTAGCCCACGCCATCCTCAGCGAGGCCGAACCGCATCACCTGACCGGCGGGGAAGTTGCCCTCGACGGCCTGCTTGATCACGTCGTAGACCGCCACGTCAACCCGCTTGATCATCGAGGTGAGGACGTTGTTCGGGGCCAGGTAGTTCTGGTCGGAGTCGACGCCGATGGCGAAGAGGTTCTTCTCCTCGGCCGCCTCGATCACGCCCTGGCCGGTGCCGCCGGCGGCGTGGAAGACGACGTCAGCGCCCGCGTTGAACATCGAGAGGGCGATGTCCTTGCCCTTGGCCGGGTCGTCGAAGGCGGCGGCGTAGATCACGTCCACCTGGCAGTCGGGGCAGGCGGCCTTCACGCCAGCCCGGTAACCGGCCTCAAACCGGCCGATAACGGGGCTCTCCACGCCACCGACGAAGCCGACCCGCTTGGTCTGGGTGGTCTTGCCGGCGATGTAGCCGACCAGGAACGAGCCCTCCTGCTCCTTGAACAGGACGGAAGCAGCGTTGGGCTGGTCCACCTGCTCGTCGATCAGGGCGAAGTTGTGGTCCGGGTTGTTCTTGGCCATCTCGTCCAGGGCGGCCTGCATCATGAAGCCGACGCCCCAGACCAGGTCAGCACCGCCGTCGATCAGGGTCTGCAGGTTGGTGATGTAGTCCTCCTGACGCTTCGACTCGATGACGATCTTGTCGATGCCGAGTTCCTCAACAGCCCGCATGATGCCCCGGTAAGCCGCTGCGTTGAAGGAGTCGTCGTCCAGGCCGCCAACGTCCGTGGCCATGCCGACGGTGAAGTCGACCTTAGCCGGCGTCTGCTCCTGCGGCTGCTGGGTCTGCTGCTCCTCCTGCTGCTGCTGCTGCCCCTGCTGGGCCGGAGGCTGCTGGCTGGGCGTCTCCTGCTTGGCGCCGCCACAGCCTGCCAGCAACGACAGGGTCAGGGCCGCAACGGTGAGTTTCGCGAACCATTTGTGAGCCATCCACATTACCTCCTACGGCTGATCTTTGTGTGCTCCAGAACCAACGGCCCGGGCCAAATCATACCATGCGTGAAACGCTGTTTCCAGCATGGATGATTGGGGCAGAGCTGCCGGGCAGCCCTGCACTTTCCGGACGCATACACAATTTCGCTGATGAGGTGGGCTTCTCCTCTCCGCACCTCCAAAATCTTCACGCGTTCACAAGTGTGGACCTGGCAACGGCCGCTTGGATGCAGTATGCCCCGGGCTCCGGGTTTGTCTGCACCGGCGGCCGCCGCGGCGCCGGCACACGCCTGGCGCTGGCGGTTTGGCGATCGCCGGACCGGCGGGCGCCGGTGCGCGCAGCGGCTCGGGTCGCGGCTCCCCACAGTGGCAGGGGCGAGGGGCACCTAGCGCATGTTCTCCGCCAGGTGGTGCCAGAAGCGGTACAGCGCCCGCATGCCGGCGTCGAAGTTCTCGAGGTGGAAGTGCTCGTCCGGAGCGTGGAAGTTCTCCTCCTCCAGGCTGAAGCCCATCATCACGATGGGCGCGCCCAGAACCCGCTGGAAGGTTCCCACCACCGGGATCGAGCCGCCGCTGCGGATGAAGCGGGCCTCGGCGCCGTACGCCTCGGTGAGCGCCTGCATCGCCGCCTGGATGGCCGGGTGGTCGATGGGCGTGATCACGGCGGGGGCGCCTCCGCCGCGCCGGACCTCCACCTTGACGCCGGGCGGGCAGTGGGCCTTCAGGTGCGCCTCGACGGCGTCGAGCACCCGCTCCGGGTCCTGGTCGGGCACGAGCCGGCAGGTGATCTTCGCCCCGGCCCGGCACGGGATGACCGTCTTGGTGCCCTCGCCTTGGAAGCCGCCGAAGATACCGTTGATCTCGAGCGTCGGCCGGGCCCAGAGCCGCTCGAGGGCGGTGTAGCCGGGCTCGCCGGGCAGGGCGGTCACGCCCAGGTCGGCCATGAAGGCCTGCTCGTCAAACTGCAGGGCGGCGAAGGAGTCCCGCTCCTCCTGGGAGAGCGGCCGTACCTGGTCGTAGAACCCCTCCACGGCCACGGCCCCGTCGGGACGGTGCAGGGTGGCCAGCAGCCGGGCCAGCGCCTGGGCCGCGTTGGGCGCCGCACCGCCGAAGGCGCCGGAGTGCAGGTCGCCCTTGGCCCCGACCACGTGCACCTCCAGGGCGGCCAGGCCCCGCAGGGCATACGTCAGCGACGGCACGCCCCGGGCGTAGAGGGCGGTGTCGGAGATGACCACCACGTCGGCCTTCAGCAGGTCGGCGTGGGCGGAGACGAACCGCTCCAGGTTCTCGGAGCCGGACTCCTCCTCGCCCTCGATGAGCAGTTTCACGTTGACGGGCAGGCGGCCCTCCACCGCCAGCAGGGCCTCGATCACCTTCAGGTGCATGAAGACCTGGCCCTTGTCGTCGCTGGCGCCGCGGGCGTAGAGCTTGCCGTCCCGGATGGTGGGCTCGAACGGGGGCGTCGTCCAGAGGTCTACGGGGTCCACGGGCTGCACGTCATAGTGGCCGTAGATCAGTGCCGTGGGCCCGCCGGGGCAGTCCATCCGCTCGGCGTGGACCACCGGGTGGCCCCCCGTCTCCATGACCTCCACCCGGTGGAGCCCGATCCGGCGCATCTCCCGGGCCAGCCACTCGGCGGCCCGGCGCACGTCGGCCTTGTGCTCCGAGAGGGCCGAGATGGAGGGGATGCGCAGCAGTTCCATGAGCTGCTTCAGGTGTTCCTCGCGGTGCGCGGTCAGGTATGCGTCTCCCTGATGCACGATCAACACGCTCCTGTAAAGAAATCCAGAGCACCCGCCGCGGCGGCGTGCTCCGTCCGGCGTCTGGCTGCCTGCGGCGGCAGTGCCCTGATGCCTAATAGTTCTTCAGAGGAAATGCGTGACATTCCTCCCTCTCCACGGCCCGCCTTCGCGGCGGAACCTTCCTCATCCCCGGCCTCACAGGTCCCACCGGGGCGCGGTCTCCGCTCCCGGCGCGCAGTAACACCGAACAGTGCTTGCCGGGATGTCGTCTAATGTTCGGAAATGGGTGTACGCCGGGCCGGTGCCAGCCGGCCGGCGTGCGGTGGGAGATGAGGGGGACCGGAGATGTCCGAACTCGTGCCTGGGCCCTGTGCGAGGCGGAAGCGCCCGCCGGGGCTTCGAGGGGCGGCCGGGTTCTGTGCGCTGCTGCTCCTCTTCGGCTGCGGGGCTGCGCCGCTGCCGGACCAGACCACACCGAAGCCGGAACCGACCACGCTGATCTACGCCACGCCAGGGGACGCATCGGTGCTGATTCCGACCCTGACGGTGGACACCGCCTCCAGCTTCGTCACGCAGTTTATCTACGACGGCCTGGCCATCTACGACGATCAGCTCAACCCGCACCCGGCCCTGGCCGAGTCGTGGCATGTGGAGGACGACCGCATCTACACGTTCCGGATCCGCAAGGGGGTCACGTTCCACGACGGGGCGCCGCTGACCGCCGAAGACGTCCGCTTCACCTTCCTCACCATCGCCCACCCTGACTACCAGGGCGTCCGCTTCGGGGACTTCACGGCGGTGAAGGGGTGGGAGGAGCTGGCCTGGGCCTACGAAGTCGCCGACGCTGCCCTGGCGGAGGGCCGGGTGTCGGCGGAGGAGTGCCGCCGGCGGAAGCTGGAGGCCTACGAGCACTTCGTCAAGACCGGCGGCCTGCAGGTGCCGGACCCGTACACCTTCCGGGTCGAGGCCGCCTATCCGTTCGCCCCGCTCTTCACCCGGCTGACGGGCTACGGCATCATGCCGAAGCACCTGCTGGAGCCGTACATCTCAGACCTCGCCGGGTCGCCCTACGCCACCCGTCCGGTGGGGACGGGCTCGATGAGCCTGGTGGAGTGGGTCAGGAACGAGCGCATCGTGCTCGAGCGGAACCCCGAGTGGCGCTACTCGCTCTCGGGGGAGCCGGCGAAGATCGACCGGCTGATCATCCAGGTGGTGCCCGACCAGCGGGAGGCGGTGGCGGCGCTGGAGCGGGGCGAGGCCGACGTGGCGGGCATTCCGCCCGAGATGGCGACTCACTTTCGGGAGAGCGTTCCGGGCGTCAACGTGTACCAATACGCGGCCTTCATGTACACCTTCCTGGGGTATAACCTGAACCACCCGACCTACGCCGATCTGCGGGTGCGCCGGGCCATCACCCACGCCCTCGACCGTGACGCCATGGTGGAGCAGGTGTTGGGCGGCCACGGCCAGGTGGTGCACAGCCACGCCTCGCCGGCCCGGTGGGACTACAATCCGGACGTGCCGGTGGTCCCCTACGACCCGGCGGAGGCGGCGCGGCTCCTGGACGAGGCCGGCTGGCTCCTCGGTGCGGACGGGCTGCGCTACAAGGATGGCCAGCCGTTCGTGATGCGGCTCGCCATCAACGTGGAGAGCCAGCTCTACGGGGAGACCGCCGCCTTCGTGCAGCAGGCGCTGCGGGAGGTGGGCATTCAGGTGGAGATCACCCCCATGGCCTGGGAGGACTTCCTGGCCCACATCTCCAGCGAGGCCAAGGAGACCTACCTCCTGGGCTGGAGCCTGGGCTTCGACCCGGACCCCCACTCGATCTTCCACTCGCAGGGCGGATTCCGGGACATCACCGGGTACGCGAACCCCGAGGCGGACCGGCTGATCGAGGAGGGCCGGGCCACCACCGACGTCGCCCGGCGCAGGGAGATCTACGGCCGCCTGCAGGAGGTGCTGGCGGAGGAGCAGGTCTACACCTGGCTCTTCGCGCAGGACTCGGTGGTGGGCGTGAGCACCAGGGTGCAGGGCGTGCGCCACGGCTCGCCGCGGGGGCTCTTCTGGAACTGGGAGGAGTGGTCCGTTAATCCGTCGCCCGGGGGAGCAGAATAAGGGCGAAAGCCCACGTTCCGGGCGGGAGGGTGACCCATGGGGCTGCGCTATCGGGTGAAGCGGGTGCGGCGTTCCCCCGTGCGCCCGGCTGCCGGTGCCGATCGGCACCCGGCCGGGCGCTCAGATGTACCTCTGCCAAGCGGCCTGCCCGGTGGTGCTGTTCGCGGCCCTGTGTTTCGCCGTTCCCTTTCGGTCCCCCACCGCAAGCCCCCGACCGAACGACCTGCCGCCGGCAACGAGTCCCTGGCGGAACTGGTCGAGCGGCTGGCGTTGGCGCTGGAACGCTCGAACGTCCTGGACTACACGATCCTGCTACAGCACCCCTGGCGGATGTTGTGGATCAACTTCGTGGGCGGCGCGGCCCGGGGCCTCGGGATTGGCATCGGCTTCACGGTGCTTTCGGCGGTACTGCTCTATATTCTGCGCGGCCTCATGATGGCCAATCTGCCGGTGATCGGCGACCTGATCGCCACCATTGTCCGGATGGTGGACCAGCAGCTCAGGCCGTAAGAGCGACATAACGCGGGCAGACTACCCCCGAGAGGGGGCAGTGAGCGCATGAACCTTGAGTCGTTGAGGCAGAAGCTGCTGGACGAGCGGGAGGCGTACCAGCGGCAGGTGGCGATGATCGAGGAGACCGGCCTCGGCACATCGCAGGGGGACCAGCTGCAGGAAGACAGCACGCTGGACAACCACCCGGCGGACCTGGGCACGGAGACCTTCGAGCGGTCGAAAGACCTGGGGCTGCGCGCCAACGCGCTCCACCGGCTCAGCGAGATCGACGCCGCTCTGGAGCGGATGGAGCGGGGCGACTACGGCATCTGCGAAGACTGCGGCCGCCCGATCGCCCCCGAGCGGCTGGAGGTCTTCCCCAGCGCGACCACCTGCGTCGAGTGCCAGCAGCGGCGGGAGGCGATGCAGGGCCGGTTCCACCGTCCGATCGAGGAGCAGGTGACCAGCCCGCCCTTCGGCCGGACTTTCCGCGATCGCTCGGGCGACCCCGGCTACGACGGCGAGGACGCCTGGCAGGAAGTGGCCCAGTACGGCACGTCCGAGACGCCGCAGGATGTCCCCGGCGCCGTTTCGTACGAGGACATGTACAACTCCGACGAAGATGTCTACACCATCGTGGAGCCCACCGACGCCCTCGTGGACGAGAACGGCGAGCCGCTGCAGCGGGACGACCGCGACTGGGACGGCGGCACGGTGCAGTACGACGACGGCCTGACCGGAACGCTCTATGGCCCCGACGACATGGGCGGGGACTACGACTGGGTCCCGGGCCTCTACTTCCGGGGTGTGCTGCCGGAGAAGCAGTTCCGCCGCAGTCGCTTCCCCCGCCGCCGCATGGGCAGCCCGGGAGGGTAGATTACCGTCGGCCAGGACGGCGCCGCGCAAGGCGCCTGGTCCTGGCCGCTTCTGTTGCCCGGTGCCGACTGGACCGGCCTGGCGGGGGTCCCGTCGCAAGCGCCGACTCACCGGCCGAATGGTAACGAAATGAGCCACGCCTCACCTGCCGCGTGGCTCAATTCGTTACCCTTGAGGCTTGAATGGTTGTGCCCGAGGGTTATTGCCCGGCTATTGGAGCCCAGTACAAGGGGCTAGGCTTGTTCAACCGCATGCCGGGCAAACCGCCTATGAGGACGTCTCGAGACACGGGCCGTGCTGGCGCAGGGTCTGCACCAGTGGAATGGGTTGCGAGGTCGGCGCGGGCTGGAGCGCAGCACCCGGGAGGCCCGGGGTGCCCCCGGCCGCCGGGAGCCGGGGTTGTTGAGAGCCCCCGTCGTCAACAGTAGATTAGAACAGAGCGGAAGGCGGGCGGGAGGGGTGGGGGGTAAGGCTCCGAACCCATCAGGGGTGAACAAGTCAGTCCTGAAACTCGCACATCATGATGGGGTTGACCTGCCATGTCCGGTCAGATCCAGTTCAAGCGGAGGCCGAGCCGGGCGACGGGCTCCGGGTGCTCTGCACCGCCATGTGGCCGCGGGGCGTGAAGAAGACGGCCGTGGACCGGTGGTACCGAGCGCTGGGGGCGCCCCGGGAGATCATCCGGCCTGACCTGGTCGGCGAGAAGGGCTGGGACGAGTTCAGGCCGCGGGTCTGGGAATCCCTGCATACCCCCGAGACCCAGGAGGCGCTGGCGGAACTGGCGGAGGAGGTCCCGGGAGTGTGAGTAAAGTTTTCGTGGGTAGGCCACAACATTTCTGCTGAAAAAAGCAGGACGAGAAATGGCCCTTCCAAAAGTGTTGTTGCTGGGAAAACAAACACCAACACAGGGAGGGTCATCTCTCGTCATGGTTGAGATTCGTGCAGACAACGGCTTTTCCTTTGAGGA
>Ga0134100_1000411_pt1 | contig 52579 bp, 58 predicted proteins | sample 11_taG_2_FD_94444 | JGI IMG/M metagenome (GOLD analysis project Ga0134100, IMG submission 94444) | Switchgrass degrading microbial communities from high solid loading bioreactors in New Hampshire, USA - 11_42_5_180_A3 metaG | ecosystem: Engineered > Bioreactor > Semi-continuous > Anaerobic >...
AATCTGTTTCCATTTCCTCTTGTCTGTGGTATGCTTTTCTTGATCCATTTCCGTTCCCTCCAGTCGCTTTTGTCTTCAACATTAAGCATAACTGGTTTGGGCTCGAAATGGATCATTTTTTTTTTAATTTGGGCAATTTATTTTACAATTTACCAAAGACGGCGTAATATCCCGTTCCGGAGGCAGCAATAATGCTCTTCACACTGCTGCTGTTATCCCGAAAGGACTGACTTGTACATGTGCCATATGGCATCATCATCGCCGAAGCTTCCGGCTTTGGTCAATACGGTTTTTGAGCCTCCCGGGCGAAGCAGCATTACCGACTGTACCGTTCCTGTACGAATTTCCCGTACGGGAATGAACCCCCGCCCATCAAGTGCGTTCATAATACCAAACAGGGTATCGCCTCCGATCACGCTTAATACGTCCACTTTTCCGGTATTTATAACTTCGGCTGTTATCCTGCCTAAACTTTTTGCTATACGGATATGTAAATCTTCGGCAGGAAGCCGATGCTCTTTTACATATGTGCCGGATTTTACTATATCTTTGTCATCCCGGGCAGTACATACGAGTACCGCGCCGTTTTCCCGGAGCATTCCGCAAATTACCCGCATAATTTCATCGGAGTGAAACTCACCAAGGTATTCCTCGGGTGTGAGCACTAAATGAGGCAGTCCCTTTTCAACAGCGTAATTTATTTGCCGTCTCGTGCGCTCATTTATGCTGCCGCATATTATCAGGTGGCTTCGGGCATCTATCTTCGGCGCTGCCGTTCCTGCTGCCTCAGCAGGCGCAGCAAATTCTTTCAAAACCGACGCGAATCCAGCGCAGCCGGCCACTGCTATATCCCGCATATACGGAAGTATGCGCCGGGCTATCCTGCGCATATCATCATCCGTAACAGCATCACAAACCAGGATTTCCTTTTCTCCGGATATGCTGAAAGCCTCCGTCGCCAGGTTGGTTAAGCGTACGGTAAGATCCGTCTGCTCAGCGATAATATCACTTATTACACTCGTGGCAACAGGATTAAGCGCATCTTTCGCATTATGCGTACGAGTGGTTGGTATCCCGTCGACAAATAAACGCCCGTTTTTCACAATCCGGCGCATACGCGGATAAGACGGCACAAAAACCAATTTCTTCCGTCCCGATGAATCCAATACCGCCGCCAATTCAGCACCTAAATTGCCACGGAGAAGCGAATCGGTTTTTTTATATATCCATGGAAAACGGTGCCTGACACAATCCACAGTTTCATATACAGTCCTATACGCCTCTTCTGCCGGTAAATGGCGGGATTCCGTATCTATTACAAGAATATCGGCAGACTCTTCTCCATTAATCCCGTCCGCAGTGGTCACAAATACATTGGCTTCGGAACCGGCAAATTGGACTCCTGTATCTAAAGCACCAGTTAAATCATCAGCAATGAGTACCATTCTCCGCATAGTAGATTCCGCCCATTACTTCATCAAACCAGGAAATTTGTTCCTGGCCATCGAAACGGCAAGATTTATTGCTTCAACCAGGCTGCCTTCATTTGCCCGTCCCTCGCCCGCTTTATCATAAGCCGTTCCGTGATCTACCGATGTACGTATGATTGGAAGTCCGACAGTCACATTAACTCCACTTACGGATTCATGCCCGTGTGTTTCAACGCTGAGTTTAAATCCGGTGAGTTTCAGCGGAATATGTCCCTGATCATGATACATCGCAACAACTATATCGTATTGTCCTGCCAATGCTTTAACAAAAACAGTATCAGGAGGTACGGGACCTTCCGCAAGGCAGCCGTGATCTTTTGCTTCTTCAATTGCGGGATAGAGCCATTTCCTCTCTTCATCGCCAAAAAGGCCATTCTCCGAGCTGTGAGGGTTCAATCCCGCAACTCCGATTCGGGGCTTTTTTATCCCCATTAGCTTCAAAGCCTCATCAGCAAGCCGGATCACATCGTACACGCGCTCTTTTGTTACAAGGTCACACGCCTGCCTTAAGGAAACATGAGTTGTACAATGGATAACCCGCAAAGTATCGGATACAAGCATCATCGCATATCTGCTGCATCCGGTATGGTAAGCAAAAATTTCGGTATGTCCGGCAAAATGATAACCGGCTTTATGAATAGCTTCTTTATTTATCGGGCAGGTGACAACAGCATGCACTTCTTCTTTTAATGCCAGGTTTATTCCCTTTACAATATATTCATATGAGGCTTTGCCGGTTTTTTCACTGACGGTTTTGTACTCCCATCCTTGAGGTTCCAATAAACCCATGTCGATAAGATCTATCTCCCCGAACCTGCCTTTAGCTTCTCCGGACTCTTTTATAATATTAAACCTCAGGCTGCTGCCTGTAAAAGAGAGCGCATCTCTAACTGGTTCAAGATCCCCGATAACGATAGGTACACAAATATCGTAAATAGATTTGTGTCCGAGAGCTTTCACCACTATCTCAGCACCTATCCCGGCAGGGTCTCCCATTGTAATCGCTAGGACCGGTCTTTTATTCATTAAAATACTCTCCTCCATTTGTTCACGTTCTAAACGCAAGGCTCCAGTACAATCTGCTTCCAGGCAGCGTTCGTCTGTGTACAGCCAACAGCTTACCCTTTCTGCCTACACTGCCCGCATATTTTTTAGTTAGAGCCAAGATATATACAATATGAATTGCCCTACCCATGATTGCATCGCAAAGGTTAGGTCCGGAATAAGTCATGCCAATGTGCATGCGTAACATGTACGGATAGAACGGCAGATAATTTTTTATATCTGCTTTCTGCAATATCAGGGGTACCTCCGCTTTCTTTCAGTGTATATGATTTATTTTCAAAAGTCAAAATATCATGGCGGCTATCTTCCCATGTTGTCTTGTTTTGGCTGTGACAACCCTGCGGCTTGCCTAATAAAACAAATATTCTGCAAGAGACAAAGCCGCGCTTGACGATTTCAAAATTTGGTAATACTATAAACTTGCTTACACGAATACATCGCAGATCACACCAATTTGTATGCTTACCGGGGTTACAAAATTAATCGCTTCATTAAAAACAATGTTGAAAACACGAGATAATTCACCTATGATGATTTGATTTTGATATGGAAAAGGGCAATGATGCACAGTAATTTTTATAAGAGAGTTATATGGGTATGTGCCGGGATGTAAAGACAATTGTTGACTTTTATATTGATTATGATGAAGATAGCCAAATGGAAAGAAACCCTTTAGAATACATACGCCGTAAAGAAATTATTTCACGTTACTTATCCGGGGATAATCTTTCCACCAATTTTCGTAAAAGACAAGCATTCCGCAAAATAATGTAAGGAGTAATATAATTGAACACAAATATCGATGCCTTAAATTATCTTTATCATTATTACGAAGCAAGTATTGGACCATTTGTTAATCTTAGCGAACTGCCCATTTGTGAAGCAGAAAAAATCCTGAGCGATATAAAAGCAAGGGGTAAAACATTTGCGGCAAAGCGCTCATCCGATTATATGAAAATAAGAAGAGAGCTTGAAGAAAAAGCAAGAAGCATGTTCATACAAAAGGGCGGAAAGCCGGCCAGAAGTGTCCCGCATTATATGACATTAGGTCCATGCCCGTGGCTGTTGGATTGGTATGAGAATGGAAAGGAATTACGTATTCATATCGAAATGTTTTCTGAAGAACAAGTGAGTTTTACATACGGAGATCTATTCCCCACTATGCGGTATAATGACGGAAAACCTTACCGGAATACGGTATATACGAAGCAGGAGATATATGAAATAATAAAAATATATGGTCTTCCGCAAGACTGGAACAGAACCGGAAGTAATGGACCGGAAAGGTATATTGAAGCGCAGATATGGGATGACGAACCAATAAAAGCCTATTTGTCAGGCTGGCATGGCAATAAATAAAATTTCGAATAAATATGCAGGATGCAAACATTTAGCTGATTTAAAAAACCTGACAGGGCTGTCGCATAAAGAGGGTTACGCTTATGAACTTCGGAATTGCTTTTTTACACGGTTTGATATGGTCGGTCATGTGGGGAATCATGATTACAATTACAGAAATAAAGTGGCCGCATATATTCCTTCATGGTTATCCGAAAGAACTGCAGGCAGTCATAAAGCTTCCCCCGTTTACAAACAAAAGACCTGCGTATATATTCCTTACCGTATCATTTTTCCTGATAGCGGCTTTTATTTTTTGGAGCTCGATAAATACATACAAAGCTGTTGAAGTCGGATTTTGGACAATTTTCCTTCATGTCCTTGTCATATGCATGTGCTGGAATGTATTTGATTTAGTTGTAATGGACTGGCTCATTTTCTGTACCTGGAAACCCGGTTTTATAGTGCTTCCGGGAAGTGAAGGCAATAAAGCTTACAGCGACTATAAATTTCATTTTATCGGCTTTATTAAGGGATGCGGAATCTCAGTAATCGGTTCGATTATTATTTCAGTATTATGCTATATTGTTCTTAAATACTTATTATGGCAGCATATAGGGGTAAGCTGAAGGGACCCGCTTGACGATTTCCAGATTTAGTAATATACTTAAACGAAATAAACCGCAGCACCAGCCGTTTTGTGAAATTCCCGTATAAATCGCCGTGCCGGAATAAATTAATGATTTTTTTGGGGGTTAACCGCTTATGGTAAGGAAAGCCGCAGTAGATGATGTTACCCGTATAGCGGAAATTCATGTTATGGGATGGAGGTTTGCTTACCGGCACCTGATCCCGGAGGGTTTTCTTTTTAAAACCATGAATGTTCCTCAAAGGATTGCCGCATTTACAAAGGCCATAGAGGAACAGAGGGAAGATATATATGTTTTTGAGGAAAACCAAATTGTAAAAGGGTTCATGGCTATAGGCCCGTGCAGGGATGCGGATAAACCATCTTCTTTCGAATTATGGGGGCTTTATGTTGATCCTTTCATGATCAGGAACGGAATAGGCTCAAAACTGCTGAATTACTGTGAACATAGAGCGTCGGAACTGGGATATAAGGATATCGTTTTATGGGTTTTGGAGGGTAACTCCATTGGAATAAATTTTTACACGAAAATGGGCTTCACATTAGAAGGTGGAAGAAAACTTCTCGATAAATTCGGCATATACGAAATAAGATATCAGAAATATACAGGATAAAATGATGCCTGTTATTCGTTAACCAAAAAGGAATATTATGAAAGGGTTCATAATAAATAGATGTACAAGGGGTGAACTTTATGCCGCAAGTAAAAATACATATGTCGCAGGAAACCAAAACCAAAGATTCATTGCTTGCAGCGGAGATTCGGGAAGTTTTAACCGAAGCATTGGGAATTGATAAAAAAATCGGACAAGTCATGATTTACAGGACTCCGGCAGAATGCAGGAGTATTCACGAAAGCAGGGATAATAATTTTGTTTTCGTTGAAATTAATATGTATTCGGGCAGAAGCCAGGAAATGAAAAAGAACCTTTTGGAAAAGATCTGCCTGGTAATTGAAAAATATACGGGCATTGACTTAAGCAATATAATTTCCTGCATTATCGAAATTCCGCCCGAAAACTATTACGGAGGAGCTTGAACTTTTTTGCCCGTTGGAAAAGGCAATATAAAATCCGGCTGCCGTTAACGGCAGCCGCCTGAATTAAATTTGAATTAAGCAGCCTTTGCTTGCTTTAGTTGAAATGCCTGAATTGGGGCAGGTAATCGCGGTTTGCGTTAAACATTTCGTCAACCATGCTCTTTATCTCGGCAAGGCTTAATACGGCCGATGTGAGAGGATCAAAGCATATTGCATGGAAAACCTTACGCGGGTCGCCTTCTAAAGCGGCCTCAACCGCCAGTTCTTCGCAGCGCGCGTTCGTATTGACAAGAACCGCGAGGTGGCCAGGCAGCGGCCCAACATGCAAAGGCCTGATGGAATTCTTTGATGCAAGCACTGGCACTTCGACGCAGCACCCTTCCGGCAGGTTGTCGATAAGCCCGAAATTCCTCACGTTCCCATTGAATTCAAACATCGTATTGTCCCCGAACACGGCATTGAAAATGTATGCCGCATATTCATGTCCTCGCGTAAGATTAATTTCTTTCTGCTCGAACCAATCCGTTATCTCCTTTTTCCATGTATTTTCCCTTCTCAGGTATTCATTCAGGATATAACCGTATTCACCGGGGTTCCATCCCGTCCCGTGTATGCAGTATTTTTCAATCAGGTCGGGTCTTTTTCTGAACCATGCGTTATACTCCGAATTGTGCCCGCTCGATTCGGTGACATAGTAATCGAGGTGGAGGAACATTTCATTCCGTACAATCTCCTGTTTATATATGTCAGGATTCTTTATCGCCTCGCGGATAAGCGGGTAAGCGTCTTTTCCGTTCCATTTGTATTCGAGGTAGAATGCCTGGTGGTTTATGCCCGCGCATAAATATGTAATTTCATCCATCGGCGCGCCTATCCATTTTGCCAGCATTGCCGCGGTACCCTGCACGCTGTGGCATAATCCCGTTATCGTAAGGTTTTTATATTTTTCCTGCATGGCTCTGCACAGCATCGCCATAGGATTCGTATAATTGAGGAAAACCGCGTTAGGGCAGTATTTTTCTATGTCGGAGCAAATATCAAGCATTACCGGAATTGTCCTCAGCGCCCTGAATATACCCGACGGCCCCCGTGTATCGCCAACATTAATGTCTACGCCGTATTTTTTCGGTATTTCTATATCATGACGCCATACATTAACGCCTCCGGCCAGGATTGTGCATACAACGCCGTCGGCGTCCTTCAGCGCTTCCGCCCTGTCTTTTGTCGCGATAACCTTTGCCGGATAATTCCCGGCCTCAATAATCCTGTCAACCGCCTTTTTGCTGAACGCCAAACGCTCATCGTCAATGTCCATCAGCGCAATGGTACAGTCCCTTAGCGCCGGAAAAGTAAGTATGTCCTTTACGAGCGTCCTCGTAAATTCAAAACTTCCGGCTCCGATAAAAGCTATTTTTTTCATAACGACACCTCTCGTTAATAATTTAGTCCCTGGATATTTCCAGGTCCTTCGGATTCTTTTCGGGTTGTTCTTTTACGGCAAAATTCGTTTCGCGGTTTCGTTCACGGAAAGCTGCGAAGCAGTTGGTCTGTCATATGTGTTTATGATATATCACTATATCTTAAAACTGCGGATTTTTATATGGTTTAATACATGAGGTTTATGTGCGAATGCTATATTTTTGTTGAATTATATTACGGTTTGTCTCATAATAATACATGAAAAGGAGTTGTATAATGTGCTTACGCATGATAAAAACGTTGAGCTTAATATCGAAACATACGGCCATGAAGATTGCAAACCCGGTCATTATTTCGGCCCTGCGGTGAGGGAGTATTACCTTTTCCATTACATCCATTCCGGGAAAGGAATATTCCAGGATTCGAACAATACTTATGAACTCGGCGAAGGTCAGGGTTTTCTTATATTTCCGAAAGACCTTACATATTACAGGGCGGACCTGGAAAACCCGTGGTCGTACTCATGGATTGGAATAAGCGGACTTAACGCGGCGGAATATTTCCGCAGAAGCGGGCTTACGAGGGAAAATCCGATATGGACGGCAAAACGCGATGAATTTCTTGAATTATGCCTTAAGAATATGAACCTTGTAAACGGCATGAAAATATCAGCCGGACCAAGAATAACGGGGTATTCATACCTTTTCCTTTCGAGGCTTATAGAAATCGCCGAAGAAATGCACCCCGCGAAACATATGATAAACCGCCAGGAATCATATCTGCGGTCCGCCATTCACTATATGGAACAGAACTACCACAAGAAAATAACGATTGAGGAGATAGCACGCCATGTAGGGCTTGATCGCAACTACCTCGGCTCGCTTTTTAAAAAGCACCTGAACGTGCCCATGCGGGAATTCCTGGCGAATTTAAGGATTAATAAAGCCTGCGGCCTGCTGAAACGGGAAGATATCCGTATCGCGGATGTTGCAAGATCGGTCGGATATGAAGATCAGCTTCAGTTTTCAAAAGTCTTTAAAAAGCAGAAGGGAATGTGCCCTCTTGACTATAAAAAAAGCGTATTGGAAAACCCGCACATTTAGCCGGGATTCCGGCAAACATGCGGGTGTTTTTACGGCTAATGATTAGTGATCGGTAACTTCCATCAGTTTCTTTTTTAATTCGTTTTCCATGACAATTAGTTCGGCTTCCGCCTCCTGGCGCTTTGCCCTGCCTTCCTGCTGGATTCGTATCGTCTCCTCAATTGTTTCAATGAGATCCTGGTTCACTTTCTTAAGCGTCTCCAGTTCCACGATCCCTTTTTCAGACTGCCTTGCGGCTTCAATTGAGTTCACCTTAAGCATTTCCGCGTTTTTAGTCAACAGTTCGTTGGTTGTGCGGTTTACCTCTGCCTGCATCTTCAATGCCTTTTCCTGCCGGAACAGAGTCATTGCTATAATAATCTGGTTTTTCCACAGAGGAATCGTATTTAATATCGAGCTCTGTATTTTCTCAACAAGCGTCTGATCGTTGCTTTGAATCAATCTTAACTGCGGCGCCGTTTGAATCGCTATCATCCTGCTAAGCTTGAGATCGTGCAGTTTCTTTTCAAAACGGTTAGCAAGGCTTAACATATCCTTTACTCTCTGCGCGTCAAGCGCATCATTCGTTTCTTCCGCTTTCGCCTTCAGCTGCGGGATAATCTTTTCGTTCAATTCGTTAAGTTTGAGCGAACCCGCGAGTATGAAAACATCGAGCTCGCGCAGGTATTCGAGGTTTTTCTCGTACAGGCTGTCAAGAAGGGTAATGTCTTTCAAAAGCTGCATCCTTGCCTTTTCGAGTTCGTTTATTATTTTGTCTATCTGAACACTGAGTTTATCGTACTGGACAACGAATTTCCTTGCTTTTGCCTTTACATTTCCGAACATCCTGCCGAAAAACCCTTCGCTTTCACCAAGACTGTCGACATCGAGCTCTTTCACCTTAACCATAAGATCGGTAAGGACTTCGCCTACATGTCCGCTGTCTTTCGACCGGATCTGTGACAGAACCGTATCGGAAAAGGCCGAAACACTGCTTTGGGCCTGCAGGCCGTACTGTAAAACAGCCTGCGTGTCGGTAATATCGATAGCGTTTTTTATTTCTATAACCTTATTTTGCTCTTCCGGGGACAGCGATTCCCATACTTTCATCTCATCATACCGTTCGGTTTTAGTCTGCGTTTTGGTTAATGTATCGGCGGCATTTACAGCGTTATCCATCTTATAATCCTCCCCATAAATTATTTATATGCTATATCCCTTCCTGTTTTATCGTATTTTGCAGCACTTTTACTTCCGCGTCGAGATCCAATACGTCGTTCTCGGTAAGCTTTTTCAACTGCTTCCTGAATGTATCCTTAATCATGACAAGCGTGCTTTCAACATTATTCAACGTCTTTATCGCTTCATCGGACAAATACGGGGCATTACTGAGCTGGTAATACTTCGTTACAATTCTTTCGGTCGTATCGAGATAATATAGAATAAACCGGCGGGCTACGGTAACATCCTTCGGGTCTTTGACGAAATCATCGAAAATATCATTTGCTGTCGAGCAGATATCAAGTATATTTATCCTGACATCGTGCTTCATCACTTTGAGCCCGATATCCTCTATACGCTTAACCTGTTCCTTTCCGTCCCTTACAATCCTTCTGAGTTCTCCGCGGGTTATGCCGTCGCATACGAGCTCATCATCGTCGGGCATCGGAGACTTCTTCTGCTTCGGGGCCTGCTTAACGCCGGACTTTGCGGGCTGTTTTTTCGACGGTATAAACATTAACAACCCGGCGATAAAAGTAATAACCCCCGCGCCTGCGGCGACCGGAAGCGAGCTTTGGAACCCTTCCAGGAACAGCGCAAAAAATGTAAAACCGATAACGAGCGATAATACAAAACCCAAGGTTCTCATATCACATCCCCAAACTGCAATATTTCACGTAATAATTATATACTTTTGCCAGGCCAAATGCACGGGTAAAATGAGATTTCCGGATATCCGGCAAAAAACGCGGCATCCCGTACATACCATTATATTTTGTAATTAAAGGTAAATCAATAATCCATGCGGAAATATAACCTGTCATTATAAATACGGAAATAATTAAAATAAGTATGCGCGGAGCAGAAAAAATACTATTCTATTCGGTACGCGCGCGCAAGTCCTGTTACGGGGCATATGTCACCGAAATCGAAAGCCATAACGCATTCCGTTAAACTGCCCGTTTCATTCGTGAACTTAAAAGATGAAGCATGGATTTGATGCATTATTTCTTCAAGCGGCATTACCGACAGGCGTGGAAGAGTTTTTTCCAGTTTCTCGCGGTTTTCCGCGATCCATTTATACCTGGCTTTTCTTCCGGTATAAACGGAGCCCTGTGACAAGAAATCGGGAACCGCGGTGTTTTTCATTGATGTGTAATAATCAATGCGCATATATTCTGCGGCTTCCTTCGCAAGATACGGGAACCTGTCTTCGAGAAACCTGTACAGGATAAAATATGTTTCCGAAGCCCTTACCGGTCTGTCGAAATAGCCTTTCATCCGCATATGACGGGCAAGTGCCCTGTAGAAACCGAACGGATCGTATTCCTCGTTTTCGAGTTTTTTAAGTGCGTTGTATATATATTTCATTGTTGACATAAGTCTGCCCGAATTGTAGAAAAGGTTCAGGCATACCTCAATATCTCCTATTTCCAGAAGTTCATCCGCAGTTATATAATTGTTCGATATAACCTCATAAGGCGGGTAGTCCCTGTACATGTAACCGTGCGAGCCGGCTTCTTCCTTTATAGCGGAGCCTCTAAGCATCTTTAAGAAACCCAACTGGAAATGATGCGCGAAAAGGCCGTAAACACGGTTGAATGACTTTGTGAAATCGGAGAAGCTTTCATAAGGCAGACCCGCTATAAGATCTACATGTACATGTATGTTCTGCCCCGCAAGCAGTTTTTCAAGGTTCGATAACGCTTTATCGACTTGATATGCCCGCCTTACCGCCTTTAATGTTTTCTCATGTATCGACTGTATGCCCGCCTCTATCTGCACAAGGCCGGGAGGCATTTCGAGCAGGCAGCCGATAAGGCTTTCGGTCAGAAGACCCGGGTCGATTTCAAAATGAAATACCGTGCCTTTATTGGAATATTTCTGCCGTATATGCGATAAAATCTCCCTTGCCCTTTGTTCGTCGGCATTAAAAGTCCTGTCGACGAATTTAATCACTTTCGCCCCGCTTTTAACGAGTATTTCAAGCGCTCGGAAAACCCAACCGGTATCGAAGTTCCTTATCTTTCCGGCTGCCGGGGAAATGCAGTATGAACAGCGGAACGGACAGCCTCTCGACGCTTCCACATATGCAATCCTGTCTTTCAATGAACCCGGTTCGATACTGTCATAAGGGAAGTTGAGAATGCCCAGGTCTTCAATAACCTTATACGCTGCAAGTCGCCGCATTGTTTCTTCGCAGGGCCGTTTCCCGCTGTTAAGCAGTTTCAGGAGCATCGGCAGATCCTGTTCCCCTTCGCCGCAAATTATATAATCGGCTATTCCGGACATTAGTCCGCCGCCGTCAAAACTGACCTCGGGTCCTCCGGCGATTACTATGATCTCTTTATTGGCATTTTTAATGTCGCGGGTAAGTTTTACAACATGCTCTATATTCCAGATATAGCATGAAAAAGCCGCAACATCGGGTTTTTCAGCCATTATACGGCTGAAAACCGACTTAAGGCTTTCATTTATCGTAAACTCAAGTACACGGACATCCCCGCACTCACTGTCGCAAGCCGCTTTTAAGTAGCTAACCGCGAGGTTTGTATGAACATATTGTGAATTAATCGCAATTATAAGAGTTTTCATGTCCCCCTCCCTGTTTAACTGTACGCTCTTGCCGGAACTTTGCCTTTTAACCGGTATACGAAAGCAAGTATTTCCGCAACGGCCTGGTACAATTCAGGAGGTATCTGCTGGCCTATATCGACCGATTTGTAAAGTGCCTGCGCAAGGGGTTTGTTTTCGACAGTTTCAACTCCGTTCTCCTTAGCGATTTCCTTTATCCTAAGAGCCATATAATCAATACCTTTCGCAATAACAACCGGAGCCGGGGCTTTTTCCGCATCATACCGGATAGCGACGGCATAATGCGTAGGGTTTGTAATAACGACATCGGCTTTCGGCACCTCGGTAAGCATCCTGCGCATCGACATTTCCCTCTGCTTCTGCCTTATTCTCTGCCTTACTTCGGGACTGCCTTCCAATTCCTTGTATTCTTCCTTGATTTCCTGCTTTGTCATTCTTAAGTCTTTTTCATACTGCCACCACTGGTATCCATAATCAAGTATCGCTATAATTATCATCATCGCGCATATTTTCATCGCAATATCTATTGCCGTGGACGAAATATATACGGCGGCAGAAGCCAAATCCTGATCCATAAGCTTTACTATGTTGTTTTCTTCGGCCCTTATGCTGTTCCATGCGACAATCCCTATAATGGCTATTTTTAAAATGGCTTTAACCAATTCGGCCAAACCTCTTAACGAGAATATTCTTTTTATCCCGTTAATAGGGTTCAGCTTGCTGAATTTCGGCTTCAGCGGCTCTATAGTGAACAGCGCTCCTACCTGCGCAAAGCTTGCGGCGAAACCGATAACGAGCACTATCGCGAATATCGGGCCTATTATCTTCGCAAGTTCCGTTATTACGAGCGAGGCAAGGCGCATCTGTTCATTTATCGACTGCGCGTCGAAATTTATCGCGAGATCCCCCACGCAAAGCCGGAAAAATGCTTCTATTTCTTCGAACATATAACCTCCGAGCAGTTTTATACTGACAAATGCAATAAGCAGTACAACTGCGGAGGATATTTCCCTGCTTTGAAGCACCTGCCCTTTTTCTCTTGCCTTCTGCTTTCTTCTCGGCGTGGCTTTTTCGGTTCTTTCGCCGCCCGGCCCTTCTTCTGCAAAAAATTGCAGGTTTACGCGGATCACGGGATTAACGCTCACTGCATCTTTTTTCAGCCGGTTATTTATGCTTTTTATCAGCAGGACCGGAAAAAGGAAAACCATTTTTCATTCTCCCTTTATCAGTTCGAGAAAATTTATCGTTTCGCTTCTCATTCCGTCGATCAGGACATGAACTATGTTTCTGAAAGCGACGAGCGTGAAAAGGATTACGAGAAATCCTATTAATATTTTTATCGGCAAGCCCACAATGAAAACATTTACCTGCGGGACGGCTTTCGCTATTACGCCGAGAGCCATATCCGCAACCAAAATCGCCGCAGTTACGGGCGCCGCTATTTTAAAGCTTATCACAAACACGGAGCCGAACAGGCGCACTACAGAGTCGAGCAGTGGTTTCCCGATTACAGCCGCGCTCCCGACCGGGAACCGGCTGAAACTTTCCGTTAATGTGTATATCAGAAGGTGATGCCCGTCAATCGCTAGGAACATAAGAACCGTAAGTATAAAATAGAAATCGGCCGTTACAGGAATCTGGATATTGCTGACGGGATCCAGAACATTCACCATGCCGAACCCGATATGCATGTCTATCATCTGCCCCGCAAGGTATATTGACGTTATTATTAAATACGATATATAGCCCAATACGAGCCCTATTAAAAATTCCTTCGCCACAAGCAGGACAAAAGCAAACAGACTGTTATACGTTCCTGTTTCGGGCACGGGAATAGTGTATGACAATACGACCGCCATAAAAAAAGAAAAACCGATTTTGTAATAAGCCGGTATATTCTGGCGCCCAAAAATGGGAGAAACGACGAAAAGCCCTGTCACGCGCACAAATACCAACAAGAAGCCATCCCACATATCAAAAATATCAAGAGGGATCGTCATCAATAAACCCCTTTCCGGACAGAACCGGCATTTTTTCAGCCAATTTCCTATCCGTAATATATAAACTTAAGGATATTGTCATAAATTCTAAGCGTAAACTCTTTCAGCGTCGTAATCATCCATGAACCGAATATAAAAACAGACAGAAAAACGGCAATAATTTTCGGCACAAATGAAAGGGTCTGTTCCTGAATCTGTGTCGTAGCCTGAAATATGCTTATCGCAAGACCTACAATCAATGCGACGCCCAAAAGCGGTGCTGCGAGTTTTATTAATGTAAATACCGCATCCCTTGCAATATCAAGCACTTGCTGTTCCATATCAAACCACCTTCCAAATCATCCGAACCGCCGCAGTAACGGGATAAGGCTTCAAACCTATCCAAACGACTGCAGGATTGTCCCGGCTATAAGGTTCCAGCCGTCTACAAGCAAAAACAGCAGGATTTTAAAAGGCAGGGAAATCATAACCGGCGGCAGCATCATCATTCCCATTGACATGAGCGTGCTTGCGACCACCATATCTATTACGAGAAACGGGATATAAAGCATAAACCCGATCCTGAACGCTACCGTAAGTTCACTTATCATAAAAGCCGGGATAACGACTTTCATCGGCAGATCCTTTATGTTTTCAGGAGGCTCGATACCGGCAATATTCGCGAACAATGCCAGATCCTTCTCCCTTGTTTTCGCTTTGAAAAGCATAAAATCCTTCATTATTCCCGACGCGTTGTCTATAGCCTGTTCCATTGTTATTTCATTTTCGGAAAAAGGTTTCAGCGCCTGTTCATTCAGATCGGATATGACGGGTGACATGATAAAAAGCGTTAAAAAAAGCGCGAGTCCAATAAGCACCTGGTTCGGAGGCATCTGCTGCGTTCCCATCGCATTTCTCAGAAACGACAATACGACAATAATGCGGGTAAAAGAGGTCATCATAATGAGAATTGACGGCAATACCGCAATCACCGTCAGGTACAGAAGCAGTTTTATGCTGTTTGAAACATCTTCGGGATTATCCGATGATCTGATCGTAATGCCGTCATCGGATATTGAAATACCGGGCTGAGCATAACAGCTTACACGGAAAACCGCTATAAGCGCGAGAAGACATATAAGAAAAACGATCCTCTTTCTTTTACCTGACATTAACCCCTATACTTCCTTATCGTATCTTTTTTCCCGCAATTGCAAAAGCCTGTTTATGTTCTTCCTTATCGTGCCGTCCTCCTGTGAATCAGGTCCTATGCTTTCGCGGGTCTTTTTCGTATGTGTTTTCTCTTCATTTTTGCTTATGTATTTGTTCAGTACTCGCTTAAAATCAAAAACGGGTTCCTCGGAAGTTTCTTCCTGCTGTTCCGTTTCGGCGATTTTGTCCGGCGTAATCCTTGCCACCATCTTAAACTCGCGTTTTCCCGACAGAAATAAAAAATAATCGGTTCCGACCCGGACAAGTACAAGCCTTTTGTCAAGGCTGAGGCTTATTTGTTCGACAACCTGCATATGTTTTGATTTCATTGCCCCGGCAGCCTTTTTTCCCACATACTTTGCCGCGACATACGCAAGAAAAAGTATCGAACCGAAAACAAGGACAACGCCCAACAGCTCTAACCACATATAATAAGGCCTTTCTTAACCGACAACTTTCTTAACGGCTTCAATTACTCTTTCTGCCTGGAAAGGCTTAACTATAAAATCCTTGGCACCGGCCTGTATAGATTCAATAACCATTGCCTGCTGTCCCATAGCCGAACACATGATTATCTTCGCATCTGAACTAATCCCCTTTATCTGTCTGACTGCCTGAATCCCATCCATTTCCGGCATCGTTATATCCATAATTACCAGGTCGGGTAGAAGCTCCCTGAATTTCTCGATGGCTTTTAATCCGTTCTCAGCTTCTCCTACTACGGTATAACCATTTTTCACCAGAATGTCTTTTATCATCATCCTCATGAATGCTGCATCGTCAACAATAAGTATATTCGCCATACTTAATACCTCTCCTTTTGACATTGGTAAAATGCTGCAAATCGCGTGTTTCAGCCAGACTGTAAAATTATTTAATCCGGAAAACCGGTTCGTTTTAACTTCGCAAAATAACAAATACTATGGGTCAGGATTCCCAGATCAGCTTTTAAACTGCCAAAATCCAACAATATTATATAATGTTTTTAGCTATAAATCAAAGCCTTTTTGACGGATGAAGAATATCGGTAATCCTGACTCCGAAGCTTTCGTCAATAACGACAACCTCGCCCTTCGCCACATTCTTGCCGTTTACAAGAATATCAACAGGTTCGCCGGCAAGTTTATCGAGTTCAATTATCGACCCCTGTCCGAATTCAAGAATTTCTTTAATTTTTTTAGTGGTGCGCCCAAGTTCAACGGTAATCTGCAGAGGCACATCCATCAGCAAGCCGATATTCTGGGCCTCATACGGCTGAATCCCGGAATCGAACGATTGGAACTGCGCGGGCTGAACATTAATCGGATTTTGGTGACTCGGTGGCGGCGGTGGAGGCATATAGGGCATTTGCTGGTAAGCATAATATGGGGGCTGTTCCTGCTGCGGCTGCATAGTGAAACCTGGCCGCTGTTCTGCCTCAGGAGGTTTTTTCTCAGGCTGCTGCTGCGGCGGTTCCGGAGCAATCGGCTTCGGTTCGGCAGATATCAGTGGCTCTTCTTTTTCACCTGCTTTAAACAGATTTTGTACAAGTTCTTTCGCAAAGGATATGGGAAGGAGCTGCATGATCTGGCTGTCTATCAAATCGCCGACTTGCAGTGAAAAAGCCACTTTGACAATCTGGTTGTTTTTTTCATCAAACTTGATATTTTCTCTGTCTCCCGCGAAATGAATGAGCATTGATTCAGGAGGCGAAATTTCGACTCTTTTTTCAAACATTGATGACATAGAAGTCGCCGCCGAACCAACCATTTGGTTCATCGCTTCGCTTACCGCGCTCAGGTGCATTTCGGACAATTCCATATCATCGTCAACCTGTCCGCTTCCGCCCATCATAAGATCGGTTATTATCTTTACATCGTTTATACGCATTATCAAAAGGTTCGTCCCTTTAAGCCCGTCGATATACTGCACCCTGACCGCGACATACGGTTCGGGATACTGCTCCGACAGTTCTTCCCACGTAGTAATGCTGACCCTCGGAGTGGTTATTGTAACCTTTTTGCCCAGCAGTGTATACAGCGTGGTTGCGGAAGTTCCCATGCTGATATTGCCTATTTCGCCTATCGCGTCGATTTCCTGGGGTGTTAAGACTTCGGCATCGCTCCCGCTTTTTTCTTCCTGTTCTTCATCCATATTAAGCGCTCCGCTCAATAACGCATCGATTTCGGCCTGCGAAAGCATATCTCCCATTAATCGTCACTCCTTCTGATAACCTCGGTTATTTTCACTGCTGCTCTTTTATTCCTGACTCCGGGCTTTGCGTTGAATTTATGCAATTCACCCACCATTACTTCGAGATCCCCGTTTACGGTAGTATTAAGAGGAAGGACATCCCCTACCTGAAGCTGCAGAAATTCCGATACCATCAGCGTTGTTCTTCCAAGAACAGCTATCACCGGCACTTTTGTTTCCTGCACTCTCGTTTCAATTGATTTTTTTGTTTCTTCCGTCGTGCCCTTTTCAATCATCGAAAACCATATCTTTGTGCTAAGTTTCGACATAACCGGTTCAACAACCATATGGGGTATACATAAATTCATTAACCCTTCCACTTCACCTACTTTAGCCTGGAATGTAACAAGAGCCACCATCTCGGTCGGATTCATGATCTGTACAAACTGCGCGTTCGTTTCAATCCTGTCAAGCGTCGGTTTTATAACCGCGACATTTTCCCACGGCTCGGTCATAAATGTGAGCATCTGGGATATTATCCGCATAAGTATCGCGATTTCTATTTCCGTAAATCCGCGTACTTTTTCAATTCCGCTTCCTTTTCCCCCAAGAATTCTTTCGATCAAAGCATAAGCAATCGCAGGTGAAATATCGAAAACAATGCTTCCCGGAAGCGGATTAAAATTAATAATAGCCAAAACGGCCGGGTTCGCAATCGAGTTCGTAAATTCGGAATACTGCACCGCTTCGATTGATATCACATCAACCTGGACAAGCGTACGCAAATAACCCGACAGGAAGTTTGTGATAAACCTCGCGTAATTCTCATGGATAATCTGCATCGTTCTCAGATGATCCTTCGCAAACTTGCTCGGCCTCTTAAAATCATGTTCCTTGATCTTTTTTTCACCGGTTTCGCGCTTGAATTCATGGACATTTATTTCCCCGGTACTCAACTGCGCCAAAAGATCATCTATTTCATTCTGGGAAAGTATGTCTCCCATCTATGCTTGTCCCCCCTTTGGCCAGGGAATTAACCGCGCAGCGCGGCCGCTTTTAATTTTCGATTACTGCGCGAACATCTGCAGCGTAACCTTGTAAACTATTTTTTCCTTCGGGTGTTTGTTAGCGTTCAATATTTCATTAAACGTATTCATAAGATCATCTCTTGCCTTGTACCGCGTTTCGAGTTCCTTTGCTTCGGTGAGAGTCATCGCGGCAAAATAATCACCGACCGCTTCTTCAAGCTCGCTGAGGTATAATTCGGTAATAAGCTTTGTAATTTCATCCGCTTTTTTCTTTTTCTGCCCGGCGTCACATTTCAATGAAACGGATACAAGCACAATCGGGTCGGGATGCTCGGGTTCGCTCTTCAGCGCAAACATTTTCTCTTCTCCGTTGAAGAGCTTGAATTCGATCATTTCATCGTCCGGTACTATCCGTTCCTTCATCGTACCATCGGCTTGGACTTCTCCTGCGGCCCTCACGTTCGGATTATACGTCACAAACAGGAATATTATCAGCACTGCCAATGCAAGCGTCAGCACCGCAATAATTGCCAGCAGTATTGTATATATGCTCTTCGATTCCAAAGAGATACACCCCTCATCCCGTTATATATTTGTCATTATTTGCGCAGAATATCTTTCGTTTATATTCTACCACCTTTTTTACGATATCATCAACATTTTCGGCCACCACGTACTTTTTGCCGTTTGTAAGGGTTATAACCGTATCCGGAGTGGCCTCAACAGTTTCAATCCAGTCACAGTTAAGAACAAATTCCTTTTTATTGAGACGGGTTACTTCGATCATGGCTTTACACTCCTTTCAGGAGCACATATCCGGCTTTCGGCCCATTATTTATACCGGAAACCGGATTTCAAGCATCCGGTTTCCGGTACCTGCCCGCTGCATGAACTTCGTAAAATCAAACTATCTGTTATCTCTTCATGTTCGCAAGCTCCTGCAGTATTTCATCGGCTGTTGTCATAACACGGCTGTTTGCCTGGAACCCGCGCTGTGTAACTATCATTTCGGTAAACTGCTGCGCAAGGTCGACATTTGACATTTCCAGCGTTCCAGGGAGTAGTGTGCCGGCTCCTTCGGTGCCGGGCCTGAATGCCCTGTTAAAATCCCCTGAGTTCGATGTCGGCAGGAACAGGTTATTTCCTGCTTTCTGCAAGCCGGCGGCGTTGTCGAAAACAGCGAGCGCGATAAGGCCAAGGGGCTGCTGGCGCCCGTTGCTGTATACGCCCACAATAACGCCGTCGCTGCCTATGCTGAACGAAACAAGGTTCCCCGGAGGATATCCGTCAACCTGCGTCGGCTTGACCGAGCTGTCATCGGCGTACATCGAAATTTTTTCAAAGTTAAGCTCGAATGAGAACTCGTCGGTTCCAACGCTCGGATCGGGTATTACCCGGATCTGTGGTCTTACGTTAAAATCAGGGTCGTCGGTAATAATTTTACCGTCGCTGTTAAATTTTATATACCCCGCGGCCTGGCTTCCTGCGGTTTGGGTTTCAAACTCAGCACCGGCTCCGGTTACCGTATAATACCACGAGGTTTCATGAGCATCGGAATCAACAAAGTTCTTCCAGAATTTTACGTTAATCTTATACTCGTTCCCGAGCTTATCGTAAATTGTTAATGGAACGATAAAATGCGGTTCAAAGTTCGATGTCCCGTCGTCGGGAATGCCGTCCTGCCCGGCAGTACCGTCTGCACGTATTTCATCATTGATGGCATCAATTAATGCCGTACCAAACTCATTGCCAGTATAACCTCCGACAGGCGGCTTCGTGGCGTCAAGATTCCCCGACAGGACCGCCTTCGTTGTAACCTGCGCCGCTATGAGGCGCTTGTTCATGTTGTACTCGTCTTCGTACAGGTTCAGCGGTTTAATCTCTTCCTGAGTATCGAAAATGTAATTTCCTTCGTTGTCGATTTCGTATTTCTGCCATCCAAGCAGGTTCAGCCCCTGCGCGGTAACAATGTTGCCGAGTTTATCTATCGCGAAGTTCCCTGCGCGTGTGAACATCGGGGTTCCCTCGTTACCTGCGCGTACTATGAAAAATCCTTCCCCCTCTATCGATAAGTCCGTCGGGTTGTCAGTGCGCTGAAGGCTTCCGCGCCCCATTAAAGTGTCGATTGCGTTAACGTTCATGCCAAGCCCGATCTGCATCGGGTTCGTTCCGCCCCTGCCCGTGTTCGGATCCGGCGCTCCGGCTCCGGACATCGTCTGGGCGAATATTTCGGCGAATGTCGTGCGGCTGGCCTTATAGCCAACAGTGTTGACATTTGCAATATTATTGCCTATTACGTCCATTTTTGCCTGGTGTGATTTCAAGCCCGAAACGCTTGAAAACATCGATCGCATCATAACGTATCAACCTCCCCGGGTTACCGCTCCTTCAGTCGTTCCGGAGCGGACAGCCTCCCGATCGGGTCCGGCTGTATAACCCCTTATTCATTATATCGGTTATAAATTAATGATTATTAATGAAACACTCCGCAGTCAGTCCGCAAAAACGGCTCCGTCAATGTTTGTAAAAACATTCTCTTTCAGTTCGCCGCCGTTGATTGCGGTTAAGACGACACGGTTCTTCACATTGACCACAAGAGCCATGTTGTCCATAACCACAAGCGTGTTTCTGACTCCTTTGGCATCCGCTTTGTCAACCGCATCCGAAAGTTTTGCCCGCTGATTATCGTTCAGGTTAAGGTTCCGCATTTCCATTCTAAGCCGTGCATGCTTTGATATTTTAACTTCCCTGTCATCGGTAAGCTTTTTTTGCAGTATACCCGCAAAATCCACCGCTTCGTTAATGTTCCTCTGTTCGGGTTTAGCACCGGCCGGCTTCAGAAAAGGTATACCGGAAACGGGCCTATTGTTGATAATCATTCGTTATCACCTCCGGCTGCATCAGCGCCTTCGTTTTCGCTTTCCGTTACTTCATCCGTTCCTTCCGGTTCTTCAGTTTCTCCCGGCTCTTCTGGGCTATCCGTATCTTCTGTCAAACCGGGCATTTTCTTGTCAAGCGATTTGAGCGTCTGAAGTATTTCCATGAGAAGCTGCTGCTCGGTAGAAAGAAGATCAATCCTGCGTGCCGAAACAATATCCTTCACCGGGACATTCACTTTGTCAAGTATTACGTGGAAGCACTTCCTCTCCTCATCATAAACGCCGTCCCTGAGAATGCATGCGATTTCAATCGGTGCTCCGGTTTTCGCGTCTTTCGCCCTGAAGATAACCTCCCGGCCTTTCATGCCGTCAATATACTCCTGCTCTGTTTCGAATGCATCCTTCCGGATATCCTTAACGCTCAGGATTACCTCGTCAAGGCTCGCGTAAATCCCGTCATCGCCTTTCCATATTGTCGCGACAATACCTTCCATTACATAAGGAGATTCGCCTTCCACCAATACGGTTTCCGCAGTGCCTAACAGTCCAATCAGGTTGCTGTAGCGCTCAAGTTCAGCATCTGCGCCAAACGGAGTTTCGGAAACGACTGAAACTTTGCCGATCGGGACATCCTCACCGTCAACAACGAGGTACACCTGCCCGGATGCGGATCGCACCGCCGTGACCTGGCCTTCGACATACTTAATCTCTCCGGTTTTTTCATCGGGTATAATCGCGGATATATATTTCCCCATCAATGAAAACCCCATTGAGTAGGAAAATGAGCTGTTAAGATTCTGCATCTGTTCAAGTGCGCTGAACTGCGCAATCTGGGCGATAAAATCCTGATCGTCCATCGGCTCAAGCGGATCCTGGTGCTGGAGCTGCGTAATAAGAAGCTTCAGAAAAGCGTCTTTTCCAAGATCATTATTAACGTTCCGGCTTTCATTCAATGCCTCATAGGAGCCTACTAATTCGTCAACTGTGCTTATGCCTGTCGTATTTACCTGTGACATTGCTATCACCTCCTTCTTACGCGGTCAGGTCAATAGCCGGCCTCTCAATTTGAATAAGTCCTTCCGAAGCGCCTTCGAACCGGTAAATATGATGCATATCGTTTACCGGTGCCGTTGAAAGTACAGGCGTTTTTCTGCCAGCAGTCCTTTCGCTGTAGTATTGCCTGTCATCCCCATTCTGTCCGCTATGTCCGTTTTGCCCGACCGACACCGCAAGGTTTTGCAGTTCAATGCCGCTTCTTCGCAGAGAATCTTCCAAAAAGCGCAGATTGCTCTCAATTACGGCTTTTACCTGCTCATTTTCCGCTATAAACCCGGCCGTAATCCCGTCGCGCTCATGAATGACACGCAGCGTCAGTTTACCGAGGCTTTCAGGCTTAAGTACGATAACCATTTCAGTCCTGTTTTCGCCGAATAATGTTTCGGCTTTTTCAATTACCTGACGGATTATTTGATACTCTAAGCCTTCGGTCTGCCGCAATCCGGTTACTGGCGGCCTGTCCGCCGTCTGCGAAACGGTATGTTCCGCATTCGGAATTTTGGCCTGTACGCTTACGGTATCTGCGGCAAAATTATGTCCGGCATTATCTTCCGCAGCGGCAAAGACCTTTTGAATATCCGCGGGGCTTTGTTCCTGTTCCTGACGCAGTCCCGCATCGTCAGGACCGTCTTCATTAACAGCATCTGATACTTGCTCCGTTTGAAGCTTGCTGCCCGCGGTATTTTGTGGCTCTGCCTGTTCCGGCTGTTCATTAATAATATCACCGGCGTTATCCGGAGCTTCTGTGCGGCCTGCGGCCAATTCTGAAGGAATTTCTCCAGCTAACCGGGATTTTACAGCTTCCGTCTCAAAAAGCATTTTTTGAACAAGCCCTTCAAGATCGTTTATAAATTCGATCGGAACCTGTTCTTCACCGGCGTTTGCCGATTCAGGCAAACCGTTTTCGAAAATCTGCAGCAGCTTGTCCGCAAAAGCCTGCTCAAGTTCAGGAATATCCGATGTCCTTATAAGCTCTGCGGCTTCGTTGAGCTTAAGCAGAATTTGCTGCTTTAACTCCTCCAAATTTACGCCTTCGGTATTCTCTCCGGTGCCGCCCGGCTCCGTTATAATTTGCCGGAACAACTGAAGAAGCGCTGAAATATCACCCAGGAGCCCTTGAACAATTTTAATCCGCTTCAATAAAATTTCATGTTCCGGTTCGGAGTCGGGAACTTCCCGCATTTGTCCGATCCCGTCCGCTTTACCGCGGTTCTGCTCGCCGTTTTCGGTTCCTGAAACGCTTTCCAGGTCAGAAGGGATAAATGTTTCTTCTGTCGGGCTGTCGGAACGTTCTGCCCCGGCCTGCGTTTTTAAGCGCGGCTCGGACACATTCGCCGAAGATACGGTATTATTTATGCCGCGTACGCTCTGTCTTCTTTCAAATGTGCTGATGCTTCGCACCGTGTTCATGATCCTGTCGAGAATTTCCGAAAAACCGTCTTTTACGGAGCCGCGTTTACCCGCTGAATCGCTTGTTCCCCCGGATGTCTGCACCGGTATCATCATTTTTGGACTTGCGCAAAGCATATATCGTCACCTCCTTTTACAATTAAATTAATTATTAAATCAGCGGTTTTCGCCGCTGTTCGACCCGATTGAATAATGCTCATCCCGCATTTTTATTCGGTATTTTTAATATTCCTGTCGGCAAGTTTCTTAATAAGCTCCGCAGCAAGCTCCGGTTCCATGTTTTCCATTATTTCTGCGGACTCGTCTGATTTCATAAGGCTTATAATATCAAGTACAAGGTCAGTGTCCTTGCTTGTTAACTCCGTCAGGATAGCGGCCGCATTTGCCGGTTCCATTTCGGCATATGTTTTTGCCATTGTTTTCACCTGCTGATCGGCAGCCTCCTGCTTAATAATATCCGTATATATTTTCTGCGCCGTTTCAGGGTCAATCCTGTTAAAATAATCCTTTAACCCTTCCGGGTTGCCCCTCGCGATAATTTGCGCAACCTCTTCCTTTTCTTTTTGAAGCTGTGCCCTCTCCTGTTCTATCTTTTCAAGCAATTTTTCATTATCAAGTCTGGCAGCCTCGGCCTCATCTTTCAGTGAGCTTAACCGTTCTTTTTCGCTTTCAAGCTCCATAATTCGCCTGTTTGCCTCTTCAAGCCTCAAAGTCAGGTCTGCTTTGTCACTTCTGTATTCGTTGTATTTTTTTATCAATTCGGCCTGGGTAAGATGTTTCGGATCGTCGGGATCCTCCCAAGCTGGAAGGGGAGGAAGGGCATGCCTGATTATGGGAGTTTTCTCTATCCGTGGGCGGAAATATTCCCCAAGGTTGTATATATTATTTTTCAACACATAATAAAAAGCCCCTCCAAATACTGCAAGTACGATAAGTATTGATAACAGAACGGTCAGCAATCCGTGCAAAAATCCTCCCGATCCACCCTTACTATCGCTTCCTTGCGGTACCGGGGCTTCCGCTTTTGTTTTTACTTTTCCTGCCATGGTTCTCTCCTATGACATTATGTTTTCAGTTTCTTCGTTAGCATATTTCGCATAGCCGGCAAGTTCGTCAACTTGCACGCGCTCAATTCTGTCCTGTTCCTTCCTGAATTTTGCATACTCTTTTTCTCTCAGCTTTTCGAGCAGCTTTTTTTCCTTCATTATTTCAATAAGCCTTGCTCTTATTTTATCGACATTTCTTATTTCTTCATTAACCCTCTGCTGCTGCATGTCTTCTTTTTCATACATTGCCTTTAAATACTCAAGCCTCTGTCTTAGCCTGGAAACCCTGATTTTCCGGGCCCCGTCCTTCCTGTATTCGTTTTCCTGCGAGGCAATCTCAAGCTGTATTTCTTTAAGAATGGCTTTTTGTTTTTCAAGTTCGCGGATTGCTATGCCGAGCTCGTTCTTAACGCTCTTCTCAAGCTGCTTTTTTACGTTAAGAAGAACCTCGAGCCTGAAATTGAAATTCGCCATAAAAACCTCCGGTTCATGTTAAAACTTGCAAGGGGAGAAACAAAGATTAGCCTGCCGCCACTGTTTCAGCCATTAATTCGAGCGTTTGCCGATAATCGAATTTCTCTTCGGTATCCTGTACCAAAAAATCATTAATTCCCTTTATAACCGAAATCGCCCTGTCGATATCGGGATTGCTTCCTTTTACATAAGCGCCGACATTTATCAAATCTTCGGCATCCCTGTAAACGGAGAGATTTTTCCGGATTTCGGCGGCAATTTTTTTATGTTCTTCATCGACTATATCGTTCATAACCCTGCTTATACTTTCAAGAACGTCGATCGCCGGGTAATGGTTACGATGCGCAAGCTGTCTTGATAAAACAATATGGCCGTCAAGTATGCTTCTCGCGGTATCGGTAACGGGTTCGGTCATATCGTCCCCGTCGACAAGCACTGTATAAAGACCGGTAATCGAACCGCTGCCGGATGTACCCGAGCGTTCAAGCAGCTTCGGCATTACAGAGAAAACAGACGGCGTATATCCGCGCGATACGGGGGGCTCGCCTATTGCAAGACCTATCTCCCGCTGCGCCATTGAAAACCGCGTGAGCGAGTCCATCAGCAGCAGAACATCTTTGCCTTTATCCCTGAAATACTCGGCTATAGCTACCGCAACAAACGCGCCTTTTTTTCTTATCAGCGCCGGCTGATCGGAAGTAGCGACGACGACAACCGATCGTTTAAGGCCGTCTTCCTGCAGATCGCGCTCGAGAAAGTCCCTTACTTCCCTGCCGCGCTCACCGATAAGCGCTATCACGTTAACATCGGCTTTCGTATTTCTGGCTATCATCCCGATTAACGTGCTTTTTCCGACGCCGCTTCCCGCGAAAATTCCCATTCTCTGTCCTTTACCGAGCGTCAGAAGCCCGTCTATGCATTTAACACCGAGCGGGAGAACCTGATTAATCCTCGGCCGCTCCAAAGGGTGCGGCGGATTGTTATTGACAGGGTAGTATCCTGAAATCCCAAGCCTGCCTTTGCCGTCAATAGGATTCCCAAGGCCGTCGAGCACCCTGCCCAGGAGCCCGTCGCCGACACCTACGCTCAACTGCGTTCCTGTTGCAATGACATGGTTCCCCGGGCCGATTCCATCCATTTCCCCGAGCGGCATCAGGAGTACGCTCCTGTCCCTGAACCCGACGACTTCGGCTAATACTTCCTTCCCCGCCCTCGCATTGATTATGCGGCACAAATCGCCGACATTGGCCTCAGGCCCGTTTGATTCGATAGTAAGCCCGACGACTTTCGTCACCTGGCCTTTAAAACATACAAATTTCCGCTCGCTTAATATTTTTTTGTATTTATCAAGATTTACCGGTACTACCATAATAACTCCGACTAGAGTTTATAATCCGTCCAATAATAATTAACGCGGCAGCGTCAGGCAGTTAACTGGATATCATTCGGCTATTCTTCGCCGTCGGGCGGTTTACAGCCGGCAAGTTCCCTGAACGACTGTTCCACGGCCGCAATCTGGGTTTCAACACTTGCGTCTATTGTTCCGAAACCTGTTTCAATAAGGCAGTCTCCTTTTTTAAGCGCGCTGTCCTTTTTTATCGTAATCTCGCGGATGTCTTCGCTGTACCTTAGCAATTCATCCTTGTTTTCGCATAAATAATCATAATCGTCAGGACAGACCCTGACTACAATGCCATTTGACGGTGAACTTCCCTTTATTGCTGTTCCGACAAGGCTTTTTATCGCATCCCTGTTATGTTCAATCTCCATTCCGATTATTCTGCGTGAAACATCAATAATGATATCGATTATATCGCTTTCCAAACCGGCAAGAGTATCGTTGTAAACCTTCTGTGCCTGGTTTTTTATATCCTCCGCCTCGTCCAGCAAAGCCTGGTAATGCTGCCTGGCCAGTTGTTCCCCGTTGCGGTAGCCTTCTTCTTTCGCTTTTTGCTCAACATCAAACATATGCTGCTCTATTTTTTCCCGGGCTTCTTCGAGCATTTCATTCGCTTTTTTCCTCGCATCATCTATTATCTTTTCCGCTTCCGCGCGCGCGGCACTAATAACCGCTTCAGCCTGTACCTCCGGGTTTTGCGTTTTAGGCTCAGGCTGTTCATTCTTCGCCGGTTCGGGCACTGTTTTTTTCGGCTTTACCTGGTACGGCTTTCCTATATTAACCTGGTATTTCTTAAAAACTCCACTTCCATATATGTTATACAACTATTTCGTCTCCTCCGCCCCTCGAAATAATGATTTCTCCTGCATCTTCGAGTTTCCGTATTACGTTTACTATCTTCTGCTGCGCTTCTTCTACGTCTTTTAACCTGACAGGTCCCATAAATTCTATATCTTCCTTGATCATTTCAGCCATGCGTTTGGACATGTTACTGTAAATAACATTCTGAACTTCCTCGGTAGCGCCTTTGAGCGCGATCGCAAGCTGGTTGTTGTCGACTTCGCGCAGGAAGCGCTGTATCGAACGATTGTCAAGCTGGAGAATATCCTCAAATACGAACATGCGTTTACGGATTTCTTCAGCGAGATCCGCATCCTCGATTTCCAGCGTTTCCATTATGAATTTTTCGGTTCCGCGGTCAACCGAATTCAATATATCGACTATCGCCTGCAGGCCGCCGGTAGCGGTATAATCTTCGGTTACAAGGGATGAAAGCTTCTTTTCGAGCACTCTTTCCACTTCCTTAATAATCTCCGGCGATGTCCTGTCCATAACGGCGATACGTCTTGCGACATCGGCCTGCTTGTCCTGTGGAAGCGATGAAAGAATAACCGCCGCCTGCTGAGGTTTCAGGTATGCAAGTATAAGGGCAATTGTCTGAGGGTGTTCGCTCTGGATAAAATTCAGGACCTGGGAAGGATCGGCTTTCCGAACGAAATCAAAAGGCCTTACCTGCAGCGAAACTGTCAGTTTATTGATAATTTCCATTGTCTTTTCGGTCCCGAGGGCTTTCTCAAGAATGTCTTTGGCATATCCGATTCCGCCTTCGGCAATATATTCCTGGGCAAGACAGATTTGGTAAAATTCTTCAAGCACCCTGTTCTTATCCTGAGGAGACACGCTTCGTATATTCGCAATTTCAAGAGTCAACTGCTCGATCTCTTCTTCTTTAAGATGCTTGAAAATTTGTGCTGAGCGTTCAGGTCCCAGTGTTATCAAAAGCATCGCGGCTTTCTCTCTTCCCGTATATTCCCGCGTTTCACCGCGTACTGCCAATCTGTTCACCCCCAACAACCGTATTAGCAGTTTCTTGTTAATTACTCATACTTAATTTGTACCCACCGTCATATATCTTTAATCCGTCAAACTCAGTTAAGCTTTTTCATTTCACAGCCGCTGCGACGCCGTTTCCGCATATCAATCCCATTCCTCGGCCAGCCAGTTTCTAAGCAGCTGCGCGACCGCATCCGGCTTCGCCGCGACAAACCTTTCTATCTGCTCCTTCAATTCATTGGTTTCTCCAAGCTCAATATCCGGGAAAGACATCTTCGGCCCCTCAGGAACAACAAACTGCGGGCCTTCGAATGCCGGTTCCGGTTCCGGCTCTTCCTCCGTCTTCCTTCTTGGCACAAGCAGTATGGCCATAATAACGAGCAGTATAATCATAAGAATATATAAACCGTATTGTTCGATAAACCTGTTCAGGTTATCCGCAAACTTCACCTCGGGCTCAGCCTCGGGAACAAGTTTCTGTATGCTGACTGATATGTTGTTTTTCGGGATGCCAATCGCATTACTCGCGTCCTGTTTGATTTGTTCGATGTATTCGCTTGTAAGGGCGTCGGCCGTTTCTACCTTATGACCATACCACAGCGTAATCGTTGCTGTTGTTTCATCCGGTATCAGTTTCCCGAGCGCCTTCTGGGTTTCTATTTCTTTTTCGTTAAACAGCCGTTCTTCAAGATTCTGTTCTTTCTGGTAATATGACTCGCCCGATGTCCCGATCTGATAGGTGGCGGTTCCGGGATTGCTGTCCAGCCCGGGCGGCTGCCCTCCTTCACCGCTTTTCAGTTTTTCTTCAAGTGTTTCGAGTGTTTTTACAAAACCTTCGCCCTCGCTGTCCGGCGCAGTAAACTGGACTTCCCTGCTGCTTAACGTATCAAAATCAAGGCTCGCGCTTACAGTAACGCTCATTGTATCAAAGTTCGCATTCTGCACCATACCTATACGGAAATGTTTATATATTTTCCGTTCCATCTCAAGTTCGCGGTTGCGTCTCATTTCCTCCTGGCTGCTCGCCATTCCGACTGAAGAAGTGCTCTGCGTCAGGTTCAGAGGATTTAAAAATTCATCAACAAGTGTTATGTTCTCTTTCGGGATACCTATTGAAGCAGCGACGACTCTTGCTGCAGCCTCAATCTGCTGCGGTGTTAAGTCCCCTTTTGTTTTCAGCGACACGAAAGCAGAACCCTGGTCCTGTTTATTATTGTTTGATGCCCAGTAGGTTTTTTCCGGTTTTGTATACTGCACCGAAGCATCAATAACATTCTCGAACTTCTTCAGTTTATATACGAGATTTGTTTGCTCGAACTGCCTCCACAGCTTCGCCTTATCCTCTTCGGTTACTGTCAGCGAAAGCTTCGACCAGCTCTGATCAAATATGACATCAGGGCTTATCAGGCCTGCTTCACTTGCAAGATCAAATTCGATATCCGTTTTTTTGCGGCTGTCGACATAGATTTGATTAACGCCTTTTTTATAGCGGATTCCGTGTGAATCAAGGTATTCGATAATGGCTTTTATATCGTAATCATTGCCGCTTTCAAGAAGTGGGACATATGTAACCCTCAGGCTTATTGCCAGCATGAACACTATCGCTGCAAGAATAACTCCCGCTGTAATGTACAGCCTTATCTTTTGTCCTTTGTCGAGATCTTTCCAGTAGTCCTTTATCTTATCCCAGATCTTTGTTAACCATTCCGGCATTGTATTTCCCCCCAGACAGGTTTATCTTTCGTAATAGAACATAAAGCTTATTACTTAATTAAAATCAATTCAATGGCAGAAAAAGGATTACTCCCATTGAATTAAGCAAATAAATATTTATGCGCTGTTACAAACAAAATATCCGGAACAATGACCGGTTAAATCTGCATCCTCATAATCTCGTTGTATGCATCCAAAACCCTGTTCCTGATTTCAACGATGAGTTCAAGCGATATCGAAGCTTTTTCAGCCGCAATCAGCACAGAGTGGATGCTGTCGGTTCTGCCCGCGATAAAATCCTCGGTAATGCTGTCGGCCTGTTTCTCGAGCCCGGATACCTCCTTAAGCGCTTTCATCATAATATCCCTGAAGCTCGTTTGCTCTTCGGCCTGCATACCGGCTGCGCGCGTTCCCTGTACCAACGTATCCTGGCGCAGCAGCGACAACCCCGGAATATTCATTCATTCCCTCTCCTTTATTGCTTTTCTTTTGTTCAAAAATCCGCGCTTACAATACTTCCAACCTTTAGAATTACTTATCTCCCTATTTCCAACGCTTTTTCAGCCATCGATTTTGTCGCGTTTATCGCCGTTACGTTTGCCTCATATGCCCTCGTTGCCGAAATCATGTTTACCATTTCGGTTACGACATCGACATTCGGCATCTGTACTATGCCGTTTTCATCGGCATCGGGATGGCCCGGATCATATACCATTTTAAACGGTGTCTGATCTTCAACTATCCGCGATACACGCACCCCTTTGCTTTTAATGAGTTGACGGCTTGCATTTGAAAGATAGCTTGAAAAAGGGACATCCCCCTGCGCTTCGAATATTAACGTCTTTCTCCTGTACGGAGTGCCGTTTTCGGTACGGGTTGTATTTACATTGGCAATATTTTCCGCAATTATATCCATTCTAAGGCGCTGCGCGGTTAAAGCCGACGCGCTTGAATTGAGTGCGCTGAAGAACCCCATAATACCTACCTCCCGCGGATAACGGTCCTGATCTTGTTAAACTGACCGTTCATTCTCTGTATCAGCGTATTGTACCGCAATGTATTTTCAGCGAGCTTCGCCATTTCTCTTTCGATATCAACGTTGTTTCCGTCAAGACGGTAGCTGTAATTTTTATTGTCTTCAATAACCTTAATATCTCCGGAGCCCTGCAGGCGGGATTTTCCATTCGAAATACGGCTGTATTTCATCTCCGAATTAAGGAATTCTTCGAACAGTACTTCTTTTCTTTTATAATTGGGTGTGTCAACGTTTGCGATGTTTTGTGAAATGACGTCATTTCTCAGCCACGCGGCGTCCAATGACTTTTCCAGATTATTTCTGGGAAAAAGCAATTTGTTGAGCAACTATATCACCCCTTAAAGAATATACATTCCCTTTATCTTATGTAAACGTAATTACCGCAATCTATACAGCCAATAAATAATCTATGCATATATTACCATATTGTTTTACAAAATACAATAAAAGTCCTTTGAAAACAACAATTTTCTCGCTTTTTATTATTTCCCATGCGTTTTTTGCATTAAATTCCGAACATTTTCCCGCAGGTTCCGGTTCGGGGCTTTGCCGCGTACCAACCGGAACGCGGCGGTTCTTTTTATTTTATTTTTCGGTAAAAAATGAAAGAAACCGCAGATATTAATCGAAAAAATCAATTTCAGAATCAAAAAATAAAAAAGAGAAACAATAAAAGCAAAGCCGAAATTCATTTCTTTCGTCGTTGACATAAAAAAATCAGCCAGCCGCACCATAACTTACTACTCATATATCAAGGTTTTGCAGACATAATAAGTAGTGAGGAGGTGAGACAAATATGGCAACCAACAACAGAAACAGCAAAACTCAATTTGAAAACATGAAATACGAAATCGCAAACCAATTGGGTATCAACCTTAAACAGGGGTACAACGGCGATCTGACCTCAAGGGAAGCAGGAACGATCGGTGGAAACATAGTTAAAAAGGTTTTCCAGAGCTATACCGGGAATCAGTATCCTCAATATGATACAAACAACAACAAATAACCGGTTACCGAATTTCCTTCTTTGAACCTGACCACTTAACGCTTTGCATAAACATTTGAGTCGTTTTGTCGAATGCGGATAACAAGCTGAAAACAACTGGCAGGAAACTGTTAAAACAGTTCCTGCTGTTTTTTATCCTTTTTTTCCGTTTCTTTCTCTTTTTCCGTTTTCTCTTTTTCCTCTTTTTCCGTGTCCGCTTTTTTCTTCCCTACGAGGGCGGAAACCTTGTCAAGAAAACCCGGAAGAAAATCTATGATGCGATCAAGGGCGGTATTATGTTCAACAGGCAGCAGCTTAATTGCGTTGTTTTTTCCAACAACCACAAATGCGACCGGATGAATCGTAACACCGGCTCCGCTTCCCCCGGCAAAAGGAAAATTTTCAGTCTGATCCGTTTTCCTGTCCCTTTGTCCCTGGTAATCACCTCCCCCGGCGGCAAAGCCGAAAGCAACCCTCGAAACGGGGATAATTACCGTATCATCCGCAGTCTGGACTGCATCACCGACAATGGTATTAACGTCGACCATGTCCCTTATGCTCTCCATTGCGGTCTTCATCAAATCATCAATAGGATGCGTTCCCATCCCTTCACCTCCAAAATCGTTTGAAAAAATATACCCTAATTATCCTTTACAATTTACGGTAAAACTATTCAGCTTTTAACAAGCAATTTTTCCCTGAATATACCGCATGAGCTCAAATCATGTTGCAGCCGAATGAGCTTTTGTATCCAAATCATGCCGTTTTCCGGCATAAAGAAGGATTAACACCAATACATTCAGCAGCATTATCCTAAGAACCGCATGAAACATGAGTTTGTTCCGGTTATTCTGAAAATCCGGAACGAGGCTGAAATTCCCGTGTTCCAGGCTGAACCAGGCCGAAAGCGCAATAATTAAATAATTCCATAACGAAAGGATAATTCCGTATATTATCGCATCTGCGGCCGCATCGTCGAAAGAAAACGAGCCTGTCAGCTCAAGCTTTTCAATATGAAGCAGCTTCCCCTTGTTTCTTCGTACTGCTCCGACTATTAAGTTTAAAAATTTCGTACGAATTGTTTTTTTCTCTTTTGAGCCAAGCCTCCACTGTTTCCCGCCTTTTTCCTCAGTACCGCCTTTAATTTCAAAAACAGGAATGTATTTCAGCACCGTCCCCTTTATTGTATAGGCAATACCGGCGTCCCGGGCTATAAGTTCGACCCAGATTCTGAAATTCGATAAAAGCAGCAGTATCAATAAAAAAAGAATAAAAAAAACCGGCAGATACATTGCTTCACCTCACCGGTTATTTTATCCAATTTAAGCCGTTCTATCCTTCGAATCCGCAGGCATTCCTTACTTAATCAGTCGACCGGAATTTCATCCATCACCGTTTGGATATCATTAATGTCAATAGGCGGCAAATCTTTAACGGAACTGAAGCCGAAAACCCTTAAGAATTCTTCCGTCGTTCCGTACAGTTTCGGTTTGCCCGGACTGTCCTGCCTGCCTACTTCACAAATGAGATTTTTTTCAAGCAGGTTCATAATTACATTATCCGAGTTCACACCCCGGATATGTTCAACATATGCTTTTGTAACAGGCTGGTGATAAGCAATTATTGCAAGGGTTTCGTATGCCGCCTGCGAAAGTCCCTGTTTTTTCCGTGCTTGTCCGAGCTGAACTATGTACCTGTCATATTCCGGCTTCGTGCATAGCTGGTAGCTTGTCCCTATCCTGCGCAGCATAATACCCCTTGAAGAATTCTTATATTTCATTTCCATATTTGACATTATGCTGACCGTGGTTTTTTTGTCCTGATTAATTATCTCGGAAAGCTTTTCAACGGGAACCGCATCACCCGCAGCAAACAATACGGCTTCCAATATGCTTTCTATTTCGCGCAGATCATGCATATGCTGCTTCCTTTCATTTTCCGCATTAAGCGCCTTCGTCCCTGGCAATTCTTCTTGGTTCGATATATATTTCTCCAAATTCAACCTCCTGATGAATTGTCGCTTTTCCCGACTTGGCTATTTCAAGCATCGCCAAAAAACCCGTTGCGACTTCAAGCTTCGATGTCTTTTTCAAATTAAATATCGCCGAGAAGCACAGCCTAATGCCTTTTTTCAGCATGTCGAGCAGCTGCTTAATTTTAAGCCTCAGCGATACCCGCTCATGCTGTATGATACGCCTCATTTTTTGGGACTCGTCATTCTGCCGGTCATTATATGCCTGTAAAATCTTCTGATAGCATTCTTTCAGCAGCGACGGCGAAACCTCAAGCTCTGTTTCATAAGCCGATTCCGGGAGGGCTTCCGGCAGTTTGTAATGGACCTTTCTCCATTCGGCCTCCCTGTTTCTTAAAATATCGGCAAAATCCCTGACCTTTTTGTATTCAAGAAGCTTTATAATCAACTCTTCACGCGGATCTTCCCCGGTTTCGTCCTGTTCCTTCCGCTCGGGCAGCAGCATTCGTGATTTTATGTGCAGAAGCGTAGCCGCCATGACAAGAAATTCGCTCGCAATTTCAAGATCCATTTCCTGCATTGCAAAAAGATAGTCCATATACTGATCGGTAATTTCAACAATGGGTATGTCATATATATCTATCTTATTTTTTTCAATAAGATAAAACAGTAAATCGAAAGGCCCTTCAAAATCTTTTATTCTAATAGTGCAGTGATCATGCGGCGCATTCGTCATAAGTAACTCTCCAGGACCGGTAACACGCTACCGGTTTAAATCCAGTCTATTTTCATGGCAGCCCTTACTTCATTCATCGTTTTTTCCGCGATTTCACGGGCTTTGGCGTTGCCGTCCCTGATTACATCTTTAATATAATCCGGCTTCTTTAAAAGCTCTTTTCTTTTTTCATGGATCGGCGTGTGGAATTCCTTAACTTTCTGAGCAAGATTTTTCTTGCACTGAACGCACCCTATCGCCCCTTTCCTGCAGTTTTCTTCTATTTCGGGCACCTCGTTCTCATTGAATATTTTATGGAATGCAAAAACAGTGCAAACTTCCGGATGCCCCGGATCGGTTTTTCTAATCCGGGCAGGGTCGGTAATCATATTCATCACTTTTGTATACACCTCGTCCGGGGTATCGGCAAATGCTATCGTGTTGTTATAGCTTTTGCTCATTTTCCTCCCGTCAAGGCCGGGCAGCACTTTCGCTTTTGTTAATAGCGACTGCGGCTCGGGAAAAACATTGCCGTAAAGGAAATTGAACCTTCGCGCTATTTCCCTTGTCAATTCCACATGCGGTACCTGATCTTCTCCGACCGGAACATAATCTGCTTTATACATCAGGATATCCGCGGCCTGCAGGCATGGGTAACCTAAAAAGCCGTGGGTCATTATATTCTTTTCTTTCATCTGCGCCAACTGATCCTTATAAGTAGGATTGCGGGTTAGCCATGAAATCGGCGTCAGCATTGAGAACAGCAAATGTAACTCCGCATGCTGTTTTATTGAGCTTTGAAGGAAGAAAACACACTTCGACGGATCGAGCCCTGCACTGATCCAGTCGGCCACCATTTCGGTAATATTATCCTTATACCTGGTTGTATCTTCATACCCCGTTGTTAACGCGTGCCAGTCGGCAACAAAATAGTGGCATGAATAATCGTCCTGAAGCCGTATCCAGTTTTCCAGCGCCCCGAAATAATTCCCGAAATGCAGCACACCAGTGGGACGCATACCGCTGAGTATTGTCTTTTTCATAAAAACCTCCGTAATTGTCTGCTGATTTGCATCCAAGCTGCCGGTTATAATCCGTACCTGCTTTATTTAATATTAACTTATGATTCGAGTAAAGTCCATACGTAAACAGGGGAAGAATTGAAATCATACAAAAAGGCCGATAATTTTATCCGTTACCCACAGCATGCTGTTCGCTATCGGTTTTGTGAAAAATCCGATAACAGTGCTTACTATACCTGGAAAAACAATAACGGTAACGAGAAATATCATGCCTATCGTTCTCTCATGCTGCATAAAACGGAAATACTTGTCGGCGGGCAGAACGCCCGACAGTATTTTTGAGCCGTCAAGCGGAGGTATGGGCAGCAGATTAAATATCGCAAGGTTGAGGTTAACTGAAAAAAACAAGGAAAGAAACAGCAGCCAGTACGTTACGATAATGTTTCCGCGCACTAATAAACCGTACATTGTAACAAAAGAAAGCTGGTAAAGAAAAATGCCCATGAATGCCAATATCAGATTTGAAAGAGGTCCCGCGATGCTAACAAGCATCATGCCCCTTTTTCTGTCCCTGAAAAAAAAAGGGTTTACAGGAACAGGCTTGGCCCAGCCTATGCGCGCGACAATGAGCATAATCGTACCTATCGGATCAAGGTGCTTCAGCGGGTTAAGGGTAAGGCGCCCCTGTTCCTTCGCCGTCATGTCCCCAAGCCTGTACGCCGTGTATCCGTGAGACAGCTCATGAATAGTCAGCGATATCAGAAGAACCGGTATTAATATAATATATTGTTCAAGACTTTGGTTAATCATAAAAATCTCCTTTATTAAATCATACGCATAAGGCGGAAAAAAGTTTTACAACCCGAGAAACTCCAACACAGGCTCGATAAAAACAAATATACCGATAAAAACGGCTGATACGGCAGATACAAGAACGGCAGCCGCCGCAAGGTCCTTTACCCTCTTTGCTTCTTTTGAATATTCTCTTGTTATCATGTCAACAAGCGTTTCAGCGGCCGTATTCACTAATTCCGCAACAAAAACAAAACCGAATGCCGTAAAAACAAGCGCCCATTTTACTAATGAAATTTTCAGCAATATGCCTGATATAACAACTATAACCGCCGCTATGCAGTGTATCCTGAAATTCCTTTCCTGTATAAAAGCCGTTTTTATTCCCTGCGCAGCATACTTAAAGCTGTCAAATAATGTTCTGCTTTTCATATCATTTCTCCAAAAACACATTAATCAATTACGAGTCAGCCCGATTTCGGACAAAACCTGTTCCTGCCTCTTCTCCATTATATCACTCCGCTGCGGGCTTTCATGATCATATCCGAGCAGGTGCAGCAGGCCGTGAAGCGCTAAAAACGCAAGCTCCCTTTCTTCACCGTGGCCATATTCCTTTGCCTGTTCCAAGGCTTTCGGAACGGATATTACAATATCACCGAGAAACAGCTTCCCGTCTTCCAAATCCAAATCACCCGGTTTTTCAACAAACTCCCCGTCTTTCATTTCAAGCATCGGAAACGACAGGACATCGGTAACGCAGTCTTTATTTCTGTACTCCCGGTTTATCCTTCGAATCTCTTCATTTTCTACAAGGAGAATTGAAACCAATGGCGGGTATTCGATATTCTCAATCCTCAATGCGGTCTGCACGACTTTCGTCAGCAGATTTTTCAGGCTCTTCAGAGGAAGGTATCTCTTTTTCAGTTTGCTTTGAACTATTATTTCCATTCCTTTTCTCCCTTTTATCCTGCTGTATAATATTATATACCTGATTATCAAGTTCACTCAGGGAATTCTTTTTCTCAAGTTCGGGATACTCGTTTCTTTCATGAAAAACTCCGCTTAGTACAGTGAAAAAAGCATTCGCGATATCATCCATATCCTTAAGTGTCAGGTCGCAGTTATCAAGTTGGCCGTCATCAAGTTTATCCTTAATAATTTTCCGGATCAGTCCTTCTATTTTACCTTTTGTTTTATCCGGCAACGACCGGACAGCGGCCTCAACGGAATCGGCAAGAAGAACGACCGCCGCTTCCCTGCTCTGCGGTATCGGCCCCTCGTACCGGAAGTTGCCTTCCTTCACTTCAACGCCCTTTTCTCCCTGTTTTGCCTTATGGTAAAAATACGCGACCAAAGTAGATCCGTGATGCTGCAGTATTATATCGCGGATGGCCTTTGGCAGTTTATGTTTCTTTGCCAGTTCATCCCCATCCTTAGTATGCGATGTGATAACGAGTGTACTAAGGTTCGGAGTTATCCTGTCATGAGGGTTTTCCGAGGATATCTGGTTTTCCTTGAAAAAACCGGGACGCATGAGTTTTCCGATATCATGGAAATATGCTCCCACCCTTGCAAGCAGGGCATTTCCGCCAATCTGTCTAACAGCGACTTCCGCAAGGTTTCCAACCATCAGGCTGTGATGATATGTTCCCGGTGCTTCCATCAAAAGCCTCTTAAGCAGCGGATGGTTAGGATCGGCCAGTTCAAGAAGCTTCAGCGGGGTTATAACGTTAAAGATACTTTCAAGGAACGGAAGCAGGCCTATTGCGAGAATTACCGATAATATCCCGCTGAGGAATGCAATCCCGCCCTCGTATAAAAATGTAGTCCATTCTTTTTTTTCAATAACTCCGACGCATGCAACTACAACTACGTTTACTGCGCCTATAATGAGCCCTGCAAGCGAGATTTTTCTTCTCTGGCTCGCATTCGCGGATAAAAACGCGGCAACGGTACCGCTGATAAACAACATGATAACAAAGCACCCGTTTTCGGGAAACATCAACGAAACGGCAAAGGTAATCACAAGATTGACGACAACGGCAAGCTGTATATTCAGAAAAATCGCCAGAAGAACCGGAGCAATAAAACCTACCGTAAAATAAGAAGCATATTCGGGTATGATTTCTTTAGCCATCCATGCCAAAAATACCGTAAAAACAATTATTGCGGCAATAAGCAGCAAATCGTTGCGGCTCGAAAATTGTTTTTTCGAAAAGAACTTCATGAACAGCGCAAGAACAAACCACAGCATGAACAGCAGAAGCAGCACGGAAGCAAGAAACAGGTAATCCGGCCTGTTCTTTTCATCGAGTGAACCAAGCCTTCTTAAAACATCAATTTTATCAGCCGTTACAATATCTCCCTTGCGCAGTATTATTTCATTCCGGTAAATCATAACGGGATTTTCCGATTTATATGCTTCAATAAAGGCATTCTTCTGTTTTTCGGTAGCTTCTTCGTCAATTACGCTGTTTGGGACAAGAATTTCGGACAGAATCCGTTTGCCCAACTGCTGTATCTGAAACGAAGATATGCGCTGATCAATTTTCAGATTATATGTTGCAAGAGTCTGCGAAAGATTCTCCGCCGTTACGTTCGCTGCGGAAATCTGCGGCATGAATTCCCGGACAAGCAGTTCCTTCAGTTCGCGGATTTCCTGGCCGGTTTCCTGCTTAAGAAGGTAATCCAGTACTTCCCGCGGCATGCCAAGGAGAATTGAAGCCGACTTTCCATAGGTATCTTTATTTATAAGCTCGGCTGGATCTTTTTCCTGGTTTTTGCCCAGTACGGGTATAAGCTCTGATCTGATATTATCCAGATCATCGAAAAAGTCATATATTTCCCCGAGCATTTTTGTATTGGCATTTTCCAGTTCCCTTATAACAGGAGGGATCTCCCTCACCTTTTCAAGTGCGAGTTCCTCCGTTTTCATGGTGTTCTCAATATCTCTCGGAGCGCGTATGTCAAATTCGGATCTCATGCCCAAAGTAAGCTTGTACCTTTTCGGGGCCGCACCGGAGGATATCATCGCGAAAACCGCCAGCAGTGAAACAATGCCGATCAGCACACGCTGAAAAACGTCGTTTTTTAAGACTTGTCCAAACCCGCTTTTCTCTTTTTTCTTATCGGTTTTCACTGTAACCGCTACTCTCCTTCCCTCACACTTTTACCGCCTTTCCTTCCGCGGCGGTTTGGCTTTACGGGATTCATAACGCTCGTATGCCTTTATTATGCGCTGGACAAGTTCATGCCGTATCACGTCTTTTTCATTAAGGTATACGAAAGATAATCCTTCGACATCCGCCAGAATCTCCTGAACAACAACCAAACCGGACTTTTTGTCTCCCGGCAGATCAATCTGCGTAATGTCACCCGTAACAATTGCCTTAGAGCCTGTACCAATTCTTGTTAAAAACATTTTCATCTGCTCAGGTGTCGTATTCTGCGCCTCGTCGAGTATAATGAACGAATCGTCCAGCGTACGCCCGCGCATGTACGCAAGCGGCGCCACTTCAATAATGCCCTTTTCCATATTGCTTAAATACGTTTCAGGACCCATTATTTGATGCAGGGCATCGTATAACGGTCTTAAATACGGATCCACTTTGTTCTGCATGTCTCCGGGCAGAAAACCAAGCCTTTCTCCTGCTTCCACCGCGGGCCTTGTAAGGATAATCCTGCTGACCGCCTTTTCGCGGAAAGCTTTCACGGCCATCGCAACCGCAAGATATGTCTTTCCGGTCCCCGCCGGTCCTATTGCAAATACGACTGTATTTTTCCTTACCGCTTCCACATATTTTTTCTGCCCGTACGTTTTGGATTTTATCGGCCTGCCCCTTGCCGTCAGGCAGACCAGATCGGTCGGGAGTTCATCCTTTTCTATGTTCTCACCGTTTATCGATATAAAGTAATTTACATTCTGCGTCGTAATTGTGTCGCCTTCCCTTGCAAGCGCAAGCAGTTTTTCGATAATTTCGACCGCCTGATCGACTTTTGACTCAAAACCCGATATCTTAACCTCGTTCTCCCTGTTCGTTATTTTCACGTCAAGCGTATTTTCCAATATGCGGATATTCTGGTCGCGGTATCCGAACAGGTTAATTGCTGTTTCCATATCCGGAAGTTCAATATATTTTTCTACGACTGTTTCCAATCAATCTCCTCCAATTTCCTGCTCAATTGCAATATCTTCCACGCATTCCGCGGTTACAATCAAATATTCGGCATCTTTCTCCTTAATAAGCTGTATTTGCTTATCAACAACCTTCGCGCCTTCAGGAATCATATTTCTAAGTTCCGTTTCCGCTGAATTTCTTGCCAACTCGGTTGCCTGGTCATGATCGAGCATTCTTTCCTCTTCATACAGTTCGAAAAAGCGGTGTATCGTAACCCCGAACGGCAGCCTGAACTTTTTCCCAATCACGGGAGCCTTGTCAAAAATGATTGTTTCGTACAGCGTAAACGGATTTTTCCCTGACGGCAGCGGGATTTTGAAATCCAAAAAATATACGCTTGTTTTGTTCCATTCGTTTCCCGTCCTTTTCCTGACCGTCTCCTTTTTGGGAACCTCCTTCTTAACTTCGTACCATGTACGGGCCATTACCTCGCCTATCGCATGGACCTTCTTTGCGCCGAATTCCGGCCGGACACTCTCGATAATCCCGGAAATAAGGACCTGCCCTTTTATTATAGTATCTCCCTGTTTAACGAGCGCCAAACCGTTTTTAGCCGTAACCGATACGACGATCCCGTCTCTTTTGGCTATAATATGGCACGGCTTGTCAACGGGAACAACAACCGGAGGTTCGACTCCTTCCCTGACGGATATAATAAGCCTTGTTCCCTTTACTTCAACCCCGACCCATGACAGCTCGCTGTTTTTCAGCATCAGCGTATCAGCTACAAGTTTCGGGTTTACCCGGCGTTTTATCGTACCCCGGTATATTCCCATATCATTTAGCTGTTCAATTATAACACCCGTATCCACAATCGAGTTCCCCTGTATATCAATGGCCCAGATAATCGAAGTCATAAGGTAAACAAGTATCGCAAATACGAGTATTCCGGCAACAAACCCTTTGCGTTTTTTATAAACAGCCAATATGTACGGCAAGCCCTTTTTACTCTGGATTCGGACGCGGCACCGTGACTTCCTTGCGGCGGTACGGGCTTTTTTAAAACCGTTTATGCTTATCTTCATACGCACCGAACCCGGTGTTATCCGCTCCACATCCCAAAGCAGTATCTGCCTGCGCGTGCAAATATTAATAAACCTTTCAACGCTATTACCGGTTACAATAATAATAACATACCCTTTCAAATAATGCCATAAGCGAATTAGGAACATACTCCACTCCATTTAAACATAATCAATGTTGTCAATGTCGCCGAAAATAATAATATCCTCACTTGTGATTTCCCTTATTTTCATATTTTTCCCCGTAATCGCGATTATGCCGTATTTTGAATTTATTCTGACCCTTTCACCGTTAAATTCAATAATACCGCCGTGATTCTCGACAAAAACCTCTTTCCCGCCTACAGCGGTAACTTTGGGGCGGTCGGAAAGAACGTCTTCAGGAAGCTCAAAAAGCTTTGCGACTTTTTCCCTCATCGTAACGGAATCTTTTTTTTTTCTTACGGTACGGTTTTTTGTTTTTTTCATTTGGTTTCACCTCTCGCGTATGCTTCCAAATCAAAAACGTTACCAAATTCGTAACCCATTTTGCGCGCGTCGTTGATGATCCGTTCAAGCGCATTGGCGTTATCCGCCGATACGGCATGCAGTAAAAGAATAGCGCCGTTGTGAAGATTCGGCATTACCATGTTATAAGCATGCTCCCATCCTTTTTGACTGTTCCTGTCCCAGTCTTTATAGGCAAAACTCCAAAACATATTTATATACCCCATCTTTGAGGTCACTTCAAGAGTATGTTCGCTGTATTCCCCTTTCGGCGGTCTCAGGAAAACCATATGTTTTTTGAACTTTTCATAGAAAAGCCGATCAAGATCTGCCACCTCCTTAACAAGCTGTTCATCGGTCAGCGTCGGGAGGCTTAAATGGCGGACGGTATGGTTACCGACGGCATGGCCTTCCTCAACCATTCTCCGGACGAGGTCCTCGTGTTGGTTCAGGTATGGGCCTGTAATGAAAAAAACCGCGTTTACTTTTGTCCTGGACAATACATCAAGAATGTCATCGGTATACCCGTTTTCATATCCTTCGTCAAAAGTCAGGTAAATAACCGGTTTTTCAGTATCGGCCAGATATATCGAATTATATTTTTTTAATAGTTCCGGCGTCCCCGGATCGGCTTGCGGAGTCTTGTGATTTTTTGCCCTTACGATGCCCCAGCTGCGCAGGCGTTTCGGATTTTGTTCCTCCGAGCCGTAAGTATATGACGCCGGATAATAGCCGTCGTATCCGCCCGTTATTTCCATACTGAAATCAAGATCATGAAAACTTAACTGGAATAATGTGCGCAGATCTTCTTTTTCGCTGACATTTTTACGTACCAGGATAATGGTACACAGCAGCAGGATTAAAACTCCGGACAATATAACAGTCTGCTTCCGATTCATCAAACCGTACTCCAATAAAAAAAGAGACTTCTTTAACTGGAATTTATGCATAAATTATCGGTAAAGAACGATCTCTTATTGTTCCTATAATATATATATTTTTTTTATAATAAAAAATGCCGGGCTTGTTGAAGATCGTTCATCCGGCCGGATAAACAGGAACTTCAAAAAGCCCGGCGCAAGCCTGAATTTGAGGCTCTCTATTCAACAGGTTCAAGCATATCGTAGCGCAAAACGGTTCCATCGGTTCGCACCGCGGGAATAATAACGTTTTCTTCCTTCTTAACATCAACCTTTATGTTATAATATTTCAGCATATCAACAACGCCTTCCATGATTTTTAATGAACCTTCCAGGTTATCCGGATCGGCAATGGCTTTTATAACATACGGCGGTAACAGTCTTCTGCCGTTCACCATCATATATCCGCCGGATCTGCGGACTTCGCTCGTTGCGATAATTCTTTCGTCGTTTACCGCGAGCGCCTGCACATCGGCTGCCCTCAGTTCGTTCAGCACGGCCAGTATATTGTCGTCATCGACAGGCGCGTTTCCTATACCTTCGATAGTAACAATAACCCCTCTGCCTTTAACGGTTTTCAGCCCGGCAATTATTTCGAGCCGAAGAATTTCTTCCTTCAGTTTTTCAATTGTCTCTGCGTCGCTTTTACTGTCATTCCGGTAAAATTCAAGATCCTTCTGCAGTTCTTCTATCCGGCGCGTAAGCTGTTCATTCGTTTCCTGTTCTCTTAACAGTTCCATTATCAAATCATTGACCCTTTGTTGTTCATAAACCGCAAGCGTATTATTCACTTTTACGCTCCTGTACTGCATTGCGATTATTATTCCGAGCAGCAGGCATACAACCGTTAAGGACGATACTTTGAATATTTTCATTTTTCGATAACCTCCATACCCGATATCATGCTATCGATATTTTTGTAAGCTTTGAACTTCGGAATCAGTATTTCATCTTCTTTTTTTATGTCAACACGGATATTATACAAACGCATAATCACAACCGCTTCACTTTCCTCAAGGGCCTGGTAAAGCAAATCGGGATCTCCTATCGCTTTTATAATGTACGGCACAGGATAACGATTCCTGTTAATCAGTATTGTGGGGCCGGCGCATATCTGTTTGCTTGTGGCAAGGATTCTCTCGTCATTAATCGAAATGGCCTGGGCTCCGGCCGCTTTAAGTTCATTAAGCACTGCCGCAATATCCCCATCATGAATAATAAGCTCATTCGGGTCCATGTCCGGATCTCTGGCGGGAGCGTCATTAAGCGTTACCACAACACCTCTGCCTTTTACATCCAAAAAACCGCTTATAAGTTCCAATTCGTTCTTTCTTCTCAGCAGTTCATTTATAGTCGGGTTGCTGTCGTTGCTCAACCTGCGTTCCGCTTCTTCTATTTCCTTTTCGATACGCTGAAGCTGTTCCTGCAGTTTCAGACCTTCCGACCTGATCTGTTCCAGTTCGTCGGTTAATTTCTGAACGGAAGACTCGCCGATAACGTTCGGCTGCCTGGCAGATATAATGGTCCTGAACTGCATTGTGATAACCATTCCCAAAACAATGCACGCAACGAAAACTATGCCTTTTGACTTGTTGGACATACGCTCCCCCCTTTCCCGGCAAACTGCAAAAGAAATGCTTCAATATAATTACGATTAAAATTATTCCGTTGTTTTTATTTTATAGGCTTTTTAAACAAGATACAATAGTTTCCCGAATAGTTAGAACCAAGGTAATAACACCCAAACCATGACCTGCGGAAATAATGTCAGAAACGGGAATAAAACCAAACGGATAAGTTGGTACGGATTAATTTTAAAGCAGTTCCTGTATTTTTATACCTTTAGTGATTGTTAAATCAACGTATTCGTCGCCTATTTTTATTACCGGTTTCCCGTACTGCTGCGGATTAATATAGATGACTTCGGCTATTCTTCCATCGTTAAGCCTTACCTTATTACCGATATAATAATGAGAAATATTGGATAAAAAAGTATTGAGAACAATTGTGTCAAGATACCCGAAACAATCGTTCTGCATTAACTGGAAAACATGAAAGGGCGTATTTTTCGATTTATAAGCCCGCTCCGCCGTCATTGCGTCGAATGTATCCGCGACAGCGAGGATCTTGGCAAACAGCGGGATTTGATCTCCCTTAAGACCCATCGGATATCCGGAACCGTCTTCCCTTTCATGGTGGTATAAAACCGCTTCCTGGATTCTCCTGTCGATCCCATCCATATACTGTATCAGGTAATAACCATATTCCGAGTGCTTCTTCATTTCAGCGGCCTCTTCTTCGGTAAGCGCGCCCGGCTTGTTTATTATTTCTGTAGGAATACGGCTTTTCCCTATATCGTGCAAAAGACCTGCCTGTACCAGCAGATGGGTATCCTCCGGCCTTAATCTCAGCCATTTCCCAATAAGCATCGCGAGCATTGACACATTAATGGAATGGTAGTAAGTATATTCATCGACTTTGCGTATTTGCGTAATGCATTCAATTATCTGGCGTCTTTGATCCTTTTTGGCGTAAATTGAATCCGCAATTTGAACCGCTTTTTCAATGCTTACGGTTTTCCCGACAGATAAATCATGCAGAATTTCCTTAAACTGCTCGGCGTCATTTTCATAGGACTCGATAAACATTTCCGCTTCGCTGCGGGATTGTGGTCCTTCAGACCCCGAATCAGTCATACCGTAGTCATATACCCAGATTTTGTCGACTCCGAATATCTTAAGCCTGTTTATTGTTAATGCATCGAGCACGGTATTTTCCCAAACGATAATAGCGCCGTAATCGCTATATATCGTTTCGGCAGTTACCATACGGGGTTTACAGGCATCTATGTCTATTTGAACTTTTCTATTCAACCTCCGTCCCTCCGTTGTTTTGGGCGTAATATACAAACGCTCGCATAATCGATCTTTTTGTTTGTATTTATTCTAACATCAGAAGAAGTACCCAATAAAGCGAATAATTATTATCTCGTCATATTTATCGGTTAAAATCATGCAATTCAAACAGTCCAAAATTATCTGCGGTCCGAATTACCTCTTCAATTGAACCTTCAAGAGTCTTCTGAGTTTTGGGACGAAGATGCAGTTTGCTTTCTTTAACCGACTCAATAAATTCAATAAGCCATGTTTACAATATAATTCAAATTATAGAAAAATTCAATAATTATTAGTGAAAATTGCACAAAAAAGACCTGCTGCCGCTGCATTTTATGGCCGGGTTCCACCGTTCAGCCATTCAATAAACGCTGCCTCATCTATTATTTTTATTCCAAGTTCCTTTGCTTTTTTGTTTTTCGCGGAATTTGACAGAATATCGTTATTTATCAGGTAATCGGTATTCGACGTGACCGAATCGGTAACTTTTCCGCCTTTTTCTTCTATTACCTTTTTCAATTCACTCCTGTTCTTATAATTATAAACCTCTCCCGTAATTACGAAAGTAATGTCTTTAAAAATCTGGTCCTCGCCTGAAACGTCGATCTTTTCGAACTCCAGTTCCTGAAGCAGGTTGTTTATTATCCTCCTGTTTCTTTCATTTGAAAAGAACTTCACATATTCGCCGGCCATAACTTCGCCGATTCCCTTTATTGAAATAAGTTCTTCAAAAGAGGCGTTCTCAATGCGGTTCCAGTCATATGAAAAATGCCTGCATATCAATTTTGCGTTCGAAAGGCCTACATTCGATATCCCAAGGCCATAAAGAAGCCTGACCGCATTAGTCTTTCTTGATTTGTTTATTGAGTTGACAAGGTTGCGGTAAGATTTTTCGCCAAACCCTTCCATGTCAACAATTTCATCCCTGTACCTTTCAATACGGTATATATCCGCGTATTCCTTAATGAATCCCTTCGCGATGAACTTTTCTATCGTCGCCTCGGACAAACCGTCTATCCCCATCGCGTCCCGCGAAACAAAATGCGTAAATGACTTTATTTGCTTTGCAAGACAGTCTTTGTTCATGCAGTACAGAAACTTTATTCCATTTTCCTGCCTGACGCTTGTTTCTTCACCACAGACAGGACATTTCGGAGGTATTTTTGCCGTACCGCTCCTGGTATAATTCTCCGAAACCTGAGGTATTATCATATTTGCCTTATAGACGCCTATCATGTCTCCAATGCCCAATTCAAGGCTTTCCATAATACTTATGTTATGCAGGCTCGCTCTCTTGACCGTCGTCCCCTCAAGTTCGACAGGCTCAAATACGGCGATAGGGTTAATAAGGCCCGTTCTTGAAGCACTCCATTCTATATCCAGGAGTTTGGTTTCTTTTACCTCGTCCTTCCATTTGAATGCAATCGCGTCCCTTGGAAACTTCGCGGTAGTTCCGAGCGATTCGCCGTAAGCGATATCATCATAAACAAGGACAAGCCCGTCCGCAGGAAAATCATTATCGGGAATTTTTTCCGCAAACCATTCGATAGTCTGATCAATATTGCCGGAATCGACTTTCCTGTACTCTACGACATCAAAACCCTGGCTCTTAAGCCATTTTAACTGGTTGAACCTTGAATTGCCGAAGTCAACGTTTTCCGCGTGAACAACCGAAAACGCAAAATAATAGACATTCCTGCCCGCCGTAATCTCATTGTTCAGCTGGCGCACGGAACCGCTGCATAAATTTCTCGGGTTTTTATATTTCAGCTCTTCAACAGCAATCTCCCTGTTTATTTTTTCAAAATCGGAATAACTGATAACCGCTTCTCCCCTGATAACAAGACTTCCTTTAAACGGTATGTTAAGCGGAACGTTTTTGAAAACCCTGACATTGTTTGTTACAACTTCGCCGACTTCCCCGTTTCCGCGCGTTACGGCCTTGACCAAACCGCCGTTTTCATATGTAAGCACTATAGTAAGGCCATCGAGTTTCCACGACAGAACTCCCGTTTGACTGCCGAGCCACTGCTTCAGGGCATTGATATCTTTAGTTTTGTCAAGCGACAGCATCGGTTTTTGATGGTATTCTTTCGGAAGGTTTGAAATAAGCTCATATCCGACTTTCACCGTGGGGCTGTTAGACAGCGTAATACCGGTTTCCTTTTCCAATTCGACAAGTTCGTCATACAACAAGTCGTATTCCCTGTTCGACATAATTTCCGTATCCTGCTGGTAATACGCTTTAGATGCTTCATTTAACAGCTTTACGAGTTCTTTCATCCGAACAAGTTTACTATCCATATTATCCCACCCCAAAGCATAGACCGGTATTGCTTTGCCCGCGGCAAAATGCCGCGGGTTGATATCAATCTTTATTAATTCCCAATGTCGACAAGGATTTTATATTTTCCGTGTTCCTTATAAGCTCCCAAATATTCTTCAAGGATACGCATCGTTCCGTTAAGTATTCCTTCGGCCATAGCCTCCCTGAATTCATCCGATTCGAGCCGCTTATGGTCTTCCTCGTTTGTAATGTAGGCTGTTTCAACAAGAACCGCAGGCATTTCGGCCAGTCTTAAAACGCCCAGATCATTTTTAATGACTCCATTGTATTTCGTATCGGTTACCTTGTCTATTTCTTCCCCCATCATCTGGGCAAACTGCTTATCGGTATATTCACCGTGGGTTTTACCATAATAATAAACCTCTGTTCCGTTATACACCTGCCAGTTTTTCCCCTCAAATGCGTTTACATGGATGCTTACGAAAAATGTTGCGCCTGCTTCGTTCGCGATCCTCGGCCTTGCCCATACGTCTTCCTTCCAGAAACTATGGAGCGCCTTATCCTCCTCCCGTGTCATAAGAACCTTAATACCCGCGTCTTCAAGCTTTTTCTTAAGCCTGAAACCTATATCAAGCACAATATCCTTTTCGTATAAACCGTCATCATACGGTGAAGTAGTTCCGGGGTCATAACCTCCATGTCCCGGATCGATTACTACAACTACGTCTTTAATTTCCTTACCGGGCGGAGGCGGTGTGGGTGTTGGCGAAGGCGTCGGGGTTGGAGTTGGGGTGGCTGTCGGCTGCGGCGTTGGCGTCGGCGTCGGCGAAGGAGCAATCGCGGACATTAAGGCCCTGACGGGTTGAAAATCTCCGCCGAGAACAGCATATAAAGAAATTGAACATAACACCAAAAGTATAACAAACACCGCCAATTTGGCCGGAAAAGGCAGGCGGTGCCATCTTCGCCTGCGCCGTGAATAGTAGGAATTACCGCTCTCTATGGCTGTGAATCTGAACTTTTTCATTAGCTTACCTCAAATCAGACAGAGTTAGTATGCCGCGGCTAATAAATTGCAACTACGGTAAAAATTCCCTTTTTATTGCTCAAATTATTAGTTCACACAATCATACTTAGTAAATAATACAATAAATTCATACCCACTTCAACAGTGTAATCACAGAACCGGGCATAAGCTCGCCCGGCCTGACAAAACAACAGGAGGATTAATGGCGAAAGCATTACTGCAAATACCTGTCTATGTCATCAAAACCAATATTTTTGTGAAGGGCCATGTTTATCCCGTTTGCGACGACTTTTGCAACCCGTTCAATTACCTCGTCCATTTCCTTCGGAGTAACAACCAGATTGCCCCCGTAAGGCTCCAATACTTCCCTGATAAGAGCGTACTTGTCGTTTTGGTCCATCTGCTTCAGCATTTTGTAAAAATCAGTTCCCTCCTGCGAATGGGACAAAAGATTATCAATAACAAGCTCTATCGTATCGTTAGCCATGGTAGCCGCATCTACCACAGTCGGGATGCCTATTGCAATCACCGGAACACCCATTGTATTTACGGACAGTTCCGCTCGTTTGTTTCCAACGCCTGAACCGGGAGAAATACCTGTATCGGCAATTTGTATCGTAGTGTTGATACGGTTCATTTTTCTCGATGCCAAAGCGTCTATCGCAATAACGAGAGCAGGACGCACCCTGTCAATTACCCCTTTTACGATGTCGCTTGTTTCTATTCCCGTCAAACCGAGAACACCGGGAGCTATTGCGCAAACCGGCCTCACCCCGTCATCCACCTGCTCGGGCAGATATTCATGCAAATGCCGCGTTACCATCAGGTATTTCGAGACTTTGGGACCAAGCGCGTCAGGGGTTATGTTCCAGTTTCCGAGTCCGACAACAAGGACGGTATCATTATCCTTTATATTGATCAGGCGCTTCAGTTCGTATGCGACGGCCCTGCATGTGTTTTCATACAGATCGCGGTCGTTTTCTTTCAACTTCGGAACATCAAGCGTAATATAGTTCCCCATAGGCTTTCCTATGCTTTTTTCACCTTCGGGGGAAGTAATTCTGACTCTTGTCACGTGTATGTTTTCATTACCGTCTTCTTCAACTTCAACCCCTTCGCCGTAAGGGTGCGGTACCGGTTTACCGGCACGCTTCAAATCGGCCTGGTTTTTCTCATGGACTTCCAAAGCAAGGTCCGTTCGTACAGGTGCAAAATTTTCCATTGATTTCTCCTCCAAAATATGCCGTATGCAATTGGTATGCTTGTTTTGAACTGATTTACATATTTTTCAGCCTTAATGTTTTTGTACATTCTTTTAGTATTATTCACAATACCGGATAAAATATTATTGATTTCAAAAATACCCGAAACAGGATGTGGACAAGCCGGATTAATAGAACAGCAAATTGCCTTTTTTCCTTGCTTTTTTAAGGTAACAGGAAAAACATAACACGCCGAGCGCCAAAAATCCCGCGGCTGTTATGCACAACAGAACGAATTCATGTGAATAGCTCTGCCCTGCCAATATGTATTTGATGATCAGGTTGCAGGAAGTCAGGGGAATTATTTTCGATATGGAAAGTATCCCCTCTGCAACCGGCAGTGTATCTGTAACAAACAGCAATCCCATTTGTATTAGAAAAATTACTGACCTGACATTTTTGTAAAATATCGTCATGCCGGCCACTACCATACCAATTCCATACATACCGATAGTACTTATGATAATCGCAAGAATAATCAAAGGATGAAATGTAACTTCTACGTTCCACCCCAATTTTGCCAGCAGCAGCAGTACTATCATAACAACAGATTCAATCAGCAGGGAGGCAAGTAAGCGCCCCAGCAGCAGTAATTGCAAGGGATATTTTGAATTGTATTTCTTGTAAAACGTGCCTCCGCGCAATTCTCCGCTGATAATCTGCGAGATGGAAGATATTGATGAAACCGCGTACATCCAGGCCATATACCCAATAACAAGCAGTTCCTTGTAATTGGAGTAATTATAAACACTGCCATAGGATTTGCCGGAATCTGATAAAAGAAATGCGGAAAGGAGCGCGGAAAACACAATAATGTCCGAAAATACTCCAAACCTGTATCGAATCGTACCCATGATACTCATTTTGATTTCCCAGTAAAAAGCCCGCAGAGCTCCAACCATTTTAATCCCCCAAATCAACATTAAAGATTTCCATGTACCGTTTTTTCAACAAATCTAATGGCAATTGCCCATGTTCTTCGATAAATTTCCCGTCCTTTAAGAATATCAACCTGTCCGATACTTTGGAAACAAAATCATAATCATGGGAAGCCAGTATAATCACTCTATCCTCTGCGCTCTTTCGTAACAGTATTTTTAAAATATTGGCATATTCCATATCCAAACCTTCAGATGCCTCATCAATCATAATGCACTTTGCATTTGTGATGATTGCAGAGAAGATTGAGAGCAAACGCTTCTGACCGTACGAAAGCTTTTCAGCCAATTTACTCTGCGCTTCCCCGATAAAAGGAAGGTAATCCTTAAACCTTTCAATATTTTCAGTAACTTCGCGCTTTTTCATTCCGCGAATAATTCCAAAATACAGCAGGTTTTCAAGTACGGTATTCTTCATGTACAGATTTTTTTCGCCTGCCAATACAATACATACATCAGAAGGCTCCCAATTTTCATAGAAATGCACTGTTCCGCTATCAGGAATCAGCAGTCCGCTTATAATGCTTAAAAGAGTTGTTTTCCCAGACCCGTTTGGTGCTAATATTGTTGTGATATTACCCTTTTCAAAATTATAGGTTATACCCCGCAATACAGTATTATTACCGTAGCTTTTAGTAATATTATCTACTTTCATCATCACTAATGTCCTCAAAATCAATAGATTTCTTTAATTATCAGAAACATATCCGATATTTTTCCTTAACATAACATTATATCCAGGATATACTATCAAATTTCTGTCACAAACTCAATAACAACTATAAAAAAATGTATGATGTTAAGAGTAGTGCATAGAATGCAAGATAGTGTAAAATAATTGTGGAATTTTTGAAGAAAAAGAAACAGAGATCAACCTCCTGTGTTAAAATTTATATAACCAAAAACAAACAAAAACAAAGGAGGGAAGATCTCTGTGAAAGATA
>Ga0134100_1000415_pt1 | contig 52468 bp, 50 predicted proteins | sample 11_taG_2_FD_94444 | JGI IMG/M metagenome (GOLD analysis project Ga0134100, IMG submission 94444) | Switchgrass degrading microbial communities from high solid loading bioreactors in New Hampshire, USA - 11_42_5_180_A3 metaG | ecosystem: Engineered > Bioreactor > Semi-continuous > Anaerobic >...
AATCCGAAATTTACGAAGGAATGAAACTCTCCGATTTCGTGACTGACCTGCCTAATGTTCCCTACGGCTATGAGTGGGTGATCAAAGGTGAACCGGCAGGAATGTTCGCCATTGCCCCTGACGGGACGGTAACTGCAAAAACCAGCGGCAATGGAACCCTCTCACTGATTCTCAAGACGGCCGCCTTCATGGGTGGGCATGAAAAAGTTTTCCATACTGTTGACGTTACCGTACTGCCTATTAACACCTACTGGAAACAGGTAACCGACTTCAACGAAATCCAGGATGGAACCAGAATCCTTATCGTGTCCCCCACGACCAACGGCGCACTGACCAACAAAGTAACGCCGGAGAACATTCCCGCTACTTCCATATCCAACGTTCCTGTACGCGGCTTCGTGTCAACCCCTGTCATCACTGATGAGAACGGCATTATCATCTCCCCTGTAACCAACGACATGATCTGGACAGTGGAGGACAGAGGAACAGAAGTCTGTACGGGTGGCAGCAACAATAACCCGTCCTACGGAAACCGCCATTTCCGGTTCTCCAATGCGTATCCTGATGCCTCCACCGACGAGCCCGGTCCTCTCGGTAAAGTAGCCATGGCTGGAGATATGTACCTGACGCGTGTTGGCCCGGAGAATGCCGGTGCCGGAACCACAATGGTCATGAGACCGGCTACCAATCACGCCGTAACAAACGATGACCGGTTAGACTGGTGTTTCCGTGACCACGGAGACGGCCTGTGTTCCCTGACCAATTACATCCACGGAGGAACCTCCAGCGGAACTGACTATATGTTCGCCCTGGCCGGACTTAAACCGACGGATCCCAACGATCAAGACGGCTTTGCCCTCAGCGGAACCAACCAGGGAGGGAATAATGCTGTAAATACAATAAGGAATAGAGCTCTCCTCAAGTTCTACAAGGAAGCCGAAGCTTCCCTTGCGGGTGAAGTGTCCATCGGAGACGGCAGTGACACTGTCGGCATTGGCTATTCTCTGACGGCCGATGTAAGTGCCCTGACCATAGATCCGGATTTATTTGGCGACAACTTTGGAACCCTGTATTATCAGTGGTACAGAGATGATGAAGTTATTCCCGGCGCAAACAGTAAGACCTACATTGTCCAACCGAGTGATGAAGGCAAACTAATTACCGTTATAGTAACGTCCTCCACCTGCGCAGGCAGCGTAATCTCCAATGCAGTGACTGCTATAAAAGTTTCGGGTGAAGAAAAAGTAGTACTCATCGGAAATGACTATGTAGAACCGGCATCAGACTTTACAGTAGGCATTAGCCTTAATAACGTAACAGATGTATTTGCTGAGGACATTACACTGACTTATGATGCCGATGTATTTGAGTATGTGAGTGCGGAACCTGCTGACAGTAATATTGTGATCGTTAAAGAGGACAGTACTGTTGCCGGTAGAGTGAGACTTATAGCCGTAAATATCGGGGGAGTATCAGGAGAAAGCTCCGAGCTCATGAACCTGACATTCAAGGCAAAGGACGGGGTTCAGAATACCACAGGAAGTATTGCTGTTACAAAGGCAAACCTTGGTACTGCCCCCGAGGGAACAGTAATTGAAGCGAAACTTAGCAGCAAGACTATTACCATTGGTTCAGTAACTGAGGTTGACAAGTCTCAGCTTATTGCAGCTATTAATAGCGCAGAAGCCCTCTATGCAAGTGCAGAGGTGGGTTCACAGCCCGGTCAGTATCCACAATCGGCTAAGGACGTCTTCCGTGCTGCAATAGATGCGGCAATAGCTGTAAGAGATAACAACAGCGCAACGCAGGAACAGGTAGATAGCGCGTTAGAGGCTATACTGTATGCGATAGATGCTTTCAAGGATGCAGAAATACCACCCGTAGAAGTAGACAAGGCAGCCTTGGCAGCAGCCATAAGTGTTGCAGAAAAACTCTTTGATGAGGCAGTCGTTGGTACCGAGCCCGGCCAATATCCGCAGGGAGCAAAAGATGCCTTTGGCGCTGCTATTGCTGCAGCCAAGACGGTATACAATGATTCAAATGCAACACAGAATCAGGTAGATGATGCCGTTACAGCATTGAATATTGCAATAGATACCTTCAAAGCAGCAGTAATTAAAGAAGCGCCAGCTGATATAAACAACGATGGAGACATAAATGTAGGAGACCTTGCTATAGTTGCATACTATTATGGCAAGGATTCTTCAGCCGAAGACTGGGCAACAGCAAAGATTGCAGATATGAACGGTGATAATAAGATAGACATTGCGGATCTAGCATACATTGCCTCAAAGATATATGATTAAGTATTAACATTATAATTATCACCATGATTATATAGAATCTTAACTTCTTTTATGCCCTTTCCCGAGAAATGTAAATTTATACCCGGGTGAGGGCATAAGTTTTGTAAAGGTGAAGTAGATTATCCGCTTTACTAAATGGAAAGATAAATTCACATTTGTAGGGAGATTAAAACAATTTGGCAAATTACAATCAGAGAGATTCCACAAACAAGAATGTGGAGTTATGATTAACTAGAGGTGAACACTATGAAACGAAGATTTGTTGATATGAGTACGTACAAAAGGAAGGCCCATTTCGACTATTTCCGGTCACTGGAAAATCCGCATGTTGGTGTAACGGCAGATGTGGATGTAACGAATCTTGTAACTTTCTGCAAAGAAAACGGATACTCCTTTTATCTAAGCTTCATGCATGCAGCGACATATGCAGCAAACGGTATTGCGGAGTTCAGGCAGAGAATATGTGGAGACGGGATAGTCGAGTATGACGAATGTGGAACCTCCCACACTGAAAGTGTCGGTGACGGAACCTACTGCTACTGCACGCTTTATCATAATATGCCTTTCAGGGAGTATATACGGTATGCGGAAGCAGAAAGAAAAGCATGCCGTGAGAGAAACAGTATCAAAGAGGATGAGAATGTGGAAGGACTTTATTTCATTTCAACACTTCCCTGGCTTCGCTACAACGCGATAATCCAGCCTACAGCAGGCAGAGAGGATTCCAATCCCAGAATAACCTGGGGAAAATATCAGGAGGATCATACTGGGAAACTCATGATGCCAGTTACTGTGCTTTGTCATCATGCGCTTGTTGACGGTGTACATCTTTCAAGATTCTATACTAATCTTGACACAGAGATTAATAGAATAATTAATATGTCACCTTGAACCGATACTTTATTAAGAACAGCAAATATCCTATTGATATGTTTTTATATCTAAACATTGCCAAATGTTTTGAGACGGTTCCGACCCGAAAATCATCAATCGCACGATCGACGGACAGGAAGCAAGACTTATTTTGCCATCGGCCGACCAGCCTACGGAAATGCTTAATTAGGCGGGTTTGATTGTAAAATACCCGGAAGCGGTTAAAATAACATACAAGCTTTATGGTAATGTACTGGATGAGGTGGGAGGCAGCGTAATCCCATCGGCAATTACCTATAAAAAGGATAACAGTGGTAATTACGTGCTTAAAGAATATGAGCAGGCAAAAGATGGAGAATACTGGCAGCCATCCATCAAAAAGTTCTGCACGATGCCTGTATCGGGAAAGGAAATACCGGGGCTTGCCGATAAAATAATTGACCATTACGGTGATTATGATGACATACGCACTCTGCAGTGGGAAAACCTATTCAAGCATTTAAAGGCAAACGGTATCAAAGATGCGACCCTTTTTAATTCCCTAGGCGAAATTGAGTTTTCTATGAGCAGCCCAGAATACATCAATAAAAATCCCGATTAACCGGAAGATAGATAAATTTATCGATTTCAAATTCACCCTATGGTACAATCGGAAGAAACAATGCGATTACAGGCCAGGTAATTCGGCTAAAGCAAGGGAATTTACTTTGCAGGCAGGGCTGGCGCGGGTATTTGCGGATGAATGCTGAAGAAAGAAGAATTTTGCTATTGAGAGGCTGTAATGATTAGAAAGTATAAAGAAACTGACTTAAACAGTATTATGAAATTATGGCTTGAGACTAATATTTCTGCACATGATTTTATTGATGAAAGATATTGGCGGAGTAACTATGAACAAGTAAGACAAATGATGCCGGAGTCAGCAATTTATGTTTACGAAGATGACTCTATCAAAGGATTTATTGGATTAAGCGGAAACTATATAGCAGGGCTGTTTGTAGAAGCAAACAGTCAGTCAAAAGGAATCGGGAAGGCTTTATTAGATTACATCAAGGGAATAAATAATGAACTCGTTTTACATGTTTATAAAAAGAATGAAAGAGCAGTTAGATTTTATATGAAAGAAGGATTTTTTATCGAGGGCGAACAAATTGATATAAATACAAATGAACCTGAACTTGTTATGAAATGGACAAATAACCGCATTGCCATGAAAGCCCACAAAACCATGAGAATCTGTACCTTCTTCAGATAGGATTGTACTATAAGCTGCGGATAAAATATCTTGCTGCGGCTTGTGCAGCCGTATAATGCTAAAAGAAACAATATACGAGCACATACCAAAAGGAGCATGCTTTTCGGCTGGAATGCCCTGTTACCGCAGCAAAGACAGCAAGGATGTACCGATAGTGTTTTCCGGCATGGGTACGCCAAAGTTGTCAGCAATTGTAGCGCCTACAACAGCGAAGGTTTCCTGTTCAGGCAAAGGGCCAAAACCGGTCATGGATGGTGAATAGGCTAAGAAAGGAACCTTTTCACGTGTATGGTCAGTACCTTTATAGGTCGGATCATTGCCGTGGTCAGCGGTGAGTATTAGTAAATCATCTTCTTTGAGTAAAGGCATCAGTTCACCTAATTTGACATCAAATCTCTCAATCTCTTCGCCATATCCTTTCGGATTTCTGCGGTGCCCCCAAAGAGCATCAAAGTCCACCAGATTGACAAAGCACAGACCGCAAAAGTCGGTGCGGGCAATGTCGATGGTTTGCTCCATACCGTGTACTGAGCTTTGGGATTTGTGGGCTGCGGTGATACCCTCGCCATCAAAGATGTCTTTGATCTTACCCACTGAAATCACGTCAAAGCCGTTATCTTTCAAGGCGTTTAAAACTGTTGCTCCAAAGGGCTTTAGTGCGTAATCGTGGCGGTTGCTGGTACGGCGAAATTCACCCCGTTTTTTCCCCACATATGGACGGGCGATAACACGGCCCACCTTCCATTCATCACGTAAGGTAAGTTCACGGGCAATTTCGCAGCAGCGGTACAGCTCCTCAAGGCCAAAGGTTTCCTCATTACCGCAGATTTGCAGTACCGAATCTGCCGATGTATATACAATCATAGCTCCGGTGGCGATTTGTTCTTCTCCCAGCTCTTCAATAATTTCCGTACCGGAAGCGCTCTTGTTGCCAATGACACGGTGGCCTGTACGGGCTTCCAGCTCAGCAATCAACTCCGGAGGGAAACCGGTTTCTGTAAATGTTTTAAAAGGTGTATCCACTCTCAGACCCATCATCTCCCAATGACCGGTCATGGTATCCTTGCCGTTGCTTATTTCCCTAAGCGCGCAATAATAGCCCAGAGGACGCTGTACAGGCGGCACATTGGTGAGCGGATGCAAATTGGCAATGCCTAGCTTTTGCAGATTAGGAATATTAAGTCCGCCCATGGCTTGTGCAATATGGCCGAGAGTATCAACACCTACATCACCATATTCAGGAGAATCCTTCATTGCGCCAATGCCTATGGAATCAAGAACAATGGTAAAAATACGTCTGTATTTTTTCATAGTAAGCCTTCCCCCAATTAATACGAACCATCCTCAGGTTGGGATTTCATGAGTTTTACCAGGCGGCTTGTGCCAAGACGGTCGGCACCCAGCTCGATATATTTCTCGGCGTCAATAAAACTGGCAATGCCACCGGCAGCCTTAATTTTGACATCGGGCCCAATGTGTTTCGCAAAAAGGGCAATATCCTCAAAGGTGGCGCCGGCTTTGGAAAATCCCGTGCTGGTTTTAATATAATTTGCTCCGGATTTGGTCACCAGATCACACATAACGATCTTTTCTTCTTCAGTTAGCAGACAGGTTTCGATGATGACCTTCAGAATGCGTTTACCGCAGGCCTGCTTAACAGCTTTGATTTCTTCCAGTACATAGTCGTATTCTTTGTTTTTCAGGGCACCTATATTGATCACCATATCAATTTCATCTGCACCGTTAGAAATGGCATCTCTGGTTTCAAAAACTTTGGCGGCAGTGGTCATGTTGCCATTGGGAAAACCTATAACGGTACATATAGCCATGCGGTCACCCAAATATTCTTTAGCACGAGCCACATAGCAGGGCGGGATACACACGGAAGCTGTTTTATATTTGACAGCATCGTCACAAAGAGCCATAATTTCAGGCCATGTGGCAGTCTGAAGCAACAATGTATGATCTACATGGGATAATATATCTTGTTTATTCATTTAATCGCATTCCTTTCTTGCTGATTGGATATTTCGACGTAAATTTTGTATTTATTTATTAGTATCCATGATTGCATGTTATATGATACCACAGATATCGATGATTCTATGCTTTATTTTTCCAAATCCTTCGGACCAAAGCCCATGGGAAGGATCTGTTCCAGTGTAAATACTTCATAATGTTCCGGATCTTTTGCAAGTATCACTTCGAAACTTTTTGGATCACAAAATTCCATTATCACCTGACGACACACGCCGCATGGAGCACACAAATCCAGATTGTCCGTTCCTGCCGGTCCACCGACAATGGCGATGGCGGAAAACTCCCGGACCCCCTCGCTTACTGCTTTAAAGAAGGCGGTACGCTCAGCACAGTTGCTGGGGGTGAAGGCAGCGTTTTCAATATTGCAGCCCGTATACAGCCTTCCGTCTTTTGATAACAGTGCTGCACCTACCGCAAAATGCGAATATGGGGAATAGGAATTTTTACGTGCACATAAAGCATGAGAAATCAGTTCCGACCGAGTCATAATCACATTCCTTTCTTAAAATTTTAGGGGAAAGGCATACTCCGCCGACAAGTTAACGGCGGAGTATGCAGCCCCGTTTATCTCTGTTTAAGGTACGGCTTACCGCTGGCAGCAGGTACCCTGGATTTACCGACAAACAATACTAATGTGATGATTGTTACGACGTAAGGAATCATGGAAATCAGGTTAGGGCTGATAACATTGCTGGAACCCAGCAGAACCTTTAAGCCGTTGCATAATCCGAACAGCAGACAAGCGCGCATGGCTCCCTGAGGAGTGAATTTGCCAAATATAACAGCGGCGATGGCAATAAATCCCTGTCCTACAATAACAGCAGGACGGAACTGGCTGACGGTACACAAGGTAACATAGGCACCACCTAGTCCTGCCAAAAAACCGGAAGCAATCACTGCAATGTAACGGATGCGGAAGACGTTGATACCCTGGGTCTCACAAGCCTTGGGATGTTCACCAACAGCTCTGAGACGCATGCCGAATCTGGTTTTGTAGAAAATAAACCAGACGACGGCTACTGCGACAAAAGCCAGATAGGTTGCAACATAAGTATTGAGGACATTGTTCCAGAAACTACCTACTTCAAAAACACCATTAAAGAGCTTTGGCAGCTTTTGAGCAGTATCCAGCGGTGGAGTATCTGAAGATTGCTCAAAGAGCGCTTTGCATACAAAGATAGCTACGCCGGGTGCCAAAAAGTTAATAGCGGTACCGGAGATAGTCTGGTCGGCGCCAAATGAGACGCAGACAATGGCATGTATCAGTCCGAAGAGCGCGCCTACCAGCCCTCCGCATAAAAAGGCCAGCCAGGCATTGCTTGTGAAATGGGCAACTGCCGCACCTACAAAAGCACCGATGGTCATCATGCCTTCAATACCGATGTTAACGACACCACTGCGTTCCGAAAAAGTGGAGCCCAATGCGGCATAAAGCAAAGGAGGTGTAGCTACCAGTGTGGCGTTAATAATCAAGCCCAGATTTTTAATAAGTTCTTGCATTTATTTATCCTCCTTCTTTTGCAGCCTTTTTGTTATTAAATAACGGAATACATGCGATATAGCGATAAAGAGCACTATGGTGCCCATTATGATGTCTATGACTTCAGTGGGAGCATCAATGAGATTGAGCTTTGAGCCACCGTATTTCATGGCGCCGTAAAACAACCCTGCAAAAATACAGCCAATAGGGTTGGAACTTGCAATCAGCGCAACGGTGATCCCCTGGAATCCGAAGCCCTCCTGGCCGGCAAACTGGCTGATACGCATGGAGTTACCCATTAGCTGTACAGCTCCGCCTAAAGCGGCCAGAGCGCCCGACAGGCTCATGGCAATATACATCGTCTTGTTGGAGTTAATACCGCCATATTTGGCCGCATGAGGATTGAGACCAACGGCCATTACCCGATAGCCAAGAGTAGTTTTTGAAAGGATAAACCAAATTGCGACCGCTGCAATAATTGCAAGGAAAAAACCATAATTAGCTTTGTCGTTTTGGAGTATATTCTGTACTGATTGAGGCAGCAAAATTCTTGCGGATTCACGGATATCTTTGGAAGCTTCACCGCCGCCTACCTTGTGAATGGTTTCAGTGTTAACAATATAATTTGAGAGATAAAAGGCGATCCAGTTGAACATGATGAAGGACAAAACTTCGTTGATTCCGAACCGGACCCGTAAAACTGCTACCAGAAAGCTCCAGATCATACCGGCGGCAAAAGCTGCCAGTATACAAAATATAGCATGTAATACAGGAGGCATGTCCACCAGAATGCCAACACACAGAGCAGCCAGTGAACCAACGACAAACTGCCCTTCAGCACCGATATTGAAAACGCCCATCTTATAAGAGAAAGCCACACTCAAACCTGTAAATATCAGCGGTGTTGCATAGATCACTGACCAAATGAGATACTTTGGACGGCTAAATACACTGCTGAACAGCTTTGCATATGCCTCGAAAGGGTTGAAGCCGGCCGACCAAAGAAAAATTCCACCAACAACAAAACCGAAGAAAATAGCAATAATAGTATAAAGAGCATTTTGTTGAAGCAGGTCATGTTTTACATTATTCACAATGTTTTGTGTAGTCTCGTTATTCTTATTCTTGTGTTTCATGATTGCTTCCTCCTGCCATCATAAGTCCCAGAACTTTTTCATCGGCCTGTTCGCCGGGCACACTGCCTACGATTCTGCCATTATGGATAACTTCAATTCTGTCGGACAGGCTCATAACTTCGTCCAGTTCAAATGACACCAACAATACGGCTTTATTCTTATTGCGCTGTTCCACAATATATCGGTGGACAAATTCAATGGCTCCAACGTCCAAACCGCGAGTGGGATTGACTGCAATAAGCAAATCCTTGTCATTGGTAACCTCACGGGCAATTATAATCTTTTGCTGGTTACCACCGGACAGCTTTCCCGCTTCTTTGACGCCGCCATCAGCGCCACGGATATCGAATTTATCCACTAGCTCAGCCGCATGCTGAAAAATGGCATCTTTATTTAAAATGCCGTGTTTGGAGAAGGGCGGGCGTTCATAATTTTGCAGCACCAGGTTGTAAGCTACCGAATAATCCAATACCAGTCCGTGTTTCTGCCGATCGGCTGGTATACTGGATACGCCGTTATCGAACAGCGTGTGGGCATCGGCATTGAACAAGTCCTTACCGGCTATGATAACTTTTCCGGATTCGCCTTTTCTCAAACCGGTTAAAATTTCCACTAGCTCGGTCTGACCGTTGCCGTCTACGCCGGCAAGGCCAACGATTTCGCCACGGCGTACTTTAAGGTTTAAGCCCTTTAATACTTCAACACCGCGATAATCTTTGGCGTGAAGGTCCTGTACGTCAATAATAACTTCACCGGGCTCTATAGGCTTCTTGTCCACTTTAAACTGAACATCGCGGCCGACCATCATGGAAGCCAATTCGTGTTCGCTGACTGATTCCACATCGACGGTGTTGATATATTTACCTTGTCGGATGATGGTACATTTATCGGCTACGGCCTTGATTTCCTTTAGTTTATGAGTAATTAGCAAAACGGTTTTACCGTCTGCTGTTAGGTTGTGGATGATGTCGATCAGTTCTTCGATCTCCTGTGGTGTCAGAGAGGAGGTAGGCTCATCGAGGATCAGGATGTTGGCACCCCTATACAGTACCTTGAGGATTTCAACACGTTGCTGCATGCCTACCGAAATGTCTTCGATTTTTGCATCCGGATCCACATGCATGCCATAACGCTTGGACAGTTCCAACACTTGCTGGCGTGCTTTTTTTATATCCACCGTTATACCTTTGGCGGGTTCCATTCCAAGGATAATGTTTTCGGTGACGGTGAAAGGCTCAACCAACATGAAGTGCTGATGTACCATGCCGATGCCAAGTTCAATGGCTTGGCGCGGACTTTCGATATGAACAGGAGAACCAAAGATGGAAATGTTGCCGGATGTTGGTTTATACAGCCCGTACAATATGTTCATCAGTGTACTTTTTCCGGCACCGTTTTCACCAAGAATGGCGTGAACCTCACCTTTGTTAACGGTCAGGTTGATATGGTCATTGGCCACGAAACTACCGAACTTCTTGACAATGTCCGTCATTTGAACAGCAACCACGTTAGGATCAATATGGCATGTTTTTTCCAAATCCGTTTTTCCTCCTTAATAATTAGTCTAAGCGGAAAATAAGTTATGTATAGATTATTTTGATTTTCAGTATTTAAAGCCTTTGACTGTAAGCAGTCGGGCGTAATAATCATTTATCGCTTGTCGGGATTTTCAGAGTATTTGCATATTTTATTCTTACCCCCAATCGGACGGCAGGATATAAACTTATATCGAATGGGTCTGATGGATAAGTATGGACGAAGTGTCCCGACGGTTTGTATGATTGTTTGCTTTGTATCGAAAAGGCCGGGAGAAACTACGGTACATACTTCATACGGTTTCCTTTTCCTGGCAAGAAAACGTGTTCCGTTTTTCTTCCTTAAATATTAGTCTAGCAGAAAAATAATATATGTATAGATTATCTTTGATTTAAGTAACGATAATATCTTTAAAACCTTCGGCCATAAGCAGTTGGGCGTAATAATCCATTTGGTCGCTTGTCGGGGTTTGCAGAGTATTTACATATTGTGTTCTGACTCCCATCGGACGGTAGGATATAAGTTTATAGCGAATGGGGTGGATGGATAAGTATGGACGAAGCATCCCGGCGATTTGTATGATTGTATGTTCTGCATCGAAAAGGCCGGGGGAAACTACGGTACGTACTTCATACAATTTCCCTTTACTGGCAAGAAAACGTGCGTTTTTTAAGATGATCCGGTTGTCCCGCCCGGTTATCCGCTTGTGTTCTTCGCAGTCAAATGCTTTGATGTCAAGCATCACGCCGTCGGTAACGGCCAACAAACCAGGATAGTGTTCAAAATCAAGAGTTCCATTGGAATCAATAAGAGTTGAAAGACCATGAGCCTGCGCCAGTGTAAACAGTTCGGTTAAAAATTCCGGATACAGCGTACATTCTCCGCCGGATACTGTGATACCGCGGATAAAGGGAATTTGCTTCTGCACTGCCTGCCAAACCTCATCTGCTGTCATATCGGCGGTTTTTGGGCTGCTGCCATTGGGGCAGCCCCTGATGCAGGTATCACAGTTGACGCATTTGGCGGGATTATAATGTATCAGTCCATTTTCAAAGCTCAATGATCCTGTGGGGCATGTACTGACACATGCCCCGCAGTGTATACATTTAGCCCTTGTTTCCGGGTTGTGGCAATACAAACAGTTCATATTGCAGCCCTGCAGAAAGATGGCGGTACGGTTGCCGGGCCCGTCAACGATACTGAAGGGGATGATTTTATTAACTGTGGCCACCATTATCAACGTACCTTTCTTTCCAAAACTCTTCCATTAATGACGGCACCCATTCCCAGTGCGGTGGTATCATGCATAACGTTTTGACCTTTCTTTAGCTTTTCAATTTCAGACCGTTTGACCAGATAACCCGTTATACGGATCACATCACTGTTTTTCTCATAGAAGGACAGATAGCGCAATTCTTTACGGAAGGAACCTTTGATAATGTCCAGAACATATTCGGGATTTTGGTGGACTGTAACGTCAATAGGGAAAATGTCACCTGTTCCTGATGGAAAATATTTATGGAAATGATTGATTACCAAAAGGTGGTCAATCATTTCATCGGGTTCCTCACCGATAGGAATACGAGTACCTGGTGAGATGTTCTGGTCATCTGAAAGTCCTACCTGGGCATGCATCAGATAATGACCGCCGGTTACCTCACAGTATGGGCATTGGTGTCGCTCATTGAATTCATAAATTTGTTTTATGATAGATTCGCCAAGCTCTGTGGCATATTCGTCATGGCCGAAACGGCCGGGGCGGCCTTCTTTTTCAAGCAGGATGTTGACACATTCTGCCAGACCTACCAAACCAAACATGGCAGTGAACCGCTCGCGATGGATAAAACCTTCCCTGGCCAAAAAATTATTTTCAAAGAAACCGCTTTCTTCGACTTCAAAACGTACGCGGGCATCCATATACCGTGCCATGATGTCCATGACATAGGGCAGTTGATTGGATTTGAAATCTTCAATTCCGCTGGCGCGCTTTGCAATGTTGCCGAGAATCAGACGGCATAGGGTATATGAGCCGCCGCCCAGCGGCAGTCCGTTATAACAACTTGCAATGACGTAATCCTCGCCAAGTTCCTGCACAAACATACGGTGGTTGGCAAAACTTGGCTTGGCAGCACGCATTGCCGCTTCTACAGCCAGAATGGCAAAGTCGTCATCTGTCACGCCTTCTTCATACTTCAAGGTCAGATTAGGTACCTCATGCTGCAGTTCTGCTTCCACTTCCATCAAAAGGCGGCCTGTCCGGGTAGGCTTTGGACCTATATCTGCATGGGAGAAGGAATCAAGGATGGTGCGTTCAACATGTATCAAAAAGCCTCGCAGAAGCTTTTTGGCCGTAGCGTCATCTACTTGCTGCACAAAGGGTTCCAGCAGCGTATCCAACTGCCCGAGATATACCGGGAAGTTGGTTACGCTGGGTACATGTTTGTAAAAAATCAGCAGATAATTAAGCGCTTCATACAAGTCGGTCGGAGGCGGCAGTTGTAAAAACTTGCAGCCCTCCTTTATGAATTTGGCGTAGTCAGGGATGATATATCGCGGACGAAGCGGAGCATGTCCCTCATTTAAATCACAGATGCATTTACGATCAAGGGGTACATTCATTAGCTCGTCCAGACCATCCGGCAAGTCCAATACTTCAAGCAGAGAATCTGCGGCATTGGCCATTGAAGCAACCTTTTGCTCATGCGTAAGTGTCGGACTTTTGATAATATCCAATGTATTTTCGCGTGTTTCATTCACGCGCTGCATAGAAATATCTCTCATTAATACCACCCCTTACTACGAAAAATAATTATAATAAATTTCTTAAATCATTAGCATTAGTCATCCAATTCGTAGATGTCTCCGTATTTGGCTTCGAAGTCTGACTGGGTCTTAGGAACAACGATTTTACCGTCGATGATGTCCTGTTTAGCCTTTTTTACATATTCAAGAACATCGTTTGGAAGATTGGTGGTAGTAGGAGCAATGTCTACACCTGCTGATTTCAGGTCATAAGTGATAACTCCTGATTTAACATTGCCATCAAGTGCGGCTTTGGCAATTTCGTAGCAAGCATTGTCAACACGCTTCATAGCAGAGGTCAGAATGTTGTCGGGAGCGAGCGGAGACTGGTCGCTGTCAACACCGATTGCCCATATTCCTGCATCCTTACAGCCTTCGATTACGCCCAGACCTGTGCCGCCTGCTGCATGGAAGATTACGTCCGCACCGTTGGTGACCATCGTTGTAGCGGCAGATTTACCGGTTTCGGTGCTGCCGAAGGAGTTCGCGTTGAACTGCAGGATTTTTGCGTCAGGATTGGCATCTTTCACGCCGGCAAGATAGCCGTATCCGAACTCGTTCATGGTCTGGCTGACCATACCGATAACGAAGCCTACTGTATTGGTCTTTGTCATTTTACCTGCAACAAGACCAACAAGATAAGAAGCCTGGCTCTGTTCGAACATCAAACAGGTAACATTAGGCAAATCAATGGAAGCATCATCAATGATTGCGAATTTCTGATCAGGGTTGGCTTCGGCTGCTTTCTTGGTGGCATCGGCCAGCATGTAACCTACGCAGATGATGAGATCATAGTCTTCATCAATGAAAGCCTCAATGTTGGGGGCATAGTCGGCATCTGTTTTAGATTCGGCATAGCGAGCTTCTATACCCAACTCTTTTTGAGCACGCTGCAGCCCTTCCCAGGCGGACTGGTTGAAAGAACCATCGTTTACACCACCTATGTCTGTAACCATACCGATCTTGATCTTCTTGCCACTGTCTGGTGTGTTGGTATTAGTGTTGGTATTGGTGTTAGTATTATTGCCGGTGTCTGGTTTTTTTCCGCCGCATGCGGCTAAAGAAAAGATCATAATTACTGATAATAAAACTGCTAAAATTTTCTTCATGTTTGCTCTCATATTTACTCTCCTTATTATATTTTTTTATTTATTTATTTTAGATATAATATCTAAAATATAATATCTAAGTGTACTGATTAAATTATTCCCAGCGCAACTTCAATCATATTTGTGAAGCCAAGCTGGCGTTCCTGAGCTGACAGCTCTGTGCCTTTGTAAATATGGTCAGAGACAGACAGGATACATAAAGCATTTTTCCCTGCCTTGGCTGCATTCATGTATAAAGCTGCTGCTTCCATTTCGATACATAATACGCCCATGCTCTTCCAGGCATCGTTTGCACCTTTATTGGCGTTATAGAACACATCAGAGGAAAGGACATTTCCGACTGCAATTTTGATCCCTTTCTTCTGTGCCACTTCAATGGCCTTTTGCATCAAAGAATAGCTGGCTATAGGTGCATAAGTGCCGGGCAGTTGGTATTGATTGGCATAATTCGAGTCGGTGCAGGCTCCCATGGCAATGACAAGATCTTTCAGATCCAGATCATCTTGTAAGGCACCGGCAGAGCCGACACGGATGACATTGTCCACATCATAAAAATTGAAAAGCTCGTATGTGTATATGCCTATGGAGGGAATGCCCATCCCGTGGCCCATAACAGATACAGGTTTTCCTTGATAGGTGCCGGTATAGCCGAGCATATTGCGCACCGTATTAAAGCAGGTAACATTTTCAAGATAGTTTTCGGCAATAAATTTTGCACGCAGTGGATCACCGGGCATCAGAACCGTTTTTGCTATTTGTCCTTCCAATGCTGCATTATGCGGAGTAGGCACTTTACTCAACTTTCTACCTCCTTTCTTTCTGATGATCTTCACGAATAAGTTGACGAATGGCTTCTACTGCGGTAGTGATTGCCAATTCGGTATCGTGAACTTGTGGATTGGGTAGTCCACGTTTTTCGCGTTCCTGGTTAGCGATTACCAGAAATACTGATCCAACGCGGACGTGCAGATAACTTCCTATGACAAACAATGCCGCCGATTCCATCTCGGATGCCAGGCAACCCAGACGCAGCCACGCTTCCCATTTATTCACCAGATCGTAGCTGACTGGCTTGGTTTCGGGTTCATGTTGCCCATAAAAGGAATCCTTGCATTGGACCACACCAATATGATGGGGTATATTACCTTTCCTTGCAGCGCTTATCAAGGCGTTGACAACCTGAATGTCAGCCACAGCAGGGAATTCGATAGGAGCGTATTCGCGGCTGGTTCCCTCCATGCGGATGGCGCCGGTGGCAATCACAAGATCACCGCCATGTACATCAATCTGTATTCCGCCGCATGTGCCCACCCGAATAAAGGTATCGGCACCACAGCGTACCAATTCTTCCATGGCAATGGCAGCGGAGGGACCTCCGATTCCTGTGGATGTGACGCTGACGGGAATTCCGTCCAGCGTGCCGGTATAGGTTACATATTCACGATTGTCGGCTATGAGCCTGGGATTATCAAAATGGCTGGCGATCTTTTTACATCGTTTGGGATCGCCTGGCAGAATGACGTAACGTCCTACTTCTCCAGATCCAACTTGTATGTGATATTGCTTTCCGGAACCCTCAGTATAGTCGACCATGGTTGTCCTCCTTCTGCAAAATATTGGGAAATCACAGACTACTTTTGCATAACTAAATCTAGTGTGTGAAAAATTCCAAGGGAACTTTTGGAACATAATTTACTTTAAATATAGTTCACTTCGGACATAATTCACTTTGTGAATATAGTTCCTTTTAGGACATATAATTCGCTTTGCCAGGCCGATGCCGGCATTATTGTTAAATTTCCATGGACCGTTCTTATTTTATACCTAATTGAGGAATATTACAACGGCCAGATTGATTTATAAGAGGCTATTCCCATATTATGGGAATCCGAATTCGAGGCGCTTACGACAAAAATTCAGTTTAAGTTGAATTGTACAAAATATAAAAAGTTTGTTAATTAAACTTATAAAAATTATAGATGCATAAGCTTGACGCAATCAAAATCCTTTTATTATAATAATCTGCGAAACTCTAAGCAAAGGCTTTGTGATTCATGATATGTATTAAGTTAATTAATAAATTGATAAAAAAATAAGGTGAGAGGTGAAGGCGTAAAGATAAAAACTAAAAAGCAATACGTTTTAATACATAAATGTATTTAGCTAAGTACTATATAAAGTAGCAATTTTGTATTGCTAATTTTTATTATTGCCAAAAAATAGTTTTGACTGTCTGGTTATAAACCTTTGTGTATTAGGCATAAAAGTGTAATTTACAAATACTAATTTTTACATCAAATAGAGATATGGAAAAGATATAGAAAACAGGGTGTAATTTCTTAAGCAACAAAAGAGCTATAAAATAGAAAAACTAAAGATTAGGGGGTTTTACATGTCTGTATATATTATAAAAGAAGATATCACTACCAGAGATGGTGCATTGCTATTGTGTAAAGATCAGATTGTAAATGATGATGTTTTAAGAAAGTTAAAGAGATTTAATAGTTCTATTTCAATAGATTCCCAAAATTTTGAGATTTATAACGAAACAGAATATAATAAGAGCTATGACGATAATGAAAAAGCTTCAAGTGCAGAGATAATCCAATCGTTCGGTGCAAGAAAAAATATTCTTAATGAACGAATTCTTGAAAGGCCCAATAAGGTATTAAATAATATAATATTTGAATCCAAAAGTGAACCATGGAGGTTATACATCAATGCTTTAGCTAACCATATCGACTGGCTGTACGCGCATTCTATTGATGTGGCTATGATGTCGCTGATAATGGCTGTTGAGTTAGGGTATGAAGATGAACAACTATTCTATTTAGGATTGGGTTCATTACTGCACGATATAGGCATGTTGCTGCTTCCAAAATCTATCACAGAAACGAGTGAACATTTAAATAAAGAAGAACAGGTTATTCTCTGCCATCATTGTGAATTGGGCATGAGTTCTATTGAATCATATAACCTTCCGAAGGAATGTACCGACATCATTTTGCAGCATCATGAGCGACTTGATGGAAGCGGGTATCCCAAAGGATTGAAGAGTGATGAAATATGCCTGAATAGCAGGATTGTAATGATTGCTGATGTTATTGATAGGATTACATCCGACAGGCCTGGCAAGCAAGGCGTATATCAATTGGATGAAGCAATAAAGATCATTAAAAAAGAAAAAAAATTCTCGCCTGAACTAATATGCCTGCTGGAGAAGATACTTCAAAAATGATGATTGTTTTCAAATTATTTTATACAATGTGAAGTATATACAAGACCATACAAGACCGACAAAATTGTCGGTCGATTTGTTACCTTGAACGTTCATTCTCGGGGAAAATGCCAAAAAATTCATTGATATGTTAAGCGGGAAAGAGCTTTTTCGCTCTGCGAAAATAAGTCACAAAAGGCCGTAATGGACAGATAAGTGCTCTATGTATAGTTAAGTTGCGAAATAGGCTAACCAACATTGCCTAAATAAGCTAAAATGTTTATTAGGCATGATGCCCAGAGAAAATTAAGAACTTACAATAACAGCAAAATAAAATGTTCGCGACAAAAATTAACTGAGAAGCTGTATGGTAAATAGAGCAGATGCCGTTGAGAGAAAGAAGGAAATACCATGAGCTGGATAAAAGACATAAGCAAGGCTATTGCTTATATCGAAGAAAACATAAAAAAGATTTGTGTATAGATGATATTGCAGGTCAGGTTCATCTTTCACCGTTTTATTTTCAAAAGGGATTTTCAATACACGGTAAAAGCAATAGGTGATGTATATGTATCATGGTAGATTTGGAGGCACTTATTATGAAGCCGGTTTTAGATATGGAGCAAAAATCAGAAAGTGCGGCGTCATTCTCAATACCTGCCCGACATTTCCAATAGATATCGCGAGAATTGAGTATGGAAAAGCATGCAGAGAAGAGATCTCCAGATACTATCCGGAGATCATTCAGAAAGTGAAAGGTCTGGCTGATGGAAATGGTGCTGATTTTGATTTTCTATGTGCATTGATTTTCTCCATGTATGCCTATGATTGTGAAACACGTTGCTCCTGTTTTGCCTTCCATGATGGGGGAAAAACCGTGTTCGGCAGAAACAGCGACTTTCTTGTGAGTATAGAAACGCTTTATATGAATGTTCTGTATCATCTCGAAGGTGTATATTCTTTTACAGGCAATACTACTGCTTTTATCGAAATGGAAGACGGAGTAAACGAATATGGCTTTGCTGTAGGCCTGACATTTATTCCGGTAAAAAATGTGAAACCAGGTTTTAATGCGGGTATTCTTACAAGGTATCTGCTTGAAAAGTGTAAAACCGTAAATGAGGCAATTGCTGAGTTACAGAAACTGCCGATTGCTTCAGGAGGGACACTGACAATGGCAGACAGTACTGGAACAATTATGGTCGCAGAGCTTTCGGCGGGTGATATAAATATCATTTGTCCGCAGAAGAACTATGTGTTCGCAACAAATGTATACATGTCTGAAAAAATGAAACAACTGAATATACCGAATTTTGATAACTGGAAAGCAGAAACCCGTTATCAGACTATGAAAAATTCATTTGAGCGTATGAAACCGTCACTCTCATTTGCCAAGGATCTTCTTGGCGGAAAATTCGGCTTTATGTGCCAATATGACAGAAAGAAAAATGCAGATACTGTTTGGTCTGTTATTTATGACCTGTCAGAGAAAAGAATTTACAGAGTTGAAGGAAACCCCGGAAGAAAAGTTTATAAAGAAGATTTGCGATTCAAGTTTATGCAGGAATGAGCATATAGCTACCTGTATCGGGATATTAACTTGCATATCGGCCAAGTACTGAGCATATACAGCTTCAGTATAATTAAATCAAACATGAGTTGTGGGTACCAATAGCAAGTTTCTGTGCACAGGTACTAAAATTGCCCGGAGACATCAATTCCAACAACTTTCAACGTATTGGTCAAGGAATATGGCAGCATAATGGAAACAGCTGCATTACTCAAAGCGTAACTGCCGGCAGAACAGTAGGTCAACTTGTATTTGCTGGAATGTATGATGCTGCCATAAATCCATACAACGGAAATACCAAAGCAAAAAAGGTGCAACCGGTTCAATAGTTTTCTTGGATAATAGAATTAAGTGATTCCCTGAGAGCATAATACGAATGTATAAAGTAAATATGTTTCCAAGTATGTTATTTTTTAATAAACTGATTAATCTGTTACCAAGAACATAAACTAAGGCCATATTGAGACATGTGCCCTATTCATCCAAAGACTTAAAAAATGCGAAAGTACGCAATTTTTTTGCTTTTTTAAGGTTGTGTGAATAAGCCAGCTATTATATCATATATAAAGTCTGCTGTTCTGAGCTGCATTTTGGATAGATATGTTTATGGGGGTACGAACATGAATTTTAAAATGATTGTTAAGAAGATAGTATTTTTCTTTACTGTCCTTTTAACAACGGTAATGTCAGTTATACCAGTAAAAGCTCAATCATTTTTCACAAAAGAAGAGCAGGAATATATAAATAGCAGAGGTACAATAAAAGCTGTATCAATTGACGGTGTGGCTCCGCTTCAATATTATGATGCAAATGGCCAGGTAAAAGGTATTGCGAGAAATGTTTTAGATACTATATCAGAACTGACCGGATTAAATTTCTCATATAAACTGTATAACAGCATAGATGAAATTATGAGCTCGGACGCAGATATATACTTTGGAGTTAGTAAAAAAAATCAATTAAAAAATATTCATTTGTCGATACCATATTTAAAAACAGAATCGATATTGTATATTAATTCTTCTGTTAGCCCAAACGAGCTGGATAACAGAAAATACGCTGCAATAAAAGGTACCAACTTACCCGAAGGGATAAAAGAAGAAAATACAATTTATTATGATACAAGAGAAGCATGTATTGATGCAGTTAATAGGGGGGAGGCGGACTATGGTTATGGAAATGCTTATTCAGTTGCTTTTTATACAATACAAAATAACTATAGAAATATCATAACTGTTCCCGAAAGAAAAGAAGAGAGAGAATATTGCATAGCTTTCCCTAACAATGATGAAATGTTGATTTCTATCATAAACAAAGCGATTTCCTCTATAAGTGAAAGCCATATGAACAGCTTAATTTTGGATGCAGCAACTAAAATTGAGAGAAAATTACAATTCCAATGGTATTAGATGCCTACGGCATACAAATTTTTGGAGCTATTTTTTTTATAATGGTAATACTGTTGCTCTGCATTATTCAAGCTATTAAAACAAAAAATAAGATAAAAACTCAATTTGATAGATATCAAATGCTTTCACAAACATCAAATGAATATTTATACGAGTATCATGTCAAAACAAAGCACCTGGATCTGTCAAAAAGATGTTTTGAATTATTTGGTGATAATAATAACCTTACGGAATTAAAAAATGCTTTTGATAAAGCATTAATGAATCATGAAAATACTATACCGGTCATTGAATTGACAGTTGCTAATGGAGAAAAACGTTTCTTTAAATCGGTTAATTCGTTTTTATTTAATAATAAGGGAAAAATATATTCTATGATTGGGAAACTGGTGGACATTAATGAAGAAGAAGCAGAAAAAAAGAAGCTTATCAAAAAGTCAGAAACGGATGGATTGACAGGTATATACAATGCAATCACTACAAAAAATCTCATTACAGAAAGAATAAAAAGTGCCGCCTCAAATGAGAAAGATGCTCTTATTGTAATAGATTGTGACAAATATAAGAATATTAATGACACATATGGGCATCTACAAGGAGATAAGGTATTGGTAAATATTAGTAATGCATTGATTAAGACTTTCAGGTCAACGGATATTATCGGACGAATTGGTGGAGATGAATTTTGTGTATATATGAGAGATATACCTTCGCCAAAATTTGTTGTTTCAAGGTGTCAACATCTTAAAGAATTAATTGAGAAATTAAACAGGGGTTACGATGCTACGATAAGTATGGGAATAGCAATATTAGGGGACGAAACTTCTTATGAAGATTTATTTAGAAAGGCTGACAAGGCTTTATATGCTGCTAAGAAAAAAGGCGGGAATCAAGTTCAATTATCGGATGACAAGGAGCGGGATATTGACACTAAAACCTAAAGCACAGAAAAGGTGTAATGGCAGGAAAATTTTAAGTTGTTCTTCACCCTGAAAATAAAAAATCGAAGGAATTTCTTCATTCGATGGTTTTATATTACCACATTTAATGACAGAACAATATTTTTCTGATTACAATAATTGTAATCCAACACACCCTATGCAGGCACCAAAAGGAGAGGGATATATTTTAGCTGTCAAGAAACAGTAAAATTGTAGTTCCCATACGAATAGGCGGATATGGCCTTGTGTGTTATTTAAACTCCCCAAATAACGTGGAGATAATATCTTCCAATTAGATAATGAAAGTGCTAATAAATAAAGGTTTTCCTGAGATTGACTTTTCTCTTGGCTGTTCTGGCTGAAACGATAATGTCTTGGATACCTTTATTTTTTTCGTCTGCGTGATATATAAACCACCCATACCAAAGACGTTATGTTTTTTACAGGTAAATGGAGGTTATTTGTAAACCCGACAGGAATACTACGCTGTTTATATTCAGTTTATATAGTCCCAATATAATGGTGTATGAACTTACTGCTACATTTTAATCCTTTTTAAAGCATGCATGAAGAAAAGGAGAATGCAATGAACAAGAAAAAAAGACAATCAGATTCAAACGAATATTTAAGGAGCCTGTTTTCAGATGAATCTGATTCTCAAATTTATGATATATCGACTGAAGTACTGTCCATGGATAATCAAATGGCTAATGCCATGTGGGATCGGTCAAAAGAAATATTAAACTTTCTTGTTGAGTTCAAGGAATTAATGATGATGTATAAATGTGCTATAAAAGAGGTAAAGACGAAATTTGAAGTTTTAGACACAGAATTTAAAATTAGATATCAAAGAAATCCGATTAATTTCATTAATACACGTCTAAAAGGCACTACAAGTATTATCGAGAAAATGAAAAGAAAAAATATACCTTTTACACTTGAAAATATCGAAAAACACATAAACGATGTGGCTGGGGTACGGGTAATTTGCTCGTATGCAGATGATATATACAGCATCGCAAAAGCATTCATACAGCAGGATGATATTAAACTTATTGAGCAAAAGGATTATATCGCACATCCAAAGCCTAACGGATATCGCAGTTTGCATTTGATAGTCAGCGTTCCAGTCTATTTTGCCGAACAAAAGAAAGACGTTAAAGTTGAGGTGCAGATCAGGACCATAGCTATGGATTCATGGGCAAGCCTGGAACATCAGCTTAGATACAAGCGACAGGATATAATAAACAGCGAAGATATAGTTGAGCAATTGAAGGAATGTGCCGACCTTATAGCCGATATAGACTCCCGAATGCTATACATACGAAAAAAGATAGAAGCAAATAATAGCGATTTGACGGAAGAAGAGATATTGCTGAAAAAGTTAAGTAAGATTGACATGCCGATTGAATAAGGATTAAAGTATCCAAATTGTTTCTAATATATAATCTGCATCAAAAATACAAGCCAGCCTTTTGTCAATTTCATCAAGGAGCTTGCTTGTATGATTGATATCTTCTATTTTGGTGATTGAAAATTAAAAAGGTCGAAGTATAGCTTACACTCTGTAAATTAATATATCGGAGCTTCCAAAACAGTCTTTGGCTTCTGATTAAAATGTATGATCTTGTCTTTAGGGAGTGAATAAGTGATAATTACAATGGATACGGTACATTGATGATTTTATTGATATGGACGCCACATATCCGGAACGGATTGAAATTTAGAAACTTATTTCAAATATCAAAGTTGCTTTTTGTGAGGAATAGCTATGAAACTACAGGGAAAGATTATTAATTTTCTTGGTGATAGTATTACTGAAGGCTACGGCGTAGTTGATATAGAGAATAACCGTTTTGATAATGTGCTCAAACGTCTGTGCGGCCTGAAAGCTGTTAATAATTATGGCATTGGCGGTACCCGAATTGCGCACCAGTTTATACCCAGCGAGACGCCACGCTGGGATTTGAGCTTTTGTGCAAGGGCAAGAGATATGGATAAGAGTGCAGATATCATCGTGGTATTCGGTGGTGTCAACGACTATTTACACGGTGACGCGCCCTTTGGGAAAATTGGAGATACGTCTCGGGATACTTTCTGCGGCAGCGTGGACTTCCTTATCAGTTTCTTAAAAGAAACTTATCCGGATGCAGCACTTGTTTTCTTAACACCGGCTCATTGTATAGGTGACGGACAACCTTCCACGAGTCCTTTCAAATATATAGAAGGCTATCCGCTGAAAAATTACGTAAATGTTATTGAAAAAACGGCGGCGCATTATCAGGTCCCGGTTCTGAATTTGTTTGAGAAGCTAGGTATAGATCCAAATATCAAGGAAGACTGTGAGAAGTATACAACTGATGGCTTGCATTTTAACGATAAAGGGCACTTTATCATAGCAGAAAAGTTGAAGTCGTTTTTAGAAGCATTATAAGTTTTGAGGTGACGATCTATTATATATTTCACAGATGAAGAAATGTTCCCAGGCTTACTTTGGAGTGAATACAGTGTTTTGTTGAATTATATGCCGCTTTGGTCTATAATAGAGAAAACGTAAACAGGGAGTTTTGGTTGATGGAAACCAGAGTCGCTGTAATCAGCATCATTGTTGAAAACACTGAATCCGTAGAATCGCTGAACAAAATACTTCACGAATACGGGGAGTACATTATAGGAAGGATGGGTATTCCTTACAGGAAAAAAGGTGTCAATATAATTTCCATCGCCGTTGATGCTCCAAATGACCGTATCAACTCGCTGACAGGAGCCATTGGGCGTTTGCCCGGCGTTACGGCGAAGGCAGCCTATTCTAAAGCATAGGCTTGATAAAAAATATATAAATTATATAATAAGTAATAAGGAGAATGCATCCCTGACGCTGAAACTAACCTTGAGGCGGAAGATATGATGCGGCTTTTGCGAAATACACAACCGCGGTATTCTTTTGGGATGCAGCGGTTTTTTGTTATGCAGAACATGAAGAAATGTTATACAGGTAAATTAACACTTATTCAGAAGACCATTCTGATTATCCTGCCCGTTTTGTGTTTTATTGCCGGATTGTGCACCGGCAGGATGTCCATATCTCCAGCGGAGGTTTTCAAAGCCATTCTGGCAAGATTCGTCACACACACCGCTGTTTCAGCACAGATAAGCACAGTCATTTGGAATATGCGTATGCCCAGACTGATCCTGGCATGCCTGGTAGGCAGCGGCCTTTCAATTTCCGGCTGTGCCTTTCAGGGACGATTCTCCAATCCACTGGCAACTCCGGACACACTTGGGGTCGCATCCGGAGCAAGCTTCGGCGCAGCAGTGGCGCTATTGCTGGGTTTCGAAATGACGGGCGTACAGCTTTCTGCTCTCATTTTCGGCACCATTGCGGTGTTTCTGACGGGACTTGCGGGTTTCGGCCTGAATCAGGGGAGAAGCGTTCCGATTCTGGCAGGCATCATGGTAAGCTCCCTTTTCAGTTCCCTGGTGTCGCTGGTTAAATTTGTAGCCGACACAGAATCTCAGCTTCCCGCCATCACCTACTGGCTTATGGGAAGTCTGGAAAGCGCGGGCTATTCTTCACTTCTGTTGGGTACCCCTCCGATTATTATCGGGATAGTCATACTGCTGCTCCTTAGATGGAGGATGAATCTGCTTCCACTTACAGAGGATGAGGCAGTCAGTTCCGGGGTTAATATCAAAAGGCTTAGGCTTGTTACGGAGCTTTGCGCCACGATGATCACCGCTTCATGTGTTTCCATGTGCGGCCAGGTCGGCTGGGTGGGGCTTATCGTTCCGCATATCTGCCGTATGAGATACGGAAGTAACCATAAAGCTCTGCTTCCTGCCTCCGTCTGTATCGGTGCGGCGTTTATGATAATCGTTGATACAATTGCGCGGACGGTATCGCCGAAGGAAATCCCCATTTCCATATTAACTGCCATTATCGGCGCCCCGTTTTTCATCTATCTTCTAAGAAAAAGCAGGGGGTGGACGCTGTGAAGCTCGAAGTAACGAATGGCGTGTTCAGTTATCCAGGAAGTGAGCGGATAATTCTGAATGATATAAACTTTGCCTTAGATTCCGGAGATGTGCTGGCTGTCCTCGGACCCAACGGAGCGGGAAAGACAACCCTTTTGCGCTGTATGCTGGGCTTTCTCAAATGGAAAAGAGGAGTTACTTTAATTGACGGAGAGGCAGTTGGGCGCATTCCCCAAAGACGGCTATGGCAGAAGATTTCCTATGTGCCGCAGGCGCGCCAGGCGCCTGTCGCGTATACCGTGGAAGAGATGATCCTTTTGGGCAGGGCAGGAGAAATCGGCAGTTTTTCAACTCCAAAAAGTAAGGACATGGAGGCGTTGGATTCTGCTGTTCAAAGGACAAATCTTGAATCCATAAGGCACCGCTCATGCGCGGAATTAAGCGGCGGCGAATATCAAATGGTCCTGATTGCCAGGGCATTGGCTTCCGAACCGGAACTCATCGTTTTTGATGAGCCGGAATCAAATTTGGATTTTCAGAATCAGCTGTTGGTTCTGAACCTGATCTCCCAACTATCCCGTGACGGAATAACCTGTGTTTTCAATACCCATTATCCTGCACATGCGCTCCGCTGGGGCAATAAAGCTCTTATGCTTTCAAAGGACGGGACATATTGTTTCGGAAACAGCCGGGAGGTCGTGACGGAGGAAAATATCGCACAATACTTTGGCGTCAGCGCGGTCATAGGTTCACTGGAAACCGCTGAAGGCATGTATCCGGACGTTATTCCGGTAGAAATCGGATCAAAAGCCTATAACCATTTGTCAGGAAAAGAAAACGTAATAGCGGGTATTACCGTTCTGATGGAGAGCGCAGATACGGCCGACAGACTGAATCAATTGCTTCACGAATATGCCGGGGACTTCATCGGACGGATGGGAATCCCATACAAACGGGCAAATGTAAATATCATTTCCTTAATGATGGACGCACCGCTAAATCATGTGCTTTCCATTACTGACCGGCTTTCTGCATTGCCCGGCACTCATGTGAAAACAACTTATATTTCGATAGGAGATAAAAATGGATAACAAAAGTTTGATTGACAAACTGAATCAATATAAAAGGCTTGAGCATAACGAATGGACTACGCTGATCGGAAGTTTTACTGAAGAAGACCGGGCTTATGCTGCTTCTCTTGCCCGTAGCATTACGAAGGAACATTTCGGGAATAAAATATACTTTCGCGGAATTATCGAGTTTTCAAATATTTGCAAAAACGACTGCTATTACTGCGGTATCCGCAGATCAAATTGCCGTTTAAGCCGCTACAGGCTAAGTAATGAAGATATTCTTCTTTGCTGTCGTGAAGGGTACAGACTCGGCTACCGCACATTCGTCCTGCAAAGCGGCGAGGACGGCTATTATACCGATGAAAGACTTGTTCCTTTGATATCAGCAATCAGGGCGAAATATCCGGACTGCGCCGTTACGCTTTCCATCGGGGAACGCAGCAGACAAAGCTATGAAGCCCTGTTTGCAGCCGGGGCAAACCGGTATCTTTTGCGCCATGAAACAGCAAATGCCGGACATTATGCAAAATTGCATCCTGAAGGAATGTCCTTTGAACACCGGATTAATTGCCTGTGGCAGTTAAAGGAGATTGGTTATCAAACCGGCTGTGGGATGATGGTAGGAACGCCTTTCCAGACGCCGGAGACTCTTGCTCAGGATATGGAGCTGATATGTGAATTCCAGCCGGCGATGGTGGGTATCGGACCGTTTATTCCCCATAGAGATACGCCGTTTGGAGCTGAAAAAGCGGGAAGTCAGGAACTAACATTGTTTCTGTTAAGCCTGACGCGCATTATGCTGCCTAGGGTGCTGTTGCCGTCAACGACAGCACTTGGTACGGTTGCGGCGGATGGAAGGATAAATGGCGTGCTGGCGGGGTGCAATGTGGTAATGCCGAATCTGTCCCCATTGTCGGTCAGAAAAAAATATATGCTCTATGACAACAAGGCAGGAACGGAAGCAGACGCAGAAACAGGTCTTTTGCAACTAAAGAAACAGATGGAATCAATTGGACGCGAGGTTGTAACCGGACGGGGCGACCACGCGGATTATATAAAGAAAGAAGAGGCAAAAAATGATTAAGCTTGCTATTTACGGGAAAGGCGGGATCGGAAAATCCACAACGGTTTCCAATCTTGCGGCAGCCCTTGCGGAAAAGGGACTCAAAGTGATGCAGATCGGCTGCGATCCCAAAGCCGATTCCACATGCAGCCTGCATCATCAGGGCAAAGTCAGCACTGTTTTGGAACTGATACGGGATAAAAAGAACGATTTTACACTGGAAGATATGGTGCATATAGGCTTTGGCGGTGTAATCTGCGTAGAAGCCGGCGGCCCCGCGCCCGGTATGGGATGCGCGGGTCGGGGCATCATCGCGGCACTGGAAAAGCTGGCCGAAAAAGGCGCATATGAAAAATATCAGCCGGATGTGGTGTTTTATGATGTACTCGGCGATGTGGTCTGCGGCGGTTTTGCCATGCCAATGAGAAACGGTTATGCGGACAAGGTGTTCATTATCACCTCCGGTGAGAATATGGCGATTCATGCTGCCGCAAATATCGCCATGGCGGTTGAAAACTTCAAAGGACGCGGTTATGCACGGCTTGGAGGGATTATTCTCAACCGCAGAAATGTAAAAAATGAGGAAGAAAAGGTTAAGGAACTGGCTGATGATATTCATAGCCGCATTGTGGGAACACTCAGCCGCAGCGAAACCGTACAGGCGGCAGAAGAACTTGATAAGACAGTGATCGAGGCATTTCCGGAAAGCAAAATGGCTGATGAATACCGGAAACTGGCCGAAGCGATAATGAAAGAATGTGGGGTGGAGCTATGCTGAAACGGGTCGGAGAAAAACAGGTAAACCCGTCTGTTCACATCAGCAAGGCAGCTTTTCCGTCACCTTTTCCTTCAGAGCTGGAATTCAGCGCACCGGCAAGAGGCACCTGGACGATTGTGCATGTTGGGATGCTGGTACCGGAAGCTCATGAAATTTTTGTTTGCGCAGCAGGATGCCTAAGAGGCGTGGTGCTTTCAGCAGCCGAGATGAATCTGATGGGGCACTTTTCCACGGTTGCCATTGAAGAGCATAATGTGCTGGATGGTGACATGGAGGAACTGATTATTGAAGGTGTGACGGATATCCTGAATCGCCTTCCGAAACTTCCGCCTGCAGTACTGGTTTACAGCAGCTGCATCCACCACTTTATGGGATGCGATCTTGAAATGTGCTATAACACGCTTCGTGAGCGATTCCCCGGCGTGGATTTCGTTGACTGCTATATGATTCCCACAATGCGAAAGAGCGGGCTTACTCCGGATCAGATTATGCGGCGGCAGTTATACAGCCTTTTGAGGCCAACGGAGAAGAAAATAAATGCCTGTTCCATAATTGGCAACTGTTTTTCGCTGGCGGAAAGCAGTGACCTTGTAAAGCTGATACGCAAGGCCGGCTTTACACTTTATCAGATTCCTGACATGAAAACCTATGAGGAATACCTGAAGATGTCTGAAAGTGCTTTCTGCATAACCACACAGCTGGTTGCCAAAGCCGCGGGAGATGCTCTTGAAAGCAGACTCGGTCAGACTCATCTTTATCTTCCGCTTTGTTATTCAACCGAAGAAATTCGAAAAAACATGGAGAAGCTTGCAGGGAAACTGGGAATTTCCTATGACGGAGACAGGGCAGCGGAAGAAACAGCCGAAGAAGCATTGGACAAAGCCTTTGAAGTAATCGGAAAAACTGCAATAGCTGTTGATTATACCTTTACGCCGCGTCCGCTCGGACTGGCAAGGCTGCTCATAAGCCATGGATTCAATATAAAAGTCCTATATCTTGATTCTTTCAACAAAGAAGAAGAGAGCGATTTTCAATGGCTTAAGGAAAATGTGCCGGAACTTGAAATTTGTCCGACGGTTCATCCCGCTATGCGAAAAGTACAGCGCGGTTCAGAAGAAAAAGTGCTGGCGCTGGGACAAAAGGCGGCGTATTTTACAGATACATGTTATTTTGTCAATCTGGTGGAAGGCGGAAGCCTTTACGGCTTTGACGGGATCCGCCGCCTTGCTGAATTGATGATAGATGCATTTAAACAGGAAAAGGACACGGAAATGCTGATACAACGAAAAGGATTGGGGTGTGAAAGCTGCATATGAGACAGGCAAGAACGGTTTTACCCACATATTCGGCCGATATTTTCGGCGTGTGTTCCGCACTGTACGAGCTGGGTGGTATGACAGTGATGCACGATGCCTCCGGCTGCAATTCCACATACACCACCCATGACGAACCGCGCTGGTACGATTCCGACAGCCTTGTGTTCATTTCCGGCCTTACTGAAATGGAGGCCATTATGGGGGATGATAGCAAGGTAATAAATGATATGTTAAGCGCCATCCATGAGTTCCATCCCGCCTTTGCGGTGCTTGCAGGATCACCGATTCCCATGATGACAGGCTTTGATTTTTCCTCTGTTGCGGCGGAACTGGAGGCAAGATCCGGGATTCCCTGTTTTGGCTTTCAGACAAACGGGATGCGCTCCTATATTTGCGGTGTTTCCGAAGCATTCGCCGCTTTTGCCGAGAGGATGACTGACGAAAATGTCAAAAGAAAAGAGAAATCGGTAAATATCCTGGGTGCGACTCCGCTGGATTTCTCCATTAACGGCACAGTCGAATCAATGCGGGAGATACTCCGCCAAAACGACTTTGAGGTAATAGGAACATGGGCGATGGGAAGTTCTATGGATGATCTGCGCCTGGCGGGGGAAGCATCAGTGAATCTTGTCGTGTCCGGAGCGGGTATGAAAGCCGCAAAGATATTGAAAGAAAAATTCGGCACGCCGTATGTGGTGGGTACCATGATGGGAAAGACCATGACGGATAAGGTCATTCAGGCAATACGGCAAACTGGGGATGACGGGTCGGACCGCATTGTGTTTTCTAATGAAAATGCCCAAGACGAAACGGATTTCTATATTATCGGAGAAGGTGTACTTTCCCGTTCCCTTGCGTATGCTATAAAGCTCGAATGCGGCATGATGCCGCGGGTGATTTATCCTCTGGAGCTATTGACCGAGCTTGACGGCATACTGTCGGATATGGACATTCACGTCATGGAAGAGGAAGAAATAATTGAGGCCTGCGCCAATGCAAAGCTGGTAATAGCAGATCCGCTCTACCGTTCAATTCTGCCGGAAAACTGCCGGCTTATTCCACTGCCGCATGAAGCATTTTCGGGAAGAATCGCCAGAAAGCAGATTCCGGACTATACAAAGATTGACTTGAAAGAAATGATTGGAGGAATAATGTTATGAGAAAAATAATTGCTTTGTTTCTTGCGCTTATTATGATCGCAGCATCTCTTACAGGATGCTCAGGAACCGGTTCCCAGCAAACCGGGTCAGATAAAACCATTACTGTCACAGACCATAACGGCGACACGGTCACGCTTCTGCGAAAGATAGAGAGAATTGCAGTATGCGATATTTTGCCGCTTCCGTCCGTCCTGTCAGTTTTTTTTGATTCAGCCGATAAAATAGTGGCTATGTCTCCATCCAGCATGTCAGCGGCCGAAAACAGCCTGCTTTCGGAGTTGTATCCTGAAATTCTTAATGCCGACACCTCTGCCATCAGCGGTTCGGATGTCAATACCGAGGAACTTATGAAACTGGACCCCCAGGTGGTATTTTATAACGCTACCAGCACACAGCTTGGGGAAACGCTCCGAAAAGCAGGTTTCAATGCTGTGGCAATATCAGTAAACAAGTGGAATTATAATTGTATTGAAACGTTGAATCAGTGGCTTGATCTTCTCAGCCAAATATTCCCGGACGAGGCAAATGAAAGAGCGGCTCTTGTGCGGGAATACAGCGAGAAATCCATGGATCTGGTGAAGGAGCGAACAAATTCGCTGGATGATGCTGAACGTGCAAGAGTGTTCTTCCTGTTCCAGTACAACGACAGTTCTATTGTTACTTCAGGCCAAAAGTTTTTCGGCCAGTGGTGGGCGGACTCAATCGGTGCTGTCAATGTCGCAAATGAGCTGACCGAGGATAACTCGGTAAAGGTAACAATGGAGCAGGTATATACATGGAATCCGGACACGGTTCTGATAACTAATTTCAATACATACTATCCGGAGGACCTTTATGACAATAATGTAGGAAGTTATGACTGGAGCGGCATCGACGCAGTGCAGAATCATAAGGTATATAAAATGCCACTGGGTATGTACCGCAGCTACACGCCCGGGATCGACACTCCCATCACACTGCTTTGGATGGCAAAAACGGTATATCCTGACCTTTTCCAAGATATTGACATCACAGAAAAGACAATCGAATACTACAAGACGATCTTCGGTATTACCCTTACCGAAAAACAGGCAAATTCTATATTTGCACCTGTAAGCAATGCGGGGAAAACAGACTTTTAATGATTGGAGATAGCAACATGAGCCTTAATGATACACCTTCATCTGAAAGAATACACATCGCTTTCTTTGGCTGCCGAAACGCCGGCAAATCCAGCGTTGTAAATGCAGTGACCGGGCAGGAACTGGCGGTGGTATCCGATGTAAAAGGAACCACCACTGATCCGGTCAAAAAATCCATGGAAATACTTCCACTCGGACCTGTCGTCATAACAGATACTCCCGGATTTGATGATGAAGGCGGACTTGGTGAGCTTCGGGTTAAAAAGACAAAGCAGATTCTGAGCAAAACGGATATTGCAGTTCTCGTAGTTGACGCCACTTTGGGCCTGAACACATACGACCGCCGGCTTATTGATATTTTTAAGGAAAAGCAGATTCCGTACATCATTGTTTTCAACAAAAGCGATTTGCTTCCCAAGATTCCGCAGGATGAAAAAAATGTGCTCTATGTCAGTGCGGTCAGCGGCTACAATATACACGAGCTGAAAGAGAAAATCGGCGGTCTTGCACCGAAGAACAATAACCGCCGTATTGTCGGAGATATGCTGAAACTGGGCGACAGCGTGATCCTTGTTTGCCCGATAGACGAATCGGCTCCCAAGGGCAGACTGATCCTGCCCCAGCAGCAGACTATCCGCGATGTATTGGACGCAAACGCATTTGCCATGGTGACAAAAGAAACGGAGCTTGCCGCAGCACTTGACAGCTTCAAAAGTCCCCCAAGACTTGTCATCACCGACAGCCAAGCCCTCGGCGTTGTAAGCAAAATAGTACCGGATGAAGTGCCTCTGACAACATTCTCAATTCTCATGGCACGCTACAAGGGCTTCCTCGAAACAGCAGTCAGGGGAATTGCCGCCGCCAAAAAACTGAAAGACGGTGATAAAATTCTGATGGCGGAGGGATGTACGCATCACCGCCAGTGTAACGACATAGGAACGGTAAAAATACCACGGATGCTCCAAAAATTCTGCGGATGCACTTTGCAATTTGAAACCTGCTCCGGAACGGAGTTCCAGGAAGATCTATCCTGTTATGCAATGGTCATTCACTGCGGCGCGTGTATGAATACCGACAGGGACGTACAGTACCGCATGCGCTGTACTGTAGATCAGGGAGTACCATTTACAAATTACGGTATTACACTGGCATACCTTACAGGTACATTGGAGCGAACCCTGCGCATTTTCCCGGAACTGCATAAACTTATAAAATAGTAATAGAAGCAGAAAAGAATTGAGGTTTTAATGAAAAAGTACATTAACATACTATTTGATTTAGATGGTACATTAACTGATTCTAAAGTTGGAATAACAAAATCAGTAGCATATGCACTGAAAAGTTTCGGTATTGAGGTAAAAGATCTTGATAGCTTATGTAAATTTATTGGTCCGCCACTTAAGGTATCATTCAGAAAGTACTACGGATTTAGTGAAAATGATTGCATCATCCGAACCCTTAAGCAGTCTCGCCAAATTCTTTTTCATTTGAGTCCTCACGGTTTCCGGATCAACATTCTTTGCTTCGGCTATAAAGTTCATGCTGGCTGACAGTATTGATGGCAGTTCCCGGGGAGTAATTGCTGTTCCTGTTGCCCACTCAACTGCTGAAATACCATCACTCTCAACAAAGAGGCGGTCTAAGGGTACTTCCCTGACGACCTGCTGAACTGCCGGATTGATGTGGACATCGGGACCTACGGTAAAGTAGCAGTCACGCTCCAGGTATTTATCCAGAAAGTTTTCCGATGAATACCAATGAACTATTACAGGAACGGTATAATCAGCTATAATTTGTGCAATTTCCTTTTCCTGTCCCTTCGTATGAATGATTACCGGGCAACCCCTTTCCTCAGCCAAATCCAACTGAGCAACAAAAATTTTTCTTTGATTGTTTAAATCCACATCACACCATACGCTGTCTAAACCAATTTCACCAATAATGGGACATGCCGACAGATACGGCTCCATATCCTTAATGTCAGCATTATCAGCATACCAGGGATGCAGACCATAAGTCGGGATTATTAGGTTGCAGCGCTGAGCCAGTTCATGAATCCTATGGCAATCCTCCGGATTTGTTCCGGCTACGAGCCCCAGGATATTCTCCTTTTCAATGCAATCAAGGATCTTATTTTTTTCGTCATTTTCCGTTATGTGCAAATGGGCATCAATAATCATTCCTGAGTTCTCCAATTATATCAAAATTCGTTTTAATAATCGATTCCCGCCTGCAGGCATCCTCTCAGGCCGTTTACGGCCTCCACATTATTAATTTACATTGGCAACATTATATACCGGTAACCATGATTCATCAATCAGTTAATTATGTTTGCTGATTTTACTTAATTAATCCTTCTTGTTATTTTTCATACGGTATATGATCTAAAATAATTTGCAGGTATTAATTAGGTATTATAGGTTATTAAAAGATTCTGTCTCCCAATTGTATCTTGACAACTATTACGTTTAGCGATATATTACAGTAAACGTAATAAAATCTCAGTAGGAGGTCTTGCTTATATGAGGGATCATGTTAAGGGCGGAGCACTGACCGAAACTACCTTTTTTATCCTGCTGGCTTTGTATCGTCCCAATCATGGTTACGGCATCATGCAGTTTATTGAGAAGGAAACCAACGGGCGTCTTACCCTTGGGGCAGGAACCCTGTATGGTGCCATCAATATCCTGCTCAGAAAAGGCTGGATTGCCCCATATGATGAAGAACAGGACAGCAGAAAGAAGCAGTATATCATTACGGAAGAAGGCAAAACGGTGGCCGAAAAAGAGCTTGAGCGCCTGATAGGACTTTGCGGAATTGCAAGGAAAATTATTAAGGGGAGTGTGAATGATGAATAAGAAAGTATACCGTTACTTCGGAGGATTTCTGAAAGTACAGGAAAAATGGCTGAACAAGATGGCAGCCAATGGTTTCAGACTTGTCCGGACCACAAGGCTGATGTATGAATTTGAAAAATGCGCTCCTTCGGAATACGAGTACCTTGTGGAATTTACAGGTGAAAAATCCCTGAAGCAGATAGAGGAGTACCAAAGATTTCTTGAAGAAATGGGTTACCGTACCTTTACCAAAAACATAAACCTTAATTACTCCTTTGGCAAGGTGAAGTGGCGTCCATGGGCAAAAGGAGCGGGGCAAATTGCCACTTATCCGGGAAGTTATAACAAGGAGCTTCTGATTGTAGAAAGAAAAAAGGAAAGCAAGCCGTTTAAACTGCATACTGATCTTGGGGATATCGTCCAATATTATCGACGCTTAATGAACGTTTATCTTTTCAATGGACTGGCTTTTGGCCTGGCACTCCTGCTCAACTTTTTTGTCCATATTCCCGTTGCTGTCGATATCCTGCTGGCGTCTTTCTCTGCTTTCTATCTGGTACCTGCATTCTATTACGCAGCTGCGGTTCATCGTGTGAATGACAACAGGAAAACCTATGGGTAATTCTTTCTGAAGAATCCGTGTGAGTGAAAGCCCGGAAAAACAGAACAGCCTTAATGCCCGACATCGTGTCTTTACACGGTGTCGGGATGTCGTTGGTTTAGGACAGACTAAAAGTAACGGTGGCTCTAAAACTAAAGCCACTTTTTCATAGGCGCGTGTAAATGTGTATGATGCATGACAGTTTTTCTATTACCGTCGTGCGGCCGATAATACTTTCAATTACTATTCAAATGTGGGTCGCAATAGGCCATGCCAGCAACGATTATAAGGGCAATGCCTGAAATGACCATAATCCATTGTAATGGCAACCTATCGGCCATCGGCCCGAATAGTGCCATCCCAATCGGATAGCAACTGGAATACAAAGCACTCATAAGGCCGAAAACACGTCCCTGTATGGAACTCTCTGTTTTTCCCTGGAGCATGGTTGTTATCGTAGTCTGCACTATGGTTAATGCAACGCCATACAATGTCATTAAGACAAGATACAGAACAAAAAAACGGCTAATCCCCATGCCGATTGCCATAGTGCCAAATAAAGCCAAGCCAGCCGCCAATGTCAGTTGCCTACGGCTTTTGAAACCTCCCCAAAAGCTCATAAGCAAACCGCCCACCATCATTCCACCAAAGCCTGCAAGCTCTACCGCTGTCAAATACCAGTAAGTATTCCCATAGACACGGCTCACAAGCAATCCGGATAAATAGCCTGCCGGTACAGTAAGGAAAATGAATAAGCCGTAGATCATCAGTATTTTACGGATTGCTATGCAGGAATACGCATAACGTGCCTCGATACTTATATCAGCCCAAATGGATGGTACTTTTTGCGCTTTCTCCTGTTTGGAAAGCCGTATACATGAGAACAGTCCAATTCCAATTATGGCGGTCAATATATCTATCGCAAAGGTCGAACGTAGTGAATTTGATGATAAAACTGCAGCCGCCGCAGCCGGGGCAGCAAACTGTACAATAGATTGCATGGTAGCGTTAATTCCGTTATAACGCATGAGATGTTCCTCTGGAACAAGCTGTGGAATGGACGCATTGACCGCCGGATTTTGGATTCCAGCACCGGCAGAACGAATAATCGACATAAGTAACAAGGCCACAAGCAACATTGGTTCTGATGTGATATACGGTATTATCAACATTATTAACAGGGTAACAGCTGCAATTAATGCGTCGGCACCAATAATGAGATATTTTCGATTATATCGGTCTGCCCAAACGCCTCCTACAAGAGAAACGAAAAACTGCGGAAGATAGGAGAAAACTGAAAAAGCCGCAACCCAAGCACCGCTGTTTGTTTGTAAAGTTACATACCACACGATTGCCATTTGAACGATTTGAGAGCCAAACAGCGTAATGCTCTGGCTGGTGAAAAACAAAATTGCTCGTTTTCTCCAATTATCTTGTGTTTCTATCATGTTTATATATCCTCCTTATGTTTATGCTTTGGAGGAAGTACAAAACGCTGTGTAGGATAGCCGAACTCTACGAGTAATTCTCTTTCCGCAAAACCGAGTTGTTTTAACAGGTTACGGTAACCCGTATCGGCTTTATCTCCTTCCCGGTAGGTAGTCATATAGATTTCCTGTCCGGGCAAGTATGTTTCCAAAAGTGCATCCAGAAACAGCTTTTGAATGCCTTTATTGCGATATTGCGGGTGTATGCCTAAAAAATCGATAAAGCCGGATTGATGAGAAAATGCCATGACTCCTATCAAAGTATTGCCATCTTTTAAAACAAGTGCGCGTCTTTCATCTATGCAATTTATCAGTTTGTACAAATACTCACTTTCATCCATGACAGGGTATCCGTCAATGACTAATCGCATTAAATCCATCCACGCCGGAATGTCAGTTTTTTCAGCAAAACAAATATCGTCTTTTGAGAATTCTGTTGTTGCGACATTTTTATTCAGTGTAAAGCGTAATTGTAAAGGATAAAACTCGCAGTTATCACGATACTCCGCAGGCGGTATTTTATACATAGACTTAAAGGCAGAAGAAAACGCCTGTTGACTTTCATAGCCGCAGATAAAAGCAATTTTGATAATCGTTTTATCAGAAAACACTAAAAGTTTTGCGGCCTCGGTCAACTGCCGGCGCTTTACATAATCATGAATTGTCATGCCTACCATCTCTGTAAACATACGGTGCAAATGATATTTTGAATAATGTACAGCTTCCGCAACCGTTTCTAAATCCAGCTTTTCATCAAGATGGTTTTCAATATATTCAATAACTGTTTCAATATTCATCACAGTATTATTTTCCATTTTGCCATCCTCCTTTCCGTGGAGATATAATAACACAGAATAAAAAGTTTTGTTTTAATAATTCTTGCTATCACCGCTGTAGAATACGAACTTCACATATTATAATTCGTGAACGATCCTTTCTGGTAAGTAATGTGTTTTGATGATTGCATTATACCAGAGGTGTTTCAGCTCAATTTTTTATGATTAAGTTAACAGAACAACAGAAGTACTTTTTTATTATACAAAAAACTGACGACAACTGGATTTTATCCTTAATCAAGTTTTTTCGGCCATTAAGGGTTTCCTGTACTGGTTAGTCCTTTCAATATATTCATAAAAATGGTATACTCGTTCCTAATACTGTAGGACTAATACCAGAGCACAATTAGCACTTTTAGGAGGTTTGTTGAAAATGACAAAAGATATCACACTGTTACTTTTGCAGCTTGGAAACCTTTTTGTATCTATCGGCATATGGCTGGTTTTGGCGGTTGTTTTGTGCCGGATTAAGTACAAAACATTTAAAGGCTTTTGGGGAAATATCGGTATTCGCAAACCGAAAGAAAAAACTCTCGGCGGAAATATTATAATTGCAGTGGCGGGTTATCTTTTTACAATTCTTATGTACATAGTATTAAAGGTCGTTAACGGCGGTATGACAGCGGAGCTTCTTGCAAAAGAACGGGAAGCAATGTCTGTTCCGATGCTCTTACTCTGCATACTGATTGTCGGGCTACGTTCCGGTATCGGCGAAGAAATCTTTTTCAGGGGTGTTGTTGCCGGTCATCTGTTTGAAAAGATGAAATTCGGAACAGCGAATATCTTGCAGGCACTGATTTTTATGCTTCCGCATATTGTAACGTTTTTCAAATTGCCATGTTTGGAGTCGGGATTACTTCTTGTAAATGCATTTGTATTCGGACTTGCCGCAGGTAAGATAATGCAAAGATCTGAGAGTATTGTGCCTACAATCATCTATCATGGAGTAGTGAATATCATCGCAATCCCGATTGCATGGTATTTATTATAATAAGTGTCATGTTACATCCATTAAATAGTATTATTGATTAATTTAAAGATGCCTGTGATAAGATTTAAATTGATAAAATAAGTCGAGAAATTTACAAATGGTAGTTGCTAATATTCTATTGTCAAAACTGATTTAAATAAAGAAATGGAGAGATTGAAATGGAATTGTTAGCAAGAATCGCAAAACCTCGACCAGTAGGTACTTTACAAAACCGGGAGATTACAAGCTATATTGAATCTTATCTCGGAAGCTTGGGATATGAAACGAATAAGATACCATTTAGCTGCAAAGTGTGGGAATCAAAAGAATCTTTTTTGATTATCGACGGAAACAAGCTGACACTGCAGGTAAATCCCTATTCATTACCGTTTGCCGGAACAAGAAAAGCTATTGTTGTTAGGAACCTGGAAGAACTCGAAAGAGTAGAATGTGAAGATAAAATATTATTTTTAACAGATGAACTGGCACAAGAGACTTTACAGCCGAAGGATTATCCATTCTATTATCCAGATGAGCATAAAGCAATTATTGATTGCCTTGAAGCCAAAAAACCTTGTGCAATTATAGCTATTACAGGCGAAACATGTATGAGTGGCCTTAGACCTTTCCCGGTATTTGAAGACGGGAATTTTCATATTCCTGCAGCAAGCCTTGATAAAGAGATTTTTTCGGAAATAAAAGATAAGGTATTGGAAAAAGGTGTGGATCTGGTTATTGCTTCGAAAAATGATTTTGCAACGGCTTATCAGCTGATTGCATCAAAAAAGGTTTCTGATCCTAAAGGTACAATAGTTATCTGTGCTCACATGGACAGCAAATACAATACCAATGGTGCCCTTGATAATGCATCTGGAGTTGCGGCAATGCTGTATGCTGCAAAGAGTATAGAAAATAACAATTATAATATTGACATTGTTCCGTTTAACTCTGAAGAATACTATGACCCACAAGGAGAGCTTATTTATCTGAAAGAGCTTGAAGCAAGTAAAAAAGAAGTATCGCTTCTGATAAATATCGATACTGTAGCACATGCAGGATCTAAAGTAGCTGTTGCAACTTTTAATTTTAATGAGAAGGAGCAACAGGAGTTGGATAAATTAATGAATAGCTGTGTCGACATTGTTAACGGTCAGCCATGGTATGCGGGAGATCATGCAGTATTCGCCTTTGGAGGGACAAAATGTATTTTAATTTCTGCATCAGATTTATTTGAAGGATGTTTGTCTTATACACATTGTCCGAAGGATACGATAGACCTTGTTGATGAAAAGCTGATAGAGAATGCAGCCGAGTTTATATGCAAAGTTGTAAACGGTTATAAATAACAGACAGGGAAAGGGGGATACGAATGGACGAAAGAATAAAGGCTGTCCAGAAAATGCAAAAATATATTGAGGAACATATTTTAGAAGAAATAACAATTGATGATCTGGCTAAGCTCACCAAGTATTCCCCTGTCCACGTAAGGCGTCTCTTTCTGGAATGGACAAAGCTTTCACCATCAGATTATATTAGACGCTTAAAGCTTACAAAAGCAGCACTAATGCTGAGAAATGAATCCTGCAGAGTAATTGATGTAGTAAATCAATTTGGATTTGGAAGTGTTGATGGGTTTCAACGGGCATTTAAAAAGGAATTTGGGTACAACCCTAAAGAGTATGAAACCAATCCTGTTCCAATTTATCTTTCACTCCATATATGGTACATTCCCAAAACAAAAAGCCATATGATTTTTCGCCATCCAATGCCAGGAAGGTAACGGTTCAAAGGATTCACAAATCTGCAAGGAAAGTCATCATTAAAAGAGGAATAAAGGCTACTGATTATTGGTCCTATTGCAACGAAGTAGGGTGCGATGTATGGGGGCTTCTAAAAAGTATCAGGTCAATAAGCGGAGAGCCTGTATGCTTGTGGCTACCAGTAAAGTATCGTAATCCAATTTCCAATGAATATGTTCAGGGCGTTGAGGTGGAAACGGAATATAAAGGAACTATTCCCGATGGTTTTGACATGATAGATTTTCCGGAAGCGGACTATCTGCTATTCAGAAGCGAGCCTTATGATGATGAAGATTATGGATCTGCAATTCTGGATGTTGAAAAGGTAATCTCAGAATATGATTTTTACGGGAATGGTTATATAAAAGATGAAAATAATCCTAGAATACAGCTTGAACCAATTTGCACGCGCGGATATATTGAACTGGTTCCGGTTATATCCAGGGATAAAAGCGCCTGAGATGATTTACCGGACGTGTGGCTATTCAACTTGCATTGTATTTGGATGTAGATTTGAAGACCTACCCGACGAGACTTTGAAGAAAATTCTGTAAAATTGTCCTTCTATGATAAAATATAAAATCATATGAGGTTTATAATTTGAGGGACAGGTATTTAAAATGGAGATTCTTGATGTTGTTGATAAAAGCGGCAATCCGACAGGACAAACGGTGGAACGCGAAAAAGCTCATGAGAAAGGAATAATGCATAGGACATCGCATGTATGGCTTCTCAGAAAAAAACATGGTAATGTTCAGATTCTGCTTCAGAAAAGGTGTGAGACCAAAGAATCATTCCCGGGGTGTTATGACATTTCAAGTGCCGGGCATATCCCCGCAGGAATGGGTTTTATCGAATCTGCTATAAGAGAGTTGCAGGAGGAACTCGGCATTTTGGCTTCTGATAATGAACTTGTATTCTGCGGAGACAGAATAGTAATCTGGGATGATTGTTTCTCCGGAAAACCTTTTCATGACAGGCAGTATTCGCGAGTATTCATTTTGTGGCGGGACATAGATGAAGAAGATTTTATACTTCAAAAAGAAGAAGTTGATAGTGTACTTTGGATGGATCTGGATGAGTGTATTGCAGCAGTCGAGAAAAATAAAATAAGGCACTGTATTTATCCTGAAGAGCTGAAAATGGTAAAGGATGCTTGTAGTAGCAGGTAAATGATACCAATGGTGTTGTAGGCTAATAATAAATTAATATTTAGAGGGATGATTATGGCTGACATTATCCAAATAAACGATACTACCTGGCGGATCGAAGACAGAGGAGTACGATTTTTCCTATTGACCGGAACAAAAAAAGCACTGCTTATCGATAGCGGTATGAATACACCGAATGCAAAACAAATAGCGGAAAGTATAACAAAACTCCCAATAATACTTCTAAATACACATGCTGATCCGGATCATATTTCAGGCAACAGCAGTTTTGAGTGTTTTTATATGCATCCTGACGAAGAAGATAATTACAGGGCACATGGTGGATCAGGAATTATTCTGCCTGTAAAAGAAAGTGACATAATAGATATTGGAAACCGACTGCTGAAAATCATTTTCATACCCGGGCATACGCCTGGCAGCATAGCTGTACTGGATATAAACAGCAAGGTGCTTATTTCAGGAGATGCTATCCAGGATGGAAACATTTTTATGTTTAATAAACGTAGAAATTTGTCCCTGTATGTTAAGAGCCTGAAGAAGTTGTCAATGTATACCGATGAGTTTGACACAATATATCCGTCGCATGGTTCGTTCCCGGTCTTGCCGGAATTGATTGCAGCCCTTATTGAGGGCGCGGAGCAGATTATCAATGGAACGGCAAAAGGAAAGATTGTCGATATGTTCGGTACACCGGTAATGCTCTATAAATTCCCGTACGCCGGTTTCCTGTGTGATATCTCTGAACACAAAAAGTAAATTATGCAATCACTAAATCAAATGTTTAATATATTTGAAAGGAAACGTTATGTCCAATATTATTACTGTTACCTTAAACCCGGCTTACGACCTGCATTACACCATCAGTAATTTTCGCCCCTACAAAGAAAATATCGTAGAGTCAGCTTTAGTTGAACCAGGCGGGAAAGGGGTCAACATCTCCCGTGCTCTTATTAATAATAACAAGGCTAATACTGCCTTTGTCATAATGGGACGTGAAAACTGTGGTCAATTCGAGAAAACCCTGCAACAGTGGGGTCTGAACTATATCCCATTGTATGTGCCGGGGAAAATTCGTGAGAACATTACAATCCATACAAAAGACGCCCCGGAAACCCGTATCTGCTTTGATAATTTTTATTTGAACGATGAACAGCTGGGAGCGCTATTTGACAAGTTGTCAGGTTATATCCAAAATGATACGGTAGTTGCATTTTCCGGTCGTATCCCACGGGGAATCTCCACTGAAAATGCTCTCTCATTTCTTCGCAAGGTTAAAGATAAAGGCGCACTTTTGGCTGTGGACTGCTGCAGCTTTGATATCGAGGCGTTGTCTGAACTTCATCCCTGGCTGATAAAGCCCAATGAACAGGAGATCGAGAGCTTGTGCAAAAGGACGGTTACTACTATTGAGGATGCCTTATCTGCTGCAAAGCAGCTAGCATCAGTAGGTATCGGGCACGTCATTGTCAGTATGGGAGGTAAAGGTGCTGCTTATGTGGGTCGCGGAGGTGCCTGTGCAGCCACAGCACCTGCCATCACTCCAATTTCTACCATCGGCGCAGGAGACAGCACTGTCGCCGGATTTATTTCCGGGTTTGTGGATGGGCTGACACTTACAGATTGTTTAAAGAGAGCAATTGCTTTTGGTACAGCAGCATGTCTTACAGAGGGCACTTTGCCTCCACGTCCTGAAGACGTTACCAGGCTTTTACATGAAGTTACGATGCAATATCTTTAGAAATTTGCAGGTAGAATACTATAATAAAGGCATATTACTGCAAAGGAAATGTGTGGTTCTACAAATGGATGGATTGAGTGGAAAAACACTGAGAGAAAAACATTGGACGAACTATACAGGAGGAAAGAATAAAAGAGACTGTTGATAAGATTAAGGCGAAAGAGAGTCAAGGAAATCCTTGGCTCTTTTATATTGATGGTGATTATGTAATTGACTTAAAAATGGTACAACGGTAATGAAACTATTTATGCCTTTGAGATATCTAATATATAGAAATACATGATGAAACACAACAGGGGGTTGAAGCTCTGTGTTTTCCCGGGGAAAGAAACAAGATACAAAAGAAGAAATAATTGAACAAACAATTTTAAAAAAATATAACAGCTATTACAGAATGGCAATGAGCTTTGTACATAATGAGGCGGATGCTGCTGACATTGTTCAGGAAGGTGCCTATAAAGCAATCAAGAACAGTGATTCCCTTAAGTATGTTGAATACGCTGAGACCTGGATATACAGGATTATGATGAATGAAATCTACAGACGATTAGATACAAAAAAATTTGACTCTATCGATGACGAAATTTTTGTCCAGATCCAGGTTGAAGATAAATATGAAAATATAGATTTAAAGAGAGCGTTAAATTCAATGCATGCCAAGGATAAAGCGGTTATTCAGCTGAAGTATTTTGAAGGCCTTAAACTTGATGAAATCGCATATATACTTGGGGAAAAGCTAAGTACCGTAAAAAGCAGATTGTATAGAGGTCTGAAAAAACTCAGATGTGAAATTGATGATTGCGGGATGAAAGGAGATGAACATAATGCCGGATAACTTTAATACGATTTTAGGATTATATAAGGAACAGTATGAGAAACCAGCAATGAGTGATAAGGCTGTTTTTAAGATGAAACAGCGGATGGAACAAGGAAAGAAGGAGAAGAGACTTATGGCTAAGAAGAAAACATATAAAGGATGGGCTATTGCTGCAGCAGTAGCGCTTGCAATTTTGATTTTGCCAAATACTTCGGGAACAATAGCACATGCTATGGGGAATATTCCGGTGCTGGGAGGATTCTTTAAGGTAATTACTTTCAGAAATTACCAGTATGATGATGGAAGAAATATTGCAGATGTTGCTGTACCGGAGGTAACAACAGAGGGAATAGTAGATAGTTCAGCTGCTGAAACGGGCAGGAAGACAGCTGAAGAGATCAATGCGGAGATCCGGGATATTACTGACAAGTGGGTAGAAGAATTTAAGTCAAATATGGAAGGTGAAGGTTATCAGAATACCACAATTGACTCTGAAGTTATTGCTACAACAGAAAATTATTTTACCTTAAAGCTTACCTGCTTCCACGCTGCAGGGGACGGGTACGAGGAGAACCATTTCTATACAATAGATCTTAACACAGGTGAAAAGATAGAATTAGCGGATCTTTTCAAGGAAGGCAGCGACTATAAAAAGGTTATCAGTGAAAATATCAAGAAACAAATGAAAGAACAGATGGCTGCGGATGACAGCATTATGTACTGGGTAGATAATGAGGAATACCCAGAGTGGAATTTTAAAGAAATTACTGATGATACGTCATTTTATATCAATGAGAATGGAGAAATAGTAATTTGCTTTAATGAGGGCGATGTTGCACCCGCAGTAATGGGAACTGTAGAGTTTACAATTCCAAAAGCTATAGTTGCAGATATTATGAATTGAGAAAATGATAAGTACAAAATAAAATCAAGCTTTATAAAAGCCCTGACCGCAAGACCTTACGTGACTTGCAATCAGGGTTTTTTCTTAATTACAGTGGTTGTAAAATAATTAGCCAAGCGCAATGTCCAGGACCATCATCAATGTAAAACCGATTGCGGCGCCGATTGTTCCTATGTTGCTGTGTACACCGGATTGCGCTTCCGGAATAAGTTCCTCGATTACGACATAAATCATGGCACCCGCTGCAAAGGACAGGATATATGGGAGGACTGGTGTGATTAGAGAGGTCAGAATAATCGTGAAAATTGCGCCTATCGGTTCTACAATACCGGAAAGAACACCGTATGTGAAGGCTTTCCTCTTGGATATCCCTGTGCCGAGCAGCGGCATAGAGATAATGGCTCCTTCCGGAAAGTTCTGAATCGCAATACCGATAGAAAGTGCAAAGGCGCCTGCGGCTGTGATGGTTGTGCTGTTCGTGGCAAATCCGGCGAATACAACACCTACAGCCATACCTTCTGGTATGTTGTGTAAGGTGACGGCAAGAATGAGCATCAACGATTTAGCGAATGTTGATTTGCGTCCTTCCGGTTCTCCCGAATCCATATGAAGGTGAGGAATGATGGTATCCAGCAAAAGCAGAAACCCTACGCCGAGCAGAAATCCGACGGAACAAGGGAGCCATGTGATACCACCCTGTTCTTCCGTCATATCGATAGCAGGTATGAGCAATGACCAGACCGAGGCGGCAATCATTACGCCGGAAGCAAATCCAAGCAAGGCTTTTTGAACTTTCGGATTCATTTCGCCTTTCAGAAAAAAGACCATCGCTGCACCCAGAACGGTTCCTGCAAGTGGAATGATCAGTCCGAACATTATTTTTATTGTGTCACTCATAGCATTATCATCTCAAAACACGCGGAATATTTCTTTTATCATATCATTTAGTATGACTATGATGAGTACCGGGACTTTCTGCCCTTTTTAGCGAGAGCAGCCTCATCCCCATACTGGTGGCTGCTTCTCATGCCAACTATGAACTATTATACATCTGGCTGATTATGTTTACAATATCCGGCACAGCCTGATGGAACATTTGATAACTGGTCGATTGATTGTTTTAATGAGTTGTGATACAACTATTTTGTTTTTTAGGAAGTATTCATGCGTCGGAGCGTTAAGGACGATACGCAGATTATTTTTTAATATTGTGTAGCGAAAAACATATATGGTAAAGAAGTATTGATTTTTTACGACAGACTGCTTTTATATTTGTCTGTAGTGGTATACTATTCGAGGATATATGGTTGAACCGCTGATTATATGGAGTGAGAACTGTGAAAAACAATTATAAGGTACTAACAGATAATTATCACCAAAATATTTTAATTGTTTTTAAAAGCTTACTGGTTGGGGTTGTCGCAGGAGGAACTGCAGTACTTTATAGGATAGCTTTGAAATATGCAGAGCAATTATCTTTTACTATGTATGGATTCTTGAGAAAACATCTCATACTTTTTCCCATTGCAGTGACAATATTATGCCTGGCAGGATATTTTGCCGGATATTTGGTTTCAAAGAATAAAATGATTTCCGGAAGTGGAATACCACAACTGGAAGGTATAATGAAAGGCTACTTTAGAAAAAGAAAATCATGGATACATACATTATGCTGTAAATTTGTAGGTGGAGCAATTTGCATCGTAGGAGGCCTTTCATTGGGAAGAGAGGGCCCGTCCGTTCAACTTGGGGCATGTGCTGCAGAGGGATTAGGGAAAAAGCTTGGAAAAGGACGATTAGAAAGAAGAATCCTTATGGCCGGCGGAGCAAGCGCCGGGTTGGCAGCAGCCTTTAATGCACCTCTGGCAGGCGTTGTGTTTGCGTTGGAAGAAGTATTTAAGTACTTTTCACCGGTAATATTGCTGTCCATGATGTCTGCAGCGGTAGCAGCCGATTTCGTTTCAAAAGAAGTATTCGGCACTTCGCCGATTTTCAATTTTGAAATAATGAAAGCTATTCCTTTAAACCAATACGGGTTGCTCATTCTTCTAGGAATTTTGCTTGGAGGATTAGGAGCACTTTATAACTATGTATTATTAAAAACAAAGGCATTGTATGGTAAACTCAAATTTTTTAACGAAAGAACCAGAATTATTATCCCGTTTGTAATAGCCGGAGTGCTGGGTATTGTCTTTCCTGTTGTTTTGTGTGGAGGAAATAGTATAGTAAAAGAATTGACTCTGGGAAATGGGATCATGTTTTTGGTTACGATTTTCATTATAAAATTTCTTTTTTCGATGGTAAGCTTTGGCTCAGGAGCACCAGGGGGGATTTTCTTTCCTTTGATTGTTCTAGGTGCAACGATTGGGGCTGTTTTTGCCGGTATATCAATAAATTACTTGGGAGTTGATAAGGACCTATACAATAATTTTATAATACTTGCGATGGCAGGTTATTTTACAGCAATAGTGAGAGCACCGATAACAGGTATTGTTCTTGTAATGGAAATGACAGGCTCATTTACTCACATGCTTCCGTTAACGGTAATTGCTGTTACCGCCTATGTCGTAGCTTATTTACTGAAGAGCCCTCCAATCTACGAAGTGCTTTTAGAAAATTTGCTTATAAGTGAGAATGAAGAAGAAATAAAAGAAAGCAGCAAAAAAATCTTAGTTGAGCTTATTGTGAAACAGGGGTCAGAATTTGCTGATCACAAGGTAAAGAATATAAATTGGCCCGGTAAGTCCTTACTGGTCGAAGTAAAACGGGGAGATCGAAACATTATACCCAAAGGCGATACAGAGCTTAAGGAAGGTGATTATCTTACCGTCCTGACAGATGTAAACAGTGAGAGTACTATAAAAGAAATGCTAGATATAATGAATGAATCAAAATAATATTCTCATACGTTATAAATATTGCCAGGAAGCTTGGCTTTATGGACGGTACCATAGTTTCCTGGCAATAATTTTAATAAATCCGGTTACTATTTAAAATAATTCTTCAAAACGATTGAACGCAACTTGCATAGCGTTTTCTCTGCCACCCCCGACCGAAATACGATAGGCTCGCTCGTGCTTCTTGCGGCTTATTGTTAGAGAATCCTTCCCTAAATCTAATAATTTTTTAATTTGTTCTTTATCAAGCAATGCAAGTTCACTGTCGGAAAGCCCTGTTACCCCGCACACAAGTGCCAGCACTAGCTTATACCCTTCATCTATTATGGCTTTAATTTCGTTTTTATCCCTTTCAGTCAGGTTAAATACCCAACTACTGTAATCTTCTTTCTTCGTCTCGATTTTCGCAGAACGATACTTTATAAATAGTCGGCATTCATTATTATCAGTTGTAAGACAATATAACTGCCGGTTGTCATCGCTCTCAATTAATGCTGCAGAAATCTTTCTAACACTGTTATTGAATAACACTGACAAAGCAGCGCCATAATAATAATCGGCAACTTTTATTTTTGCCATTCCAAATCATCCTTTCCATATTTTTAAATACTAATGACTGACTCCGAAAAAAGCTAAATAAAAGAAGATTCAATACAATCTTTGACATTTTTTCGATTGACTGTTTGTAATCCAGTTGTATATGTAAGTATTTGATTTGTGTTTTGATTACTTTTTAATCTTATATACCAAACAATATACGTCGTTATTATGGATTAAAATATAGCTATTTCCTGTATCAAAACACTTTGACTGCTTATCTTTTTGTATTTTGTCAAGGTTATGCCGGTGTTTCTGTATAGCGTCCTGTGGGTTGTCAGCTATGATGTAAAAACTTTGCAAATCTTTAGTTCTTATAATCTCAAAGGTTTTAATACATATCACTCCCTTCAATGTTTTCATTGTTATATATTCCACGAGTTATGATAAATGTAAACCTGACTATACAATTTGTCCGCAATCCGAACTGCATGTGAACAAACGATAGTTCCAGCGTATGTGATTGGTTGGAAATATCATTGAACCCAATCAACCATACGAGCCGGATTAAAAATTAACATGGAGATGTTGAAGATTGTGAAGGTATGGTTTTAAGGTGATATTTACATTGAGACCATACCTTTACTATTGATAACCATTTTATAATTGACATGCATATAAGCAGCTTTGTTACCTGCTATAGAATAGATATTTGGAGATATAGCTATTGGTAATTCGAACTATTTACTGTTAATTCTATTTAAGACCTTTTAAAGACAAATACTTTTTTGCCTCTTCATAGATTTCTTGATATTTGATTCTTTTCGCGGTGGCCCAAAGGGATTGATATATGCTGTACCCATGAGCCAGTTGGATTAATAGTATTGATACTCAAGGGATAATAATAGAAAGGATGAAAAAGCCAAGAAAGTATAGGGGGTTCCGGACATTGGACTGCTCCCCCCTATCCTGGCGGATGTCGGGAAACCCCTTGCTTTGTTTTTATATATTCATTTGCTGATTGATGATATCTTCACTGGCAGCCATAGCCTGGAGTGTCATGGTAAGAAGCTTATCCAGATCCCAGCCCAGTTGATTGGCGCCACGTTCGATAATCTCCCTGGAGCAACCTGCAGCAAAACTTTTACTCTTATATTTTTTCTTAAGAGATTTCAAATCCATGTCCTTAGTACTTTTTGAAGGCCGCATAAGAGCTGCTGCCCAGATAAGTCCTGTTAACTCATCGACAGCAAAGAGTACTTTTTCCATCTCATGTTCGGGAGCAACATCAATCGTAGTCCCGCATCCTACAGTAATTCCATATCCATGGGAAACAACGCTTCTAATAAAATCTTCACTTACACCAGCTTTACGCAATAGTTCCGGTGCTTTAAGGCAGTGTTCATCAGGGTATAATTCAAAGTCGATATCATGCAGCAAACCAACAATTCCCCAATATTCTGCATCATCTCCATAGCCTAATTCTTTGGCAAACCACTTCATAACGGCTTCGACCGTTAATGCATGCCGAATGTGAAAGGGATCCTTGTTGTATTGTTTTAGTAAATCCAATGCATTATCTCTGGTCATATGTTCCATCGTCAAACCTCCATTGTATAAAGTTTTCTTTGCTCTTCGGTTATGCTACTTTAGAATTGTATCATAAACCGTCAAAATTTTTCAAAGTCATACCGGTTCAGTAAGACATAAAAAATATCTTTCAGTTGTCTTATATGTCAAAATAATATAAAATTAATTTGTTGTTTAAAAGTTCAACCGACTTATCAAGAGTCAGGGTAGAGAGTTGGCTCGATGACCCTGCACCAACCTGCAGAGAAGCTGCAAGGTGGCAAAGCCAGCACCGATGAGGAGGTGGTTATATGATTGAATTATAGCCTTCTTGTCAGGTCATGGCAGGAAGGTTTTTTTATGGTATTGATTAAAAAGCAAAGTAGTTTGGAGGTTTTAGCATGGAAATAAAAAGATTAGGACACAAGTATACCGTTATCCCTCAAAACGATGGGAGATATATGGCTGTCATGATCCTTTCAGAACATGACAACTTTGACGATGCTTTAAATGCCACATTTGAAGCAATGGAAAAGGAATCGGAAGAAACAATGAAAAGAGAAATCGAAGAACTCAGAAAACAGGGAATAAGAGCAGTTTCATTTAAAGAAGCAATAAAAGATATGACGCCTGAGGAGCATGAAAGATTCATTGAAGAAAGAAACGGGAAATTTGTTTATCCCATTCTGGACAAGAATATTAAAATGCTGGAGAAAAAGAGAAAACAGCTATGATACCGGGAAACTTTGGGATGCTGACTAAAAGGGTTTTGCAGACATCTGATCGCATGAAAACATGGGAAAACTCAATTCTTTTACCAAACAGGAAGACTGAAACTTATTCCTTTTATCATTAAAAAGATATATTATATCTAGTAAATAAATACAAAATGTGATAATAGAAAATATAAAACATTGTTTGTATATGTTTTATTGTCTGAATACGGGGGATATAATATGTCAAATAAACAGATATATCTATTTCCATTAAAAAAGTTCTTGTAAAGGCAGCAATATATTTTTGAGATCATAAACCACTTCATATAAAATTACTGAAAGAATCGTTAACGAAATGGGAGGCAGAAATTAAACCATATGACTTGAAATAATCAATACAAGGGGGAGTCTGTTTTGGAAAACCTGCATTCTGAAGTACTCGACAGCGTTATAGAAAGAATAAAACAAACATGCGAAAAGCTTTTGATGAACAATAAACTCGTGCCGGCAGATAAACTGGAACAGGGATTCAGTCTTTTTTCGCAGAAATTCGGACCGGATGTGCTGAAAAGCCTGGACGGGGAGCTCCTGCTTAATACCATGTTCAATATAGGAAACAGGGATGGATTGGCATACTGGCTGGAGTTCAAGAACGATGACGAATTCGAGACCAATGCATACGGATCCATTGCTGGGGGAAGCTCTTTTAAATATGTAATGTATAAGAGAAATATAGATGACAAGTGGGTAACCGGGAGCTCTAAGAATCCAACAATTTTATCAATTGATAAAGCCATCTCCCTTGCAAGGGAGTTAAGAGATTTTTTGGTCTTCGGTTCTGAAGAGATCAGGAAGCTTTCCCGTCCAGATACAGATATTGACGAGTATAAAAAGCTGCAGATATCATTGGACAACAACATGAAACATAACATGAGCAGGCTGGCTTGGGTCCACAAATATTATCACATGATCTATCCGGATGTGATAGACAGTTTCCATGTAGCCAGATTGCAAAGGTACGGCCTGGTCTGCTGCGGTATAAAACCTCCGAAAGAAGACAACCTTTATGAAATGGCAGGATACTACAGGCTGATAGCCAGGAAATGCGGATTTCCCATGGACTATGTGAGCGTTGCTATTAAAGAATTGTTTGGCTCTCCAGTTAGATATTTCAGAATTGGTACCGGAGATGGAGGAAAACACTGGCCCGATATGAGGGCTGACTCATATGTTGCCATTGGCTGGGAGGAATTGCGCGACCTGAATCAGTACAGTGAAAGCAACGATATGAAAAATGATATCCAGGAGAGGCTTATTATCCTGCGTTTGAATGACAGTAAAACAGCAAGCACAAAAGCAGGGGAAATAGTGAGGTTCTATAAGGGTATTGAAACAGGGGATATCGCGGTTGCAGTTGCCGGAGAAAAA
>Ga0134100_1000425_pt1 | contig 51752 bp, 45 predicted proteins | sample 11_taG_2_FD_94444 | JGI IMG/M metagenome (GOLD analysis project Ga0134100, IMG submission 94444) | Switchgrass degrading microbial communities from high solid loading bioreactors in New Hampshire, USA - 11_42_5_180_A3 metaG | ecosystem: Engineered > Bioreactor > Semi-continuous > Anaerobic >...
GGAGAAGTATCCGGACTGTTGAGGGTATCGCTGGCAGAGCCGCATCCCGCAAATGGCAGCAGGATCAGGAAAGTGAGTAACAGAGCTGTAAAACGTTTCATAATGGCCTCCTGCAGGTATGAACGCAAATCTGTAATGACTGATATTACCATTATTATATCATTTAATGCATTTATTCATATACCTTCATGCGGCAGCCCTCTCCGTGGATGCAGGACGGACATCTGCATATGAAAAAATATTCGTTTTAAAAAGCTGTTGACGGAAGCAACCGCCAGGTCTATAATGATAATAACATGTTGATATTATCATAATAATAATATCATGGGAAGGAACATGGGTATATGAGTGACAAGGTTCGTGACAGGATGGGGCTTACCGAGGAGGAATTCCTGGCGCGGTATGACCCGGGGAAATATGAAAGGCCATCTGTTACGGTAGACATGCTCATCTTCACTGTAACCGACGTGGAGAGCGGCAATTACAGGAAACTTCCCGAGAAAGCGCTGAAACTGCTGATGATCAAACGGGCGGAGCATCCCTGCATCGGTCAGTGGGCCTTGCCCGGCGGGTTCGTGAAGATGGACGAGAGCCTGGAGGAGGCCGCGTACCTAGAACTCAAGGAGGAGACCGGTATAGAAAACGTTTATCTCGAGCAGTTGTATACCTGGGGCGATCCGCACAGGGATCCCAGGACCAGGGTGATAAGCACATCCTACCTTTCGCTGGCCGACAGTTCGGGCCTGAACATCAAGGCAAGCGACGATGCCGACGACGCATGCTGGTTCACTGTGACATACAGGGTGTTCAGGGAGCAGAAGACAATGGATGGCGAGAACAGGTCCATTGAGCGGTTCAGCCGGCTTACGCTCCAGCATGAAAACGAAACCCTTACGGCAGTTCTCAGGCATACCCTGGTAACCGAGGGCAGGCTTGGCCGGTGGGAGACCACCATAGAGGACCCAGGAGGAATCGCATTCGACCATGCCAGGATAATTGCCTATGGCATAGAACGGCTCAGGAACAAGGTCGAGTATACCGATATCGCCTTCAGTCTAATGCCGAAGTATTTTACCCTGACCGAACTTCAGCAGGTGTACGAGGTTATACTTGACAGGGAACTGCTCAAGGCCAACTTCAGAAGGAAGATAGCCAACAGGGTGCAGGAGACCAACCGCTACAAAACATCTGCCGGCCACAGGCCGTCCAAGCTGTACACGTACCGCCCGGAATTTTGATTTAAGCCTGGCGGCAGGGAAAGGAGGAAGATAATATGAAGACCATTGACAGGAAAAGATTCCTGGAGGAAAGCATGCATGTGCTGGGACAAATATTTGACCAGCTTGACAGCCTGCCTTCCCTTGATATCTCCGGGCTCGATCCGGAAAAAACGGCGCTCATGGTTGTAGACATGATAAACGGCTTTACCCGCGAAGGGGCGCTGAAGAGCAAGTATGCCGAAAGGCTCATCCCCGAGATATCCAGGCTCATGAAGCTTTGCAGGGAAAAGGGGATCCCAGTCCTCGCCTTCGCCGACACCCATACCCCGGCATCTCCCGAGTTCGACTCCTACCCGGCCCACTGCCTGGCCGGTTCGTCGGAGAGCGAGGTGGTGGATGAACTGAAAGCGGCGGCCGATTTCACGCTGATACCGAAAAATTCAACCAACGGGTTTATCGAGCCGAAGTTCCAGGAATGGCTTTTGAAAAATCCAGGTATCGACTGTTTCATCGTCGTCGGGGTATGCACCGACATCTGCGTGCAGCAGTTTGCCACAACCCTCAAGACCTGGTTCAACATGGAGAACAGGAAGTCGAGGATCATTGTGCCGATGAACGCCGTGGACACGTTCAGCCTGGGAACACATGACCGAAACCTGATGAATTGCATGGCTTTATATGATATGCTAGGTAATGGTGTCGAAGTTGTTGAGAGGATAGGGGACTGAATAAAAGCTGCCGGGAAAATGGACAGCTTACGGCTGTCCCGGCGGGAAGCCGGTTGTTTTAAAACTTACTGCTAGGAAAGAAGGCGCAAAGTAAATGGACAGAATGATGGATAGCTTGAACCTTACCATGCTCACCGATTTCTACGAGCTCACCATGGCGAACGGTTATTTCAGGAACGGGCTCGCGGACAAGACGGCCGTCTTTGACATGTTTTTCAGGAAGGTCCCGGACAAGGGCGGCTTTGCCATCATGGCGGGCGTGGAACAGCTAATAGCTTACCTGAAGAACCTCAAGTTCAGGGATGAGGATATCGAATTTCTCAGGGAGAAGGGTTTCGGGGAGGATTTCCTGGACTATCTCAAGAATTTTAAATTCTGCTGCGATGTGTGGGCAATACCCGAAGGCACGCCCATATTTCCCGGCGAGCCCATAGTGACGGTCAAGGGTCCCGTGATCCAGGCCCAGCTTATCGAGACCATGATACTCCTGACGATCAACCACCAGTCGCTGATTGCCACCAAGGCCAACAGGATTGTGCGTGCCGCAAAGGGGCGCGCTGTCATGGAATTCGGCTCGAGAAGGGCCCAGGGCTATGATGGGGCCATCTATGGGGCCAGGGCCGCATATATCGGGGGCTGTGTCGGAACTTCATGCACCATATGCGAAAGGGAGTTCAATATCCCCGCGATGGGGACCATGGCCCACAGCTGGGTCCAGATGTTTGATTCCGAACTGGAAGCATTCAAGGCATATGCGAGGATATATCCCGACAACTGCGTGCTGCTTGTGGACACTTATAACGTCCTGAAATCGGGTGTTCCCAACGCTATCCGCACGTTCAACGAGGTGGTTGTGCCCATGGGCTACAGGCCCAAGGGAATCCGCATCGATTCGGGCGACATCACTTACCTTTCGAGGGCAGCCAGAAAGATGCTGGATGAAGCCGGGTTCCCCGACTGCAAGATCATTGCTTCCAACTCGCTGGATGAATATATAATACAGGACATCCTCGTGCAGGGCGCCCAGGTGGACCTTTTCGGGGTAGGGGAGCGCCTGATCACATCGCGCTCGGAACCGGTCTTCGGCGGGGTATACAAGCTTGTTGCCATAGCCGATGGCGACAGGATCATACCCAGGATAAAGGTGAGCGAAAACGTGGAGAAGATAACAAACCCAGGGTTCAAGCAGGTCTGGCGCCTGTACGACAGGGAAAGCGGGAAAGCGCTGGCCGATGTCCTTACCCACCATGACGAGGTCATCGACGACACGGCGCCCTACGAGATATTCGATCCTGACTTCACCTGGAAGCGCAAGACGCTTGTAAACTTCCGGGCAAGAAAACTCCTCACGCCCATTTTCATAAATGGAGAGTGCGTGTACGAGAGCCCGCCCCTCGAGGAGATCAGGAAATACTGCATGGAGCAGGTGGATTCCTTGTGGGAAGAAGTTAAGCGTTTTGAGAATCCCCACAGGTATTACGTGGACCTGTCAAAGCCCCTGTGGGAAACCAAGGACAGGCTCCTTTCCGAGTACTCGGTGTCCAGGGTTTCAAGCGGCTGATAACGGACGGCGTCGTGGGCGCCGCGGCTTTTTGGATCCGGCTATTAAGCTTTGGCTTACGGTTTTGCTTCGGAGGTGGTATCTGTGGATCTTGGCTGGAATAACCTGTTGTTTGCATTTGGACTGACCATGATAGCCGGTCTTTCCACGGGCATAGGAAGCGCCCTGGCCTTTTTCGCCAAAAAGACAAACACCCGCTTCCTGTCCGTTGCCCTTGGTTTTTCGGCCGGCGTCATGATCTACGTATCCATGATAGAAATCTTTGCCAAGGCCAGGGATTGCCTGGTCGGCGCGCTGGGAGTCAGGGCAGGATCATGGGCGACCGTGGCGGCCTTCTTCGGAGGTATTCTTCTTATCACCGTGATAGACAAGCTGGTCCCCTCGGTTGAAAATCCCCATGAATGCCGCATGATAGAAGACCTGGACCCTGAAATGAAGGCAAAATGCGAGGGCCAGTTGATGAGGCTCGGCACGTTCACCGCCCTGGGCATCGCGATCCATAACTTTCCCGAAGGCCTTGCGACCTTTACATCTGCCATTAAGGATCCCACGCTTGGAATAGCCATTGCGGTCGCAATTGCCATTCACAACATACCCGAGGGAATAGCGGTATCGGTGCCCATCTATTATGCAACCGACAACAGGAAAAAAGCGTTTGCCCTTTCGTTCCTTTCGGGCCTGTCCGAACCGATTGGCGCCGTCATAGGCTATGCCATCCTGTACAAGTTCTTCAACGACGTGGTCTACGGTGTCCTATTTGCAGCCGTTGCGGGCATAATGGTATTTATCTCCCTCGATGAACTTCTTCCCACGGCCCGTGAGTACGGGGAAGCCCACCTATCAATATATGGCCTGGTGGCAGGGATGCTGGTCATGGCTGTCAGCCTGTTACTGTTCATATAGCGTATATCAATGTATCAGGCAGAGTCACGTAATAAACCGACAGCCCCGGAAACCGCATGGATAAATACATGGAAGGTTATCCAGGGCTGTTTGCATCGGGAGACAACCGCTCGGATATTGGCATGTGAACTTAAAAACATGGATTAAAAATATAAAATCGGTGGTATTAAAAAATATGTTACATCTGCTACTTCAAAGACAACATCAAGTTCACAGAAAGCGGGTTGACCTACTATGAAGTTCTTCAAAGTGAAGCGCGGATTTTTCAGCGGACGGGGAACCGGTTTTTCAGGCCGGATTCCAAACAGAAAGGGGACCGGTCATTCGAGTTGGCTTAACAGCATAAGGACCAAACTCTTCGCAGCAGTGGCCGTTATGATCATTCCCATCTGTTTCTTAGGCCTGTTTTCCTACAACAGCGCCTTTAAGTCTATCAGACAGACGGCTGAAAACTCCTATACCGAAACCATCCTGCAGACCGCTAAGTATTTACAACTCTCCCTATCGGGCGTTGCCGCCGACTGCAACCAGATTGTCCTGAACGACAGCTTCATCAAACATGTCACCACGACGACCGACGATATTCTCAACTATTCGGAATTGGCTGCTTTTACCAAGAACATAAAGCGGGAAAGTAAGTTTATTGACGATATCATTATACTGATTGAGGGTAAAAAGCCTATATCCGCCTCGGACAGGGGTGTGGATAAAAATGCTCTGGAAAACATAAAGGAAGGAAAACTGATGAGCCTTGCCATTGAAAAGAACGGTGTACCATTCTGGACCGGATCCATTTATGAACTTGAGGATCAAATATCTAATATTCCTTCCTATTCAATGGCGCAGGTGAGGCTCCTTAAGCTTCCTTTAACTTCTGTGCCAGTTGGTATCATGGTCGTTACCGTAAAACCCGGTTTGGTTTCCGATGCCATAATGGATATAGACCTGGGAAACGGAAGCGAACTACATCTCATCAGCCCGGACGGTAGGGATATAGCCTACGGAGCGGTGGACGGGGTGAACCAGGAACTGGACACATCGGTTCCCGAAAATCAGCTGTTTAATTCCGACCTGTATTCAAATATCATCTCCGATGCAAACAACACGGGATCCGGCACGATCAAATACAAGGGCAAGGATTACCTGGCTATGTTCAGCAAGATCGGTGATACCGGGTATGCATTGGTCGGGCTTTCACCAACTTCCAATTTCTCTGACATGGCATCAAGCATCCGCGGCGCCACCGTTTTAATAACCATAATTGTTGCGATATTTGCCATAGGTGTCGGCTTTTTCATGGCCATGAGCATAGGCATGTCCATAAGAAGCATAGTGGAACTATCAAACAAAGCTGCTGAAGGTGATCTGACCGTCAGTTACACCAGCAGGAGGAAGGATGAGTTTGGAATCCTGGCCGGGGCGTTCAATCGCATGCTGGAAAATATGAGAGGCATGATCGCGAATACTACGGAATCGGCCAGGAATGTAAATGAATCAGCCAGTACCATTGCCGCCACATCCAGAGAAGCTGCCGTGGCTGCCCGTGAATTCGCAAAAGCTATAGAGGAAATAGCCACCGGGGCTTCTGATCAGGCGAATGAGGCTGAGCAGTGCAACAAGAAGATGTTTGATCTGGGAGAGAAGATCAATGCCGTTTCCGAGTATGCCAGGGAGATAGGCGAATTCACCGCTGAAACAGCCCATCTTACGAAGCTGGGACTGTCCAGTATGGAGCATCTTGAGGCAGCGTCAAGGGAAAGCACCGAAATTACGCAGGAGATCATCTCGGATATCCAGACCCTGGATGAAAACTCAAAGTCCATTGGCCGCATCATCCAGGTGATAGACCAGATTGCTGACCAAACCAACCTGCTTGCCCTGAATGCCGCCATAGAAGCTGCCAGGGCTGGGGATGCGGGCAGAGGGTTTGCGGTGGTCGCCGATGAGATCAGGAAGCTGGCGGAGCAGTCGGTATTGGCGACGGCTGAGATAGCCAAGATTATCGGGGAAAACCAGGGGCAAACCGCCCATGTGGCAGAGCGTGCCAAGTCGGCCAAAGGCATTATTGAATCACAAAATAAGGCCGTTACGGATACATCTGAGACATTCAGCAGGATATCCGCCTCCATGGAGCAGCTTGCCCAAAAGGTTGAAAACATCCTGAGCGGCATCTCCGATATGGAAAACTATAAAGCGGAAGCCCTGCTCGCCATACACAACATAACCTCGGTATCCCAGCAGATTGCCGCATCCACCCAGGAGATGAGCGCATCATCCCAGCAGCAACTGGCAGGTATCGAGCAACTGTCGGAATACGCGCAGCAGCTTGAAAACATCGCCAATGTGCTGAATGATTCCATAAGCAGGTTCAAGGTGGAATAAAGCAAGTCCAGAGTTTACCACAAGGGTAAACGGCATAAAGGCAAGAACAAACCCCCGGAACGACAGTTCCGGGGGTTTTTGTGGTGGGACTTACTGGACTCGAACCAGTGACCCCTACAATGTGAGTGTAGTGCTCTCCCAGCTGAGCTAAAATCCCGACATAGCGATTATACAGCACTCTTGCTTAAAAATCAATGAGGCGTTTTTCCCATCCGGGGGCAATTTTAAGGCCTTCCTGCAAAATAGACAAAAAATTTTTCATAACGGCCATAAATATGCGCAATTGCACATAGAAAACACGAGTACGGAGATGTAGATTGTAGGTGTGCCATTGATTTTTTATGCCATGCCGCACGGCATGCAAAGGAGCGCGTGGAAATGAAAGTCGGTCTGGCCTATGATCTGATGGATGATTACCTCGCTGAAGGATTCGGCATGGAGGAAGCCGCCGAATTCGACCGCGCGGAAACCATATCCGGCATTGAATCGACCCTCAATGAACTGGGTTATGAAACCGAAAGGATAGGCAATGTAAAGGCGCTTGTGAGAATGCTGGCCGAGGGCAGAAGGTGGGACCTGGTATTCAACATCTGCGAAGGCGTGTACGGCATGGGACGCGAGGCGCAGGTGCCCGCCCTCCTGGATGCCTATGGAATACCCTACACCTTTTCAGATCCCGCAGTCCTGGCCCTGGCGCTGAATAAAGCGCTGACAAAGAGGGTTATCAGGGACCTGGGCATTCCAACCCCGGATTTTGCGGTTATTGAAAACGAGGAGGATGCCGACAGCCTGGACCTGCCCTTCCCGCTCTTCGCCAAACCCGTTGCCGAGGGAACCAGCAAGGGAGTCGGCTCATCTTCCCTCATCGAAAGCAAGGCCGACCTGAAGCGGGTTTGTGCGGAACTCCTGGCGAAGTTCGGGCAGCCTGTACTGGTGGAGGAGTTCCTGCCGGGCAGGGAATTCACCGTGGGCATTATCGGGAGCGGGAAATCTGCCAGGGTCCTGGGAGCCATCGAGGTGCTAGTAAGGGATAGATCGTTTGATGCCATCTATTCCTGGGAAAACAAGGAGTACTTCGAGGAAAGGGTAGAATACAGGAAGGTTGAAGGAGAACTTCTCGAAGAGTGCGGCGAGATGGCACTGAAAGCATGGAGAGGCCTGGGCTGCCGGGATTGCGGGCGCATGGATTTCCGCATGGATGCGGCCGGACGCCTTGCCTTCCTTGAGGTAAATCCCCTGGCCGGGCTGAATCCCATCCGGTCCGATCTCCCGTTCATATGCAGATTCAACGGGGTATCATACGGCGAACTCATAGGCATGATCATGGATTCCGTCCTGGAAAGGATGAATAAACGGCCGCCTGTTCCATACTTGATTCGGATTTATCCGGAAAATAAGTCTACGTTTTAAGACAGGCGCCGATTCAATACAATACTTGAATGGAGAAGAGGTCTTGGCAATGAAAAACAGCAGTGACAGCCCAAACCCGGAGCCTGGAGGGCAAGATGAGGAAGAACGGGCTGAAAAATGGTCTGACTGGAAGTGGCAGCTGAAAAACAGGATCACGTCTGTAGACAGGCTACCCCGGCCATCCCAATCCCACAATTTTGACGAGAATACCATTTCAAGAGTAACAAAAGTCTTTCCCATGGCGGTTACCCCGTACTACGCGTCGCTCATCGACTGGGAGGATGAAAACGATCCCATAAGGATGCAGTGCATTCCTGACGAGCGGGAACTCATTTCCGGACAAGGAGAGATGGAAGACCCGCTTCGGGAAGAGTCGTATTCACCCATGCCGGCCATCGTGCACCGATATCCGGACAGGGTTCTTTTTCTTGTTACCATGAAGTGCTCCACCTACTGCCGCCATTGCACGAGAAAAAGAAAGGTGGGGGACAGGAATGCCGAAATCACTGCCGAAGACATCAGGAATGGCATTGAGTACATAAGAAAGCATGAGGAGATACGCGATGTACTGATATCCGGGGGAGATCCGTTTACCCTGGTCGATCATGCCCTGGACAGGATCCTGGGCGCGGTAAGGGCGATACCCCACGTGGAAGTAATAAGGATCGGAACCCGGACCCCGGTGGTTTTGCCACAAAGGATAACCGAATCCCTTGCGGGTATACTTAAGAAATACCATCCCTTATGGATTAACACCCATTTCAACCATCCAAAAGAGATTACACCCGAATCGGAAAAGGCGCTTGCCAGGCTGGCCGATGCCGGAATACCCCTGGGCAACCAGACAGTCCTGCTAAAGGGCGTCAACGACTCGCCGGAGATCCTTGAGGAACTGTTCCACCTGCTGGTAAAAAACAGGGTGCGGCCCTACTATCTATACCACTGCGACTATTCGCGCGGAATCCAGCATTTCAGGACCCCGGTGCGCAGGGGGATCGAGATACTGGAAAAGCTGATCGGTTATACTTCGGGATTTGCCATTCCATTGTACGTGGTTGACGTGGCAGGAGGGGGCGGCAAGATCCCGCTGCTTCCCAATTACTGCATCGAGGAAACGGATACGGGTATGACGCTCAGGAACTTCGAGGGGAATATCTATCATGTGGAGCAGGAGCAGGAATACAGGGTGCCCGCAGGGACGGTTCCTGCGGTTTGAACCTGGAAGACGGTTTCTGCTGTGCATGCCCATGTATAATCTCGCTGGACGCCGGCAATGCAGCGTCCGTGAGACTGCCAGCTAATAAACGATCCCGGGATCAATCCCGGGATCAGAACCGGAAGTAGTTTTTCGCGTTGTAGTAGCAGATGTCCTGCACCATCCGGCCCATCAGCGCCATATCGTTGGGAGCCTCACCGGTTTCCATCCATGCCCCCAGCATGTTGCAGAGAATCCTCCTGAAATATTCGTGCCTGGTATAGGAAAGGAAGCTCCTCGAGTCTGTGAGCATGCCGACGAACCGGCTAAGCAGGCCTATGCTGGCAAGCGCGGTCATCTGGCGGATCATGCCGTCCTTCTGGTCGTTGAACCACCAGCCGGAACCGAACTGGATCTTCCCGGGGATGCAGTCGCCCTGGAAGCATCCGGTCAGCGTGGCGATCATCTCGTTGTCCCGCGGGTTTATTACGTAAAGGATGGTTTTTGGGAGAAGGCCGTTCTTGTCCAGCGTGTCCATGTACCTGGCCAGCGGCACGGAATAAGTATAATCCGACATCATGTCAAACCCTGTATTCGGACCCAGCTTCTCGAACATCCGGGTATTGTTGTCCCGCTGCGTGCCGATATGGAGTTGCATGACCCATCCCCATTCGGCATACCGGCTTCCCAGGAAGAGCATCATCCTTGTCTTGAACAGGGCGATCTCGTGGTCGGTCAGTTTCTGGCCGTCCATGGCTTTCCTGAAGATATCCGCTGCCTCCCTTTCGGTTCCGGGAACAAAAACGGGGGGCTCCATGGCATGGTCCGAAAGCCGGCACCCGTTTTCATGGAAGAATGCGATCCTGCTTTCAAGGGCAGAGCAGAGGTCTTCGAGGGTACGGATGGTCACACCGGAGACCGATGAGAGCTTCCGGATATAATCACTGAAATCAGGTTTTTCTATGTTCACGGCCCTGTCCGGCCTGAAGGCGGGCAGGACCTTGACATCAAAGGACGGGTCTTCCCTTATCTGCCTGTGGTATTCCAGGCCGTCGGCCGGGTCATCGGTGGTGCAGATGACCTCCACGTTTGATTTCCTGATTATCCCGCGGGCAGAGAAATCGGGTTCGCTGAGCCTTTGGTTGCAGCGTTCCCATATCTCTTCGGCCGTGTCCGGGCCAAGGAGCTTGTCGATGTCGAAATAGCGCTTGAGTTCCAGGTGGGTCCAGTGATAGAGGGGATTGCCCACAAGGTACGGCATGGTTTCGGCCCACTTTAAGAATTTTTCCTTGTCCGGCGCGCTTCCGGTAATGAACTCTTCGTCGACGCCGTTGGTCCTCATGGCCCGCCACTTGTAGTGGTCGCCGCCGAGCCATACCTCGGTGATACTGTTATATCTTTTATCCTGCGCGATTTCCTTCGGATCCAGGTGGCAGTGGTAATCGATTATCGGCATGTTCTTCGCGTACTCGTGGTACAGGGTCCTGGCCGCCTTGCTTTGCAGCAGGAAGTCCTCGTGGATAAAATGGCGCATGCCAACCACTCCTTGTTCCGGATTTTATATGCCTTACGCTGGCGGGCACGAAACCGGGATTATGATCCAAGAAGCCTTTCCAGCAGCTTTCTTGCCATGCCTTTGCCCGAAACCATCTCGGTAAAATAGATCAGGACCTTCCCGGCTAGACCTGCATCATAGAGGCTGACCCCGAACAGCCTTGAGTCGCTGAGAATGGGACGCAGCCGTTCATCAAATGGTCCCGTTGATCCCAGTTCGATACCTTCCAGGAACTTCCTGAGATAATCCAGCATGGGGTCAGGGCTCGGCTCAAACGGCCTGCCTTCGTCGTCGACTCCCAGGAGGTACCTTAACCAGGCCGCAAATACCAGTGGAATGTATGTCAGGTCGGATGCCTTCATGCCGGGGCGTTCCATGTATGCCTTTATGGTTTCGCCGAAGCGAATGGGAATCTTCTGGGAAGTGTCGGTGGCTATGCGCTGCGGCGTGTCGGGAACGTACTTGTTGGGAAGCCGTACCTCGATGACTTCCCTGATAAAGTCGGCGGGCCTGATGATGCCCGGGTCAATCACCACCGGCAGGCCTTCGTCGTAGCCTATCTTCTCCACCAGCTTCTTCAAAAGCGGATTTTCCATCTCTTCCGAAATGGAGGTATAACCCAGGAGGCAGCCGAACACGGCCAGCGCGGTATGCAGCGGATTGAGGCACGTGCAGACTTTCATCTTTTCCACACGGTTCACCGTTTCCCTGTCGGTGAAGATTACGCCGGCCTTTTCAAGGGGGGGCCTTCCGTTGGGGAACAGGTCCTCGATCACGAGGTACTGCGGCCCTTCCGCGTTGACGAATGGAGCCGCGAAGGTCTTTTTCTCAGTGCAGATTATCTCGGTATCCGAAAAGCCGTCCTGTTCGAGCATGCTTTTTATGCTTGGGTCAGGACGCGGGGTTATCTTGTCGATCATGCTCCAGGGGAAGGATGCCGACCCTGGGTCGTTTACGTATTCAAGAAAACCCGGGTCTGCCAGACCGCGGTTAACCCATTCGCCGGCGAAGGTCTTTATGGCATTGTACAGTTTTTCGCCGTTACGGGAAAAGTTGTCCATGCTGACCCAGGCCATCGGAAGCCTGCCCGCCCTGTACCTCTCCCAGCAAAGGGCAGCGACCTTGCCCATGAAACTTTTCGGAAGCCCGGGCCCGTTTTGGAAGTCGTCCATTACGGCGGGATAATACCGGCCCGTCTCGTCGCATACGCTGTAACCCTTCTCCGTGATGGTGAAACTCGCCATCTGGAGTGACGGGCTCCTGAAGATCTCCTTGAGCCTCTCCCAGTCGGAAGGGGTCCCGGTGTCCGCCACAAGTGATTCCATTATGCTGGCGATAACCTTCTTTTCGATCTGCCCGTCGGGCTTGAGAACCACGAGAAGACAAAGATCATCATAGGGCTTGTAAAGCCGATGGATGATCTCGTAATCGTATCCCTCGCAAACTATGACGCCCTTGTCGCTTTCGCCGGCATCGAGGAGCCGCTGCTGCAGCGCGGCTGGAAAAGCCCTGAAAATATTGCCGGCTCCGAAGTGAATCCAAATGGGTTCTTTTGTCGTGGCCTGCCTTGCCAGGCCACGGTTGAAGACAGGCAGGTCATAACCGGCATCCTGCCAGGCATGTCTGTCCGCAAGACCGGCGTCGCTTAATTTCAAGGTCTTCATCTCCATTCACAGCATTCTAAGAAAATCCTGCATCAGGAAATTGTCATCGGACTGAAGCTTGAAATACTCGGGGTATTTCTCGGTCAGTTCCTTCTCCTCGGTGATTATCCTCGAGGAATGGTCTTTAAAAGCGGCTATGGCTTCTTCCACGTTGGCCCGGACAACGCAGTCAAGGATTTTTTCGTGCTGGTCGATGACCTTGTCGATAATCGGCTTTTCCCACAGCGAGATCAGCCTTATGCGCCTGTAGTGGCCCGACATGCTTTGAATGATGTCCCAGCAGGTTTCCTTCTCGGTAGCGGTAAAGAAGACTTTATGGAATTCGTCGTCATACTCCTGGAGGGCTAGCACATCGTTTCTGGCCACGCATTCCTTCTGCATGTCGAGGATGCTTCTCATGCGGGAGATATGGGATTCCTTCTGTATGCCTATAAATATCTCTATGGCCCTGAGTTCCAGGCTTTCTCTCAGGAATCTTTCCTCCTCCACGCGCTTCAGGTCTATCTTTGATACGCTGGTTCCCTTCTGGGGAATTACATCGACCAGACCTTCCTTGGCGAGCTTTATAAGAGCGTCTCTTACGGGGGTCCTGCTTACATTGAGCTTCTCGGAGATGGTCTTGATGTTCAGGGGTTCACCGGGTTTCAGGTTCAGGGTGATGATGTTCTTGCGAAGGCTATAGTATACGCCGTCCCCTATGCTTAATGTAGCGTGTTTCGGTAACAGGATACTTTCAGAAATCATGACAAATCTCCTCACTAGGTAAATTCGGTCGGATCAACACTAAATTTGGCAATAAGCCAATCAATATTATACTATAGAACCCCTGAATATTACCAATATTTAATGCTAAATTCCCGCCTCCGCCCGTACGCCCGAAGAAACTTACCTGTGTTCAAGCCTATCCATCTTGGTGATGGCTTCCCAAAGGCCGTTAAGGTAAACCGCACCCAGAGCCCTGTCGAAAAGGCCGTATCCCGGCATTCCCTTTTCGCCCCAGATGGCCCTGCCGTGGTCGGGGCGCAGCGGCCCTTCAAAGCCGATGTCATAGAGGGCTTTCATGATTTCGAACATGTCCAGCGATCCGTCCTCGGAAAGATGCGCGGATTCATCGAACTTGCGATGACCGAGATACTTCAGGTTTCTGACATGGGCGAAATGGATCCTTCCTTTCAGCGCCCGGATAATTGCCGGAATGTCGTTGTCGGGATTGGAAGCGAGCGAGCCTGTGCAGAGGGTCACGCCGTTACACGGGCTGTCGACCGCCTCAAACAGCCGGGAAAGGTTCTCAAGGTTGATTATGATCCTCGGAAGGCCGAAGATGGGCCACGCCGGGTCGTCGGGATGGACTGCCATCTTGATGCCGTACTTTTCGCATGTGGGCATTATGGCCTTCAGGAAGTAAACCATGTTTTCGAAAAGCTTCTCGGCGTCAACATCACTGTAAATCTCGAACAACTCCTTGATATGCGCCAGGCGTTCCGGTTCCCAGCCCGGGAGCACGAAGCCGTTCGAGGCTGAATCCATGGTTTTGAATATCTTCATGGGATCGATCCTGTCTATGATATCCTGATCATATGACAAGACCGTGGAACCGTCATCCCGGGGCTTGGCAAGGTCGGACCTTATCCAGTCAAACACCGGCATGAAGTTGTAGCATACGACGTCGATACCGCAGGAACCCAGTCTTTCCAATGTCCTGATGTAGTTTTCTATGTACATGTCCCTGTCCGGCAGCCCGGCTTTGATTGCGTCATGTATGTTCACGCTTTCAATGCCGAGTATCTTGAGTCCTGCGTTTTCCACTTCTTCCTTGATTGCCCGGATGCGTTCGATGGGCCAGACGTCTCCGGGGGGAATATCATAGAGGGTCGTGATAACTCCCTTCATTCCAGGGATCTGCCGTATCTGCTCGATCGTGATACTGTCGTGACCGGTTCCAAACCATCTGAATGAAAGCTTCATACACATTTCTCCATTTCTGCGGCATCCGCAATTGGACTGCCATCTGTGATTTGAAAGTATTCTGGTGTACACTGCCTTCATTTGTATATTAACATACTAATATATCTGTTGCAATGGTTTTTGACACGATATGTCATAAAAAAGTTTAAGAATGTATGCACAATGAATAGATGCCGCATAAAAAGCCATACTAGACAATTGTATCACATATCCCAACTTTGAAGGAGATCTGCGATATGCCAAGGCTGGAAACAATGGACGGCAACCAGGCCGCTGCCTATGCCTCTTATGCATTTACTGAGGTGGCGGCCATTTTCCCGATCACCCCTTCGTCTCCCATGGCCGAAACTGTTGACGAATGGTCGGCCCATGGTAAGAAGAACCTGTTCGGTCAACCGGTCAAGGTGGTAGAAATGCAATCCGAGGCCGGAGCTGCCGGCGCTCTGCACGGATCGCTTGCCGCCGGCGCCCTGAGCACCACCTATACAGCTTCCCAGGGGCTGCTTCTCATGATACCCAACATCTACAAGATGGTCGGGGAACTCCTGCCCGGGGTACTGCACGTCTCTGCCCGGGCTATAGCCACTCATGCCCTTTCAATATTCGGCGACCACCAGGACGTGATGGCCTGCCGCCAGACGGGCGCGGCGATGCTGGTTTCTTCGAATGTCCAGGAAGTGATGGATCTGGGCTGCGCGGCCCATCTCTCGGCCATCAAGGCAAGGCTCCCGTTTATCCATTTCTTCGACGGGTTCAGGACATCCCACGAGTACCAGAAGATCAGCGTTATCGATTACGAGGACCTGGAGAGGATCCTGGACTATGACGCCATAAAGGCATTCAGGGACAGCGCCTTAAACCCCGAGCGGCCAAAAATCAGGGGAACGGCCCAGAACCCGGATATATACTTCCAGGGCAGGGAGGTACAGAACCCGTTTTTCGACCGGGTTCCGGCCATTGTAGACAGGGTGATGCAGGACATCCACAGCATTACCGGCAGGCTTTACAGGCCGTTTGACTACTACGGGGCCAGGGATGCCGAGTACGTGATCGTGGCCATGGGTTCGGTCTGCGATACCATCGAGGAGACAGTGGACTACCTGAATGCCAGGGGAGAAAAGACGGGAGTAATTAAGGTCCGCCTTTACCGGCCCTTCTCGGCCAGGCACTTCTTCGATGTCCTTCCACGGACAGTAAGGCGCATAGCCGTCCTGGACAGGACAAAGGAGCCGGGAGCGCCGGGCGAGCCATTGTATCTCGACGTTGTGAAGCTGTTCTATGATGCAGGCAATAAGCCGCTGATCGTGGGCGGAAGATACGGTCTTGGATCGAAGGATACGAGGCCGTCCCAGATACTGGCGGTCTTCCGTAACCTGATGCAGAAGATCCCGAAGGACAATTTCACGATCGGCATCGTTGACGACGTGACACAAACCTCACTTCCCGAGGGCGAGATGATCGACACGCTTCCCGCGGGCACCATCAGCTGCAAGTTCTATGGCCTGGGTTCGGACGGCACGGTGGGAGCAAACAAGAGCGCCGTCAAGATCATAGGCGACAACACCGACCTTAACGTCCAGGCCTATTTCTCATACGACAGCAAAAAATCGGGGGGGACCACGGTTTCCCACCTGAGGTTCGGGCCCAAGCCGCTCAGATCGCCCTACCTGGTTTACAAGGCGGATTATATCGCATGCCACAACAAGTCCTTCATATACAACTATGATATCCTGAAAGGCCTAAAGCCCGGCGGTACCTTTGTACTGAACTGCCCGTGGCGCGAGGACCAGCTGGACAGTGAGCTTCCGGCCGCCATAAAGCGCTACATCGCCCGGGAAGGCATCAGGTTCTATATCATCGACGCCATTGGCATCGCGGGGGAAATCGGCCTTGGGAACAGGATAAACATGATCATGCAGGCGGCCTTCTTCAAGGTGGCCAATATCATACCTGTGGAGGACGCGGCAAGGTACCTGAAGGAAAATATTGAGAAGATGTACGGGAAAAAAGGCCGCAAGATCGTCGAGATGAACAGCATGGCGGTGGACATGGGTATCGAGCGGCTGGTCGAGGTCGATGTTCCCGAGTCCTGGAAGGATGCGGAGGATGATGGACTTCCGGTAAAAGAGGAGCCCGAATTCATAAAAAAGGTCCACAAGGTAATGACCAGGATGGAGGGAGACGAGCTTCCGGTAAGCGCTTTCAGGGGTATGGAGGACGGGTCGTGGCCTCCTGGAACCACCGCTTACGAGAAGCGGGGCATAGCCGTCATGATACCCCAGTGGCAGATCGAAAAGTGCATCCAGTGCAACCAGTGTTCATATGTGTGCCCCCATGCCACCATCCGCCCGTTCCTTCTGGACGAGGAGGAGGCGGCCAGGGCGCCTGCCGGCTTCAAGACGAAACAGGCCGTCGGCAAGGGCTTGGAGGGCTACCGGTACCGCATCCAGGTGGCCCCGCTGGACTGCACGGGGTGTTCCAACTGCGCCAACGTCTGTCCCGCAAAGGGAAAGGCGCTGATCATGCAGCCTGCGGAGCAGGAGATCATTGCCGAGGCCGAAAACTGGGAGTTCGCCATGACCCTGAAGGACAAGGGCGACTTGATGAACCCCAATACCGTGAAGGGAAGCCAGTTCAGGCGGCCGCTTCTTGAATTCAACGGCGCATGCCCCGGTTGCGGTGAAACGCCGTATATCCGACTCCTGACGCAGCTTTTCGGCGACAGGATGATGATTGCCAATGCCACCGGCTGCTCTTCCATCTGGGGCGCCAGCGCGCCGTCCATAGCCTATACCACCGATCAGAGCGGCAGGGGGCCCGCCTGGGCGAACTCGTTGTTCGAGGATAATGCCGAGTACGGCTACGGAATGTATTTGGGCGTTAAACAGATCCGCGAAAGGCTGGCCGAACTCATGGCAGAAGCCCTTAAAACCGACCTTCCGGAGGATATCAAAAACGCCTTCAGAAACTGGCTCGAGGCGAAGGAGGACGGGGATGCTTCGAAAGCCGCGTCACGGGCCGTGGTGGATGCCATAAAGGATGCCTGGAAGAAGAACCCGCTTCTGGCCGAGATCATGGAGAAAAAGGACTTTCTTGTAAAGAGATCCTTCTGGATCATAGGCGGGGACGGATGGGCCTATGATATCGGGTACGGAGGTTTGGACCATGTCCTTGCCATGGGCGACGACGTGAACCTCTTTGTCATGGATACCGAGATCTATTCCAACACCGGCGGCCAGGCCTCCAAGTCCACTCCGGCCTCGGCAGTGGCCAAGTTTGCCGCGGCAGGCAAAAAGACGCGCAAGAAGGACCTGGGGCTCATGGCCATGAGCTATGGATATGCCTACGTGGCTCAAATCGCCATGGGAGCCGACATGAACCAGGCTATCCGGGCCATAACCGAAGCTGAAAGCTACCCGGGCCCCTCGCTGATCATTGCCTATTCGCCCTGTGTGAGCCACGGGATAAGAAAGGGCATGGGCAGCAGCATCCAGGAAGAGAAGCTGGCCGTTGAAGCGGGGTACTGGCATCTTTACAGGTACAATCCCACCCTGAAGGAGCAGGGCAAAAACCCGTTCCAGCTCGACTCGAAGGAACCCAAAATGCCCTACCGGGACTTCCTCCATGGCGAGTTGCGCTATGAGGCGCTGTTCAACGTGTTCCCGGATATCGCGCAGCAGATGTTCGAGGTATCCGAAAAGCATGCGAAAGAGCGCCTGGACAATTACAAGCGCCTTGCCGGCATAGCCTCGAACGTGGAAGATAACTGAGGATGACAGGAACAGAATCACGTATAATTCATATTATGAAGATATCGAGGCCGGTGTCCTGAATTATCCGGGGAACAAAGGCTGGTACGTTTACAGGCCCGAAACATGAGTTTATTGAAAAGGGCTGTCTCGGACCAAGTCGAGGCAGCCCGCTTACTATATTACATTATATAGAGTATGGTTATTTCTGATTTGCATCGACATAATCCTTGGCGTTCCTGACCTGAAGGTCACTTGGCTTCGGAACGTTTGATACCCGCATGGTTTTTTCAATGTTGGCCCATGCGGCCGTATCATGCTTTTCTATGGGCATAGCCAGATTCTTCTCCTTGTATTTATTCCTTGCCATTCGTCAGTTCCTCCCATAAGGCGCTATTCACGCAGCCTCTCGGTTTCAGCCCCATCGTCCCTTTCGCCGAAAATGCGGCTTCCGAAGATAAGACTCAGCACACCGGCAACAAGAAATACATAGAACAGTATCCTGGCGATTCCAAAGGTCAGGTTGGCAATAAGCCCAAAACCAAACAGGGCAGATATGATGGCCAGTACGAAAAATGCGACCACCCACTTGAACAACACCATTACCTCCTTTCGGCCTGAACGTTGAATATCGGCGAAATCTGCCAAGAGATCGCCTTATTCTTAGCTTATCCTTTTGGTTCGGCAATTATTTTGCATCATTTGGGATGTATTCGAGGCGGATCACATAAAAAACCCCCGGGTAAAAAATTCCGGGATCAATGCCTGGAAAATTCATGCAAGTCCCAGGAGCCTTGCTGCGCTTGCCACTATGAAACATACCGCGACCCCTGTGGCCGTGGGAACCAGGATGGATATCCCAGTCCATTTCCAGCTTTGGGTTTCCTTCCTGATGGTAAGGCAGGTGGTGCTGCAGGGCCAGTGCATCAGGGAAAAGAGCATGACACAGAGTGCCGTGAGCCAGGTCCAGCCGTTGGATACCAGGAGTTCACGCAACTGGACCAGGCTTTCGAATTCCATCATGCTGCCTGTGGCCATATAGCTCATGATAACGAGAAGAATGACGATTTCGTTGGCCGGGAACCCCAGGATGAAGGCCATTATGATGTATCCGTCCATGCCAATGAGCCTGGCGAAGGGATCTAGAAAGCCTGCGCTGTGGGAAAGCAGGCTGATGCCTCCTATTCTGATATTGGCCATCCCCCATATGACCAGGCCTGCGGGTGCCGCCACGGCAATCGCCCTGCCCAGCACGAAAAGGGTCCTGTCAAGGAGAGAACGGACGATTATCCTTCCCACCTGGGGCTTCCTGTAGGGGGGAAGCTCCAGGGCGAATGATGAGGGAAGTCCCTTGAGTATCGTTTTGGAGAGTATCCTGGACACCAGGAGAGTCATCAATACACCCAAAAGAATTATACCGGTCAGCATCAGCGAGGAGATGACCGTGCGGAAAGTACCCTCAATCGCGCCTGCAAAGAACATGGTAATGATGGCGATCAGGGTGGGAAACCTCCCGTTGCAGGGGACAAAACAGTTGGTGATGATCGCGAGTAACCTTTCCCTGGGTGAATCAATGATACGGCAGCCCACAACTCCCGCCGCGTTGCAGCCGAAACCCATGCACATGGTGAGCGCCTGCTTTCCGTGGGCGCATGCCTTCTTGAAAAACCTGTCCAGGTTGAAGGCGACCCTCGGAAGATAACCAAGATCCTCAAGCAGCGTAAACAGCGGGAAAAAGATGGCCATCGGCGGAAGCATCACCGATACTACCCAGGCAAGGGTCCTGTACATGCCGGTAACAAGGAGGCCATGCAGCCAGGCGGGAGCATTGATAGCGGAAAACAGGGCCGTCAGTTGGTCCTCCACCCAGAACAGGCCGGCCGCAAGAAGCATGGAAGGATAATTTGCCCCCGTGATGGTAATCCATAAAATGATACCCAGCATCGCGATCATTATGGGAATGCCGGTGAATCGAGAAGTGAGTATCCGGTCGATCCTCCGGTCCCGCATATTGTATCCGGGATCTTCAATGGTCACTACCCCGCGGCTGATTTCCTCGGCCTTGCGGACAATGCCCGACACGATTATATCCCTGAAAAGGTCCTGGTCGATCCCGGCGCCAATAAGCGTTTCCCTTGCCTTTTGGAAACTGTTTCCTATGTTTTCGATGGCAAGAAGGTCATAACCCAGGTAGTTTCCTATTGACTCAATCAGGCTTTCATCGCCTTCCAGGAGCCTCAATGCCGCCCACCTGGCGTTGAGTTTTTTATCCAGCACGGTTTCGAGTAGAGGCTCCAATAAGCTTACGGCGGATTCAACCGCATCATGGTAGCGGATTTTAAGCGGGTTACCACGGTGGCAGGCCGGTTTTTCATGCGTAACAGCCCAGACCTGGTCCATGAGCCTGTCAAGTCCCTTTCCGCTTCTGGCGCTTGTACCCGCGACAGGAACGCCCAACCGGCGGGATAGTTCCTCAAGATCTATCCTGATCTTTCTGCGCCGGGCATCATCCATGAGATTGACGCATACCACCACATTGCCGGTGACCTCCAATACCTGGAGTACCAGGTTAAGATTTCGCTCAAGACATGTGGCATCGGTGACCACGATTACCGCATCCGGGTCGCCAAAACATATGAAATCGCGGGCTACCCCTTCCTCAACCGAGTTTGCCATCAATGAGTAGGTTCCCGGGATATCCACCAATAAGAAATGAACGCCCTTGTGGAAGAAACTTCCTTGTGCGATGGAAACCGTTTTTCCCGGCCAGTTTCCGGTATGCTGGCGCATACCGGTCAGGCTGTTGAACACGGTGCTTTTACCAACGTTGGGATTGCCCGCCAGGGCAATGATTTTCTGGCCGGGATGCGCCCGTTCGATATGTGGGTTTAGGTCAAGAACGCTGTTCCCGGTGGATTGCTTTGTAAGACCCATCCGGCCTGCCTCCCTTATGCCGTGGATTTATCTATTCCTAAATGGCTTCCACCATGATCTTTGATGCCTCCTCAAACCGGAGCGCGATTACGGCTCCCCGGACAAGGTAGGCAACGGGATCGCCGAACGGGCTTTTTTGCAGCGCTTCCACCTCGGTGTCCCAGATGAGGCCGAGGTCCAGCATCCTTCTTCTCGAAACGCCGTTGGACATAAGCGCCCTTACCTTCGCCTTCTTCCCGGTGGGCAGGAAGCTGAGCGGAATGTATTGATCATGTTTTGCAAGAAGGTCGGAAGTCTTCATCATGGCGGTTTCCTCGTTTATCAAGCTTTTTTAGCCGCGGTTAAACTTTTTTCCCTAAACCAACATATGAGGGATGGGATATACTTGTTACGGATAAGCATGCTAAACGTACGGGCTGCGCATGCAGACTCAACCTGTTATCGTTTGACCAGGTGGTCAAGATATGTTATAATGGGTTTGACCAGCTGGTCAAATTAAGGGAGTGAAGTTATGATCGATGTCAGGCATTTGTACCATGACTATACCGGTACGGGCAGATTCGCCGTATACGATGTTACCTTCAGCATTCCGAGGGGCACGATATTCGGATGCCTGGGGCCGTCCGGAGCCGGAAAATCGACCATCCAGAACATTATGACGGGTCTGCTGAGGCTCCAGAGGGGAGAAGTCCTGTACGAAGGAAAGCCTGTAACTGAGCTGGGTGTAAAGTTTTTCAATCGCATCGGGGTGTCCTTTGAACAGCCCAATGTATACAGGAGGCTTACAGGTTATGAGAACCTGAAATACTTTGCGGGCCTGTTTTCGGTTCCAACCCTGGACCCCATGGAGGTCCTGGATTGGGTAGGCCTTCGGGATGACGCTCATAAGAAGGCATCCGACTATTCCAAGGGCATGCTTCAGCGGCTTAACCTGGCAAGGTCCCTGATCAACAGGCCGGATATCCTCTTCCTGGATGAGCCGACAAGCGGCCTTGATCCTTCCACTGCATCGAGGATCCGGAACCTCATCATGGAACAGAAGGAGAGGGGAGCCACCATATTCCTTACAACCCATAACATGGATCTTGCCGACAGGCTTTGCGACACGGTGGCTTTCCTGAACGAGGGCAGAATTGCGGCCATGGATACGCCGGGCAACCTCAAGCTGAAATATGGCAAAAAAGAAGTGATGATAACCTATGAAAAGGATGGCGGCCTCGTGACAGAGAGCTTTTCCATGGACGACAAAGCGGGCATCGCATCATTGCTTGACCGGGTGACCCCGATAAAGATCCACTCCCAGGAAGCTACGCTCGAGGATATTTTTATCAGGGTGACAGGCAGGGGGCTTTCATGATGGGTAAGATTATCAGCCTGATGGTCCGGGACACGAAACTGATGGTTCGGAATGCCATCTTCTGGGTTATCACCGTAACCCTGATCCTTATTGTCCTCACGGTCCATTTTCTGATTCCCGGAGATTTTAACAGTTCCGGCCGGCGCCTGGTGTCCTGGAACCTGGATGCCGCTTACCCGGGCATTACTCCGCTTGAAAGCAGGGAAGCCGTGGAGGAGTCTGTCAGAAGAGACGGGACCATTGGTTTCATACAGGAGGGGGATACCATAATCCTGGTCCATCCCGGGTTGTCGGAAAAGGCGCAGAATGCCCTGATGGCAACTCTTTTCGCAGAACCGGGGGATTATGATATCAGAAGCCTCACCCTCCGCCGTAACACCGGTATCATACCGGAAAACATAAGGCTTGCTCCCGTATTCATCTGTTTTGAGGCAGTAGTCCTGGGATTCCTGATGGCCGGGATCCTGATGCTGTCCGAAAAGGAACAGAAAACAATCAAGGCTTACAGGGTATCTCCGGGCGGCGCCCTCGCCTATGTAATCAGCAAAGCTCTTATCTTCGGTATTTTCGGAACAATATACGCGCTGCTCATGGCGGTACTCATAATCGGGTTCGATTTCAACTGGCCGGGTTTCATACTGCTGGCCTTTGTGTCAAGCGTTTTGTTCACGCTTCTCGGCCTGGCTGTGACGGTATTTTTCAACGATATGAGCAACTGGTTTTTTACTGCCGTACTGATCCTTGCAATCAATATGACGACCATGGTCAGCTATTCGGTGCCTGCCTTTTCGCCGTTCTGGATCAGGCTTATTCCCTCGTATACCATCATTTTCGGCTTTGAGGACGTGTTGTTCGGCGCGGGCAGGAACATTGCGCGGGCGCTTATCATAACATCGGTTGAAGCTGCGGCTTTGTTTGCGGCCGCATGCGCGTTGGTCAGGATAAAGCTTCTTAAAGCCGGAAGGAGTATGACATGAAGAGCGTAATGAGCATCCTGCGCATGGACTTGAAACTGGTCATGCGCGACAAGATAACCCTGTACATGATATTGGCCCCGGCGCTGCTGGCCTTTATCATGCTTGCCGTCATGGGAAGCGCAGGCCGCCAGTCGGCGAGGTTTGTTGTTACCGGTGATCTGCCAGAAGAAATAACAGAGAGGCTGGAAAGGGTGGCGGAAATAGAAACGGTGGGCGATTATGAGGCGCTGGAGAGGCGCGTGATGGGCGCGGACAGCGTTGCCGGCGTGTACCTGGACGGCGATGGTCTTGTCGTTGTAACAGAGGGCAACGAGAAACAAGGTTTTCTCGAGACGAACACGCTGCTCCTGGCCAAGGCCTTATCGGAAAAACCTGTCATCTTTGAATCAATAGAGGTTGAATCAGCAGGCAGCCAGGTCACGAACATTGTCTCAGCCTCGTTGATACTCCTTGCCATGCTGATCGCAGGCGCGGTTTCAGGCTTCAATATTGTCAATGAAAGAGAAAGCGGAGTAATACATGCCATAGGGGTGAGTCCGGCCAATATATACCGGTACGCTGCTGCCCGCACGCTCGGCGCCCTGGTTTTCGGAGTTGTCAACGTGTGCCTTTCCATAATCATTATGGGAAAACCCTGGCTTGTGCCGCAGTTTTCAGTGATCGCCCTCGCCAGCGTGTTTGTTTACGGGCTTGTTGCGTTCCTGCTCGGTTCTGTTGCCAATAACCAGATTTCAGCCATTGCATCCATGAAACTGATAATACCTGTTTTCCTGCTGCTGCCTGTAACAAGTTCGTTCGTACCAAGTCATCTCAGGTTCCTCTATTATCCTTTCCCCATGTTCTGGCAGTATGACAGCGCGATGAAAGCGCTAAACGGCAGCCCGGACGGTTTTTCGACATTGATGATATTGCCGACAGGCCTGGCATACTTCCTGGCGGTTATCGCCCTGGGAAACAAGAGGCTGGGAATAAGGAGGGGGTGAAATCATGGAATGGTACTGGTGGGTGTTGATAGCTCTGGCGGCTGTTGCTTTCGTTATATTGAAAGTTAAGCTGGGCAAGGCCTTTCTTTTGAAGCAGAAAGAAAAGCGGGAAGCCAGGGCCAGACTGCTGGAGGATGACGAATAATGCAGGGTGCGAAATCAATGAAATGGCGGGATAAAAACGGCGAAAATCCCCTTTTGCATAATGAGGCTTTATTCAACGCCGCGTTGGACGAGTTTTCGCAGAAAACATTCAAAGAGGCTTCCCTGAACGACATCCTGAAAAAAGTGGGTATGAACAAGGGGAGCTTCTACTACAGGTTCTACGACAAGGCGGATCTTTACCTTTCGCTGGTCCACAGGATAGGCATGGAGAAAATCGCGGTTATAAACGAATACTTTTCCGGCAAAGCTTTTCCATCCGACTTTTTTGACCGGATAAAAGCCATTGCCAGGATATCACTAATGTATGCCAAAAAGGATAAGCGCTATTATCTGTTCTGGAAAAAATGCCTGAACGAGGGTCCGGATATTCATGAACTCATTATGGAAAACCTAAGTGGGATGGCAACGAATACACTGGCCGACATGATATCGGAAGCAAGGAAAGCGGGACAGTTCAGCCCCTCGTTTTCCGATGAATTCATCCTCAATGTGACGGACCTCCTGATAAACAATGCAGGGCAAATAATATCACCTGGCATGAGCGATGATGAAATACTGGCGAAGGTGGACGAACTATCGGAATTTCTTAAGAACGGTTTTGGCGCAAAGCACTGTGACCGCTAATGACGGGAAGCGGACCGATCATTCCAGGTCGGCTCCCGGTTAAGGAGGAAACCGGCCTGGCCGGATCAATTGTGATTTTCGCGGAGGCGTAAGAAGTATGAATGATGTTCAGTCGTTCTTCAATGAAATCGAAGCGCACCTGATGGGGGACGAAAAGCCATCTGAGTTTCTGGATATCTCCAAGAACAGGCCTGAAATGCGGACTTTCCCTTTCATATACCTGAAAAGGCTTGAGGATGTGGAGCAATCCCCGGTCCACCATCCCGAGGGGAACGTGTGGATACACACGCTGATGGTGGTGGACCAGGCGGCAGCCAGGAAGGAACGCAGCGAAGACCCTCGAGCGTTCATGTGGGCGGCCCTGCTCCACGACATCGGAAAGGCTGTTACCACCAGGCTTCGCAAGGGGAGGATAACGGCATACGACCACGACAAGGCAGGCGGGAAGCTGGCCGTAGAATTCCTCAGGGCCTGCGGACAGGATGAAAGTTTCGTCAGGTCTGTCGCGGCGCTGGTAAGATGGCACATGCAGGCCCTTTTTGTCATCAACGGCCTTCCGTTTGCCGAGATAAACGAGATGAAGGAACATGTATCGGTGCGCGAAGTTGCCCTCCTGGCCTTATGCGACCGCCTTGGCCGGGGCGTGGATATGGACGCGGAAAAAGAGGAAGAGGACATCAGGAGGTTTATTGAAAGGTGCGAATCTTAGCCCTGACATCGCACCTCATAGCGGCTTTGGCCTGCCGGCAGGAGCCGTAAAACCGGCTTCCCGGGCGGTTTGCCAAAATGAAAAAAAGTACTTGACAACCCGCATGACGGCGTAGTACAATATATGCAAATTTCAAAGCCCAATAGCTGAAAAGCGATGATTGGAACTAGTAGATGAACTGTGAAATTCACAGAGAGCCGTGGCTGGTGAGAAGCGGTATTTTCAGGTTCATTGAACTCGTCCATGAGCTTCTGCCCGACAATGTAGGGTAAGACGGATTTCCACCGTTACAGGGATAGATGGTGTTGGCCATCGAAAGAGTGGATTCTTTATTTAAGAATCAATTAGAGTGGTACCGCGGGGAATTGAACCTCGTCTCTGATTTCAGAGACGAGGTTTTTTAGTTCCATATAAATCCGGATTCATGGCAGTAAGGAATCTGTCCATGCAGGTATGAGCCAACAACATACAGAAAAAAAGGAGGTCATGATCATGCGTAAAATCATGGTACTGGATACGACATTGAGAGACGGCGAACAGGTTCCCGGCGCGAAACTGAACCTGTATGAAAAGCTGGAGATCGCAACCCAGCTTGCCAAGCTTAACGTGGATATCATAGAGGCCGGATTCCCTGCTTCGTCGGCAGGCGATTTCAAGGCAGTCGAGGAGATTGCCAAGAAGCTCGGTGACAAGGTGATGATCACTGCCCTGGCCAGGGCCGTAAAGAGCGATATCGACGCTGTATACCACAGCGTGAAGCATGCCCAGATGCCCCTGATCCATATCGTGCTCGGGACATCCGACATCCACGTGGAGAAGAAGCTCAGGAAGACCAGGGAACAGATCCTGGAGCAGGGCGTGGAGGCCGTAAAGTACGCAAAGTCACTGTGCCCATACGTCCAATACTCCACCGAGGACGCTTCCAGGTCCGATTTCGATTATCTCTGGCAGACCATCGAGGCGGTCGTAAAGGCCGGAGCCACCATGATCAACATACCGGATACCGTCGGCTACGCGGTTCCAGAGGAATTCGGCGAACTGGTGAGGAAGATAAACGAGAGGCTTAAGAATCTTAACCCCGATGTTATCCTTAGCGTTCACTGCCATAACGACACCGGCCTTGCCACTGCCAACACCCTTGCGGCCATAAAGAACGGGGCCGACAAGGTGGAATGCACGATCAACGGTATAGGCGAAAGGGCAGGCAACGCTGCCCTTGAGGAAGTAGTCATGGGCCTCTTCCTGAGGAAGGATTACTACCAGGCCACCACCGGCATCGTCACCACCGAGATAAAGAAGACATCGCGCCTTGTAAGCTCCCTGATGGGCCTGGACGTGCAGGTTAACAAGGCCATCGTCGGTGACAACGCCTTTGCCCATTCCTCGGGCATCCACCAGGACGGTCTTTTGAAGTCAAGGGATGCCTACGAGGTTATCCATCCCGAGGACGTGGGCGTGGAGGACATGGAGATCATCCTTACCGCAAGGTCGGGACGCCATGCCGTGAAGAACGCCCTGTCCAGGGTCGGTTTCACCAACTACACCGACGAGGAGTTCGAGAAGATCTTCGCCAGGTTCCTTGAACTGGCCGATGCCAAGAAGGAAGTATACAACCATGATCTCTACCATATCATCCAGAGCACCGTTAAGAGGAACGGCAACGGCGCCGGCGTGGAGGATCTTTACGAGCTTGTTGACATGCAGGTTATCGTCAACAACAACTTCCCGTCCGCCAGCGTCAAGATAAGAAAAGGCGACGAGATCTTAGCCAGCAGCAATATAGGAGACGGCGCCGTCGACGCGCTCTACACGGCCCTGAAGGAAGCCACCGGCGTGCACCTGGATCTCCTTGAATACAAGCTGAACAGCATCTCCAGGGGCAAGGAAGCCCTGGGAAGGGTCAGCATCAAGGTGAGATACAACAATGGCAAGATCTATACATCCAAGGCCGTAGATACCGACATCCTCAAGGCCAGCGCCCTGGCTTACGTAAATGCCGTGAACATGGCGATGGTTGACGAGATCGTGGCAAAACAGGATCAGGCTGTCGGATGATGCGGACGGTTTCTCATGACATCCCTGCATATTCCAGGATACTGTCCAGGCTTTCCTGGACCGGGTTTTCGAGAAGAGGGGCGAACAGGTCGCCCTTCTTTTTCAACCTTTCCGCGGCGTTATCCAGCGTGAAGTCCTCCGGCCGGACACCCTCCTTAAGCTCGTCCCACCCGATGGGCATGGAAACGCTCGCCCGGTCGGTAGCCCGCGGCGTATACACCATGGCGATGGTCTTGCCCTGCCACATCTGGAGGTAGTCGAAATAGAGCCTTTTCCCCCTTTTCTCAACCATGCGCTCGATGGTGATCTTCCGGGGATATTTCTGGCTGAAGTACCTGCCGAAGAACTCGTTGATCCTGCGGGCCTCGTTATAATCATACCGGTTTCCTGTCGGGATATAGACCTGGAGCCCGGTGGCGCCTGAGGTTTTGACAAGGCTTTTTACCGAAAGGGAATCCAGTGTTTCCTTAACCAGCAGGGCGACCTCGGCCGCGTCTTCGAATCGCTGGCCCTCGGAGGGATCCAGGTCAAAGACCAGGGAGGTGGGATGATTCTCCCTCTGCCAGGTATTGAAGGAGACGTGAAACTCCAGGACCGCCAGGTTCACGAGCCAGGCCAGGGTTGGCAGGGAGTCCAGCAGGATATATTCGGTATCGTTCCAGGTGCGGGTATTGACCCATTCAGGGGCATATTCAGGGGCATTCTTCTGGAAAAAGGATTTTCCCCCGGCCCCGTGTGGGTACCTGATGGAGGTAAGGAGCCTGTCTTTTGAATGGGGCAGGATGTATGGTGCCAGTTCCATCATCCTGGCCAGGTAGTCGATCTTCCTTATGCCCGCTTTCGGCCACAGGAGCTTTTCAGGATTTGAGAGCCTGATCTTCCTGCCCTCAATCATGACGATTTCGGTATCTGACATGATACGACCTCCTCTTCCAACCAGGGGGACGGTTCCGGTGGTTTGGCTGTGCTGTTCAGTCTCTCCTTCAGTCCTCGTCGCAGGAAGTTTTACATGCTCATGCCTGGTTCCGAAGGGCCGCCGACAACGTCGCTTCCGTGCGCCTGCCGGCTAAAAACAACATCCGGTTGTTTTTTCCCCTCTCCACCTGCGCATTTCGCATACAACTTCAACTGCTCCAGCGGAGTCACTCGAGACTGAACAGCACATCATCAGCAGTAAAGCCAGGATGACTGTCCCCGTGGCTTCAAACCACCGGAACCGTCCCCCTGGTCTGAATTACTCTACGTATTCTGTACCGTCGGCCTCATCGGGGCCTAAGTTGCTGAACCCTAAAATCTTGGGATGCCTCAGGCTGCCGTCTATGGTCCACTCCAGGAAGCTAACCCAGCACGTGAGGAGGGGCTTGAACCACACGATGTCCTTCGCGCCTGCCAATGCCGGAAACGGCGGTGTTTCGGCCGACAAAAACCCCATGTTCTCCCTAAGGAGACGGAAGTGTTCCTGCGTAAGCCCGAGGGAAGCCTTGCCTATAAAGGTCCATTCTTCCCCGGGCTTGATTCCCAGTATAAGGGAAGCGGGAGAGCCTCCTTTCATGGACAGGCCGCATACGGCCGCAAGGAGCTTTCTTTGGAGCTTTGTCTTGTACCAGTGCCTGTGCCTTTTCCCGCCGATATACGGGCTGTCGGCCTGCTTTGAAACGATCCCCTCCCAGCGCTTCTGCCTCATGAGGGCCAGGAGGGCATCCCCGTCCGGGAAGTCCTGGATCACCGCCACGTTCCGGCCTGGGGCAAGCCTTTCTTCGAGGATGGCCTTCCTCTGCCTCAATGGGTGGGATCGCAGGTCCTTTCCGTCCAGGTACATTATGTCAAACACGATATACCGTGCAGGGTTCTCCTGCGAATGCCGGTATGCCCTTGCCGGGTTTTGCAGCCTCTCGCGGGTAAGCGCAAGGTAAAAGGACGGCTTCTGGTCCTTGTCGAACACGACGATTTCACCGTCGAGCCAGGCGCTTTTTGCCCCGAGCAGCCGGGTTATCTCTCCCAGTTCGGGATAGAACCCCGTGCGGTCCCGCCTGTTGCGCGAAAAGATACGGTACTTGCCATCTTCCACCCGGCACAGGCCCCTTACGCCGTCCCACTTCACCTGGTGGACCCATTGGCGCCCCGAGACTGCGTCGGGTCTAAGGATAGGCTCCATAGGCTCGATCCATTCCATGGTTATCCAGTCCCGACCGGCTGTTTTTTGTCCTTCCTGGCGCGCTGCCTGCCGGCGGGCGCCTTGCCCTGTTTTCTCATTTCCTGGGCCTGCTGCAGGCTGGCCTGGAGGGCCGCCATGAGGTCCACCACGCTGCGCTGCGGCGCTTCTGGAGCGGTGACGATCTCCTTGCCTTCGGCCTTCTTCCGTATCAGTTCCATCAGGTTCTCGCGGTACTCGTCCCTGTACTTATCCGGCTGGAACTCTGCGGTGAGGTTTTCTACAAGCTGTGTGGCCATGTCGAGCTCTCGCTCCTCGATTTTTACACCGTCCGGGATCCCGGGGACCTGGCTTGCCGGCCTCACTTCGTCGGGGTAAAAGATGGTTTCCAGGACCAGCACGTTGCCCAGCACGCGTATGACGGCCAGGGACTGTTTGTTCCTGATGGTTATTCTCGCGACAGCTATCCTTCCGGTTTTCTGCATGGCCTGGCATAACAGGCTGTATGCCTTTCCGCCGCTGTTATCCTGGGGCGCGAGGTAATAGGACCTGTCAAAATAGATCGGATCTATCTCCCGCAGGTCTACAAAGTCGAGTATCTCGGCCGTCCTTGCCGTGGCCGGCTGTATGGCTTCCAGGTCCTCATCGTCGATGAGAACAAACCTTCCCGGCTCGTACTCGAAACCCCTTACCAGGTCGTCGGGGCCTACCTTTTCGTTGCAGGAAGGACAGACCCGCTCCTGCTTTATGGGAGTCCGGCACTTCTTGTGCAGGGTTTTGAACCTGACATCCTTATCCTCGGTTGCCGCGAACATCCTGACCGGTATGTTCACGAGGCCGAAGCTCACCGAGCCTTTCCACATGGTATTCATGGCATCACCCTCCTTTTCGTTATCTTTCGTTGTTATCCCGCGCCTTATGCGCATGCTGCGCCAGGCTACGGCAGATTTTGTAACCATGGTTACAGAAATTAATGGTTTGTCATGGTAAAATAGGCTTGGAGGAAGCGTGGAAAACGCCCGGAATCCCGCGTCTTTTCCACGGTTTTCGCGGCGCTGCCGCGGGAAAAGTATATAAAGCGGCGGTATGCCGTGAAACGTGCGTGGGCGGGAACCGGAATATGACGCTGTGCCTGTTTGCGCAGCCGGTTTTTATGGCTGCGAAGCAGGCAGGTAAAAAGAAGAGGATGCAGGATGACCAGAAAAGAAACCTGGAAAGTGACAGGAATGCACTGCGCGGCCTGCACGGCCAGGATAGAAAAAGGCCTTAACAAACTTGAGGGTATTCGGTCGGCCAATGTCAACCTGGCAACCGAAAAGGCAGTGGTTGAATACGACGACCGGCTGATCGACGCCGCCCGCATCGAGCAGGCAATCGAAGGGCTTGGATACGGGGCATACAGAGACGAAGAGTCCAGGGGCAGCGCCGCCACTCTCAGCATCGAGGGGATGAGCTGCGCGGCCTGCTCCGCGAGGATAGAGAAGAAGTTGTCAGGGATGGACGGTGTCCTGGAAGCAAGCGTAAACCTTGCAACCGGGAGGGCGGCCGTAAGGTATGATCCCGGAAAAGTGAAGCTTTCCGATATCATTTCAGCCGTTGAATCCCTGGGCTACCATGCCGGGATGGCGGATGACGCGTCCGACAGGGAAAAGGAACTGAGGGAAAGGGAGATAAAAAGTCTCAGGATAAACCTGGCCATATCGGCGGTTCTTACGGCTCCCCTGCTCCTGGGGATGTTCCTGTGGATGGCCGGGCTCCGGGGGCCTGTTGTCGCCTTCCTGCACAATCCCTGGTTCCAGCTTGCCCTGGCTACACCTGTCCAGTTCGTCATAGGGGCGAGGTTTTACAGGCACGCATGGCGGGCATTGAAAGGCAGAAGCGCCAACATGGACACGCTCATAGCCATGGGAACATCGGCAGCGTATTTCTTCAGCCTGTACAACTCGTTCTTCGCGAAAGCCGGGCACGGGGATATGCGCGAACTGTATTTTGAGGCGTCTGCCGTAATCATCACGCTGATCCTGCTGGGCAAGTACCTGGAGGCCGTGGCCAAGGGCAAGACCTCCGAGGCCATCCGGAAGCTCATGGGGCTCCAGCCCAGGACGGCCAGGGTTATAAGGGAAGGCCGGGAAGAAGATATCCCGGTTGAGGAAGTCCGGGTCGGCGATATCATCGTTGTAAGGCCCGGCGAGAGGATCCCGGTGGACGGCGTCATCATTGAGGGTGAAACCTCTGTCGACGAGTCCATGCTGACGGGAGAGAGCCTCCCCGTTGAGAAGAAGGCGGGGGACGCCGTTACTGGCGCAACCATAAACAAGTTCGGCTCGTTCACGTTCAGGGCTGACAGGATAGGCAAGGATACTGTCCTGGCCCGGATCATACGCATGGTGGAAGAAGCGCAGGGGTCAAAGGCTCCAATACAGAAACTGGCCGACAGGGTGGCAGGGATCTTTGTGCCCGTTGTCATAGGTATAGCCCTCCTGACCTTTGCCGCATGGATGTTCGTATCCGGGGATGCCGGGAAAGCCCTTGTCAGCGCGGTATCGGTACTTGTAATCGCGTGCCCGTGCGCGCTGGGCCTGGCAACGCCCACGGCCATCATGGTGGGGACCGGTAAGGGCGCCGAGAAAGGGATCCTGATAAAGGGAGGCGAACAGCTTGAAACTGCTTACAGGGTCGACACCGTCGTATTGGACAAGACCGGAACCATAACAAAGGGTACACCCGAGGTGACCGATGTCATCCCGCTGGCAGGTAAAAACCGCAAGGATCTCCTGGGGCTGGCGGCCATAGCCGAAAAGCGCTCAGAGCATCCCCTCGGGGTTGCAATTTATGAACAGGCCAAGCGTGAACTGGAATCGGTCGAAGATCCAGACAGCTTCGAGGCCATATCCGGCATGGGCGTAAGGGCGCGGATCGGGGACAGGGAGATCCACGTTGGTACGAGAAAGCTCATGGCCGGCCTCGGCCTGGATGTGAGCGGCATCGAGGATACAATAACAGCCCTTGAGGACCAGGGCAGAACGGCCATGATCGTTTCATCGAACGGCCGTATCGAGGGTGTCATCGCGGTGGCAGACACCCTGAAGGAAAGCTCAGGTAAGGCTATAGAAACTCTGAAGCAAATGGGCATCGGGGTATACATGATAACCGGCGACAACGAGAGGACCGCCAGGGCCATCGCAGAACAGGCCGGGATCGAACACGTGATGGCGGAGGTCCTCCCGGAAAACAAGGCCAGGGAAGTCGAGAAGCTTAAAAAGGAAGGCAGGATAGTTGCCATGGTCGGGGATGGCATCAATGACGCTCCCGCCCTTGCCACGGCCGATATCGGCATGGCCATGGGCAGCGGCGCCGATGTGGCCATTGAGGCTGCCGATATAACCCTCATGCGCGGGGACCTTTCTGCTGTCCCCGATGCCATCAGGCTTTCCAGGAAGACCATGGCCAAGATAAGGCAGAACCTGTTCTGGGCTTTTATCTACAATATTATCGGCATTCCCATCGCCGCCCTGGGGCTTTTGAACCCCATGATCGCCGGCGGCGCCATGGCTTTCAGCTCGGTGTCGGTCGTGACGAACTCGCTCAGCCTTAAGCGTTTCAAATAGCCGAATTGCCGGGATTGCAGGACGAAATGCTCCTCCGGTTTCAATGGGCAGCATGGGAAACCGGGGTTTATTCATAAAAAACCGGGAAAACACCAACAATACGGGAGGGATAATGCATGAGCGAAATGATCAATAACCGCGAATACAGGCAGAAAGTGCTCAAAGAGATCATCATGGAACTCCATAACGGCAGGAGCGCAGACGAGGTCAAGCCCAGGTTCGAAGAGCTCATAAAGGGCGTGTCCGCATCCGAGATAGCCGAGATGGAGCAGGCGCTCATAAGGGAAGGGCTGCCCGTATCCGAGGTACAGAGGCTTTGCGATGTGCACGCGGCAGTGTTCAAGGGATCCATAGAGGACATCCACAGGGAGCCGGAATCCGCAAAGACGGCAGGGCATCCTGTCCAGGTCTTCAAGCAGGAAAACAGGGAAATCGAGAACCTGATCGAAGGAAGGCTTACACCCCTTCTTGAAAAGCTGAAAGCCACCGATGACCATGATACCATAAGCAAGCTCCTTGACGGGTTCAGCCTTCTTCTCGAGGTCGACAGGCACTACGCCAGGAAGGAAAACCTGCTGTTCCCCTACCTGGAAAAGTACGGGATAACCGCGCCGCCGAAAGTCATGTGGGGGGTTGACGACGAGATCCGCGCGGCCATCAAGGAAACCGTACGTATGCTGGAAAACTACGACGGCAACAGGGAGGCCTTGCTGAAGAAAGCAAACGAGGCCGTGGACAAGGTCAAAGAGATGATTTTCAAGGAAGAAAACATCCTGTTTCCGATGGCCCTGGACACTCTCTCCGAGGACGAGTGGCAGAAGATCTTCGAGGTGAGCGACGAGATCGGGTACAGCCTGATCACGCCCGATGCCCCGTGGCAGCCTGCCAGGACCGAGCCTGCCGCGCAGGCCAGGATGGAGGGAGAGCCGGATGAAAGGATAGTCCGGTTCGACGCCGGGGCAATGACCCACGAAGAGATAAATGCCCTGCTGAACACCCTTCCGCTCGACATCACCTTTGTGGGAAGGGACGACACGGTGCGCTATTTCACCCAGGGAAAGGACCGCATCTTTGCCCGGCCGAAAACCGTAATCGGAAGGAAGGTGCAGAATTGCCATCCGCCCGCCAGCGTGCACGTAGTTGAGAAGATCATAGAGGATTTCAGGAGCGGCAAAAAGGACCACGAGGATTTCTGGATAAGGATGGGCGACAAGTATGTCTACATCAGGTATTTCGCGGTCAGGAACGCCGAAGGCGAGTACCTGGGCGTCGCCGAAGTCACCCAGGACATCAAGCCCATCCAGGAACTGACGGGAGAAAAGAGGCTCCTGTCGGATTAGGAAAAGCGGCCTGCCCGGAGCTTTATTCGGCGAAGGGCGGAATGCGCATAGACTTGTTGAACGGACGCAATGATTTATGAAGGAGGTACGATCATGAAGGTTACAAAGGATATGACAATAGGTGAAGTCATCAGGCAGAATCCCAATGCCGCCCGGATCCTTATGATGATGGGCATGGGCTGCGTGAGCTGCCCCGCCTCCCAGGCCGAAACGCTTGAGGAAGCGGCTGAGGTTCATGGCATCGATCTTGAAGAAATGCTTTCCGAGCTGAATAACGAAGCATAAGCCAGGGATGGCATGCCATAGCCGAAAAAGCCTCGGAGGAACCCATCGGGTCCCGGGACATGCGGCTTCTTCCAAGGAGCCGCTCCCGGGCCTGTTTTTATGCCCGCCGGTATTGCCCGGGGAGGTATACCGGGCCTTGAATGTGCAAGAATACTGTTGTACAATTACTATATGCAAATGCGAATCAGTTGCATTTAGAGAGGGGAATCCCATTGAGCCCTGCAAAGGCATTCCTGGCACTGGTTTTATGCGTGTGCGTCGCGCTGCTGCCGGCCTGCGGCGCCCGGGAGGAACCCGGGGCAGAACCCGGTTCCGTGGAAACCGGCTTTCATATAGTGACTTCCTTTTACCCGGTATATGTGCTCACCATCAATGTTGCCGGGAACATACCGGGTGTCCGGGTCACCAATATGACCGAGCCACAGACGGGCTGTCTCCACGATTACGAACTCAGCCCTTCCGACATGAAGGCCCTGGAGGGCGCCGACCTGTTCGTGATTAACGGCGCAGGCATGGAGGCCTTCATGGACGAGGTGAAAAAGGCCTACCCGGAACTTACGGTCGTCGAGGCGGCGAAGGATATCCCTCTAATTATCGACGAGCATACCGGCGAGGCGAACCCCCATGTCTGGGTCAGCATATCAAACGCCATAAGGCAGGTGGAGAACATAAGGGATGCGCTGACCGAGGCGGATCCTGCCCACAAAGAGGAATACAGCCGCAATGCCGGCGAGTTCTTAGAAAAGCTGCAGGCCCTGAAAGAGAGAATGCACGAGGCGCTGAAGGATATCAGGTCCCGGGATATAGTGACCTTCCACGAGGCGTTTCCGTATTTCGCGCAGGAATTCGGGCTGAACATCGCGGCGGTCATCGAGCGTGAACCCGGAACCGAGCCCACAGCCGCCGAACTGGAAAAGACAATTGAGATCATCAGGACCCTGGGCGTAAAAGCCATATTCGCCGAACCGCAGTACCCGGCCAGGGCGGCCGAAACCATAGCGGCGGAAACTGGAGCCAGGGTCTATTACCTGGACCCCATGGTTACCGGGCCGAGGGACGCGGATCCCGGCAGCTATGTCGAAACCATGGAAAAAAATCTTCAAGCATTGACAGAGGCGCTAAAATGAAACATGAAGGAAGCATGACATGCGTTTGCGAAGGTCAGGGCGGCCTTTGCTGCACTCGGATCGAGAACCTGGGCGTCAGGATAGGCGATGTTACCATCCTGCGGGATGTAAATCTCCATGTACATTGCGGCGAGTTCACGGCAATAATCGGGCCAAACGGAGCGGGGAAGACCACGTTGCTCAAGGCCATCCTGGGAGAGGTCAGGCATACCGGGCACCTTAGCTTTGTGCGAAGCACGGGAATCGCGAAGGAGAGGCCGGTCATCGGGTATGTCCCGCAAAGCCTCGACCTGGATCCCACGAGCCCGACCAGCGTGCTGGATCTCTATGCGGTATGCCGCAGCAGAAGCCCGGTGTGGTTCCATATCCCCAGGAGAGTCGAACAGCGGGCGAAAGAATGCCTCGACCGGGCGGAGGCCGGCCATCTTTTGCGAAAGAGGCTCGGGGCCTTGTCTGGCGGAGAACTCCAGAGGGTATTGCTGGCCCTGGCCCTTGATCCCGTTCCCGAACTGCTCCTCCTGGACGAGCCGGTTTCGGGCATCGACCAGAACGGGCTTGAGATGTTCTACAACCTTCTTTCGGACATAAGGAGAAACTATGATCTATCCATCATCATGGTTTCCCATGACCTTGACCTGGTGGCGCGCCACGCCGACAGGCTGGTGCTTTTAAACGGCACCGTGCTGGCCAGCGGCACGCCGCGCGAGGTCTTGGAAAGCGAGAGCTTCAGGAAGGTGTTCGCGGGGGTGCGGTGATGGCCATGGAACTGTGGTATAAGCTGGTGGATCTGCTGCCCTTCGAATGGGCTGAGCCCGGAAAGATGCTGTTCATGAAGAACGCGCTCTTGGCCGTCCTGCTGCTGGCGCCCATATTCGGGATCCTGGGCACCATGGTTGTCAACAGGCAGATGGCCTTCTTCTCAGACGCCCTTGGACACGGCGCTTTCACGGGCATCGTTATAGGCGGGCTCGCGGGCTTCATGCAGCCGCTGTGGTCAGCCGTGATTTTCTCCATCGTGTTCTCGATTGGGATATCGCTGGTGCATCACAGGACAAAAATGTCCAGCGATACCATCATAGGCGTTTTCTCCTCGATAGCGGTGGCGGCGGGCATTTTCCTTGCGACGGCGGGCGGGAAGAGCTTCTCAAGGCTCAATTCCTATTTGGTGGGGAGCATACTGAGCGTTACCCCGTCGGAAATCGGGATAATAGCCGTGATGCTGGTCATGGTAGTCGTTTTCTGGCTGGTTTTCTTCAACAGGCTGCTCTTTGCCAGCATCAGCGAAGTTCTTGCCAGGAGCAGGGGCATCCGCACATTCTGGCTGGAAACCCTGTTCAGCGCGGCAATCGCCGTCCTGGTCACCGTTTCCATGTCATGGATAGGGCTCCTTGTTATCAACTCGTTCCTTGTGCTGCCGGCCGCGGCGGCCCGCAATATCGCCGGCAGCCAGAAGCAGTACCATGCGATAGCCGTTTCCATATCCCTGTTTTCAGGCGTTGCGGGCCTCATAGCCTCCTACTACACCGAAACGGCCGCAGGCGCGACCATAGTGCTGATCACCGCCATCATATTCTTCGCTACGCTTTTCATGCGGCGTCTCAGGGCATAGCCTTTCGCGGCGCCGTTATTTGGGGGTGAGGATCCTGGGAGACAAAAACCAGTACAGCATGATGCTGAAGAAGGAGAATCTTCGCAATACCAGCCACAGGCAGTCCATACTGGAAGCCCTGGAGGAGTCGAAGGAGCCTGTTTCGGCCGAGACCCTCTACCTGGCCCTCAGGGAGAAAGGGATTTCCATAAGCATGTCGACGGTTTACCGGGCGCTGGATGTGCTGGCGGAGAAGAACATCATCACCAAGACCGACTTTATGGATAACAACAGGAGCCTTTTCGAGATTAAGCGCGAGGAGCACAGGCATCATCTTGTATGCGTCAAGTGCAGGAAGACCATCCCGATACGGGAATGCCCCTTCCACGAGTATGCCAGCGAACTGGAAAAGCAGTTCGGCTTCAGCATCACCGGGCACAAGCTGGAGATGTACGGATACTGCCGGCAGTGCAGCGAAAGCCCGAGCAAGGCAGGGGACTGAAGGAGAGGCAGAACAGCACGGATACATGCGGGATAAAGTATAGTGTTTTATAAGGAGTTGCTGCGACTAGACGCCTTAAAGTAGGAACATGCCATAAATCAAAACCGAAAGGGGTATCGGGGAGCTGATGAAGGAATACCTTGATGTTATTGGGAAATCGGCCATTTTCGAGGGCGTGCGGCCCGATGAAACAGAGCAGATGCTCAATTGCCTGTCCCCGGTTTTCAGGAAGTACAGGAGAAATGACCTTATCACCATCGCGGGGGAACCTTTTACGGGCATCGGCATCCTGCTTAAGGGGGAAGCGTCGGTCAGCAAGGAAACCCCGTCCGGCAACAGGATGGTGATACATATGATCAAGCCCGGGGATATGTTCGGCGAGATGATTGCCTTTTCCGACCATTCGACCTGGCCCGCCACGGTCCAGGCGGTGGGAGAGGCAGCGGCCATCTTCATACCCAGGGAAAGGATTATCGGCGAATGCCAGCGGCTGTGTTCCTGGCACCGCATTATCATACAGAACATGCTCAGGCTTGTATCCAACCGCGCGCTCATGCTGAACAAGAAGCTTGAGTACCTGACCATAAAGAGCATGCGCGGAAAGCTCAGCGCCCTGTTCCTTGACCAGTACAGGAAGGAAGGCCGCGCAACCTTTACCCTCAGCATGAACCGCAACCAGATGGCTGATTTTCTCAACGTCTCCAGGCCTTCCATGTCGCGGGAGATGAGCAGGATGAAGGCGGAAGGGTTAATTGACTATCATCTTTCTTCAATCCGGCTCCTGGATATCCCAGCGCTGGAACGGGCGATGGAAGAGTAAGCTTATTAATGGTGATCGCCGCCGGAGTATTTCACGCTGCCTGCCCCTTCCGGGCAGATTTTTTCTTTCTGAGCCTTGCCAGGACCAGCAGAAGGGCGGGAAGAAGAAAGGCCGCAATCCACGACCACTGCCTGAACACCTGGACCTCGTAGATCATTACCTCGGTGAAATCCGTAGGAATAAAGCTGATACTCATGACTATTATGGCAAAGGGCAAGATGAGCGGCTTGTAGTAATCCAGCCTGAAGGCTTTCTGGAAAGCCCACAGGATGAAATAAAAGCATACGGATATATAGAGCAACGCGGCGGCTGCCCAGATGAGCAGGAATATGGACTCCACCCTCTGGAAGAACCTTCCCAGCTTGATGAGCCGCGCGATATGGAAGATGGGTACGGTCCCTTCCAGGGAACTGGGATATGGGAAGACCGATGAAAAGACCAGGACCGATATCAGCAGGAATAATATGGATAATCCCAGGCTCCAGTAGCCCGCGGCCTTCAGGTTCTCGTGTTTCCTAAGAGATGGAGCAAGGAGAAACAGGAAGAGTATCTCAAAGAAGACCGATACCTTGGGCGCTCCGTTAATGAAAATCTCCCTGGGTCCGTTGCCGAGTATGGGCAGAAGGTGCCCGAAATCGATATAGTTTACAACGCCAATCATGATCAGCATAAAACCCGTGGCTATTATGGGCACGGAAAAGGCATGAATCCTGGACAGGGCTTCCAGGCCAAAGTAAGCTCCCCCGACCAGGCAGGCCACGAAAAACAGCTCAACGTAGCTCAGAGGAGATGTTGTGAGGGATATGAGCTTCATATTCTCGCTGAATACCCGCATATAGGCTGTTGCGCCCCATCCCGCGCCGAGGGCGATCACGAGCCCGACAGCGATTCTTCCCGCGCTTCCCGCGGCGAGCTCCGCTATATCCAGCAGGTCCTTTCCTTCAAAGGGTTTGTAAAGCGCCTGTATAACGGTAAAGCCAACAAGGGCCAGTGCCGAGATATAGGCCGTAAACATCCAGGCCGCGGTGCCTCCTGCCTCAACGGCCAGCCGCGGGTAGTTCAGGAATATCTTTGTACAGATCAGGTTTATGATGATTGTGACTGCTTCCCAGTTGCCCAAAACCGTACTCTTCCCCATGACATCAAACCTCTTTGAATACCATGATATAGACTGGCAGGACCACTGTCAGGACGGCCACCAGGAAGACCATGGCCGCGCCGAGACGGTTGCCCTTCCTCCAGGTCCAGACCCCGTAGCTTGACGTGTAAAAGGCCACGCAAAGCAGTAAGGCGATCAGGACAATATACCCGCCCGTGATCATCAGTCATCACCCCCATCTCCCGGAGCACGGTCGCCTTCTGAAGATACCCAGGGCTTGCTCCCAAGGATCAAGCCTGGCCTCCTGATTTTGAAGTTAACGCTTAAGGTATAGGAGGCGTCCTTGTACTTTGAATTCCACTGGTAAGCCTCCCATTCCGCCCATGTTGTAAAAAGTCCCCTCGCATGCATGCCAAAACCGCATATATCGGACTTGAACTCCCTGATGGTTTTGTCCAGGTAGCTGCCGACCTCTTTCTTTACAAAGTCTTCTACCGCTGATTCCAGGATCAGCGAGTTTTCGCCCGACTCGTAGTCGACATTGCTCTGGACCGACAGCAGGTTTCCCTCCAGGTTGAGAAAAATATGGATCACGGGGTTGCCGTCAACGATTTCCACCTGTTTTATGGGTTTCCTGCCCTGCTTTATGTCGATGAGCACATAATACCCTTCCGCCAGGGGATCGGGCACGGTCCAGTAGGAATGTTCGTAATCCCCGGTACACAGGAGATGCGCTGTTGTATCGGTCCCGTCCAGTTCCCCCACCATCCGGTCCCCGTCAAAAACGGCAAGACCGATATTTTCCGCCCTCGCGCCGCCGATTGCCGGGATATCTCCCGCCAGGAAATCTCCTTCAAAGGGCGCTGAACGGCCATGCTCCAGGTAGGTTGAGTTCTCGATGTCGAATTCCTCGGACGACCTGAATTTCGCGGCTCCTCCCAATATGGCCACCGGGTTCATGCAGATGCTTTTCGCGGCCAGGTAGAAATTGTGGAATTCCACCTTTGGGATGAGCCCGGTGTACCTGTAGCCCTGGTAAACCAGTTCGTAGTACTTGGAGGCATTGAGCACCAGTTGCGGGTCCACGCTTGAAAGGTACTCCTCCGCCGTGTTCCGGGCTACCACGATCGGCATGTTCGGCCTGAACTCACGGCCCCTGACCAGGGCGTGAAGGTATGGCCCCAGTCCTTCCCGGGCAAGTTCGCTGGAGAAGACTACCACCTTGATATGGTTTAGGCTGATTTGCTTGCTGGCAAAGGTGTTGATCATGTTAAGCCCGGAGTAGATGGCCGGAGCCTCGACGGTGAACTGGGTATATGGAAGTTCGCCTTCCTTGCCTCCTCCGCCTCCTCCGTTTGCGCCTGCCGTGGGCTTGGCTACCTGCAGGGTCATCCGGAGAGCGTTTGTTTTCCCCTTATCCAGCCCCAGTGCAATTACAAATCCCATATCGTCAACCTCCCTGGCGTCATAGCATGACGCCAGGGCCGGGCATATGACCGCAAGCATTATGACTATGGCAAGCAGTCTTCCTTTATTCATCGCTACCCCCGCTGTCCGGCCGCCGGTCCGAAGACCCGCGGTTTATCCAACCGCGGCTGATGTCGGCCTGCTTCCTGTCCTTCTTGGTATTCATGAAGTCAGGGCGTTTCTCCTGTTTCCATACCGGGCTCTTGAACACCGCGTCGGAGAAGCCGCCCTTGGTCATGGGCGCTACCGGCGAAATGAATGGCACGCCAAAGGACTTGCAGTTGACCATCCAAAGCCCAAAGAGCACCAGACCCACCGTTATCCCCAGGAATCCCGACAGCGCCGCGAGTATGATGAAACCGAATCGGAGTATCCTGAAAGCGAACCCGGCCGAGAAATTCGGGATCGCGAAGGAACCCAGCCCGGTGACGGCAACTATAATGATGAGTATCGGGCTTACTATGTTTGCCTCGACAGCTGCCTGGCCGAGTATCAGGGCCCCGATTATGCCGAGGGTGGGCCCGATAGGGCCAGGGATCCTGATGCCCGCCTCCCTGATGAGTTCAAAAGAGATCTCCATAAGGAACACCTCAACTACCGACGGAAAGGGCACCTTTTCCCGCGCCGACAGGATGGCAAGCATAAGGTCGGTGGGTATCATTTCGTGGTGATAATTTGTGATGGCCAGGAATATCCCGGGAAGCAGCAGCGACATGAGTATGGCAAGTATACGGATGATGCGCAGCAGGTTGGAATAGGGAAACCTCAGGTACTGGTCCTCGGCCGAGTACACGATGTCGCTTGCTGTGATGGGCACCACAAGGGCGAATGGGCTGCCGTGCAAGATGATGGCGACCCTGCCCTCGGTGAGCATGGTGCAAACCCTGTCCGGTCTTTCGGTAGCTATCATCTGCGGGATGGGCATGGCGGGGTTATCCTCTATGAACTGTTCCAGTTCTCCGGTATCCATCACATGGTCCACTTCTATGCTTTTAAGCCGCCGCCTGACCTCGGCCACCAGCGAGTCATTGGCGATATCCTTGATGTACAGGATGGAGCAGGGCGTTTTGCTTCTTTTGCCTATGGTGATGTCCTCGGCTATAAGTTTTTGGTCCATGAGCCTTTTGCGTATCAGGCCGGTGTTGTTTCTCAGGTTCTCGGTAAAACCTTCCTGCGGTCCTCTTATGACAAGCTCTGTATTAGGCCTTTCCACGCTCCTTCCGGGAAGTTCCTTGACATCGGCCGCAAAGGCGGTATCCAGGCCGTCGATATATATGCCGCAGCCGCCGAAAAACACCGTGTCGATGACCTCCTGGTGGGTCCGCACCTCTTTAATCTGGTTGTGGGGCAGGATATGGCTGCGGATATATGCCAGCAAATCATTGCCGTCGCTATTTAGGTCAAGGTTTGACAAGAGCATCAGGGGCTGCAGGATATCGTCGTCAATCACCTTTGTGTTGACAAGGCCGTCGAAAAAGACAAGAAAAGCCTCGATAACCGAGTCTTTTGTCGTGATTTCGAACTCCCGGATTATCAGGTCGCCGTTCTTGGGAACCGAAAACCTTTCCTCTATAACTTCCAGGTTTTCCGACAACTTGCGGCTGATATCCGGTTCCTTGCCGCCGGCCTGGCTTTCTTTCTTCCCGGTAAGCTTTATCTTTTCAACCTTTTTCAACACCAGGCTCTCATTCTTTTTCCTCTTGCGGCTTTCCCCGCCCTTGCCGGTGCCTGTGTCATCACCGCCGCTTGGGCTGTCCTCCCTGAGAATAAAGATTTCTTCCTCGGGGGGCTCGTGGAAGAAAAGGAGGCTCTTTATCGTTTTCTTGATATCCACGCGCTCTCACACTCCATTGACTGTGCGGACCATCCGGAACATCTCATGATCGGCTTGTTCCCGGAAAACAAGGCTGCACGCTACAGGTCTTAGTATGGCAGCTTATTGGCAGGATATGCATGGAGCATGCCCGGTCAAGCCAGGGAGGAGAGGCCTGCCGCAAAAAACCCCGGGGCTTAATATAATGGTATTGCCGAATCTGTTTCCGGGTGATGTGCATGAGTTTTCTTGGCAGGCTGCCGCCGAGCCCGTTCGCGCTCCTGGCGGCGCTTTTGGGAGTACTGTTCGGCTTTGCGCTGAGCAGCGAAGAAAAAGCTGCCCTGGGCAATTTCATCGTTTCGATCGGGCAGACCATGCTGACAGCCCAGGCCCAGGAGAGTTACCTGGAGTCCGCCAGGGAGAAAGAGGACCTCCGAAGGGAGGTCAGTGAATTGAATGCCCGGATTGATGAAATAAAAAGGAAACTCAGGATGTAGATCCCGCAGGCCGTCCCGGCTGGCCCGCATTATATAAATCATGAACGGGCTTCCCCGCATATTCTGTAATAGTGCCCTGCAGCCGATATGCAGGCATTATTGCAAACGGGAGTGTGAGTGACATGCGGATCCATGTTGTAAGGCCGGGGGAGAGCGTTTTTTCCATCGCAAGGCTGTACGACGTCCCATTGGAGAGGATAATAAGCGACAATGAACTGCCCGCCGACGGCCGGCTGGTGCCGGGCCAGGCTCTGGTCATCATCGAGGGGGACAGGCGGTATACCGTCAGGCCGGGCGATTCTGTCTTCAGGATCGCAAGGCGCTACGACGTAAGCGTGGCCGAAATACTTGAAGCCAATCCGGGCATAACCGATCCTTCCATCCTGCAGCCGGGGCAGGAAATAATCATACCGCCAAGGGAGATCAACTTCGGGGAGATCCTGGTGAACGGCTATGCCTTCCCGGAGATCGACCGCGGGGTGCTGGACAGGACGCTGCCTTCCCTGTCGTTCCTGAGCATTTTCAGTTACGAGGTAAGGCCCGACGGGAGCCTGGGAACCATCGATGACGAACCTCTCATCCAGGCTGCCAGGGCTGCCAGGGTGGCGCCGTTCATGGTTATCACCAACATCGAGGAAGGGGGCAGCTTTTCCAGCGATCTGGCAAGCACGATCCTGAACAATGAGCAACTCCAGGATACCCTGATAGACAACGTTCTGCGTGTCATGAGGCAGAAAAAATACTACGGTCTGGATATAGATTTCGAATACCTTTATCCGCGTGACAGGGAGAGCTACAATAACTTTTTAAGGAAAGTGGCCGCGAGGATCCGGCCGTTGGGTTTTTCCCTCACCACGGCGCTGGCGCCGAAGATTGCGGGGGACCAGCCGGGGCTCCTCTATGAAGCCCATGATTACCCTGTCCACGGCGCGCTGGCCGACCACGTTATACTCATGACCTATGAATGGGGCTATACATACAGCCCGCCCAGGGCGGTGGCTCCGCTCAACGAGGTAAGGCGGGTATTGAACTACGCGGTTACTGTCATACCCAGGGCGAAGATACTCATGGGCATCCCCAATTACGGTTACAACTGGACCCTTCCCTTCGTGGAAGGCTCGGCGGCTGCCACCATATCGAATACAGCGGCCCTGGACCTGGCAAGAAGGGAGGGCGCGTTCATACAGTACGATCCCGTGGCCCAGGCGCCCTGGTTCAGGTACTACGACGGCGCCGGAAAGCTGCATGAAGTCTGGTTTTCCGATGCCAGGAGCATATACGCCTCGCTTGCCCTCGTGAACGAGTACAGGCTTGGCGGCATCAGCCTGTGGACCATCGGAAGGTATTCACCCCAGTACTATTTGGTCCTTAACGCCGTTTACAACGTCCGGAAGGTGCTCTGACAAGGCAGGCGCACGCCTTGCATATTTGTCGCGGGGCCGGAAAAAATACCGTAATGACGAATCTCGAAAAGAGGGACTGAAGGCATATTGAAGGCGCTGGTATACGAAGGCATCAGGGATGTACAGGTGAAGAACGTGGGAGATCCGGAGATCCGGGATGATGAAGACATAATCGTAAAGGTGACGGCCGCTTCCATCTGCGGCTCGGATCTCCACCTGGTCCACGGCATGATCCCCGACCTGCCCAGGGGGTTCATCCTTGGCCATGAGGCAATGGGCATTGTGGAGGAGGCCGGGAAGGGCGTAACAAGGGTAAGAAAGGGAGACCGGGTCATCATACCATTCCCCGTATCCTGCGGCCGCTGCTGGTATTGCAGGCATGGACTCTGGTCCCAGTGCGACAATTCAAACCCGGACGGGGAGACCGGGGGTCTCTTGGGTTACGGCAACATGTTCGGCGGCTATGAGGGCGGGCAGGCCGAATATATCAGGGTCCCCTATGCCAATACGGGACCCTTCTTGGCGCCCGATGAGCTCTCTGATGAGCAGGTGCTCTTCTTGACCGATATCCTGCCCACCTCCTATTGGGGCGTGGAGATGGGCGGCGTCGGCAAGGGCGACACGGTGGTGATCCTGGGCTGCGGGCCTGTCGGCCTCCTGGCGGTGAAATGGGCGGCTTACATGGGCGCAGAACGCATAATTGCCGTTGATGCCATAAGCTACCGGCTTGAGCACGCCAGGAAACACTACGGCGCGGAGACCGTGAACATAGAGGACCATGAAGACGCCGGCGAATACATCAGGGAAATCACGTCGGGAGGAGCCGACGTGATGGTTGACTGCGTCGGCATGGACGGCCGGATGACCCTCATGGAGAAAATAGAGACGGCGCTGAAGCTCCAGGGTGGATCAAAGTCCGCGATTGAAATCGCCGCGAAGGCGGTGCGAAAAGGCGGAACCGTTTCGGTCGTGGGGGTCTATGGCGGCCGTTACAACATGTTCCCGCTGGGCGATTTTTTTGCGCGCAATATCACGCTGAAGATGGGTCAGTGCCCGGTTCAAAGATATATAAGTCCTATAATGTCCCTGGTAAAGGACGGCGTCATTGATGCCACGGATATCATCACCCACAGGCTTCCCCTTGATAAGGGAGTCCTGGGGTATGAACTTTTCGACGAAAAGAGGGACCATTGCATTAAGGTCGTGCTGAGACCCTGAACGGCGGCCATAGTGCTGCCCCGGGGCCATTTCGGTCGCGCAGGCTTACCGGAAAACTCCGAAGAGGCCGCAGCGCCAGGGAACAGGAGCGGGGTGTGAAGCACGTGAGGCTGGAGGCGAGGTAAGAAAGAATATGAAGGTCGGCATACCCAGGGGGTTGTTGTATGACCAGTTCCACCCCTTTTTCACGCGCTTTTTCTCAGAAACTGGCGCCGAACCGGTCATATCTCCGCGGACAAACAAGTCCATACTCGACGCGGGCGTCATGTGCTGCGTGGACGAGGCCTGCCTGCCGGTGAAGGTCTTTCACGGGCATGTATGCCAGATAAAGGAAAAGTGCGACCTCATGTTCATCCCCAGGATAATGCAGCTTTACAGTGGCGAGTATATTTGCCCGAAGTTCTGCGGCCTGCCCGAGATGGTGACAAACAGCATACCGGGTCTTCCCGAGGTTATATCCCATCCCATCTATGCCACTTCCAGGGCCAGGCTCCGGCAGTGGGCGTTCGCGTCTGCCTCAAGGATCACCCGCGACCGCCGGAAGGTAGAATTAGCCCTCGAGGCCGCCATAAAAGAGCAGTCCCGTCACAGGACCGGGTACAACGACCAGGGATACCCGGTAAAGATAGCCCTTGCAGGGCACCCATACAACCTCAGCGATACATTTATAAATATGAATATAAAGAAAAAACTGAACAGCCTGGGGGTGGGGGTGATCACCGAGGAGTTCGCCTGCGCGGAAGACGCCGCCCGCGAGGTTCGGTCGCTGTATAAAAAACCCTTCTGGACCTTCGCCAGGAAAACCTATGGGTTTGTGACCGCGCTTGCCGTCAAAAGGCAGGTCCAGGGCATTGTCTACATCTCATCATTTGCCTGCGGCATCGATTCGGTGATCATCGAGCTTGTAAGGGACAGGATTGGCGATTTTCCAATGCTGGTGCTGAAGATCGACGAGCACACCGGCGAGGCAGGGGTGGACACCCGCCTCGAGGCCTTCGCTGACATGCTGGAAAGGAGCATTAGGCTTGGTAGTGACCATTCCCCACATGGGCAACGTGTATATAGCTGCCAAAGCCTTGTTTGACGGGCTGGGCATCGATTATGTCATACCCCCGCCGAACAGCAAGGCCGCGCTGGAAATAGGATCGCTCCATTCTCCCGAGGAGATCTGCCTTCCGTTCAAGATCCTGGTGGGCAATTATATACAAGCCATCGAACAGGGAGCGGACACGGTCATCGTCACGGGAAGCTGCGGGCCCTGCCGTTTCGGGGAATATTCCGAGATGCATATGAAGCTGCTCAGGAGGCTTGGGTACAAGGCGGACTTCATCGTCATCGACGCCCCGAAATCCATTGGCTTCAGGGAACTGTTCGCAAGGATTTCAAGGCTGACCGTCCACAGTCCGAGGACAAGGAGGCAGAAATGGCGCGCCCTGGCACAGGCGGTCAGGATCATGGGCGTCATGGACTCCATCGAGGCCAAGGCCCATGAAAAGGCGGGATACGAGAAGGTGCGGGGGACCTGCAAGCGCCTGCTCAGGGAATGCAGGCAGGAGGCATATAACTGCTGCACACCGGAGAAGATGCTGGAATGCCTCAGGAAATATGACAGGATGCTGGACAAAGTGCCCTGCGATCCTTCCGCCAATCCGCTTAGGATCGCCATCATAGGCGAGATATATACCATTATCGAACCCTTTTCCAACCTCCATATCGAGGACAGGCTCATGGACCTCGGCATTTCCACGAAACGCCTCATGACACCAAGCTGGTGGTTGAAAAACACCCTGCTTTCGCCCACGAGGCTGAACAGCCCTGGCATTAAGGCGGCTTCCAGGGATTACCTTCCCTATAATATCGGCGGGCATGCGAGGGAATGCGTAGGTGAAGCCGTCCTGTCCTGGAAAAAAGGTTTTGACGGCGCGATCCAGGTATTTCCCATGGGATGCATGCCCGAGATCGTTTCAAAGGCCATCCTGCCCACAATAGCCAGGGACAGGGATTTTCCGATCCTGTCCCTGGTCGTGGACGAGATGACCGGCGAGGCCGGGTATGCCACCCGGATCGAGGCTTTCGCCGATATGCTGGAAAGGAGGAGAAGCCATGCTGTACCTGGGTATTGATGTGGGTTCGGTGAGCACCGACCTGGTCCTGCTCGACAACGGGCTTAGGGTGGTGGAAAAACTGTACCTCAGGACCCGCGGCAATCCCGTGGGGGCAATCCAGGAGGGGTTCAGGCTCCTGGCTGGCAGATACGGCGACAGGGATATCTCGGCCTGCGGCGCTACCGGGAGCGGGAGGCTTATCGCATCGGTCCTTGTCGGCGCAGATGTCGTGAAAAACGAGATTACGGCGCACGCCATTGCAGCCCTTGAAATGGACCGCGAAGTGAAGACCATAATCGAGATAGGAGGGCAGGATTCGAAGATCATCCTGATAAGAAACGGCGTAGTATCGGATTTTGCCATGAACACGGTCTGCGCCGCCGGGACCGGATCGTTTCTCGACAGGCAGGCCGAAAGGCTGGGGATCTCCATCGAGGAATTCGGTGATTATGCCCTCAGGGCCGTGGCGCCCGTGAGGATTGCCGGCCGCTGCGCCGTTTTCGCCGAGAGCGACATGATCCACAAGCAGCAGATGGGATACAACCAGGCGGACATAATCATGGGGCTCTGCGAAGCGCTGGTGAGGAACTACCTGAATAACGTGGGAAAGGGCAAGGATATAAGGCCGAAGGTGTTTTTCCAGGGTGGCGTGGCGGCAAACAGGGGTATGAGGATCGCATTCGAAAGGGCCCTCGGGTTCGAGGTGATCGTCCCCGAGCATCACAAGATGATGGGGGCCATAGGAGCCGCCATACTGGCAAGGGACGCGGTAAGAAAGGGCGGGTTCACCCGGTTCAGGGGCTTCTCGCTCGCGGAGAAGCATTTCGAGTCCAGGGGATTCGAATGCGAGGGATGCGCCAACCGCTGCGAAGTGGCCAGGATCTGTGAAAACGGCGTGGAAATTGGCTGCTTCGGCGACCGCTGCGGAAGATGGAGCGGCAGGATAAGGGCGTGCCGGCCGATGGCGGGCAGCATTTGTTAATTTTTAATCAAACTAATAATTATGCGATACCCCGTATACTGCACATTGTATAAAAATTACCAAGGCTATTGAAGAGCGCGGATATTATGTTCTAAAATAATAATGCAAAGCCGGTGAAGAAAGAATCAGTCCCTGGTTTGCCGGACCAGGGGTCCGTCCTCCCCCTGATCGTATTTCAGGACGGATTTTTTTATATCATACATGATCCGGACATACGGCATCATGCACACGGAAAGCGAGGTATTTTTCAATGAAGCCGGACAGGAAGCCAGTAAACACGTGCTTTTCTTCGGGCCCTTGCGCCAAGCATCCGGGTTTTACCCTTGACGAATTAAAGGACGCCCCGCTGGGAAGATCCCACCGCAGCGCCCTTGGAAAGTCCAAGCTCCAGGAGTCCATAGAAAGGACCAGGAAGATCCTTGGATTACCTGATGACTACCTGGTCGGGATCACGCCCGGATCGGATACGGGCGCGTTTGAAATGCTGATGTGGAACGTGCTTGGGCCGAGAGGCGTCGATGTCATCGCCTTTGAATCCTTCGGTTTCGGCTGGGCTTATGATATTGAAAAGGAGCTCAGGATACCCAATATCAACAAGCACTATGCCGACTACGGGAAGCTTCCCGACCTTTCGAGGGTTGATTTCAGCAATGACGTTGTCTTCACATGGAACGGCACGACAAGCGGCGTAAGGGTGCCCAACGGCGACTGGATACCCGACGACAGGGAAGGGCTTACCCTCTGCGACGCCACTTCGGCTGTTTTCGCCATGGAGATACCGTGGAACAAGATCGACGGCCTCACGTTTTCCTGGCAGAAGGTGCTGGGGGGAGAGGCTGCCCACGGCATGCTGGTCCTGTCTCCGAGGGCTGTTCAGCGTATTGAGTCGTATAACCCGCCCTGGCCCATACCCAAGGTTTTCAGGCTGAAGAAGAAGGGCGCCCTGAACCAGGCCATATTCCAGGGCTCTCCCATCAATACGCCTTCAATGCTTTGCAACGAGGATTACCTGAAGGCCCTGGACTGGGCGGAATCGGTCGGCGGCCTGAAGGGACTTATTTCCAGGACAGAAGCTAACTTCAGGGTAATCGAGAATTTTGTTGAAAATCACCCGTGGATCAGCTTCCTTGCCGAAGACAAGGCCTGCCGGTCCACGACAAGCGTATGCCTGAAGGTGGATCTGGCAGCCGACCAGATCAAGGCGATGACCAAGCTGCTTGCCGACGAAGGTGTGGCCTATGACATCAATTCCTACAGCGAGGCGCCTGTAGGGCTTAGGATCTGGTGCGGCGCCACAGTTGAGAAGTCGGACCTGGAAATACTGTGCCAATGGCTGGAATGGGCGTATGACCAGGTAAAGGACCAGTGAATGAACGGAACGGGAATATTGCCGCCAGGAACATGGCGCTGCTGTAAATAGTAATTCTGCATAGGACAAATTGCATAAAAGCCGGAAGCCATGGGCTGAAATTAATGTGGAGCCACGGTTTGGCTCTACGTCAAATGTTGGGGTTGAACCAAGTAAAATGAAGTAGCATATGTATTGTTGGCAGATGATCATCATAGATCATCGGTAGTATCCCGAATTTTGTGTAAACTCCAAATACGGA
>Ga0134100_1000430_pt1 | contig 51287 bp, 50 predicted proteins | sample 11_taG_2_FD_94444 | JGI IMG/M metagenome (GOLD analysis project Ga0134100, IMG submission 94444) | Switchgrass degrading microbial communities from high solid loading bioreactors in New Hampshire, USA - 11_42_5_180_A3 metaG | ecosystem: Engineered > Bioreactor > Semi-continuous > Anaerobic >...
ATTTGATTTTTAAATTCAGCAGTAAATCTGTTTTGCTTTGACCTCATTTTTGACAACCTCCTGTTAGTATTATTTTACTAAACTAGTGTGTGATTGTCCAAATGGGTTAGGGGGATTAAGAGCTTTCTCTTGTGACCTATAACGTATATACTTATAAAACTTGGTGCTTTGCAAACGCTCTGCGGGAAACAAAGCTGCCAACACTCAAGAAGAATAGTGCCGCTGGAATCGCCCAAATTGCGTGCAAAAAACCATTACTCATTTGTGCTACCGACAGAAGGGAAACGTCCAGTACATGATATAGTGGCATGAGATCAACTAATCTGAACAATGGATTTGCTTCTGTGATCGGCAGTAACGCTGGGAAAAGGAAAACTGCCATCGACGCAACAAAAGCCACAATCTGATTTTTACTGATTGCAGATATAAGCAGTGTAATTCCCGTTACGCTGAGTGTGCAGGTAAATGCCAAAAGAATTTGGTATTTTAGCAATGTACCGCAAGTTATATTGAAGGGAATAAATCCTTCCACATATTCGCTGTTGGCAAATAGAATACTACAATCCAGCCCCTCTGTCCCGTAAAAAATTAGAGCAAGGAACAAATTAACGGCTGCAACCAGAGCGGTAGTAAGAATGGCGGTGATAACACCTGCAATTACTTTTGCTGTAGCACATTTGGTTTTGCCGTATTTACTCGTCAATATGATATTGTCAACGCCCTCGTATTCGCTGGAGAAAACCGGAGCAATCATAATGATAATCGCAAGTGCAAGTACAACAAAAGTTCTCACCATGTTTCGACTGGTTGAGAGCCAACCGTCCACATAACCAATTTTAATTTCTTCGTCGCCGAACACATCTGAAACACTTAGGCCGTTCCAGTTTCCGTCCTGGTCTGAAAATCGTGCAAAGGCTGCGGACTGCATGGCATTTTGATAAAGATAAACTGCGTTAAAGCCATGCAAATCTAATGTTGGTGCAAATTCAGACATCATCTGCTGTACTTTTTCATCAGTCAATATTCCTTCATACTTTGCAGCAATTTTCTTGTCAATTTCTACTGCTGTTTTTCCCTTACCTTCTGCACTCACACCATCAAACGCATATTTATTATGGTAGGTAGAAAAGGAAATCAAGACAGAAAACAAAAGTATTCCGATAAGGGCAATAAAAGCTAAACGCTTAGAAAATATTTTTCGCAGTTCGAAAAGTATCAATTTTTTCATTCTTCACAACCTCCTTTGAAATAGAACAGGTACAAGTCTTCCAACGTAGGCTGTACCCTTACCGCATTTTCCATGGGCGGACGATCTGCAATAATTCGTAAAATTGTCTGGTTATCAACGGTGTTTCGCAGATTACTTGTATTGTAGTCAGTTGCATACTTTTCTGCGTAGGCAGTCGGAACCGTACATTCCCATACCTGACCGTTAATTTCGGAAGTAATCTCCTGTGGATTTCCAAAGTGAATGACCTGTCCGAATTTCATCATAATGATTTCCTCTGCAATAAACTCCACATCGGAAACAATGTGTGTAGACAGGATTACAATGCGGTCCTTAGAAAAGGCACTGATCAGATTGCGGAAACGAACACGCTCTTTAGGATCAAGCCCGGCTGTCGGCTCGTCTAAAATCAAAATATGAGGATCATTAAGCATGGCTTGTGCAATGCCCAAACGCTGCTTCATACCTCCCGAAAAGGTTTTAATCTTGTGCTTACTTACCCTTGATAAGTCTACCGCCTCCAGCAGCTCTTTTGACTTTTTCTTCGCTGTTTTTTCATCCAAGCCTTTGAGGGCGGAAACATAAAGCAAGAAGTCATACGCCGAAAAATCAGGGTAATATCCGAAGTGCTGTGGCAAGTATCCTAAGAAACTTCGATACCGCTCACCAAGTTCCACAATGTCTTTTCCATTCAGCAGAATTTTCCCTGAGGTAGGATCTTGGATATTACAGAGCAGCCTCATAAGGGTAGTTTTTCCTGCACCGTTTGCACCCAACAATCCATAAACGCCTTTTGTCAATGTAATATTCAAGTCGTCTACAGCGGTTTTTGAGCCGAACTTTTTTGTCAGCCCTTTTGTCTTTAATTCCATAAAAAAGCTCCTTTCTTCATAGAGAGTAATAAAATACTCCCCATGTTTTTTCATGGAAAGTATAAAGGAGAAATATCTACTTTTTATCTACTGGAGAGGATATTTGAATAACGCGGATACCTTTGCTCCATCTGCAGTATTTTCTAGCTTCAAATATCCATTGTGATTTTCGCAAAGCAGTTTACATATATAAAGCCCTAGTCCAAAATGTTCAGAATGATCACTTTCCTCTGTATAATATGGTCTTGTGGCTTTTTGCAAGCTGCTTTTATCAAAGCCTTTTCCATCATCCGATACGGTAATCAGTAAGCCGTTGTCGCGCAGGGAAAAAGATATTGTTACCGTAGTCCTGGCATACCGAACAGCGTTAGAAATCAGATTGTTGCATACCTGTGAAACAAACACACTATCAAGTAGCATCTGTGAAACGGATATGTAATTTTTAAGAAGCAATTTTTTTCCTTTTTGTGCACACATAATTTCTGCACTTTCATGCAAAGAAGATATTAACGGCTGCAAGGGAGTCTCATTGTATTCCGGCTGTGCATCTTCCATCCGCCTAAGATTACTCATGCTGCTCACATAGTTTTCCATGCGAGATATGTGTTTTCCCATTGTAGCGGCGGTTTCCTTTGTTTTGGGATTTTCGCTGGCTTGCAGCATTTCATTATATCCCTTTAACACTGTCAGCGGGGTACGCAGATCGTGAGCAAAGGCGGCATTGAGGGCTTTTCGTTCTTCAACTTGCCGCCACATTTTTGAAAAGTTATCCGCAAGGGTTGTCCGCATGATTTCAAAAGATGCACATAGTTGCCCCAGCTCATCTCTGCTGTCGTAGTCGATTGAAAAACTCAAGTCATTATTCGCTATTTTTTCAGAAGCCACCTGTAGTTCAGCGAGAGGTTTCTTCAGCTTGTTTTTATAAAATAGCAACGCAGCAGAAATAATACAAAGTGCAGAGTAAAGGTGAGTCGCAACAATTGGAAATAGTTCCAACAGTACTATTGTGCGCTCATCTTTTTTTGACAGCGGAGCAGGTTCAATCCCGATGTAAGTACCTTCGCCCAACTGCTCCCCCTGCTCATTTGTCAAATAATACTTTTTACCAGACGGGGGTAAGATGCTTTGATTTTTTTAGCAACGATGCCACAGATAGAAAAAGTCGCTACGGAAAGAAAGACTGCGAGTACAACAAAAGCAATTACATATAGAATAAGGCTTTTTCGTAGAGATAAATCATGTCTATGGCTATTTATTTGACCCATTTATACCCACACCCCCAAACTGTTTCAATATATACATGGTCGCTATATGCCGCGATTTTTGTTCTTATTCTGCGTATATGTTCTGCTACAACGATACTGTCGCCTTCACTGTCATAGCCCCAAATACGCTCATAAATCCGTTCTTTATCAAAAACTTGTCCTGGATTTTGAGAAAGTAGTTCAACGATATCAAATTCCTTTTTTGCAAGTCCCACACGCTTGCCATCAACGAATAGGCAGCGTTCTGAATAGTCGATTGTCAGATTGCCTGAAAACTTGACTTGTGCTTCAAAATTGTGCCGTGCTTCCCGGCGCAGGTGGGCGTTTACCCGTGCTTCAAGTTCCACAAGGGAAAAAGGCTTCACAATGTAATCATCGCCGCCAACGGCAAAGCCCTTTACTTTATCTGTATCCTCAATTCGAGCAGTCAGAAAAGTATAGGACAGGATATATGATCTCGTATACGCTGACAAACCTCTAAACCATCCGTCCCAGGCATATTGATATCAAGCAGAATAATATCCGGCTTGCTTTCAACTTGTTTTATCGCTTCTACACCATTTATGGCTGACAAAACAAAAAATCCTTTGCTTTCAAAGAAAGCTCCGAGCATTGTAACAATGTCTTTTTCATCATCTACAATCAATATTTTCGTACTCACAATACACACCTCCTAACAGATGATACTAACACTCATTTTTCAACTTTTTATCTATTGTTATAGCATCTATTAAGTATCTACATTCTTTGACTGTCCATTTGTAGTGGTACAATAAAGTTGTAACACCTCGACTTAATAGATATAATAACTATTAAGGAAAGAGGTAATTAAAATGAAAATTTATGAACCTAAATTCAAAAAGAATACTATTCGACTTCATCTGGAAGAAGGACGCACAATCCAAAGTTTATACGAAGAATATCAAGTATCCAGAGCAAGTATTTCCATATGGGTTAGATCTTATCGTGAAGAATGCCAAACAAACCAAGAAATTAAAGAAGAACATGATTATATGTTAGAAAATCGCAAACTTCGTAAGCAGCTTGAAGAGCTGCAAAAGGAGAATCAGTTCTTAAAAGCGCTGATCTTAGGACGAAAGTAAATGTGATTAAAGCGAATACTCACAAATACTCTGTATCAGCAATGTGTAAAGTCCTACAAATCCCAAGAAGCACATACTATTATGAAGCTAAAGCGAAACCAGATGAAACCGAATTAACTGCGGCAATTATTGATATATAAAGCAAGTCGTAATAACTATGGTACTCGGAAAATCAAAGTAAAATTAAAAGAAAGGGACATTATTGCGTCTCGCCGCCGGATAGGTAGAATAATGAAACAGGAAGGTCTGGTTTCAAATTACACTACGGCTCAGTTCCGCCCACATAAGGATACCTGTAACGAGTCAAATATAGAAAATATCGTTAACAGAAATTTCAACCAACAACCATTTAGGAATGTAGTCGTAAGTGATTTAACATATGTCAGAGTCGGCATGAGCTGGAACTATATATGTGTTCTTATTGATCTCTTTAATAGGTAAATCATCGGTTATAGTGCCGGACCTAATAAAACGGCCTTCTTCAATAGCTGCAAATGTTGCAACAGTACAAACTATAATTGCACTGTATTTCAAATCGACAATACTTAAGGTCAGCAGAAGGATAAATAGCATTAAGCCAGTAACCTTATTCATAATGGTATGTTCTTCCACAAACTTCTTCTGTACAATAAATCCAGAAACCAAGTTGATAACCTTTATTGCTACAATGGCACCGATCCATAAATAAAGCCACACAGGAATATCCAATGCTGGAATCAACTTTATAAGGCATACTACAACAAAAACAAAATCTGCAATGGTGTCTAGCTTAGAGCCAAATTCACTGACGGTATTTGTCTTTCTTGCTACTATCCCATCAACCATATCAGTGACCCCTGCCAATAGATACAATATATAGAACGTAGGAGAAAGTGCTGTACAGAACAACAACGCAATACTGCACAGGATTCTAACGCTTGTTATGATATTTGCCATGTACTTACTTCTCCCTTCAATTTAGTTCAGTTTCAAAAAGCCACAGTCAGCTTCTTCATATAATCAAAAAGAACCGTCCCTACTGATTATACTATTGATTCCCTATTCTGCTGTATATTTCTCTAACTTTTTCTATAAGTTCTTCATCATTTAGTAGCTCTTCTTCATCCTCTTTATAAGGATCATAAGCAGCACATATTTCTGGCATATCATCTAGAGCTTCTAATAAAGCTTCATCTTCTAATTCAAACATTTCATGCGGAAAATCATAAGAAAAATCATTACAGTCATACTCCCCATTAACTAAATCTTCCATCATTTTCAATAACTTTTCTCTCATATACCGATTTCCACCCCCACATATTCTATATATAACAATAACATTTATTTTGCTTCTTCCCTTCTTATTCTTGCTTTTCTTTGTCTTTCAATTAATCTGGTATAATAAATTGCTGAAAACCCGCGAAATCCCTTGACTGGACTAGGCAAAATATTCATGAATAAATTCGTCTATAAAACTCATCACTATTAAAACCTACCCAATGGATAAACTGTTTCTAAAATCTGACGTAAAAGCATGAGTTAAATAATCATTTCTTTATTGAATTTTTTACAGTTAATATATTTGAAATAGTAATTTGCCAACGGCGAAATTTTTCCGTTGGCAAATCGTAGGCAAAACTATATCTTTTATAAATATTACATATCTCAATCTCACTTATTGACGTGAAAGCCTAACTACCGTCTCTACATGCACACTATGGGCAAACATGTCTACTGGCTGAGCTTCTTCAACTTTATATCCTTTTTCACTTAAGATTTTTAAATCCCTCGCCAAAGTTCCTGGGTCACAGGAGACATAAACGATTCGCTTGGGTTCCATTTTGGCCATGGTTTCAAGCAGGGTTTCGTCGCAGCCTTTTCTTGGGGGATCTACGACGATGACATCCGCTTTGATGCCTTTTTCTTCATAGAGTGCAGGGATGACTTCTTCAGCTTTTCCTACGAAAAATTCTACATTATCTATATGATTGATTTTTGCATTTCTTCTTGCATCTTCAATGGCTGCTTCGACGATTTCTACCCCGTATACTTTCTTTGCTTTTTTGGCAAGGAATAATGAAATGGTTCCAATACCACAATATGCATCCCATACCGTTTCATCCCCGTTAAGCTTCGCATATTCCAAAGCTTTTTCATAAAGCACCTTTGTCTGCATGGGGTTTACCTGAAAGAATGACAGTGGGGATATTTCAAATTTTACATCCCCAATATAGTCGGTGATATAGTCTTGTCCCCATAATGTCGTGATGGTATCTCCTAATATAACATTGGTTTTTTGAGTATTGTGATTCAGGACAATGCTTTTCATATTTGGGATTTTGGTAAGCTGGGCGATCAGTTGATCTTTATGAGGAATATCTTTTCCGTTGATAACAATGCAAACCATAAATTCTTTCGTCTTAAAACCTACTCTTGTCAAGATATGGCGGATAAGGCCCTTATGTTTTTCCTCATCGTACACAGGTACATTATAGGTTTCTATATAGTTTCTCATGATCTTAATGATTTCGTCATTTATGGGGTCCTGTATATAACATTTTGGAATATCCACAATGTCATGACTTCTTTGAGCGTAAAAACCGATTTGCACCTTTCCATCTTTCATCTTTACCGGAAACTGTGCCTTGTTTCTATAGTAAAAGGGTTCTTTCATCCCTAAGGTAGGATGAACAACAACATCTGTAAGTTTCCCTATTCGTTCTATACTATCTTCCACTTTTTTTCTCTTAAAATCCAGTTGAGCCTGATAATCAAAATGCTGGATCTGGCATCCACCACACCTTCTGGCATGGGGGCAAAGGGGAGTAACTCTCAAGGGTGAAGCTTCTATGATGCGAATTAGTTTCCCATATCCATAGCTTTTCTTCACCTTCACAATTCTTACCTCTATTTTATCTCCCGGTAATCCACCTTCAACAAAGATTGTAAAGTCTTTGATTTTTCCTATGCCTTCTCCTTTTGAACCTATGTCCTCTATGGTCATCTCAAAATGCATATTTTTGCTGATTGGCAATTCATCCATTGTATTGTTCCTCCGTTGTTTCTAGTTCAGTAAATCCTTGTTAAGAAGCTCTCTGATCGCTTTTGCCAGTACTTCATCATCACTTTTTCTTAAAGCTTCTTCCAAAGGATCTTTTTTATCCCATATGGAATCTGATGGCTGTTCCACTTTTGGTTCTGCTTTATTGATTAACTTTTTAATATTTGACTTGGTTTTATCATCTTTTTTCACAATATCAATCCTCTCCATTATAATGCTCACATACTGTATCTCTACATATACAATATCGGCATTTTATAAAGCTTGGATTGACATTTTGTTCTCCAGTTTTAAGCATATCCCGCATCTGGGCTAAAATTTGCTTCGTTTTCTTTCTTAAACTCCATGTATTCTTTATAACAAACATATAATTGCTGTATATGAGCCGTCCCTCTTTAGGCCTTTTCCCATACACGTCTTCAATGATCAGAAAATAGGCTGCCAGCTGCATCATATCTCCTTCATGGGGATTTATGTCATTTTCATTAATGGTACCGCTTTTTAATTCAACAGGAATCAAGTTTTTGCTCCATCTTTTTTGGAAAATATAGTCCGGTTTCCCCTGAAGATCATATTTTTCCGAATATAATATTGTACCATATTCTATATTTGGATCCTTATTTTTTTCCTTTTGGTCCGTGTATATAATATCCGCCCCAAAAACCCCTATCTTCGGCCTTTTAACCTGAATATCCGGTTTCTTAAATATCAGAAATAAAAGGGATATACCCAGTAAAAAAGATATCCCCCATATCATGTATAAGCTATTCATATCTCATCACCCAAAAAAGAAGAGCACCCAGAATCAGTACACAAGCAATGCCTAATAAAGTAAGAACAAGTTTCTTCAGTTTATATCGAAAATGATAGCGGTTATGAAAGCGATTTCCTTTTTGGAAATGGCTCATTTCCGTATATTCATATCCATATTCTTCATTTCTTCTTTTTACTAATTCTCTTAATTTTTTATTGCCAAATAGTCTTGTATAATACCATTGATAAGGGCAGTAAACATACTTATTAATCTCTCCGGCGGATATGGTTCTGCTGTCATTATGCATAGCATCACCTGATTAAAAATCGCTCTTTCTAATATTTCTTCCCAGCATTCTGTTAAAGCCAACCCAGCTGCCCTTGGAATGATCCCCCATAATGGCTTCATCGAATAGTTTAATCTTAGCATCCGTATTATCTGCACAATGAATAATCATGGCTTCAATGGTTTTGGGACGTTTGGGAGAACCATATTCAAATTCTCCATGATGTGCCAAAATGCAATGCTTTATAAGCGCTTCCAAATTAGGAGGGAAATTCTTTATCTGGCTGATTTTCTTCCCTACCATCTCTGCTCCAATCATAATATGTCCTAAAAGCTGTCCAAGATCCGTATAATCATTCATCGGAAAATCAGACAGTTCTTCTATCTTTCCAATATCATGGAGCATTGCACCGGCAATCACGATGTCATGATTGGAACTGGAGTAATAATGAGATAAAAAATTCGCATATTCCACAACAGATAAGGTATGTTCCAGTAATCCTCCCATATAGCTGTGGTGCACACTTCGTGCAGCGGAATGATATGTGAATTTGCTTAAAAAAGCTTCATCCTCCACAAAAAAGCTTTGAAGCAACTTTTTAATATATGGATTTTCAACTTTATCTATATATCCTCTTAATTTTTCAAGCATTCCGTTGATATCTTTATCCGTACAGGGAACATAGTCCATAGGATCATATTCCCCTTCCATACTAAGCCTGAGCCTTCGAATACTGATCTGATATTCCCCTTGAAATACACTGACAATTCCATCTATCTTTATAAAAGAGTTTTCCTCAAATTCCTCGATCTCATTGTGTATATCCCAAATCTTTGCATCCACCAAACCTGTTTTATCCTGCAGCTTTAGGGATATGTAAGGCTTCCCTGTTCTTGACTTTAAGGTTTGCTTCTGTTTGCAAAGGTAATGTCCTATTACCTGTTCGCCATCTCTAATGTCCTTTAAATACCGCATCAAAATCCTCCATTCAAAATCCTTTGACTTTGCGTCAAAGCTTCTTATAGATTACACACTCTATTAAGTTTATTCACGGCATGAATTGTGTAATCTATTCTGGCAAACAAAATATGATTGAAGTAGTTTCAATTAAAATTTGTCTCCATATGTTTATGATTATACCTAATATTGAACTTAAATGCTATATGTCATTGAAACATCATTTTTATAAGAAAGTTTTATCCTTTATGGGCAAAGCGAACTTTTATTTTCACAAGAAAGAGTTTCGCTCGCGAAACTCTCGCGCGGAGCACGGTCGGCAAAGCCGACAAAATACGATATGTGCGAATGTGCATCCTGCTCAGAGGGTTTTTTATTGTATAGGAAATCCGGAGGAATTTCCTATACAATAAAAAAAGCGAACAATGTTCGCCTAAACACTGTTCGCCTCCTGTTAACGATTTACTTTACTTTTATCCTGAAGCTGAACTGTAACAGTTTTCTTTGTGGTTCCTCCTCTTACGATCTTAACTTGAATTTTATCCCCTACTTTATGAGATTCTATAATCTTTGTCAGCTGTGCCATAGTTGTAATCTTATGTCCGTCAAATTCAATAATGATATCTCCTGCTCTGATTCCTGCTGCATAAGCTCCACTGCCTTGATATACTTCACGCACTAAAACACCTATAGGAATTTCGTATAATTGAGCTGTATCCTCCGTTATATCTTGTCCCAGAATACCAAGATAAGGTCTTGAAACAGAGCCTTTGTTCACTAATTCTTCAATAATCGGTTTTGCATCATTAATTGGAATTGCAAAACCCATGCCTTCAACACTGGTATCAACTAATTTGACAGTATTAATCCCAATCACTGCTCCTTTGCTTCCCACTAAAGCTCCACCGCTGTTTCCGGGGTTGATTGCTGCATCTGTCTGAATTAAAGTCATTTCTTTATCTGTAAGCTGGACGGTACGATTGAGCGCACTGATTACTCCTGCAGTAACTGTATTGCTGTAAGCTTCTCCCAAGGGGTTCCCTATAGCTACTGCCAGTTCTCCTACTTCTAATTCATCAGAATCTCCAAAAGGAGCAGCTTTAACCTGTCCTCTAATTTCATCCGGCAAATCACTTTTTAATACTTTTACGACTGCTAAGTCAGTTTGAGAATCTGCTCCTACTACAGTTGCCGGTGCGGAATAACTTCCTAAAAAGGTAACCACCAGATTTTGTGCTTTTTCAATAACATGGTAATTGGTCACAATCATTACTTCATTTGAAGTAACATTAAATATAATACCTGAACCGGTACCTTCCTGTTGGTATTGTGCATTCCACCAATCAGTTACCGTATAACGGCTTTTAATTGATACCACTGAAGGACCTATTTTTTTGGCAATTTCAGGAATACTTACTTGTCCCGATAAATAGGATACAGGAGCTATTTCAGCCGAACCTTCTTCTCCCTCACTGGTTTTAATATTATCAAATGAAAATGGTTCTTCCATATCTTCTTCTACTTGTGTATTGCCAAAGTATTTCTCGTTAAGTGCTTGTAATGCCGGTTGCAGTAAGAGTTCATTGAATGGTTTTGCCAACCCTATGCCCAGTCCTACTGACGATCCCCCTACAACTATTCCAAGAGCGATCAAAAGAGCCGTCATCTTCTTGAATCTTTGCTTTTTCGTTTCTGTTTTAATAGTTTGAGTATAGTAATGAGGTTCAACATCTACTGTACGCGTTTCATTTACGTCTATAATACCTTCATCAATTTCTTTCTCTCGGTCCATTCCATGAAATTCATCCATGTTATTACCTCCTCCACAATTCTTACTTGATGATTATATTATATCTATCAGTTTTGAATAAAATATGAACTATTTGTAAATCTTTATAAATACAAGGCTTTTTATTGTATAGGAAATTCGGAGGTATTTCCTATACAATAAAAAAAACGTGCTATCGCACGCTTTAGTTTTTCAGCTCCAAAGTAAAGGTAAAGGCTACTCCTTCTTCAAGATTTTCTACTTTAATCGCTTCCCCATGATTTTTAAGAATCTGCTTAACAATCGAAAGCCCTAAACCCATTCCGGTCTTATCTTTTCCTCTGGATTTATCCCCTTTATGAAATCTGTCCCAGATATAAAGCAAATCTTCCTGTGGAATAGGATCACCGCTATTCTTGACAGATATAAATACCTTATTACTAGCGCGGGTTGTTTCAACCCATATCTTTCCTTCTTCCGGAACGAATTTCACCGCATTATCCAAAAGATTATAGATGACTCTTTGGATCTGCTCCCTGTCCGCAAAAACCATGGTTCTTTCTTCGGCTAATATTAAATTAAGCTCAACCTTTTTATCCAATACTCTCTTTTCAAATTTATCCAATACTCTTCTGATCAGATCATTGACTTCAAACTGATCTTTTTTTAATTCCATTTGCCCGCTTTCCATCTTAGTTAAATCCATGATGTCATTTGTCATTTTAGTAAGCCGGCGCGTTTCATCTAACACGATTTCAAGGTATTTCGTCTGTTTTTCCTGTGGAATGGTTCCGTCCAATATGGCTTGTACAAAGCCTTGAATCGACGTAAGCGGTGAGCGAAGGTCATGAGATATATTTGCAATAAATCCTCGCCTTAATTCTTCTAACTTATTCAGCTCCTCCGCCATATAATTAAAGCTGCCAGCCAATTCAGCCACTTCATCTTCTCCAATAACATCGAGTTTCCTTTGGAAGTCTCCTCCGGCAATTACCTTGGCTACTTCGTTCATTTCTTTCAATGGATTTGTAATCCGCCTGGATAAATAGTATATAAACATAAAGGCAAGTAATCCGGACAATCCTAGGCATAACAAAGTAATTTTATATAATTCTTGTACAGTTCTTTGAATTTCAGGGATAGGGGTATGCATAAACAATGCACCATAAGTTTTACCGTCTATTTGAATTGGATAACCTATAGTAAGTACAGGTTCTTTAAAGTAGCCTCCGAAATTTCCTTTGATCGTAACTATTTTCCCTTCAAATACTTCAGAAATATGTGCAAATGTTAACTTTTGACCTATCCAGGATTTATTTTCTGTTCTTGAAACTACATAAATTCTGCCGTTGGCATCCACAATCCAAATCATAGAATCCAAATATTTGTCCAACACTTCCATTTCGAATTTGAGCTGTTCTAAGTCCATGATTCCTGTATAATATGCTTTCGCATACTGCATTGTTATTTTTTCTCCCTGCTCCAGCATGATCTCTTCTTTTTGGTTGATAAAATACCTTTCAAAAGCTTGGGATAAAATCGCAGCCAGCAGAATAAAACTTCCTAAAATGATTCCCATATATGCAGTAAAAAGTTTTCCAAAGAGGGTCTTAGATATTTTCAAATTTATAACCTACCCCCCAAACTGTTTTTATACTCCAGGTTTCTTTTTGATTCAATTTCTCTCTTATTCTTTTGATATGCACGTCTACTGTTCTGGTATCTCCAATATAATCATATCCCCAAATGCGGTCTAAGAGCTGCTCCCTTGTAAATACCTGATTTGGATTAGATGCAAGAAAATATAAAAGCTCCAGTTCTTTCGGAGGAAGCTCCATCTGTTTTCCATGATAGGTCACAGAATAATTTCCTAAATCAATAGTAAGATTAGGTACAATAATTTTTCTGCTGTTTTCTTCTCTGGGCTCATATCTTCTTAATACAGCTTTAACTCTGGCAACTAATTCTTTGGGTTCAAAAGGTTTTACGATATAATCATCCGCCCCCAGTTCCAGTCCTAAAACTTTATCGAAAGTTTCTCCTTTAGCCGTCAGCATGATAATAGGAATGTTGCTCATTTTTCGTATTTCTTTGCAAACATCGTATCCATCAATTTCAGGAAGCATTATATCCAGTATAACCAGATGAGGTGCAAAAGATGAAAATACCTGCAAGGCAGTTTTTCCGCTATAGACTTCCTTTGTTTCATACCCTTCTTTATCAAGATAAAGGGAAATCAACTCAGCAATGTGTACATCATCATCTACTATTAATATTTTCATTTTGGAAGACAATATTCCCCACCTCCATTCATAGATTAAACCCCTACATATGTAGGGGTCTTTTTATAATCTATTTGCCCATTTTCGCCTTAAGGGCAGCCAACTCATCCATCACGTCTAAATCCTGTCTTGCTTTTTCCAGCTGCTCAAATTCTTTATCCAATGTATTTTCCGACACCTCATTATTTAATTCTTCCTGAGCTTTCACCTTATCTTCCATTGCTTCTATTTTAGACTCCATTCTTGCAAAACTATCAAATGCGCTGGTATCATTTAATTCTGAAAAGGTTTTATTAACTGTTTCCTGGGCTTTAGCTCTTTTGGATCTGGCAATCAATAATTCCTTTTTCCTCTTTGCTTCTTCTATTTTATCATTAAGTTCCTTAAGAGAATTCTTTAATTTTTCTGTAACTTGTTTTTGGTCATCCAAATGTATTTTATATTCTTCTGCAAGCTTTTCATGCTCTTTCTTTCTTTTTAAAGCTTTAATTGCTAAATCGTCATTTTGCTGACTAACAGCCAGTTCTGCTTTCTCAGCCCATTCATTTTGAAGTTTCAGCTGTTCTTCATACTCTCTTTCCAATTTCTTTTCATCAGCAATTGCCTGCGCTACTTGGGCTTTTGCAGCAGTATATTGTTCCTGCATATCCAGTATGAGCTGCTCCAGCATTTTTTCCGGATCTTCTGCCTTATCAATCAAGTCATTAATATTTGCTTTAATTACATTAACCATCCTGTTAAAAATTCCCATGATACCACTCCCATTGGATATATTTTGAACTGCCTGTAATTTATATTATATCTAAAGTGAATCATCTAATGCAACATAACATTTGAACTAAGATCTTTATTTAAATTCAACTATTGTTACACCTGTTTCCCCTTCTCCGTATTTTCCTAGTCTATAGGATTTTACATGGGGATGTCTTTTAAGATGTTGATGAATCGCTTGTCTTAAGGCTCCGGTCCCTTTTCCATGGATAATCGTAACCTGAGGCAGATTAGCCAAATACGCATCATCCAGATATTTGTCTATATTGCTAAGTGCCTCATCAACCATCTGCCCTCTAAGATCTATTTCAGGCTTGATATGAAGGGCTTTTACAGGTTTCCCAGTAGAACTGATTTTTTTCGTTTTTTTATCTTGCTTTTCCTCGGATTCATCCAAGGCTAAATTGGATAGGTGTACCTTGATCTTCATAATGCCTGCCTGAACCATAACATCTCCATTTTGATCCGGAGGATCAACAACCATGCCGCTTTGATTCAAAGAGGAAATGAATACTTTGTCACCTTTTTTCAGGTTTTTAGGCAATTTTTTCAGAGTTTTCTTAGGAAGCGCCGCTTTTGCTAAATCATCCTCAATATCCTGAAGTCTTCCCCTAAGCTGTCCCCTTGCTTCCTCCATTTCCTTCTGATTAATCACTATCTGAGCTTCTCTGGCTGATTTTTGAAGTTCTTTTAAAATTTTATCCGCTTCATCTTTGGATTGCTGCAAAATTCTTCTTGCTTCCTGCTTTGCTTCCAGTAGAATTTTTTCTTTTTGAGCCTCCAATTTTTCCTTTTGCTTTTCCAGTTGCTTCTTTAATTCTTCCGCTTCTCTGCGGTATTGGGCTGCTCTGTCCTGCTCATAAAGAGCACTTTTTTTACTGATTTCTAAATCCATAATTAAATCTTCAAATTTTTTGTCTTCCTTTGCTATCAGCTGTTTTGCATGATCAATGATAAAATCAGGAAGTCCTAACCGTTTGGAAATAGAAAATGCATTACTTTTACCCGGAATTCCTATGAGCAATTTATAAGTTGGTCGAAGGGTTTCGATATCAAATTCTGACGAAGCATTTTCAATTCCTTCTGTAGACAAAGCATAAATCTTCAATTCACTATAATGGGTTGTCGCTGCTGTACGCACACCCATTTTAAGCAAATAATCCAAAATTGCCATGGCAAGGGCGGCCCCTTCTGTAGGGTCAGTTCCTGCTCCTAATTCGTCAAAAAGCACCAGAGAATTAGGCGTAACTTTTTCTAAAATATGAACAATATTTGTCATATGACTGGAAAAAGTACTAAGACTCTGCTCAATGCTTTGCTCATCTCCAATATCTGCAAAAACCTGGTCAAAAACCGACAGTTCAGAATTGTCAAAAGCCGGAATATGAAGCCCTGCCTGTCCCATTAATGTAAAAAGTCCAAGGGTTTTTAAAGATACTGTCTTTCCACCAGTGTTAGGACCCGTAATGAGAAGCGTGGTAAATTGATCTCCCAAATAAATGTCAATAGGTACAACCTTTTTAGGATCCAGAAGAGGATGCCTACCTTTTTTAATGTTAATTCTTCCTTCCTGGTTGAATTTAGGTTCTACAGCTCTCATTTCCAAAGCCAGCTGTGCTTTAGAAAATATAAAGTCTAACTGAGTAAGTATTTCCATATTCGTCTGTATAATTTCTAAATTTTCTTCCACCATAGAAGTAAGCCAGGCCAGGATTCTTTCAATTTCTAATTTCTCTTTTACTTGCAATTCCCTTAATTGGTTGTTCAATTGTACTACCGCCATAGGCTCTATGAATAATGTAGCACCTGTAGAAGATTGATCATGAATGATTCCTGGAAAGCTATTTCTATATTCTTGCTTTACAGGAACACAATATCGGTCTCCTCTCATGGTAATAACGGATTCTTGCAGCATTGCTTGATTACTGGAAGAATGAATTATTCTCTGAAGCTGTTCTTTAATTCTTTCATTGGTCAACTTCATTTCTCGTCTCAGGTTATAAAGTGTTGTGCTTGCTTCATCTGATATTTCTTCTTCTGAGATGATACATCGGGTGATCTCATTTTCCACTGCCGGAAGAGTGATAATGCTTTCAAAAAGAGAGTCTAAGGTTTCATAGACTTCTTGTTTTCTTTCATCTTTGGAATAGTTCTTAACTTTTTTACATACTCGCAGTAAATCTGCAATATGGATTAGTTCTGTAGCAGAAAGTACTCCTCCGATCTTTACTCGACGAAGAGCACTTCTTGTATCTCTAAAGCCTCCCAGTGGGATACTGCCTTTTCTTATAGTCATGCTTACTGCATCGCTGGTTTCTTTTTGCATCCGGATAATTTCATTGTAATCCGAAGAAGGCTTTAAATACTCTGCTATTTCCTTTGCCATAGGAGAAACAGCATAATTCGCTAATTTGTGTATAATTTTATGATATTCAAGGGTTTTTAATGTTCTCTCTTCCATAAATTAGATCCTTTCTAATTTCACTGTTACTTTTAATAAAAAAATACCATTGACGATTGACTTGTTTAATTATATCATTAAATCAGTTATCCAACCACCACAATTCCTGTTTTAAGGAGGATATTTATGGGTTATATTGATCCCAAATCGATGTATAACGAAATATTATCAACAATTCATTCGAATTTTACTATTCCTATTAGGGTACCTCAAAAAAACACTGACAATTCATCTTCCGATGCAACTGCTAATACAACTTCCTTCAGTGAAATACTTAAAGGAGAACTAGATGAAATAATCAATTCTTCTAATGGAAATGTAAGTACAGCCGAAATTGAAAATGCTATAAAAGAAGCGGCCGAAAAATACAATATTGATGAAAATCTGATCAAAGCTGTTATTAAACAGGAAAGTAACTTTAATCCATACGCCCTTTCTTCTGCAGGTGCCAGAGGCCTTATGCAACTAATGCCGGGAACAGCCGAAATGCTTGGGGTTGAAAATGTATGGGACGTAGAAGCAAATGTAGATGCCGGTACGCGCTATCTTAGAGATATGCTGATTCAATTCAATGGCAATACCTCTTTAGCCTTAGCTGCCTATAATGCAGGCCCGGGAAACGTAGAAAAATATAATGGGATTCCACCTTTTAGCGAAACTCAAAATTACGTTCCAAAGGTTCTGGCTTACAAAAAGCAATATGATGCATTTAAAAAAGAGTGACGAAAGTCACTCTTTTTTTATAAAACTCTAACTGCTTTTACATATGTACGAATATAATAATCTTCATTCAAACTATTAATGATTACTCCTCTGCTGCTGTCGGCATGAATGAACTTGTTATTTCCAACGTATATTCCAACATGAGATATTCTACCGTTATTACTTCCTGACGTATCGAAAAATACTAAATCACCAGCTTGCAATTCTTGCTTAGAAATAGTCACTCCATCATTTGCCTGTGCACTTGAAGGTCTGCTGAGATAAATTCCAAAGTGAGACATTACAGCTTGGGTAAAACCTGAACAATCAACGCCGCTGGTTAAATCTGTTCCAGCGTATCTATATGGAGTTCCAATAAATCTTTTAGCATACTCAACAATCTCTTCACCTAAATTATTACTATTAGAAGCTTGTCCTTTTTTTTCTGTAACGAAAACATCTTCCATAGTCTTAACGTAATCTCCATGAATCCAAGCTTCATTACCATTATACTTAATCTGATACCAATCCCCGGATTTTCCTGTTACAATTAAAGCATCACCTTTGTTTACTTGTCCCAAAACATTACATCTTGTATTGGGTGCTTGTCTAATATTTACATGATCTCCTGTGGATACTGCGTCCACCGATGCAATCTTTAATAAATCTCTTACAACATATCCTTCTTCACCATTATTTAATGCAATTACGTAATAATCTCCTTCAGTCCCTATGATTTCTACTTCTTCATTCTTATCTAAAGTTGAAATCGCTTCTTCTGTCTGGCTTGCTTTCCCCCACACATCGACATTATTTTCTAAACTCACTGCTGTTGTTTTTGCATATGTATTTGAAACATTCAAAAACGAAAACAATCCCAAAACAAAAGTTATTGATGTCAGTCTGCCCCATTTTATCATATTATGTCCCCCATATCAATTTTGTTACGTAATTGTTACAATATTATTATATAAATATAAAAGCACTTTGTCAATTACTTTTAAAAATGTTGTGGAATTTTAAATTTTATTAAGCATTTTTACAATAAATTAGTATATTTCCGAACATAATCTGCTGGGCATCATATCTAGAAATCGTTTTAATGGGTGAAAAACCAAGTTTTGACCAAAATCTTACTCCAATATCGTTTTTTTCGGCAATACTGACACAAACACATTCTATCTCACATTGTGATTTAAAAAAATTCATGATTTCCGTCACCAATTCAGTACCGTATCTTTTTCTGCAAAATTCTTTATGAATCATGACAGAACTAATCCATAAAACTTTTTTTCTGCCATAATGAATAGTTCCTTCAATACATCCTACTGGGCGATGATCTGAAATAAGTTTTGCAACACAAAAAAAATTCTGTCGCTCATCGTCTTTTTCAAACTGCTTAAGATACTTTTCGCATAGATTAGTATTATGTCCAATAGCATATAAGTAAAAGTCCATATCCTGATACATATGTTTGATAAAAGGCAGATCTTTTTTTTCTATATCTTTGATCAGCAATCTGTTTGAATAAATAACGTTATCTAACATTAATTTTCCCCTTATGCCCCAAAACTACAAAACTACCTTAATGCTACCATATTTTTTATTTTTTATCAATAAAGCCTCTATGCCGTACTTGTAAAACAAAAGTTCAGCTCTTTAGAAGTAGACGAATTTTTTACTTCATTATTTCAAAATAAAAAAGTTCATGGTTGAACCATAAACTCTTTCTTAGTTTTTTTTAGCTTTTTTTATCTTTTTCTTCTTTTTTATCTTTTTTATAATGAACATTTGGTGCAAGTTCTTCTGAAGTTTCCATTCCATAGATCGATCTTCTGTGTTCTTCAGAACTATTTCTTGCTGCTGAAATTGCCATGGACATTACCAATATCCCCAAGGTAGCACCTATAAAAATTCCAATTATGATTCCAGTCCAGAACATAAGCAACCCTCTTTCTTTATACCTTATTTATTTTTAGGGTATGCTATTTTAGAGGGTTTCATTCAAACAGTTTTTGCAATTTAATAAAAAATTAAAACCCGGCTGCTGTACATCAGTCGGGCTCTAATCCCAATTATACTCTCTTAATTTACCTTCACACATTAATCCATCAAAATTCAATTGTCTCATAGCTTCATAGGCCACAATTGCAACAGAATTGGACAAATTCAGAGAACGCGCTTCATTTCTCATAGGTATTCGTATACACGTATCAGGATAATCTTTTAAAATGCTCTCCGGAATTCCCGCTGTTTCTTTACCAAAGACAATAAAGCAATCTTTAGTATAGGATACTTCAGTATATACATGCTTTGCTTTTGTAGTCGCCATAAAAAGTAATGCATCAGGATATTTAGATTTAAAATCCTCAAAATTCTCATGATAATGAATATTTACCAGATGCCAATAATCTAATCCAGCTCGTTTTAAATATTTGTCTTCAACAGAAAATCCCAATGGTTTAATTAAATGTAAATCTGCTCCGATAGCAGCACAAGTTCTCGCGATATTTCCTGTGTTTTGTGGGATTTCAGGCTCTAATAAAACAATATTCATAGCACTCACTCATTTTCTACTTAGCATCTTGTATTGCTACATCAATTTCAAATGTAGCACCTTGGCTGAGTTGTAATGGAATGCAAATCGTCTGCATTTTAGTTGTGGAAATTTGCATATTATCTCCCATCAGCAATGACGGAGGTGTAATATCAACAGAAACTCCATTGTTATAGAATATTGTTGCTGTATTTCCTAAAATCATATTGGTTAATTCGGCAATAGCACTCTTTGCCATTTCATCTAATTCTGGAACTGGCATTCCCATCATCATTTTAGACGCAATCGAGCAAGCTACATCTATTCCCATACTAAATATAATCTGACCTTTAATGTCTCCGGTAACACCAATAATAATAGCAATCGTATTACTAGCGTAAGGAGATTTCTTGAGATATATTTTTCCAAGTTTCGACTCTTCTTGACATACATCTCTTAATATTGATTGTGTTCCTTGAATGAATGGATTAATAAGGTCAACATTTATAGACATTAAAGATCCCACCTTTGATTATTAAAATTAATTTACTAATTCAACAACTAAGTAAATACTCGTTTATTTTAACATATTAGATTATCAATTACAATAGAATTTGATAAGCCTGAAATTATTTCTACCCTAAAATTTATAAGGATCGTTCTGATTTGTTGCTTGACGAAATGTCAAAAATTTTATATTATTACTATGTAAAAATCATTATTAATAAGGTGGTTATTCCGATGAAAGAGCTTGCACAACGTCTAAAGGAAAAAAACCTGAAGGTAACTCCTCAAAGGCTGGCTATTTTTCAAATGCTTTCTAAAACAGAAGAACATCCCAGTGCTGAAACCATCTATAAATCTTTGGAAGCCACACATCCAACGATGAGTTTAGCAACGGTGTATAAAACTCTTGATGCTTTAAAAAAAGTTAATCTTATTCAGGAGTTAAACGTAGGAGAAGATTGTTTTAGATACGATGCAAATACCAATTCTCATCCTCATCTGATTTGTGTTTCTTGTCGTGAAGTATTTGATATGGGTTTGATTGATTTAGACCATATTCGTTCTAACATCGAAAAAGAAACAAATTTCAAGTTAGTAGATGAGAGACTCTATTTCTATGGTATTTGTCCAAAATGCCAGAATAAATAACCACAAAAGAACAGCCTAGGCTGTTCTTTTGTGGTTATTTATATTGTTCCATAAACTTTTCTATTCTCCTTAAAGCTTCTTTGATATTATCAATCGAGTAGGCATATGAACATCTTATAAATCCTTCTCCACTTTCTCCAAAAGCAGTTCCAGGCACTACAGCTACTTTTTGCTCATATAAAAGTCTTTTGCAGAATTCCTCAGAGGTCATTCCTGTTTTTGCAATGGAAGGAAAAACATAAAAAGCTCCTAACGGTTCAAAGCAATCCATTCCCATCTTTCTAAACCCATCAACCATAATCCTTCTTCTTCGATTAAAAGAGTTTCTCATTTCAGCAACATCCGAATCTCCATTCCTCAGTGCTTCTACTGCTGCATACTGACTGGTTGTGGGAGCGCACATAATGGCATACTGATGAATTTTTGTCATCATGGCAATCAATTCTTCAGGCCCTGCTGCATAGCCCAGTCTCCATCCAGTCATGGCATAAGCCTTGGAAAAACCATTGATCACTAAAGTATTTTCATACATGCCAGGTATAGAAGCAATAGAAACATGCTCCTTATCATATGTCAATTCAGCATAAATCTCATCAGAAATTACCACAATGTCTCTATCCCTCAAAATATCAGCTATTTTTTCAAGATCCTCTTTTTCCATAATTCCACCGGTTGGATTGTTAGGATAAGGAAGAATCAACACTTTAGTTCGATCAGTAATATGAGCTTTAAGTTGCTCAGGTGTCAAGCGAAACTCGTCCTCTGCCTTTGTAGTAATTGTAACAGGAACCCCTCCTGCCATAATGGTGCAAGGTTTATATGAAACATATGAAGGTTCAGGTATTAATACTTCATCTCCCGGATTTAAAAGTGCTCTGAGGGCCAAATCAATTCCTTCACTCGCTCCAACAGTAACAAGGATCTGCGTTTTAGGATTATATTCAATGCTAAAACGTCTTGATAAATATTTACTGATTTCCTCCCTTAGTTCCATTAATCCGGAATTGGAAGTATATACTGTTTTACCTTTTTCTAAATTGTATATTCCCTCTTCTCTTATATGCCAAGGAGTATCAAAATCCGGTTCTCCAACACCCAAAGATATTGCATCTTCCATTTCGTTTGCAATATCGAAAAATTTTCTTATGCCTGATGGCGGAATATCTCTAACAGTCGATGCAATCATTTCTGGCTTCATGGAGATACAACCATCCTCTCGTCCTTACGGGGCGCTTCAAAAGGAATACCATGGTCTTTATATTTTTTAAGAACAAAATGAGTTGCCGTACTTAATACTGATTCCAATGGGGCTAATTTTTGCGCAACAAATAAAGCAACTTCCTTCATTGTTCTTCCTTCAATAATTACAGTTAAGTCAAATCCTCCAGACATTAAATACACAGCTTTTACTTCATTAAATCTATAAATTCTCTCCGCAATTTTATCAAAACCTTCTCCTCTTTGTGGAGTTACCTTTACTTCAATTAACGCAGTCACTAAATCTTTTTTAGTTTTATCCCAATTAATCAAAGTATTATAACCGCAGATAATCTGCTCTTTTTCCATTTGCTTAATCTCTTTTTCAACTTCTTCTTCTGTTGTGTTCAACATAACCGCAATATCTTTTATTTGTATCCTACTATTCTTCTCCAGGATTTCCAGAATTTCTTCTCTCATTGCTTGTCCACCTCTTCTGCCTTTATTTTTTCATAATTTTTCTTAAAATTCATCCATATCCAATCACTTCAGAGGTATTAATTATTATATCTATGGATTTGACCTTTTAATCTTTGCATCTGGATTGCTGCTTTCTAACATGCCAACCAGTTTTTGACGCTAAAAAGCAACTATGAACATGCATCCACTGAAAAATAACCTATAGCATATAACTAGCAAAATTCCTATAAGTTCTCCTCCACTGGATGCAATATCATTATAAAAAAACCCGAGCAGTCAAATATCCGTCATCTTTTGCAGTTTTTGATATAGGTCCACTAAAAACAAGAAATATTTCAAACTCCTCTCAAAATAAAGGCTTCTTATGATACGGAATTTTTCTTAAGTTCATCTTTTACCAAATGCCATTGATCTCTCGCAAGTTTCTGAATTCTTTCTGTTCCTGTTCTGGAGTTTATTACTTTAGAAAACCAAACCACGGCTTCTTCATTATTACCAAGTCTTCTATGCAATTCTCCAATTAAATATATTACTGTAGCTTCATCCATATTTTCTAAAGGAAATCTTTCATTGGCATAAGCTTCTAAATATTTTTCAAGCGCATTTGAAAGAAAAGTCCTTTCTTTTTCTTCGTCATTCATAAAACGATACAACCATGCAATTCTCAAACATATTGCAGCTACTTCACTTGCTTTTGCCTTGCTGATCTGAGCACTTATTAATGCCAGCTTAAATCTATTAACAGCTTTTTCATAAGTTATAATCTTTTCCGTTTCCCGAGCAACCCACTTGGGGGTAATATATTCCTGAATTAATTTTGCTCTTTTGGGGGTAATATTAGGGAATGAACTTTGCAATGCTGCATATCCACATAATTGACAAATCCAAACATCGTAAAGCATAGGATTCAACGCTTTGTAGTGCACACAAAAATCAGTATCCCTGCTTTCCACCATATATGCCTTTTTCTTTACAGCAGTCACTGTAAAAGTATTGCCACATACAGGACATTCCACACTTTTCTCATAAAGAAAATTATCAACACACATTTTGATCCTCACTCTCCGATATAAAAACTTTATTCTCCCAAATATCTATATATATTTCAACATTTTTCAAAATAAATTTCTTTTCTCCTTGCTAAAATTAATCTTACCACTTTTTCAGCCGTACTTTCAACACCGATTTAAAGTTCATCTTAGAATTTCTAATCCCTCAAAAACTCTTTATAGCATTGATCAGATTCATACTTTAAAAACATTTAATTTAATTCAATTGAATCTCAATCATAAATTTCATTCTGTTTATTATATGGAAAAATCCACTTCTTGTTTCCACCCAAATACTTATTATGTATTCATTCCTTTACACCTCTTTTCTTAACTTTTTAATCTTTTCATAAGTAATTTTCCATAAATGGAATATATTTTCTGGTCCATGACTTTAGTTGTAGTTCTTGAATGACTTGATATATAAAAAATAAGTCCTACGAACTAGGACTTCAATGTCTAAAAAAAATACTATCAAAACCTTAAGAACATAAATTTCGTAACCGTGCATTACACTGGCTTCATCCATGAATGAAGCACTTTTATTATATATCATTTTATTATGTTTTACAACAATTCAAAAGTTTTTTTCTATTATCATTATATTTCTACTGGTAAAAATTATTAGATATATTTTAAGACTTTAATAAAATTTAATTATACAAAAATTTAAATATTTATCGAATTCCTTTATAATCCATCATTTTTACTTTAGTTTGACAAGTAACGTATTCCACAGCAATTCCGCCACCACACCTCTTGTAACTTTTTGATTGTAATTGATATTTTCCTCTTGAACAATACCTATCTCTCTTCCTTTATTAATATAATTATATGGCCAAGTTCCTTCAAGATTTTTGTCTTGTTTCGCAAGTCTTACCATCATTGCCGTAGCTTCTGCATATGTTATATCCTGATTAGGTTTGAAACTTCCATCAGGATAACCTGCAATCAGTCCCAATTTAGCTGATTTTTTTATATGAGCTGAAGCCCAATGACTGTCTTTCACATCTTTAAACTTTTGATCCTCCATACCAATAATAATAGTATTTTCATATCCTAAAACTCGCACTAAAATCGTTGCTATTTCAGCTCTTGTTATATTATTATCCAGTCGAAGAGAGCCATCTTCATATCCAGCTAAAATCTTCAGTGTCCTGAGTTTATTTCCAGCCTGTATTTGCGCATCTGTAGCAGCAAAAGAGGGTTTTAATGACACAACGGACAGTAAAACAATAATAAACACAATTTGAATCCTTTTTAACATATGTATCCCCCCAAACATTTATGTCTAAATTATTATACCATAAAATAAAGATCCCCTTCTAGCACTGGAAAAATTTCATCTTTTTATTGCATAGGAAATCCGAAGGGATTTCCTATGCAATAAAAAAAAGCTTCCATTAAAATAGAAGCTTTTATACTAATTAATAATAATGGGGGCATTGGATGTTTCTAAATCTAGACTGATCTTTTTCTCTGCCATGGAATAATGATTAGAAATCCCTTTGACATAGTTTTTTTCATTGACTTTATAATCCATATTGCCAATATTCACTTGTACTCCATTTAAAGATGTATTCGCTTTTAAGTTGTATCCTACCCTTGAATCTTTTAGTGTGTTCATTTTAACGGCTCCATTGGATGTCTCCAAACTCCATTGATAAAAATCAGATTCTTCTAGCTTGCTTAAACTTACATCCAATAAGATTTCAGCTTCAGATGTTGCAATCTCCATTTTTTCAATATCACACTGCTTGGCTTGAATCTTTCCGTTAGAAGTTTCTGCTTTCATATATTTTCCTGAGATATTTTCAAGAAGTATTCTCCCGTTACTCGTTTCTGCTTCTAACTTTCCTGTTTTAATATTTTTAAGTTCTATAGCCCCGTTAGAATTATAAAGAGTCATTTCCTCTGCTTTAAATCCATCAATAATAATTTGATCATTGTTGGTTTCCAAATAAAGCTTCTTAAACAACGTATCTGGAACAAATGCCTCCACTGCTACCCTGTTAAAATACCCTTCATCATAATTTAAATAAAAAATGTTTCCCGATTCAATCAATGTTATGTCATGACTGGAGTCTTTAGGAATATAATTTATCTTTGCCGTAATTTTATCACCATTATATCCTTTAATATAAATCATTCCATTCTTGCCATTGAATCTTAGTTCCGCATTGTATTTACTTCCTACATGAAGTTCCACTGTCTTTTCTTTACCTCCAATAAAAGGAGAAAAAGTACTTGAATCTGATAAAGTTCTGGAAAGTTTGTCTGCAAAATACGCAGTTTTATCTAATATTGTTTTAGTCGCTTTTTTTAATTTCGGTTCTAAGTCTTTTGAAAGAATTTCAACTTTTTTCCCAAAATCTGTTTGAACAGATGAAGTATGTCTGACATTTTTTTCTTTATCTTTTACTGCATTCAAAAGTTCTGTTGCTTCACTAGGAGTAATCTTTCCCTGCTCCAACATTTTTAAGATCATCATCTTTTCTTCACTCATATCTTTAGCCTCCTCATAAACCAATTGCTAATAGTATGCTTTATATAGTTATTAATAAATACGTATAGTTCTTTTTATTGTTTATTCAAAGGCAAAGAAAAATAAAATGTTGTTCCTTTTTTATAAGTACTTTTAAACCAAATCTCTCCACCCATTCGGCTAAGAAGCTCTTTTGCAATCGTCATTCCCAATCCACTGCCTTTTTCTTCAATATTGAATTGCTTATTGGATATCTGAGCAAAACGTTCAAATACTTTACTCTGATCTTCTTTTTTTATCCCTATTCCCGTATCCTCAACAGAAAAAATTGCCCTTTGATTTTCAAAATCCGCCCTGGCAGAAATCGTAATACTGCCTTCATTGGTAAACTTTGCAGCATTTCCGATAATATTGTAAAGTACTTGCTGAATTCTTGTTTCATCCCCCATTATTTTAGGTAAATAGGGATCAAAATTATATTTAATTTCAATGTTTTTATCCCCGATCAGTGATCTTAATGTCATCGCCCCATTTAATACGATTTCGTATAGATCCACTTCTTCATTTTCAAACTCAACTTTTCCGGCTTCAATTTTTGATAAATCCAAAATGTCATTGATGAGTCTTAAAAGGTATTTACCGCTTTGGTAAATATTATTAAGATCTTTCAAATTCTGTTCCGGAATTTTATCTTCCAGACTGGACATAAGAAGTTCAGAAAAACCAATAATCGTATTTAGAGGGGTTTTTAATTCATGGGATATGTTTGCAATAAACATGGATTTTAATCTATCTAACTCTAATAGATTTTTATTACTTTCTTCCAATCGACTTTTGGTTAATCTAAGTTCTTCATTCACGAATTTTGAATTTTGATAAGCATAAGAAAGCTTTTTATATAATTTAAGAGTATGAATGGAAACAGCCGCCTGTCTGCATAAGATTTCCAACATTTTTTGCTCATCATAATCAAAGTGATGAGCAGATCTGTAATGAAGGCTAAGGACTCCTACAACTTTGTTATTGATTTCTATAGGCCCGGAAATCTGTGCCCAATCCTGTAATCTATCCTTTTTTCTGACTGTTTTCATATACGTAATCTTTTCTTTTCTGACTTTATCAATCAACTCCCAATCAATAGGGTGCATCAGTTCACTGAATAACTCTCCTGTATAATCCGAAATCCGAACACTGTGGGTATCATTATAAAAAGTAACCAAAGAACAGTAATCCTGTGGCAGCAGTGAGCAGGTTTTAGATACGATTTCTCCACATAATTCGTCATAATTGTTGAGATTTAAGATAGGCCTTGCTAATGTTTCAAAAGCCGTTTGGAAATCATTCACAGCAATGTCTGTAAACTGATTGATGACATGATCAAAAAAAGCACCCACATACTTTAACTCATGTTCTTCTAAAACTTTCCATTTCGTAATGACTTCCATAATCGAATATTTTAAAAGAATAATCCTATCTTGAATATGATGAATTTTGGTTCCTCTGTGACTATGCTTTTGCACAATATGAAGAACCAAATCCCTAATCATTTTCTTGCATTTATCTGATGGATTCAGAAAAGATTCTTTCTCATTATCAATAAAATATCCCAAAGCAATCAAAACATTTTTTATTGTAATTGAAGGTGCTTCAATGATTCTATTTTGCTGATCGATATATTCTCGGTCCATCATATTTTTTTCCCAGCCAAATAAAATGTCATCCATATATCTTTCACATCTGTTTACAAAATGGCCCAATCTCCTCACCTCTGAATTCAAATACAGTTTTTGATCCATCTACTTCTTTGATCTTTTTCTCTTTTGATTTAATAATACCATACTTGTATTCTCTTTCATTTGTTCTTGGGTAACAGACTTTTGTTTTTCTTTAACCTTTGGCTTTTTCGTTTTAGACCTTTTTAGTTCCTGTTTCTGACTTTTCTCCTTATTGTATTCTTTTTTTCGATTTCTCATTTTTTTAGCAATCAAGAGTATTCCATTGTCTATTATACTGTGAATAAAACCTACTCTTCTATAGGCGATATCCAAAAGGTATAGTAAAAGACTTAGAATAAGCAGGATCTCTGTAATATCTTTTTTCCCATAAATCGAGTCTTCTATAGGCTTAAAGACTTCTTTTGCATCTGTTAAAATCTTTCCCCCTGTTAACTGGGCAATTTTACTTAAAAGAGTAGTTTCTGCAGTGATTTTGCGAATATCGTATTCTGAAGAATAAGATATATTGATTCCCGTATGAATGGATTCTGTTTCTCCATTCCTGTTAATTTGGAAATTCAACATATAAGCTCCCAAATCATTTCCATCAAATCTCCCAGTGTATTTGCCAGGAGCTGTAGGTTTAAGCACCAGAGTCTCTTGAGTTAAATCCGGTTTAACAACATTCACTTCAATTTCTTCTGTTAGATCTGAATTTTGGACTTCTGCACTTAGTTCGATCTGATCACCTATAACTTTTCCCTCTACTTTAATCGTATCACTCATTGGCTTCCTTAAAACCCATGAAATCATATTTCTGATAATTCTAACCCCAGAATCTGAGGACAGCCAATCAGCACTCCACTGATTGTGAACATCCGAAGTCCATACAGCCGTTTTACCTAATCCGTATCTCCAGACAGCTAAAACAGGATCATCCTTTTCGCTTTTTAAAATCACTTCTGCACGGTTTTTAGGCGTTGTGGAAATATATCCATGAAGTGGCGCCAATTCCTCTATATCCTTCAATATAGGAGAAATTCCTGTTACTTTTGGATAAAAAGTTTCGGTATTGATATAAGTTTTTCCTGCCATCATCGTTTCTTTCATAAAAATTTTAGGCAAATCAGAAAACTCATCGGTATAATAATATCTTCCTCCTCCATTTTGAGCCAATTCCTCCAATAAAACTGTATCAGAAGATCTTCCCACAGCTACTGTGGATAAAGTGATGCCTGATGCTTTCATTTGTCCAAGGAGCTCGCTGTATCCTGATCTTTCTGCCTGACCGTCTGTAAGAAGAATAATATGTTTAACTTTAGTATCTGCGCTGTAAAGCGTTTCATAGGCTTTTCTAAGGGCAGGAATAATACTGGTTCCTCCTCCAGGCGAAATACTTGCAATATCATTCTTAATACTTTCAAGATTATTATCTATTTTTTGAAACTTTACAATTTCTTGAGGCATATCATCAAATGCAATAACTCCTATTTGATCAAAGGAGTGCAGAACTTCTGCTGCACGAATAGCCGCTTCTTTTGCCAGTTCCAGTTTTGAGATACCATAAGGGGCTTCTTCCATACTTCCGGACCTGTCAGTGACAATCATAAGTCCCATATCCGGAATATTGTTTTTATCTTTTAACTCCATTTCTACCGGCAGTATTGTCTCCAAGGGAGTATCAAAATAGTTCCCCAGAGCGTAAGCATTTTCTCCACCGGTTACGACTACTCCTCCTCCCAAATGACTCACATAATACTCTAAATTGCCCAGAAATTTTTCGTCCAAGTCATCCCCTGAGATATTGGCTAAAATAACCCCATCATACTGGGACAATTCATCCATTTGGGTAGGGGAAAGATAAGGTTCAATTGCATTGATTTCAACCTTTGTCCCTTCCAACAATTTTCTAATCTCTTCCCCGCTATGGTCCTTCTCAATTAAAAGCAAATGGGGAATATCTTCCACATTAGTATAGCCATAAGCTACATTATTTTCATTCATGCTGTCTTTGTCCGCTTCCAGTTCAACACGATAAATTCTGCCTCCCCCTTCTTCAGCTTTGTCGGAGAAAGCAAATCTATTTTGTCCTTTTCGAATATTAACCTTTTGAGTCTCTACTAAATTTTTTCCGTTATATATTTTCAAAATTCCCTGAGTATCGACTAAGCTGTCCACCCTTATTTGAACACTAAATTCCTGATGCAGATTTAAATACTGGGGAAGTGTTAAATCCGTGATCTGTACTTCATCAGAAACAGACTTCTGGACAGGAACTACATCCACCTTTATATTCTGCCCTGCCAAGATTTTTGCTTGACTTAATGCATCTCCCAGATTTTCTTGCCCATCTGAAATGAGTACAATCCGCTTTTTGGATTCTTCCGGAATAAGAGAAGAAGATAGCTTTAATCCCTGAGAAATATCTGTAAAATGCGCATTAATAATCGTATCAAATCCTGAAAAAACTGGTTCTGACTTTGGGCTCACTTCCACTGCTGCATTGCCTCCAAAACTCACAATTCCAACTTCATCGTGATCACTTTTGAAAGCAATGGCTTGCTGAATAAAATTCTCCGCCTCTTTTATAGATGCTTTAGAACTATCGGATAGATCTACGGCAAATATGGTGGTGGTTGCATCGATCGTCTTCCTGATTTCAAATCCCATCAAGGAGAAAACAAGCAATATCGCAATGATACATCGAATACTTGTAAGAAATACTTTCTTTTCTCTTCGAATGTATAACCACCATTCAAAGACAAGCAAAAGCAACACTAAGAGTATAAATATGTTTTTTAAATTACGATTTCTTGCAATCTTTTCTTCTTCAGAAGCTTTATTACCAACTTGGACATTATCTTGATTAGTCCTGTCCAAATCAGATTCCAATTCTGTTGGAGGATTGACTGCAAAAGAGTAAAAAACATCTCTGTTTTCACCTTTCTGTTCAAGTACATATATTCCCAATTCATCAATATTTTTATAAGGCTGTACCGGAAAAGGAGGCGCTAATTTCTCAATATTCCCTTTAGGATCTACTAAATTGACCTCCCGAGCTTCCGGCAATATATCAAACTCAATGGTATCTCCTGCAGTGATGTTTTTTAGATTATTGGCCTCAGAAGGAATGAACCACTGCATGATGTTATATATAAAAATAGGAAATTCTTTTTTTAGCGGTAAATCTGTATCATGCAAGTCAAAACCGCAGATAAGAACTTTTTGCTCCTGTAATTCTCCAAAGAAAATTAAAGGTGTTTGATCAGAACCAAGAATTTCTTCTCCCCATTCAGGAAGAACCATTTTCTTGGCTTTAGCAATATCAAAATCCATTTCTTTTATAAATTCAAATAGTCTGCTGCCCGACGGCAAAATATGATCAACTTCTACCTCTCCTTCTACTTGAACCAAAGGATTGTTCGCTTCAGGATTAAAGATCAGTATATGTCCGTCCTCAGGCAGAACAGAAGGCATTTTGCCATCAAAAATATACAAATAATATCCCTTGGGTACTTCTTGGTTTTCAAAATCGCCCTTATATAATTCCACTTGGGGAAGTATGGACATCATCTGTTCTAAAAAAATGTTCTGTTCTGTAATGAGTAAAACTTTTTGCTTTACATCTTCTTGTACCACATCGTACATAATGTTGTCTGTTTTTAAAACATCATCTGAATCGATTTCAGCTTTTAAGATTTCTATATTCTTTGGAACTCCTGCAAAAAAAACATTTGATTCCTGATCCGCTGAAAGTTCTGCTTCCTTTACATCAATAAATTCTTCATCTCCATAAAGGGACACAGATACTTTTCTAGGTGTCTTTCCAAAATTTTTTACTCTTACCAGTACAGCTAATTGCCCTTCTTCCTTTGAATGAGATAATAATACAATCCCGCAATTATCAGAGTTCTTACCTACTTTGACAAATTCTATATCTAAATCAGGAACAAACATATTCTCATCAGAAAACAAATAGATTTTTCCTTTTGTCTGCTCATAAAGGGCCTGCACCAACGAAGCTGTTTCTTCACTGTTGGCCTCTGTATTGGATACCTCTACCTCTCTAAGCTTTTTTATGACTGTATTTTTTTCAGTGGACTTGTTCACCAGAATATAAGGTTCTTTTTCCATCACTATAAGAGAAATTTCTGCATTGGGCTCCAAAGAGTTAATAATGTGTTCCATTTGATTCTTTGCGTTTTCAAACCGATTAGGTTTTTCATCTTCTGCCTGCATACTCATGGAACTGTCAAGAATGAATATGTAATTCCCTGACTTTTCCCATTTCCCGGTCAAATAGGGGTTTGCCAAAGCAATTACAAGCAGAGCTGCTGCAAGAAGCTGTATAAAAAGCAAAAGATTTTTCCTAAGCTTTTGCCAGGGTTGATAAGCCTGAGAATAACTTAATGCCTGCTCCCATAAAAATACACTTGGAACTTTTACTTCTTCATACTTTTGCTTTAAAAGATACATCAAAATAATGATGGGTATAGCAATAAGCCCTAAAAAACCCCATGGATTATAAAAATTCATGGAAACACCTCTTTTTAAATGATGCCTGTCTGTTGAGACAGACAGGCACCAAATGTATTATTCCAGGGAAGAGAAATATTCCTCCACTAAATTTTTAATTCCATATGGAATCGTATCGTCTTCTAAAAATTTAATCGCATCTTGTCTATACTGTTGGTAAACCTCTTCATAAGGAACAGATACTCCTCTGTTCCCGATAGTTTTTTGATCAACTTTATGCATATCTCCCGACTGGTTTTTTATTCCGTCAACCTGTGCATCGTAATCCTGTTTATCTTGAGCTTGCCTTGAATAAATTTTCTCATTGGGCTTATGCCCTTGCCCTCGCCCTTGACCACCACTTTTGTTCTGTCCCTGACCTTGACCAGTTCCGCTTCCTTGTCCTTGACCTTCGCCTTGACCTGTTCCCTGTCCTTGGCCCTGTCCTTCTCCTTGGCCTTTACCAGTTTCACTGCCTTGCTTTTGCCCTTCTTCTTCCTCTGTTCCGCTGCCCTGACTTTGCTGTTGGTTTTCCTCATTCTCCTTATTATTTGGGTTATTAGATGCCATTGCTTTGCTGATATTTTCAATGGCTTCTCTTAAATCCTGGTTTTCCATAGACAAATACTCTAATATTTGGCCTAATTTCTCATACTCATCTGCCAAACCTTCAAGATCACCACTTTTCACTGCCTGTGAATAATCATTTAAAATCTGTTGTAATTCAGAATTATTTTCTATTTCATTAGCAGCGTCTTTTAAGATGCTTGCCAGTTGTTGGATTTGATCTTTATCCATTTTCTTCAGCCGGTTTTGGAGATCATCCAGATTTTTTCTGATCTCAGCTATATTCCCCTGCTGTAGCTGGTCACCCAGAGCCCTTGTTAATTCATGGCTTGATAGTTTTTCTCCTAATTTTCTTAAGTCGCCTTGAACCGACTCTTTAGAAATTTTCTTAAGTTGCTGCTGAGTTCTTTGTGATGCACGAACAATTTCTCCCTTAGTATTCACTTTCTTTAAATCCGCTTTTAACGTATCCAGCTCTTTATTAAGCCTTTTTAATTCTTTTGAAGATATTTTAGGGTTATTTTCCAATTCTTTTTGCAACTTTTCTATTTTTACAATTTCTGATTTCGCTTTTTCTTTTATTTCAAGCTGCAATTCAAGTTTTGACTTTACAGGACTAGGAGTAAACCCTGCAACAATCGTTCCAACCATCAATATACCTATGATCCATAATTTTTTCTTAGGAAGTGAAATAGAATAACGTTTATCAAAATCTGCATTTTTAGCTGCATTAACTGCATCCTCCAGTGCTAATTTGTACATGGGAGTTAAAAAGTTATCCCCTTTTTGTGATATTTCAATCGCGGTAATGAAACGCTCTTTATATCCTAAAGCATCACCTTTTTTAGCTATGTCCTCTATCCCAGGCAATTTAAACAATACTGTTACGCTGGCACAAAGCCATGAAAGAAGAATGACAGATGCAAGAATTATAAACAGATTAGGAATCAGTACCCACTTGGACAATACTATAATACCGAGATCCAAAGTCATACCAGCAATGCAGCCAATAACGATATATTGCATCCATTTTTCCAAAATAATTTTCTTTCGTAAAGGTTTTAATGCTTGATAAAGCTCTGTCAAAATATCCACTTCCTTATACTAATATGCATCTTTAAAATTCTGTTACTTTCGTCGCCTCATCACAGGACGGATCCTGATCACGCTAAAAAATATCATTATGCAGGTAATGATAGCATCAAATATCATATTGACCTGCCAAGGTTGAAATGGAATTTTAGAAATATTGTTACGAACGCCAAGTATATCGCTTACAATATTATAGCCTGCCTGATTTTGAATTACGGATAAAAATCCTACAAACGGATTAGCTCCGGCAATTAACAAAGATTCTCCATAGGTCAATCCTTGTTGCCTGACAATATAAGCGTACTGGTTAAGCAAAGCCAATCCCACAAGGGTACCAATGGAAAGAATAAGAATAAGTAAATATGAGACCACTGTAGCAGTAGTAGTTTTTCTAAAAAATGTTGAGCAAAATATGCCTATACTTCCAACCATAACTGCAGTAGCAATGAAAAAGAAGAACAATAGTAAAATATTCGATGCTGAAACGCCTCCAAATAAGAATATAATACTAAAAACAGGCATTGAAGCTAGTATCAGCAAAATAATCTGACTGATAGACGCCATTAATTTCCCGATGATAATAGAAAAAGGCGAAAGTTTAGTAATAAGAAGAAGATCTAGAGTTTGTCTTTCTCTTTCACCACTTATGGTTCCCGAGGTTAATGCCGGGACTAATATAATTATTAATCCCAATTGGCAGCCTGCAAGAAGAAAATATATGGTCAACGCATTTCCAGGATCAAATCCACCGGTATAAGATTCAAGTTCGTTGATTGACAGGATAAGACCTCCGAACACTGCCAATATTGCTAAATATATAACCAGTAAAGTCGGTGCTTTCCATGTTCGCATCTTTGTTTTTAATTCACGACGAAGTACAGGGTTAATCATGATCACTTTCGCCTCCTTCTGTAATTTGCATAAAGATTTCTTCCAAATTTCCTTCTTTTTCTGAAAAGGAAATAATGGGGATATCTTGTTGAACCATATTTTTTAGAAGATAAGCAAGACTATGATCGTCTCCATCATATTCAATTTCAACTTCATCTACTTTTTCAATAATCTCATGAACATTGGGCTGTTCTTTTAAAATTGTAATCAGTTGATCCATATTGCCCATTACTTTGATTTTAATAATTCTTTTCTGAGTCAGCTGCTGCATAATCTGAGCCACAGTACCATATGCCGCAATCTTTCCTTTATCAATAATACCGATTACAGTACATAACTCAGCTAATTCCGGCAGAATATGAGAACTGATAATAATAGTTTTTCCTAAAGTTTTCAACTGCTTTAGTACTTCCTTCATTTCTACTCTGGCCCTCGGATCTAATCCCGATGCAGGTTCATCCAAAATGAGAATATCCGGATCGTGTATAAGACTTCTGGCAAGACATAATCTTTGCTTCATTCCTCTGGATAGTGTATCTACATAAGCATCTTTTTTATGTGATAAATCAACTAACTCCAATAAATTATTAATAATAGTTTCTCTTTCACTATAGGGAATATGATAGGTGCCTGCATAAAAATCCATATATTCATCTACCTTCAGGTTGTCATAGACTCCAAAAAAGTCGGGCATATAACCTATTTTCTCTCTCAATTTTCTTGGATGCGCTGTAACATCTACTCCATTAATTAATACATTACCAGAAGTAGAGCTTAAAAGCCCTGCCATAATTTTCATAGTAGTTGTTTTTCCTGCTCCGTTTGGTCCAACAAATCCAAAAATTTCTCCATCATTAACCGTCAGAGATAAACCATCAACAGCAGTGAACTTGCCATATTTTTTAACTAAATTCTGTATTTCTAACATTATTGTTTATCTCCTTTCAGGCGTAATTTCGGAATTTCCATTCTATTATCTTTCTGGTCATCCACTAAAACATCAAAACGAATCTGTATCTGTCCTTCAGAGTTTCTATACTTTTGAACATTTTCTTCATAAGGCAGTATGCTTAATTCCTCCCATATTCCACTTTCATTATTAAAAATATATGATCCGTCAACACTAGAGCTTTTCATAAACTGTATTTGAAATTCATCAAGCTTTATACTAGGATCAATCGAATAAGTAAGATCCAAACTACCGCTGCTATGAATGTATATAGATTGATCATACTCCTCCACACTAAATCCAAGATTTCCTGTAATATAAGGTTTTATAATGCCATAGGGAATTTCTATCTGATCTGCTTTTGAATAATCAATTTCAAGAGGTATAATAAATAAGTTTTGATTATAATTCCTGATTTCTTTGTCATTAATTTTTACATCCCCAAAAAGAGATTCTTCACTATAACCGTACAGTACAATAGTAGATTCATTATTACCATAAATATTTTGAGCGTTAAAACTATTTGTGGTTATATGGTATCTATCATTGGAATTTACAAAAATTTCTCTTCTTTGTATTAATCTGTGGATCTCTTCTTTAGATAATTCCCGTCCCCATTTTTTATTCATGGCATTTATGTCATATACCGATCCGAATATCTCGTCCAAAGCTTCATATCGATACTTTGCTCTAGAAGAAATCTGTTTTTCAATATACATTGCATCATCATTTTTTAGTGTATCCAGATAGTAATAATGATCTCCTACAACCAGAATACATGTTTCAAGGTCAAACCCTAAGTGATTTTCAATAGTGCCAATTAAATTATTATCTTTAAAAGTAAGGGATGCATTGATGGGGCCTGCAAAATTTACAGTATGACTTGCAGTAACTGTATTCATCGCCCAGCTTTGATCATTATAAAAAATAAGTTCGTTGGCATTTCCTATTCTAATTTTTGCAGAAATTACTTCTGTCTTTATGCCATTATTGATTACTCTGTTTCTAAAATCCCATGAACTGTCTACATATGAGACTCTGGGCTGAATATTTTCAGCAAAAGTAATCTTACTTTCTCCCGTATCAGGAGTAAAAAACCCTGCACTGATACTTAAGGAAGATGTTGTTTCACCCGTATTTAAACGTACTATTCCAATACTGCTTCCAACTGGAGCATTGAAGATCGTTTTATAACTTAATAAGTAAATTCCTCCTGAAAAAGCGAAAGCAAGAATAGGAATAATGAACCAACCATATTCTCTTTTGTCTTTTACTTTTAAAATCCAGTAAAGAATGGGGCCTACAAGAATAATGTATACACTTATTATAATTAAAACCCCTATTACTAAACCTGTTTGCTGCTGCCTGGGAAACAACCGTAATGTATAGGGGTTTAAATAAGGATCATAATCATAGCTGTCTGATGTATTGCTCGTCTGTGCAAAAACAGGTATATGCTTTATATACAATTCAGTAAGCATATACCTATTCCCATCCCACTGTGCAAATGGATTAATACCTAAATCAAAATGATGAATAATAACACTGCCTGTTTCTTCGTGAATTAAAGTAGTAATAGGCAAATTGCCTGAAAATAAAATGTCCTCTCCATTTTTGATGTCCAAAAGAGCAATCTGAAGAGGCTGACCAGAATCAAGAGTTTTTTCTCCTAATTGCTCCATTTCAGTAAAATCTGTGGTATGAGTAATTCCTTTATTAACTACAGAAGCAATCTCTGAACCCAAACCTTTTAAAACCTTATCCGAATTCGGTCCAGTTCCAAGAATAAGGATTCCACCGCTTTGTACCCACTGATTCATAATATTAATCTGCTCCTTGCTGAGCTTTGAAGTATCAAAATTATTAATGAACACTGTTTCAAAATCATTTAATATATTGATATCAGTTGGAAAATTATTCTCATCTAACTCTATTAATTTATTGCCAATGACTTCACCAAAGCCAACATTTTTTAAGTATTTCAGACTTTGAGGATCTTCTGATAATACACCTACAAATCTGCTTTCAGGCGGAAAAGCAGTAGCATAAATCGTTTTCTTGGCAATACTTTTTTTCCCATCAGTAAGTTCAATATTGAAATAACGCTGCATATTGGAAGTAGTAACAACCATATCAAATTTCTTCGTAGAACCTCTGGGAAGCTCAATGTCTTTTGCATACACAATATAGTCCGTAACATTGTTATATTCTTCCTTTAAGATTTTAACTTGTACTTCTCCCTTAAAATCTTCTCCATTATTGGTTATTTCTATGGTAATTGGAGTTGTTCCTCCCACTTTATACTTGTTATTAAATCCTATTTCACCTTTGATTATAATATCTTCAGTTTCTGCAGCATAGGTAACAAAGGGAAGTATAATACTTAAAATCATGGCTATTACAATCAAAAATGCTAAAAAAGCGGCAAGTTTTCTTTGCTTTTCTTTTGAGCGTCTTCCAAAAAACATAGTATCCCTCCTCATGTTTCATAAATACATGAACGTAAAAATAGGCTAATTTGTTTCATCTTTTTCAATATAAATTAATTCCTTGTCTATACAATATTTTAAATCAATTTTTCTTGAAAAAATTCCTTTTTCAAATGCGATAGCGGCAGTAGTTCCATCAATATTGCTGATTTTTCCTCTACCGTATTTTTTATGGACAATGATTGCGCCTTTTTGAAATTCTTCTGTCGAAGGTTTTTTCGTCATTTCTTCAATAAATCTTGAAGGTTTTACTTCTTCTTCGTATCTTTTCTTGACGGTTGATATTGCCAAGTATTTCTTTGCTCTTGTGATCCCCACATAAAACAGCCTTCTCTCTTCTTCCAATTCAGCTGGGGAAGTACTTTTATTATGAGGAATAACCCCTTCTACAGCTCCTGCAATGCAAACCGCTTCAAATTCAAGACCTTTGGCTCCATGCATGGTAGATAATGTAACAGCATCCACTTCTCCTATAATTCTGCGTTTGCCTTCTTTGATCTCTTCTCCTACATTTTGAATATGGTACATCCATTCCTCGAAACTATCATAATGCTTGGCCGCCTCTTGAATTTCATCCAATAATTCCTTTAAACCTTTAACGCTTATGTTTTTATATTGAGCATACTCCGCCAGGTAATCATCATATCCTATATGTTTCCTGATATAGACAATAGCTTCTCCTGGCTTTTTATTTTTCATGCAATCCAAATGAAATTTAAGTTCTTCCAGTCGATTTACCTGCCATGTTTGCAACTGAGGTGTTTTATATATATTCTCAAAGAGAATTCCACCCTTTTTACACGCTTCAAAAATTACACCTTTACTGATATATCGCTTTGGTTTATTAATAATCCTTTCTAAACTTTCATTATCCTTGATATCTTTAGATAGTTTGATATACGCTAAAAGGTCTTTTGCCACCCAATGTTCATAAACATTTGGAATTTCATCCCTAAGATAAAAAGGAATATTTAAATCCAGCATAATATCTACCAAAGCTCTCGCCTGAAGGTTGGTTCTGAAGATTACTGCAATATCCCGATAAGACAGGCCTTTTTTCCTCCAGTTAAGAATCCATTCTGCAATGTGAAGAGCTTCTTCTTCACTATCTTCCGATTGAATAAAAACTGGTTCATCGCCCTTTGGGTTAATCGTTCTGATTTCTTTTGGATATCTATGCACATTTTTACTGATTACAGAATTGCTTATATCAACAATTTTCCTCGTAGAGCGATAATTTATATCTAAAGTTACTCTTCCCGAGTCCTTGAAATCCTGTGGAAAATGAAGCAAAAACTCTGGTCTTGCTCCTCTGAATTTATAAATGCTTTGATCATCATCTCCTACAATGAACAGATGATTATTAGGAGCACTTAAAAGTTTGATCGTTTCGTACTGAACTTTATTAATATCCTGAAATTCATCGATTAATATATATTTATATCGATTGTTCCAAAAAGAAAGAATATTTTTATGCTCCCGAAGAAGTATATAGCAATCATAAAGCATATCGTCAAAATCAATTTTTTGATGCTGGGATTTATATTGCTCATAATAAGACACTATTTTTCTAAATTGCTCAGATGGTAAAGTCATAGAATTATAGTAAGACAGCTCGATTAAATCGTTTTTAATAAGACCAATTTCATTCTCTAAATCATCCAGAAACTCCTGCTCATCCTGATATTCTATTTCAAGTTCCTCTGCTATCTTCTTTAAAACCTGGCGCTTTTCATCTTCTTTAAGTACTTGGTCTACGTGATACCCGTAAGCATTTCTTAGAATTCTAAAAAAAACAGAATGAAACGTTCCAAATAAAATACTTTTGATTCGAGTACCATTTACATCTTTCATATTAAAAAATCTTGACTTCATTTCTTCTGCAGCAGCTTTTGTAAAAGTAATAACCAAAATACTTCTGGGATCTATAGCATAATAATTTAACAATTCTTTTGATCTGGGGTGATGGATATCGCCTTTCAGTATATCAATATCTTCTTTAGTAATGCCTTCTGGTATTTTACGTGTATTATAAACCATCCCATAGGATATAAGATAATGTAATCTGTGCATAATAACATGGGTTTTCCCGGAGCCAGGACCTGCAATGATCATCTGAGGGCCTTCTCCAGTTAACACTGCTTTTCTTTGATTTTCATTTAAATGTCCATAGGCTTGCTCTATAATTCTATCTCTGATCTTAATAAATTCTTCAATCACATCTGCTTCAAACATAGTTTCTCCTACTGATCTATAATTTTAGTCTTGTATTTCTTTTCTTCTGCCATATACTTAATAAAATTGCGGCTAAAGAAGCTCCAATGGCATCTGCCAGTAAATCGTTGACATCCGGTACCCTGGAAGGAGTAAAATACTGGTGAAATTCGTCAGTAATGCCATACAAAACAGATAAAAAGATAATCACAAAAAATATTTTCGGATGTTTAACTTTCCTGCGCAATGCCCAATAATAAGTAATAGCCAAAACAAAATAAGCTACAAAATGCCCCCAATTAAAGTCAGAAAAAAAAGGAAATGTTCTTTGTAAATCACTTCCAGTCATTGAGGACAAAATAAAAATAATAATCATCCAAATTATGGACGGAATCCAGTATAAAAATTCTTTTTTCTTCATCATCATCTCTCCTTGGGGTTATTATACCATAGGAGAAACGCACTTTGTATAAAAATATATGATTTTACGGAATAAGGAGATTTTCAGCCTATGTCTATCACTATTTGTAAAAAATATATTTTATAATTCTTATGTCATAGACTTTATGGAAAATATATACTATAATAAGCGCAGAAAATAATTATGTAAGGAAGGTTTTTATGAAAATACCATTGTTTTTTAGTCTTTTTATTCTTTTTGTCGTATTTTTTAATATAAAATTACGTAAAGCAAGCAAAGAAATCGAAAATTCAAATGCAAACTTCTGGAAAAGAGAACGGGAGTCCATGTTTGCACGTAAAAAATCTTTAGATCATTTGAACTATATTTCGGTATCTTTAAATGATCTTCCTATGCTTAAAGAGGAAGAATTATTTTCTGATGCCGAAAAAAAGGCTTACAGCCATCAAAAAACCGCTTTGTCTTTGGCTTCTAAACCAATGCTTAACTTAAGCAGCATAAGCAATACGGATTTGAAACTGCAATATGGTCCTGCCAATCTGGAAAACTTGATGAGTTATGAGCAAAACTATGAAAATCTTATAAAATCATTACTGAATTGGGGGAGATATTTAAAAGAAGCAAATCGAACAAGCGATGCTATAGCAGTTCTTGAAAAAGCTGTTTCAATTGGCTCAGATTTAAGCCAAAATTATATTTTGCTATCTGATTTATACCGTGAAACACAGCAAATAGATAAATTATTAAGTTTAAAAAATGAAGTGGAAAACCGTCTGAAGCAAAATGCTATGCAAAAAAAAGTTCTCCAATATATTGACAACATATTAAATATGTAAAGAATAGGAGCGTTCTTATGAATATTGGAATTTTTACTGATACTTATTATCCACAGATTAACGGCGTTGTGACCTCTATTCGTACTTTAGAAAAAGAACTGAATAAACGGGGTCACAAGGTATATATTTTTACTACTTCAAATCCTAATTCTAAGAGAGCTCTACCCAGAGTTTTCAGACTTCCCAGCATGCCTTTTATTTTCCTTCCTTCTCACAGGGTGGGTGTATTATATTCCCCTAAAGCTGTGAGAATTGTAAAACAGCTTGATTTAGATATTATTCATACCCAAACAGAGTTTTCATTAGGGCTTTTTGGTAAAATGCTTTCAAAACAGCTGGGAATTCCTATTGTACATACTTACCATACTATGTATGAAGATTATGTTCATTATATTTCAAAGGGAAAGCTCACGGAGTTTACTCCAAAAATGGCACGTTCTTTAAGCCGTCTGTTCTGCAACCGATGCGACGCAGTAATTGCTCCAACAAATAAAGTAAAAGAGCTCTTACTGGAATACGGGGTGAGAAAACCCATTGAAGTAATCCCCACTGGTATCAACTTTGAACCTTTCAAAAAAGAAAACTATGATCAAGCAGAAATTATAGAACTCAGAAAGCAATTTGGAATACAAGAATCTGATCCAGTGGTTCTGTTTGTTGGAAGAGTGGCAAAAGAGAAAAGTATTGATGTAGTGATTCGTCAAATGCCTGCATTACTTCAAAAACTTCCTGATGCAAAGTTTTTAGTTGTAGGAGACGGCCCTGTAAAAAAAGACTTAGAAGAATTGTGTAAAGAACTGAATATTGAAGAATCTGTTATTTTTGCCGGTGAACAGCCGTGGGATTCTATAGGAAAGTTTTATCAGATAGGAGATGTTTTTGTCAGCGCTTCCGTAACAGAAACCCAAGGACTTACCTTTGCTGAAGCTATGGCTGCTAAAATACCTGTCGTAGCAAAACAGGACAAAAGTATAGAAGGAATCATTCAAGACCATATTAACGGAAGAGTATTTGCTGAAGATGAAGAGTTATCTTCTATTCTTTTTGAGTTATTAACTCAAAAAGATGTTGCTATGCAGCTGGCTGAAAATGCTGCTGCAATGGTGGAACCACTTTCTTCTACTCATTTCGGAGAAAATATTGAAAAAATCTATCAATCTTTAGTAAAATAGGGAAGCTTAAGCTTCCCTATTTTACTGTTGTCTTGTATTTTTCAACATTACTTAAATGTTCTTCATAAGTCTCTGCAAAAAGATGTTTTTGGCTTCCATATGAACTTAAAACATAATAAAAATAAGAATGCATATCAGGGTTTAAAGCTGCTTCAATAGAAGCTTTTCTCGGAGTACAAATAGGCCCTGGTGGAAGCCCCTCAATAATGTATGTATTATATGGAGAATTAACCTTTAAATCTTCATACGTAAGCCTGGATTTATGTTCTCCTAAAGCATAAATCACTGTAGCATCTATTTGAAGCTTCATATTATTTTTCAATCGATTATAAATGACTCCAGCAATGATCGGTCTTTCACTGTCTTCAGCAGCTTCTTTTTCAATCATAGAAGCAATCGTTATAATTTCTACAGGTGTTCGTCCTAAGCTAATAAATTTCTTTGATTCATTTTTGATCCATTGGGCATAGGGTTCTGTAAGAATAGAATGTATTTCTTTAGGAGTTGAAGGCACAGGAATAGAATATTCTCCTTCAAATACAATACCTTCTAAATTGATTTGACCTTGTTTTAAATATGTAAAAAAATCATTCCGTGAAATAATCCCTGCTTTCTCTAACTTTTGGCTTATTTTTTCTACTGTATCTCCTGCGCATACATTTAGAGTAATTACATTCCTTATGTCTTCTTCCTGATGTTTCGGAATAATCTTAAAAGACTTTTGAGAAATGGTTGGGACATTTAGTGTCATCAATTGATAAACTTGATAAATCGTTACACCGGCAAATCCTATTGCCAATATGGAACATCCCAGCATAAGCCACAGATAGTGCTTAATGACCCATTTCTTTATTATTTCCATAATTTCACCCACTATTTTTTCAGCTTTTGTTTTTTATTATCTTTATTCTCTGTTCTCTTTAATTTTCCTTTTGTTCTTTCTAATCTCCGTTATCCCCATATAAAAAAGAAATACTCCAAACAATTTCCGCAAAAGTACAGCATCTAAAGAAATTGCCACAAAAGATCCAATAACAGAACCCACAACTCCTCCGCCAATCAAAAACCAAAGTAATTCTTTTCTTATTCTTTTATTTCGTATGTGGATCACCAGGGCTGCAATCGCCGTTGGGATAAAGTAAATCAAATTGATGCTTTGAGCACTATGCTGACTCATACCCACAAAGATTGTTAAGGCAGGAATTAAAACCGTTCCTCCACCAATTCCCATCCCGCTTATGAGTCCTGACAGCAAACCTATAACAAATAAAATCATCCCATAATCATCCTTATCGAAGCAACAATCATAAATATACCAAAGATTTTATGAAGCCATTGGGGGGAAATTCTGCTCAATAACTTTGCCCCCAGTATTCCTCCGGCCATCCCCCCTACGGCAATATACAGTAGCGATTTCCAATCCAATATTTGATGTCTTACATAAATAAATGTACTCATCATAGATAAAGGTAAAATCACTGCAATAGCTGTTGCATGAGATTCATGTTCCTCAACTTTTAAAATCCTTTCCATGGCAGGAACTACAATTGTTCCTCCTCCCGCTCCAAAAAGGCCATTGGTTAAACCAGTAATTACTCCTACCAAAAGAATCTTGAATTTTTCCTTAACCAAAAAGGTTGCCTCCATTAATTTAAATTTTTATACTTACTTTCCCCTGTTTGGCATAATTTCATTACATGTACCTTAAAAAAATTACACTGAACATTTACCTCTCAGAAACCGCTCCCATTCTCTCTTCTAATCCATACTGACAGTATGGAAGGAGAAAACATTTTTCGCATTTGGGATTTCTTGCAGTACAGATGGCTCGTCCATGGGCAATAATCTGAGTATTATATCGAATCCAATGTTCTTCAGGAAGAATCTTCATTAAATCAAATTCAATTTTTGTAGGATCTGTAAATTTGGTAAGGCCTAGTCTATAAGAAACCCGTTTGACATGAGTATCTACAACAATACTGGGAATGCCATAAATATTTCCCAAAATAACATTGGCTGTTTTTCTTCCTACTCCCGCTAATTGAGTAAGTTCATCTATATTTTTTGGAACTTCCCCCTTATATTTTTCCAGTAATTTCTGCGCACAGAGAATAATGTTTTTGGCCTTATTTCTATAAAATCCCGTGGATTTTATGTCTTGCTCCAATTCCTCTAAATCAGCTTCGGCAAAATCCAAAAGTGATGGATATTTCTTAAATAAATCTTTTGTAACCATATTTACCCGGTCATCGGTACATTGAGCACTTAATATTGTAGCGATCAACAGCTGCCAGGGTGTTTCATAATTTAAATAACATTTAATATCTTTAGGATAATATTCATCTAAAAGTGCTAAGATTTTTTTTACTTTTGCTTTTATCTCCATATAAATTCACCTCATCATTTTTTTGGGAAATAATTTATAAATTTCCATATTATTTCCTGGGAAATTATATCTTTATTTGGGAAATATTGTTTATTGGATTGATACTTTGTAATATGCAGCGTGCCCCAAAATTTGATTTTTTGAATAATAATCAAACAAGATCGCAGTCGTTTTTTTATCTATACTTGGTGATTCTTCGCCACTTCCGATACTTTTAATCCATTCTGTAAAATCAACAGAAAAAATCTCTAAATGGGCCATTCGGCTGATCTGTTTTGATGAATATTCTATTAATTTTGGTAAATAACATTTGATATTCTCTTCATTTCGATAAAAATCCCTTATTTGAGATTTATACATTTCTTCACTGGAATTCATCCATTCCGGCAATTTTTTAGCCTTCTCGAGTAAATATATATCAAATTTCATCAACGCTTTAAGTACTTCTGCCTCTTCTTCCACTTTTTCTTTAAAAAACTCTAATAATATGGTATAGAGTTGGATTTTATTATGCTGAACATGATGATATCCTTTTCTTTCCCAAAAAATAGCCAAAGCTTCATAAAAATCGAAAGGCGTATCAAAAAAAGAAGTGATATATCTGATGCTGTAATAAAAGCGGCCTGAATTATAATATTTTTCTACCATTTCTTCAATCATTTTAAGTTTTAGCATTTCTTCATAATTTAATTCTTTGGTAAACAGGATCTCATAGGGGGCTTTGCTTTTATAAACAAGGCCATATTTCTCCTCGTTTTCTCTCATGCCGGAGCCTTTTAAGACTTTTAAAAATCCTAACTGAAGCTGTTCAGGAAATAAATTATAAACATCATTAAAAGAATTCCTAAAGGAAGCATAATTTTCTCCTGGAAGCCCTGCAATCAAATCCAAATGCTGATGGATATTTTGGCCTTTCTTAATATTTTTCACTACCGTTTTTAGACGTTCAAAATCCATCTTACGATTGATGATTTTTAGAACTTCTCTGTTGGTTGTTTGAACACCTATTTCAAATTGGAATAATCCAGGCCTTGCCTTAGATAAAAAAGCAATAATTTCGTCATCTAATAAATCTGCGGAAATCTCAAAATGGAAATTGGTTGTTCCGTTATCATGTTCTATTAAATAATTCCAGATTGCTCTTGCATGATTTTTATTGCAATTAAAGGTTCTGTCCACAAACTTAACCTGTTTTACTCTCCCGTCTAAAAATCGCTGTAAATCGGAATATACCCTTTCAAGAGACAAAAATCTTACTTTCTTGTCTATTGAAGACAGGCAGTATTGGCATTGATAAGGACATCCTCTGCTGCTTTCATAATAAAGAATTTGATTTTCCATATCTTTAAAATCTTCATACACAAAAGGGATAGCGTCTAAATTCAGAGGGGTACGTTCTTTGTTTTTAATGATCTTCCCATTGGAAGAATATATGATTCCATCTATTCTTTCCAGGGACCTGTCCCCATCTATAAAACTGTGAAGGAGATCGTAAAAAGTTGCTTCTCCTTCTCCATAAACAATGATATCTATTTCTTTATACTCTTTTAGCAGTTTTTCTCCATCATATGATACTTCAGGTCCCCCTAATATAATGAGGGTATCTGGCAATATTTTTTTAATATTGATCACCAAATCTAAAGTCTGTTCAATATTCCATATATAACATGCAAATCCCAATATATCGGGTTTAAGCTTGTACAATTCATTCATAATGTAATTTTCCTCATGATTAATGGTATACTCTGCAATGGTGATGTTGGACTTATATTCTGTACAAAAAGATTTAAGCGATCTAAGGGCTAAAGATGTATGTATATATTTGGCGTTCAATGCAGACAAAACAATATTCATAATAATTCTCCATTCTTTATCATTTGTTTTATTATAGTATAAATTCTCATATTATGAAAGTAGAGTGTCGTAACCGACACTCCATCAAAATAGCTTTAACTTATTTAATGCAATTTACTCGTGGATAATAACCATTGTCCCATGAGGAATATTTTCATAAAACCATTTTGCATCTTCTTCATTCAATCGCACACATCCGTGACTTGCCGGCTTACCTATTTTCTTACGTTCCGATTCTATGATATTCCAGTGATTATCTCTGGGTATGCCATGGAATAAATATTGGTCGATAATTCTTACCCAATAGGTTGCACCTTCATTGAAACGTTTCGAAAAGAAACTGGTACCTCTGTCCTGAATATAAAAAGTCCCAAGTACTGTAGGTTCTTCTTTGGTTCCACCGGAAGCAGGCATCCTTCTTATGATCTCTTTTCCTTTATGGATGATTACTTCATGCTTATCTTTTAAAGAAACCTCTACCCATAGATCGTCATCATTGATAGGCATAGTAATAAACTTTAATATATAAGGATCGGTTTTTTCACCATATTTTGAAATGCCTTGAATACTCACTTCATATTCTTCTCCCGGATTTAAAATCGTATGAGGTAGAAATTCCAATTTGTTTTCTTTGATAGATACTTTTTGCTTTACATGATCAATCATAACGATGGCATCCTTTAATTCTTCACTCATTTTGGCAGTAATTTTAGGATATAACCCCACCCATTGAGCAGACTGTTTGGGAGTTGTTTCCACAATCTTAGGTTTGGAAGCGGTACGGATTTGAATTTGAATATCTTTTTTTAGCATGTGTCCACATTGAGCTTTTAATCCCTTTTTGATTAAAAGCAGATAATTGCTTTCATTCTTCATTTTTTGTTTGGGATACAAGTTCCATCTGCTGTAATCCGTGCTTTTTCCATTCTCTTCAAATTCCTGGGGTTTTAAATCAAACTTAATATCAGATTGAATAAATTTATGGATATTTTTAAAATCCATAGGAGTGTTAAACTGAAGTACAAGTGGCCCTTCCGTGGGAACATTGTCTTTATTTTCTACTTCTAATAGTTTTGGTTCTGTCTGAAACTGTACGGAAGTTGACAAAGATTTATGTAAAAAAGGAAATTGTGATTTTGCACCATGAATTTTAAATAAAATCTTTTGCCCCTTTAATTCACTGAGTTCAGTTATAGTAACTTTTAAGCGATTATGATCCTCCCATTTTAAATCACATCGGAATTTTGTATTGGGAAGGGAGGATTTAATTTCAATATTTTTTTCAATGTCAAATTGCTCCATAGGAACTAAAAAATTAACTCTTATAACTGCAATATCATCTTGTACATCTACAAGCAGTAAATTATAATGTTGAAAAAATAGCAATATTCCTGCCAAAATCAATAATATGAAAAAGATATTGATATGCTTTCGCAAGTCTGCAAGCAAAACCATGCTTTGACCCCCTCTGTCATTTATTCTTAACTAAATATTAAGACTTGCTTACTTTTTTAGTACTAATAAATGTACAAGCCAGGCTTATTTCTTCTCATTAATGTATATGTTTTTTAAAAATGATATAGTACATTCAAAAAGGCCATATCATCAGAACATTTTATTCTAATGATATGACCTTTTTTACATCTCCTAAAATTTTTTGCGCAGAATAAATAGACTTATTTCCATTAAAAACATAAGCGACTGCCGAAACTATAAAAAAATAAGGCAAATAATTATATCCAAACACCTCTCCCCCAATAAAAATCGGAGCAAGTATTGTATTCGTAGCACCACCAAATACTGCGACATAGCCAAGCGCTGCTGTAAATTCAATGGGCAATCCCATAACAGGCGAGAGCACTGCTCCCAAACTTGCACCTATAGAAAAAAGTGGCGTTACTTCCCCTCCTTGAAAACCAGCACTCAGAGTTAAAATAGTAAGCAGAAATTTTAGTAACCAATCGTATTCATATATTTTCTCATTTGAAAAAGATGCATTGATCAGATTTGTTCCTAAACCTGCATATCTTCCTTTATGCAAGATCAGAAGAAATACACTTAAAATACACCCCAAAATAAATATTCTTAAAATCGGATCCCCAATACGTTGAGCAAAAAACTTTTTGGCCCAATTCAATAGATTAGCAAAAAAGCCTCCAATTAACCCAAAAAAAATACCCAGCAAAATAAGTTTTAAAAATAGATATATATTAAACTCCAATGAGTAGTTCAGATTCACATCAAATTTTTCAAGACCTAAAGTATGTGACATATAACTTGCAGTAAAAGCCCCCAAAATACAAGGAAACAAAGCAGAATATTCAACAACGCCAGCCGTCAAAACTTCCATAGCGAAAAAAATAGCGGCTATAGGTGTCTGAAACAGTCCTGCAAATCCTGCTGCCATACCGGTTATAAGTAAAATCTTGGAACTATTTCTTATGTTGAGCTCTCTTCCTATCGAATAGCCAACTGTTCCACCTATTTGATCTGCTACTCCTTCACGACCAGCACTACCTCCAAATAGATGGGGCAGCCATGTACTCACTATCACCAACGGTACTAATCTCTTTGGTATAGTCTCCTCGTCATTTAATCCTGCTGAAAAAATAAGTGACATTCCTTTTATGCTATTCTTGCCTATCCTGAAATAAGTAAACAGGATCACTATCCCTGTCAACGGAAGGAAGGGGATTAATTGAAAAACATAGCTGTTTCTTATATTGGTAATCTCTAATAGAACTTTACCAAAAAGGGTATCAATTATACCTACAATAATTCCTATTCCAATCGCTGTTAAATCCAGTAAAAATACATCTTTATAAATGCACAATATCTTTTTATAATCTCGTATCTTGATCATTCCTTTCTTCTTCAAAAAAGAAAAATTTCTGCTTGCAAAACTCTCGTCACCGAGCGCGGTCGGCAAAACCGACAGAATACAACACTACAACACGCGCAAGTTTCATCCTGCTCGAAAGGCTTTTTATTGTATGGGAAATCTGGAGGAATTTCCTATGCAATAAAAAAGCTAATAACTCTGTTGTTCAACAGAAGTCATTAGCTTTAAAAGCGGTTTAGGCTTAATACCAAGGGAGAACTTCATTCCCTTTCATAATTATATCAAATAACGAAAACATAATCATTTATAAAAGTATAAAAGAATAAAAACATAAGCCTATAAATTACAAGACTTATGTTTCAGATAAGCGCGAGACGGGATTCGAACCCGCGACCCTCGCCTTGGCAAGGCGATGCTCCACCACTGAGCCACTCGCGCACAATTTTTGGAGCGGGTGATGGGAATCGAACCCACGTATCCAGCTTGGAAGGCTGGTGTTCTACCATTGAACTACACCCGCACAGTGCCCAGAACCGGAATCGAACCAGTGACACGAGGATTTTCAGTCCTCTGCTCTACCGACTGAGCTATCTGGGCATTTATGTATTTTTAAAATATGCCGGAGACCGGAATCGAACCGGTACGGTCGGTAAGGACCGCAGGATTTTAAGTCCTGTGCGTCTGCCAGTTCCGCCACTCCGGCGTATTAATATGTAAACTATGGAGGGAGAAGGATTCGAACCTTCGAAGTCTGCGACAACAGATTTACAGTCTGCCCCCTTTGGCCACTCGGGAATCCCTCCACATCATAAAATAATGTATGACAGCAATTACTTCCTTAGAAAGGAGGTGATCCAGCCGCACCTTCCGATACGGCTACCTTGTTACGACTTCACCCCAGTCATCGGTTTCACCTTCGACGGCTCCTCCCATATGGTTAGGTCACCGGCTTC
>Ga0134100_1000431_pt1 | contig 51217 bp, 44 predicted proteins | sample 11_taG_2_FD_94444 | JGI IMG/M metagenome (GOLD analysis project Ga0134100, IMG submission 94444) | Switchgrass degrading microbial communities from high solid loading bioreactors in New Hampshire, USA - 11_42_5_180_A3 metaG | ecosystem: Engineered > Bioreactor > Semi-continuous > Anaerobic >...
AATGATATTTTAAAATAGGGGTATAGAGGCCAGCCTTTCCTAATATATATAGTATCGGGACATCAAGCCAATTTAGGCGCTGTGCGGGAGGCAGGCGTATGAGACATTACATAGAGGAACGCGCCTTGGAGCTTGGGAGCTTCATAATTGAAAACCGGTCAACAGTCCGGGCAGCTGCACAGAGTTTCGGAATATCCAAATCTACAGTACATAAAGATGTTACCGAGAGACTGGCAAAATTAGATCCGCATATGGCAGGTCAGGTTAAGAGGATCCTGGATGAAAACAAGGCCGAACGCCATATCCGTGGCGGAGAAGCAACAAGGCAAAAATACAGTAGAGATAGCAGAAAAGTCGGTTAAAACCGGCTTTTTGCATATTCGGAATAAATATTATTATATACAGTCAATAAAGGAAGTTACATTACTGAGACTAGCAGAAAGATGGCTTATACAAATCAAAACATGTTATCTACAAAGCTCCTACTCTCGATAAAACGACTTTAACTGTTTTCAGAATAATCTTGAAATCATACCACAAGTTGCATTTATCTATATATTCCTTATCTATTTTAACAACCTCTTCAAAATCTGTGGTATTATTTCTTCCGCTTACCTGCCACAGCCCTGTTATACCAGGCTTTGTACGAAGCCGCACGAAATGATGGTTATCATAGTGTTCCACTTCATCAATTGTTGGCGGCCTTGTACCGACCAGGCTCATTTCGCCTTTAAGCACATTCCAAAATTGAGGCAACTCATCCAAACTTGTAGCTCTGAGAAATTTGCCCACTTTGGTAACGCGCGGATCATCAACCATCTTAAACATTTGGCCTTTCATGATATTGTAAGGCATAAGTTCTTTTTTACGGGCCTCAGCATGGCTGAAGAACTATGATATGAAAGTTGAAGATAAAACTCATACTGCTAAACTGAAATCTGGTAAGGAAAATGAGTTATTGTTTACCGGCAGTGGGATATATGCAAAGATTAAGGCCATGGTAACAGTATCTGCAGGGTATACATACAAGGGAGTTTCAATTGGTATCGATGATAATAACTATACAAGCGTTACAAATAATGACGCTGAGATACTTACTGATTTAAGAAACCAGCTGAACGCAGCAGGCATATCAAGGGGTATCAATGAAATTACCCTTGGTGATCTTAAAAATGCGGGAATTACTGTCAGGCTTTATATAATGAAGGGTGAAGTTTCAGAATATTATACTGTACTTTTTAAATAATATAATAGAGTGGTATTTATTGATAGTTTATCCTCTTATTTCAGAAGGACTAAGTTCGGATTGGTTACTGGATTTAGTCCTTCCTTATTTCTTGTAATATTGGTAATATACTCTTGATGACTAAAATCAAATTGAATAGGGGTTATAGCTTGCATAATAGATCCGGTGTAATAAAAGTATTATCTTTATTAAGTGTCCTTGTTTTGGTGAGTATTATTTTTTATTCCACACTGCATTCAGGGTATGACTCCAATAAAGCGTCGGAGAAAGTTACTTTATTGATTGCCAATGTGATATCCGGCATATTGAATTTACCTCCTGTTGCACCGCATTCGGAACTTTTCAATGTTATCCATGCCGTAGTCCGTAAATTAGCACATTTCACGGAGTACTTCATTTTAAGTATCTTGATATATTTTGCCTGTCGGAAATTCGATATGTCATGGAAAAAGGCCAAGCTGTTTTCGTTTCTTTCAGCTTTTGTCCTGGCTTGCACAGATGAGACCGTACAGCTTTTTGTTCCAGGCAGGGACGGAAGAGTTACAGATGTTCTTATCGATTCATCAGGGGCGCTTATTGCCGTGGCTATAATAAAGCTTTTCGAGAAAATGGTAATTCAGAAAAGGAAACGTGTTGAAAATTCAAATTACCAATGATGTGTCAAAGCCGTCATATTTCTTTTTTCTATTGATATCAGGGAAATATATTGCTAATATTAAAACTGTACACAATGTTAATTGCAGGCTATTGCAATGAAAAGGAGTTGTAAAGATTGGGCCTTGGATTAGATATTGGTTTGGATTTAGGTACGGCATCAGTACTGATTTATATTAAAGGAAAGGGTATCGTATTGCGGGAACCCTCTGTAGTAGCTATTGACAAGAACACTGACAGAATTTTGGCGGTTGGGGAAGAAGCCCGTAAGATGCTTGGAAGAACCCCGGGAAATATTGTGGCTATACGTCCTTTAAGAGACGGTGTAATATCCGATTACCATATAACCGAAAAAATGCTGAGATACTTTCTTAATAAAGTATCCGCAAATAACTTTTTTAAGCTGTTTAAACCGAGGGTCATGATTTGTGTTCCATCAGGCGTTACAGAGGTAGAAAAAAGAGCGGTCGAAGATGCTGCAGTTCAGGCAGGTGCAAGAAAAACCTATCTTATTGAGGAACCTATTGCCGCTGCAATCGGAGCCGGAATAGACATAACAAAGGCTTGTGGAAGCATGGTAGTGGACATAGGCGGAGGCACGACCGACATAGCTGTTATATCCCTTGGAGGTACGGTCGTAAGCACCTCTGTAAAAGTTGCCGGTGATAAATTTGATGAAGCCATCATACGATATATGCGCAAAAAACATAATGTTATGATTGGAGAGAGGACAGCTGAAGACCTTAAGATAAACATTGGGACAGTCTACCCAAGACCAAATGAAGTCCAGATGGAGATAAGGGGCAGGAACCTGGTTACAGGACTGCCTAAGACTATTACCGTCACCTCTACCGAGATTATGGAAGCTTTGGAGGAACCTGTATCCAGCGTGATTGAAGCGGTACATTCGGTTCTTGAAAGAACCCCGCCGGAGCTGGCCTCAGATATAAGCGACAGGGGTATCGTCATGACAGGCGGAGGGTGCCTTGTCTATGGGATGGATAAGCTTTTGGAAGAAAAGACAGGAATAAAGGTGATTATTGCTGATGATGCCATATCCTGTGTGGCTATAGGAACAGGAAAGACTCTGGATAATTTGGATTATCTGAAAAAGGATCAATTTACCCAGATAAGCTGATATGGTGATAAACAGGCTTAATTGTTGCAACAGCAGACTGTATGGACCGATGAAAACATATTTCATTGGTCCATTATGCTATATAAGTGGCTTCGTTCTGTTTTAGATACGGATAAGCCAATAGGCAATTTTGTGGAAAACTGATATAGTGGTTATAATAATAGTAAAAAATAACAGAGTGAGCCCGTTTCTGGGCCGAATCAGGGGTTGGGACGGAGAAACAAATGAAAACTGCTGGAATTTGTATAGGCGCGTCTACCATAACAATGGCGTGTGTCACAGAAAAAGATGAAGTAGTATCAGTTGATAAGACAGGCTCTGTATCCCATGAGGGAAATCCCAGAGAAGTATTGCTAAGTCTATTAAATGAGGACAATATTAAAAATGCTGATCGAATAGTGGTTACAGGGCGCAGCCTGAGGCATCTGGTTAACGCGACCACTTTATCTGAGCCTGAGGCCGTAGAAGAAGCATATAAGTATGTAGTAAATACTCAAAACAGCGATAACATTCGGGGTTTTACACAGGCATCCCCGGCTTCTCCTGCCGTTATTGTGAGTGCGGGCGGGGAGACCTTCATGGTATACAAGCTTGACGTAAAGGGCCGGATAATCGAAGTTAAAAGCGGCAATAAATGCGCATCAGGAACCGGTGAATTCTTTTTGCAGCAAATTAAAAGAATGGATCTTCCAATAGAAAAAGCTATAGAGATTGCCGATTCAGAACATCCCTACAAGGTTGCAGGCCGTTGTAGTGTTTTTTGCAAAAGTGACTGCACTCATGCGCTGAACAAGGGAGCCGCTAAGGCAAATGTGGTGGCCGGTTTATGCAAAATGATGGCCGACAAAATAATAGAGCTTCTAGAGGATGAAACCCAATCCAAAATAATATTGGTAGGCGGCAGTTCCTCAAATAGAATCATGGTTAAGTACCTTAAGGATGCCGGGCTGGATGTGATCATTCCGTCATACGGCAATTGTTTTGAGTCCCTGGGAGCTGCTTTATGGGCTTTAAAAAACGAAACCGTCCCGATAGATATAAACAATTTCTTCAGGGAAAGCGGACATAAATTTCCACATCATAAACCTTTATCGGAAGGTATGTCAAAAGTAAGATTTATGGAATCGGTAAGGGGTAAAGCAAATAAAGACGATATTTGCATACTGGGACTGGATGTAGGGTCCACCACCACCAAGGCAGTATTGATGCGAAAAGAGGATCAGGCCGTCCTTGCCGGTATATATCTTCGTACCAATGGTGACCCTGTGGCGGCATCCCGGAAATGCTATGAGGGAATAAGATCTCAACTTAAGGTTCCGGTAAATATTATTGGTTTAGGAGTAACCGGCTCCGGACGACAAATCGCAGGTCTTCATGCTCAGACTCCCGCTGTTATCAATGAAATAATAGCCCATGCCAGGGCAGCCGCATTTTTCGACCCGGAGGTAGATACCATTTTTGAAATCGGAGGGCAGGACGCAAAATATACTTATCTTACCAACGGCGTGGCATCGGATTATGCCATGAACGAAGCCTGCTCGGCGGGAACAGGATCGTTTCTGGAGGAATCGGCATTCGAGGCTCTTAATCTGAAGGTTGAGGAAATAGGCGGAATAGCCCTGAAGGGAAAGAATCCCCCGAACTTTAACGATCAATGTGCGGCCTTTATAGGAAGCGATATCAAAACAGCCATACAAAACGGAATATCAAGGGAAGATATAGCGGCAGGGCTTGTTTATTCAATATGCCTTAACTATTTAAACCGGGTTAAAGGAAACAGAACCGTGGGACATAAGGTATTCATGCAGGGAGGCGTATGCTACAATAAAGCGGTTCCGGCAGCAATGGCCAATTTGACAGACCGTGAAATTATAGTCCCTCCCGAACCGGGTTTGATGGGCGCCTTCGGGGTTGCTCTGGAGACCATGTCCATGCTTGATAACCACCAGATCAAAACTCAAAAATTTGATCTTACTGATCTGGCAAACCGGACGGTCACTTATAAAGAACCGTTTATCTGCCAGGGCGGAAAAGAAAAATGTGACCGCAAATGCCAGATATCCCGGATCACGATAGGAAACAAAACATATCCTTTCGGTGGAGCATGCAATAAATACTATAATATTTTTGCAGACAAAAAAGAGGCGGATATAGAAGCGCTGGATCTTGTTGCCTTAAGAGAAAGACTGCTTCTAAAATACGCAAGGTTTGGCACGGACGATGCCAATATTGGTAATAGGACAAGTATGACTAAAAAAGTCGGTATAAACTTTTCACTCATGGCTAATACCTTGTTGCCGCTTTATGCGGTATTCTTTGAGACTTTGGGTTATGAAGTGGTTTATCCCGTTAAATATGATGCCAGGGGATTTTCCCGCAAAGGAGCTGCTTTCTGCTGGCCGGTGGAACAGGCTCACGGCGCTATGCAGGAGCTTTTAAATCTTAAACCTGATATTATATTCCTGCCCCATGTGAAGGCATATCCGGTGCCGGGAGGGCAGGATGTGAGCGTATGCTGCCCGTTTGTGCAATCGGAACCTTATATTCTTAAATCCGCTTTTCCTGAGCTTGAGAATATTCCGGTACTTAGCCCTGTTTTGGATATGACCGGGGGTTATGAAGCTGTAGAAAAAGCCTTTGTTGATGTGGCAAAGGGCCTGGGCCACACAGCCGCCGAGGCGGCAGCGGCCTTCCATAAAAGCCTGAGGGCCCAGAACAGTTTTCACGAAGCGCTTGTGCAGGAAGGAAAGAAAGTTCTTGCGGAGATTGAGAATTCTCCGGATACGGCCGTCGTACTTTTCGGAAGGCCGTATAATGCATTTTCCTGGCTTGGTAATATGGGTATACCCAAGAAGCTGGCATCAAGAGGTTACAGAGTGATACCCCAGGATTTCCTGCCTGTTTTTAACGAGGACTCCCACGATAAAATGTATTGGGCATCAGGCCAGTGGATTTTGAAAGCCGCTAATTTTACGGCCAGACATGAAAAATTGTTTGGCGTGTATATAACAAACTTCAGCTGCGGTCCGGATTCCTTTTTACTGACTTATTTCAGAAACATAATGGGAGGCAAGCCCTCCCTTACTTTGGAGCTGGATTCACATACAGCGGATGCGGGCGTTGATACACGGGTCGAAGCATTTCTGGATGTGGTACGCCGCTACAGGGATATGGAAGATTCCGAAAAGAAAAAACTTAAAATTGACTGCGGTGCTTTTAATACAGCCCAAGTGGTGAAAAAAGGCAATAAGGTATATGTTGTTACCCCTGACGGAGAAGAATACCCCATAAACCATCCAAAGGTAAAGATTTTGGTGCCCTCTATGGGAGAAGTCGGAGCAAAGATGCTGGCGGCTACCCTTAGCTATGTGGGAGCCAATGCCGTCGCACTTCCTCCTCCCGGGGAACAGGAACTTAATTACGGCAGAAAATATGCTTCCTGTAAGGAATGCCTTCCTCTCTTACTTACCTTTGGCAGCCTTATACGCTATTTAGAGGAGAAGTGGAACGGGGAGGATATACTGGTGAATTTTATGCCTGAGACATCAGGCCCCTGCAGATTCGGCCAATACAATGTTATGATGCGGGAACTGGTGGGACAGAAAGGCATTAAGAATGTTGCCATGCTGTCCTTGACCGCTGAAAACTCATATGCGGGCTTCGGGGTCAAATTTGCCCTGAGGGCATGGCAATCAATAGTGCTGTCCGATGTTCTGGATGATATGTACAGCGCCATCGTTGCCCTGGCGAAAGATCCTGAGTCTGCAAAAGAGATATTCAACGATGTTGCGGGAGATTTGATTGAAGCCGTCGGAACAAAGCCATGGCCAGAATTGAGAAGAAGAATTGTTGCTGCTTCCAAACGGTTAGGCGCAATTCCTCGCAGGGCTGAGCTTGATGATATCCCCTCTGTGGCGTTAACAGGAGAAATATATGTAAGGAGGGATGAATTTTCTCGCCGGTATTTGGTGGAGAGGCTCAGCAGAAATGGCTTTAGGGTGCGTATTGCCCCTGTTGGCGAATGGATACATTACTGCGATTATATTGTCCAGAATAAGCTGGTCGCAAAATCACAATATTCAGATCGTATAAAAAACCGCCTGACCTGTATGGTGAAAAACCCATATGAGTATGAGATTAAATCTATTCTGGCTCAATCGGGGTTATATAAGATAAGTGAAAGCAGCGTAGAGGACCTGGTTGGGGCTGCCTCGGAAGTTTTATCGCCGCGGCTTACCGGAGAGGCAATTTTAACTGTCGGAGCGGCTTTGAGTGAGATCGTGGAAGAGGTTGATGGTGTTATCGCTCTTGGGCCCTTCGGCTGTATGCCTGCTAGAATTTCAGATGCGCTGGTGACTCAGAATCTTAAAGATATAAAGCTTAAGGTAGCCAGGGAAAAAGAGTTGGTAAAGCGGGTAATGGAAGAGCATCCCGCTTTGCCGTTCATCACGATTGAAACGGATGGGAATGCTTTCCCGCAATTGATCGAATCACGGCTGGAGGCATTTTTGCTGCAGGTTGAACGGGTACACAGGACCAGGAAAAAGGCGTCGGCAATGTCATCCTGAACGGAACGCAGTGAAGTGAAGGATCTTTTGTGCCATCGCAAAGATTCTTCGCTAAAGCTCAGAATGACATCCTTGTGCCCGCCCACTTGCTTGAATGAAATTCTACACTGGTACTCAGAATTACTTTTTAAATAACCCTAAAGTATTAGAAACTGTTAGCCGATAATTGTACTGTAGAAATATTATCAAAGGAGCATCAATTTTATGATAAGAGGGCTCTATACATCAGGCTACAGTATGATTACCTTAAGCAGGAAAATGGACGTAGTATCCAACAATATGGCGAACGTGAACACCAACGGATTTAAGAAGGATGTTGTTGTGTTCGAGGAATTTTCTGATGTATTGGCCAAGCGCTTCTTCGACGGCAGCGACAATTCATCAAGACCGGTAAGGATAGGCAATATGACGTTATATAATGACATTGCCGAGGTGCATACCGACTTTACCCAGGGCACATTGGAGGACACCGGCGTCAACACCGATGTTGCCATTGATGGTGATGAAGGCGCTTTTTTCTGTATAGCTGTTCCTCAAGGCAATCAGTTCCTGGAGTATTACACCAGAGACGGAGGATTTAAACTGGATTCGAATGGCCGTCTTGTTACAAGGGACGGTTACCTGGTTATGGGGCAAAACGGGCCTGTAATATTGGATGGATCAGAATTTACGATTACTAATAGAGGCGAAATAATACAGAACGGAGAAACTGTTGATGTATTAAGAATCCGAAAGTTTGAAAATCCTGAATCTTTAAGAAAATACGGATTTAATCTTTTGACAGCAACGGCGGAAAGCCGGGATGGAGTATTTGAAGGAATTATCCACCAGGGTTTTGTTGAACGCTCGAATGTGGATTCAGTAAGAGAAATGGTGGATATGATTACAGTATTGAGAGCTTATGAATCAAATCAGAAGCTTATCCAATATCAGGATTCGACATTGGAAAAGGCTGTAAATGATATAGGAAGAGTTTAATAAGATCTATAAAATAAATTTCACAGGATGTAAATCAGGATAAGGATGTCCGAAATAAACAAGGTGAAACCCTATGATGAGAGCATTATGGACCGCAGCGTCCGGCATGAAGGCCATGCAATTCAATGTTGACACAATATCAAATAATCTTGCAAATGTTAACACAACGGGTTATAAAAAAGAAAAGGCAGAATTTGAAGATATTTTGTATGTTTCAATGCAAAAGGCATATTCGGCTGAAGGTGCCCAAAGACCGGTAAACTTGCAGGTAGGTCACGGCGTTGTTGCCAGAGCTACAGCAAGAGATTTTTCTTCCGGCAATCTTGAACAGACCGACAATAAGCTGGACATGGCGATTGAAGGCGCTGCCTTCTTTGCTGTGAGAGGAGCGGACGGAAACATATATTACACCAGAGACGGCAGCTTTAAGGTAGCAATGACGGAAGATGGAAAAATGCTTACCAATTCCAAAGGTTATCCGGTTCTTGATCAGGACGGCATGGAAATATATTTTGACGGAGATATGGCTAATTATGAGATCCAGCCATCGGGTGAAATTACATACAAAGACCCTGATACGGGAGTTGCCCTTCCTACGGGTCAGTACATAGGATTATTCCAGTTTGAAAATCCCATGGGTCTTGAAGCCGTAGGCGGTAATATGTACAGAAATAATTCTGCTTCGGGCGAACCCATCAATGACTTTGAGACCGAAAATCCCAGCACAGTGCGGAATTATTTCCTGGAGTCATCGAATGTTCAGGTAGTGGAGGAAATGGTTAAGCTTATTGTTGCACAAAGAGCATATGAGCTGAACTCTAAAGCCATTACCACATCGGATGAAATGCTGCAGACTGCGAATAATATCAGACGATGATCCTTTATGCAGGCTGAACACCGGCGATACGGATTGCGTTGTTAAGGGTTAAGTTATGAAAATTGAAGGATTTGGACAGCTTAATTATACCGATCAAATAAAGGAAAGTCAGGCTCAGACCGATGCCGCTGAATTTGAAAGCGTTCTTAAGAAGGCTTTTGATGAGGGAGATAAGAAAAAGCTGAAAGAAGCGTGCGATCAGTTTGAGGCTATTATGCTGCAAATGCTGTATAAACAAATGAAAGCTACCATACCTGAAGGCGGCCTCACAGAAAAAAGCACTGCCCGCGCTATGTTTGAGGATATGCTGGACGAGACTCTCATGGAAAAAAGCAGCCAAAGAGGTATTGGTATTTCTGACATGATGTACAGGCAACTAAGTGCTCAAATGGACAGGACATACAAAATACAGAAACCAAACGAGGATACACAGCTCAATGTAGATACTACTGAACCGGATAAGTCCGATCCCACCCAACTGGAAAAAGAAGAGGATGGCGAACCCGAAATAAAACCGGACGGAGCTGAAACCGTTGAAGATTAGGAGATTACAAATAGTAGTCCTGTTAATGATATCAATAATCGTTCTTTGGATTTTATGCCCTGCCGTAGCAAGAAATATTTCTGCTAAGGACGGGCATTACTCATCTAATGAGCAAAACGACGGTGAACCGGTTGCCACACCTGCTGTTACAACTGTACCCGGTCCAACACCTTCAAAAAAGCCGGAATCTGTTTATAAATATTACAATATTACCGAGAATAAGCCTGATTTCAATCTTTCAATGCATGTTCTGGAGATTGACCCTTCCAATCCGGATCTTGTTTTCAGACCTGTTTTATCCCATAAAACTTTATTCGGCTATGAGTATTTGAGCGTGATGTATGACACCTGGCATGCAAAAGCAGCTATAAATGCCGGCTTTTCCTACTCCAACGGCATGCTGGGAGGGCTGTTCGCGATAAACGGAGAGCTTTATACCCCTGCATCAGGAAATTATCCGGTATTGTTTATAGACAAAGGAAAGGCTTATATAGAGGATGCTTCAAGCCGGGTATGGGTGGAAGGCGATGGTGTGTTGCTGGATGATTTGTTTTATAACCGCTATTCCACAGAAGAAGGCATATATGCCTTCACACCATTATACGGAACTATGAACAGGCTTGATGTGGAGCATTTGAACGCTGTTATTTCAAATGGGGAAGTCAGAGGCCTTATACTGAGAAATAATTCTTATGAAATTCCGAAGGACGGGTTTTTAATAAGTGCCATCGGCAACAAGGCGAGATCAAGGCTTAAAGAGCTTGTAAAACCGGGTATGAATCTCGAGCTTAAATTTGATATTTATAATAAAGAAAATAGTTTTACCGGGTTTGATTGGGCCTACGAGTGCGGAAGCTGGATTCTTAATGATTATGAGATTGTTGTCCCCGAAAAGGACGGATGGATAGGAACCATGCAAACCCGTGTCCCACGTACGGCTGTGGGGATAAAAGAGGACGGAACGGTGGTGTTTCTTGTTGCAGACGGCAGGCAAAAGGGTTTTAGCGACGGGCTTACCGGAAGAGAATTAGGACAAAAGCTTCTCGAATTAGGCGTGAAAGATGCCGTAAATCTTGACGGCGGAGCCTCCTCAGAAATAATAGTGGAGGGAAAGATAGTAAACAGCCCGTCGGCAGGCAGGGAGCGGATGCTGCCCTGTGCGTTTATAATTAAATAACCTGCTTACGTTGTTATCCCCGTTATTTTTCATTTATTTTCTCTATTTCAGGATACCGCTCCAAGAGTTTTTTATTTGCCTCTTCCAATTGCAAATAATATTCCGAATACGAGGGGCTTAATTCTTTTAACGCAGGAATAAACACATCATAGTATCCGGTTGTTTTATTGAATTCTTTGGTAAATTCCATGAGCCTGTATGCCGGGGAGTTTTTATATTCCTCAGATTGTTTATATTCCAAATATAGCTCCAGGATTTCTTTATTGTCAGCTAGGAAACCATCGGGGTTTTCTATGGATCTCCTTGTGTTTTCAATTAATTCTGTGATTTGCTCCGTACCAATGTTCTTTGTACTCTCAGTTAAATATTCCTGTAAATCCTCCGGCAAGGTAAATGGAGGAACATTGTCCAAAAAGGATATTATTCTCTCATAGGCTGATTGTTGTTCTTCTGTTCTGATTGGTTCGTTTAAGAATCTGGCAAAATGCAGGCATATAAACATACCGAAATATCCCGGGAATGCCTCCAGTATCTTTTCAGTGATTGTTTTACTATTGTTAAGGGCCTGTAATTCCTGGCTGATTTCAGAATAACCATGACCCTGGCTCAATTTATCAAGAAGCTGTTTTTTAGCCTGTTCTCTTTGATAACTCAGTTCTTTTCTTACCGATATGGTTTTCAGAGCAGCTTTTGACTCATCAGAGAGAACCGTTTTGATTTCATTGGTGCTAAGGCCGAGCTGCCGAAGGATAGAAATATTATCAAGTCTCTCTATATCACTTGGGCTGTAATCCCTGTATCCGTTTTCCAATATGGTTGGACTCACTAAGCCCTGCATGGTATAATATTCTATCGCCTTTTTTGTTAAGCCGGTGGCTTTGCTTACTTCATTTATCAGCATATTTATCACCTCAATATGAGCATAAGGTAATACCCAGGGTGATAGTCAAGAGTATGTTTTCAATATTTTTATTATTCTATTAAGTAATTATCTAAGAAAAGAATGGGGTATTAAACCATTTGAAAATGCTTTATAATAGAAACTGGATCATTAGTTAAGATTTAAGTTAAGTTTTAGCAGAGGAGAAGTTAGTATGGCGAAACGTGGATTTCCCATGGGCATGGGCGGTATGGGAGGAAATCTTAATAATCTCATGAAGCAGGCTCAAAAGATGCAGCAGGATATGTTAAAGGCCCAGGAAGAGCTTGCTGAAAAAACAGTGGAAGCCACTGTCGGGGGCGGAGCGGTTACGGTAGTAGCTACCGGCACAAAAGAAATTCGTGAGGTTCGTATTTCCAAAGAGGCAGTTGATCCGGACGATGTGGAAATTCTGCAGGATATGATTCTTGCTGCGGTAAACGAGGCTTTGAGACAGGCTGACGAGCTTGCCAAAAATGTTATGGGCGGAGTTACCGGCGCCTTAGGAAATATACCGGGGTTATTCTAGATGGATTACTTTGCTTTACCGGTCCAAAAATTAATAGAAGAATTCGAGAAGCTGCCGGGCATAGGTCGAAAGACCGCTCAGCGGCTTGCTTTTCATGTTTTGAATTTGCCGGAGGAAAGAGTTGTCGGCTTTGCCAAAGCATTGGTTGACGCCAAACGAAAAATCAAAGACTGCTCCATATGCCACAATCTTACCGACACCGACCCCTGCCGGATATGCAGCTCGGAAAAGCGGGATCACTCTGTTATTTGCGTTGTACAAAATTCAAGAGATGTTGTGGCCATGGAAAGAGTAAGAGAATACAGAGGGCTTTATCATGTCTTGAACGGCCTTATTTCGCCTCTGGATGGCACTGGGCCCGATGACATTAACATTAAGTCATTAATTAAACGCGTGGCACATGGAAAGGTTTCAGAGGTGATACTTGCTACCAGTCCAACTGTCGAGGGTGAAGCCACAGCCGTTTATATTGCCAGAATATTAAAACCGCTGGGAGTGAAAACCACACGAATAGCCCAGGGCATCTCTGTGGGCGGAGATTTGGAGTATGCTGACGAGGTGACTTTGTACAAATCCCTGGAAGGACGAAGAGAAATTTGAAAGGAGCATCAGGTATGAAGGTACGAAAAGCGATTATACCAGCAGCCGGATTAGGAACAAGATTTTTACCAGCTACTAAGGCACAGCCAAAGGAAATGCTCCCCATTGTTGATAAGCCTACTATACAATTTATCATTGAAGAGGCAATTGCCTCAGGGATAGAAGATATTCTTATCATTACCGGCAGAGGGAAAAGAGCTATTGAAGATCATTTTGACAGATCCCTGGAGCTTGAGGAAGAGCTAAAGAGAAAGGGTAAGGAAAGCCTGTTAGAGCAGGTCCGCCGGATCGCAGACTTGGCCAATATACACTATATTCGGCAAAAAGAGGCCAAGGGGTTGGGACATGCCATTTATTGTGCCCGCTCGTTTATTGGGAACGAACCGTTTGCTGTGCTTTTGGGCGATGATATTGTAGACGCTGAAGTTCCTTGTCTGAAGCAGATGATCGACATCTATAATGAATATAGAACATCCATTTTAGGTGTACAGCATGTAGCTTTTGAAGATGTTCCCAAATATGGAATAGTGGAAGGTAAACAGGTTGACCAAAGAGTATTCAAAGTAAAGACTCTGATTGAAAAGCCTGAACCGGAACAGGCACCGTCAAATTTGGCTATTTTAGGAAGGTACATAATCACTCCGGCTATTTTTTCATATCTGGAAAAAGCAAAACCCGGTAAAAACGGTGAGATCCAATTGACAGATTCTCTTTGTGAACTTGCGAAGACAGAACCCATGTATGCTTATGACTTTATAGGCAGACGCTATGACGTGGGAAATAAACTGGGATTTTTGCAGGCTACGGTTGAATTTGCCCTGAAAAGAGAGGATTTGAGCTCCGAATTCATGGCTTATTTAAAAGAAATAATAAAATAAAAGAATTAGATAACTACAATGGGCGGGTGCAAGGTTTCTTGCCGGGGTAAGCCGCCCCCTTGATAGACATGGAAAATCTTCCATAATGACACAAAGATCCTTCGTTGGAACTTAAATATGATAAAGGGCACGAAGGATCTTAAATTTCATTTACAGCTTTGCAAAGAATGATATGGCGTCATTTTCTATAAGAAGCTTGCCATATTCATTGAGGTATCCTTCAAGGAAATCAACGTTTGACATCTTATCCGCATACTCACTTAAAATGCTTTCAAATCTGTTCTGGTCCAGAATATTATTATCGATTGATGAAAGCACCAGATAGTATACGTTATCCAAAGAGTATACTTTGCTGAGGCCTGTATACAAGGGTTTTATTGCAGCGCATAACGAGCAAAGATCATCGAAGCTTTCCACCGAGTAAATCATCATGGTGGAACATATCGAAATACTCTTCTTCTTTATGGACAGATCTTTTCGTCTGTATTTGTTCTTTATAAATTTCTGGATACACTCAAAGTCGTTTTCATCTTCAATTCTGGTAATTGTAATTACAAAGCCCTGATCCACATCCGACACAGCTTCAATACAAAGCTGAGAATCGTGAGCGTCAAAGCCAAGTTCGATTTCCGCCTGCTCCATGAGATCCCAGAAAAGCTCCTGAGTTTCGGGCGAGTTATAGCTGAACGCATCAAGATCGATATCGCGTTCTTCCAGGTCATCATAGGAGACAAAAATCCTTATTCTGTTTTCTCCGAATCTTTCTATTTTCATATTACTTTCCTTTTCTGCACTTATTATCTGTATATTCAGTCTATTTTCTTAATTTGCTTAATGTTAATGCTTCTATTTCTCTTATTCTATTATACTTATAGTATCGTCAAAAGAGAAGTAACAAATTATGATATATATTATATAATTAATGTAGTTTTTAGCAAGCAATAAATTTACTGCAAAAAAATTTATATTCATTATATTCCATAGATGCTTCCCTGTGTGTATAATCAAATAAGAATATTTTTATTATGCTAATTATTTACACACAATCGGGCAATATGTAACAAGTTTTTTGAGGTAAGAATATGCTAAAGATTATATTAGCTTCTTCTTCTCCCCGAAGAATAGAGCTTTTAAAACAGATAGGGCTTGACTTTGAAATAATACCGGCTAATATAAAAGAGGAATTTGAAGGTAATATTGAAGCTGGGAAATATGCTTCGGAAATGTCGAGGCAAAAAGCCATGACTGTGGCTGAAAAAGTTAAAGGCAAATACAATAAGGACACATATGTTTTAGGTGCGGATACAATCGTGGTAGTTGACAACATTATTCTGGGCAAACCGAAAGATGAGGACCATGCGTACAGGATGCTCAAACTTTTGGAAAACAGGTGGCATGAAGTAATAACAGGATTAACTTTGGTTAATGCCGAAACATTAAAATGTATAACAGAGACTGAAATCACAAGAGTAAAGGTTCCCGCTTTTTCAAACGGGTTTTTGGAAAGATATCTTACATCGGAAGAGCCTTATGATAAAGCGGGGAGTTATGGCATTCAGGGTGCCGGGAGCCTTATGGTAGAACGTATAGAAGGCTGTTATTTCAATGTTATGGGATTGCCTTTATACAGACTTTCAAAAATGCTTGAAAATGAAGGTTATAAAGTTTTATCATGGATTTGAGGATTGAACCGGATCCCAGATGACATAATACTAAACGTAGAAGTCAATTGTAAAGGAGAAAAAATATGGGCTTATTTACAAAGGAAATAGGAATTGATCTTGGTACGGCAAACATTTTAGTATATCTTAAAGGAAAGGGAATTATTTTAAGAGAACCCTCAGTTGTGGCTGTTAATAATCATACAGGTCAAGTTCTGGCAGTCGGGCTTGACGCGAAACAAATGATAGGCAGAACACCCGGTAACATTACTGCCATTCGTCCGTTAAAGGATGGGGTTATTGCAGATTTCGAAACAACCCAGGGCATGCTGAAATATTTCATGAGAAAAGCTGTAGGAAGCAGCCCGTTATCCAAACCCAGAGTCGTGATATGTGTTCCTTCAGGTGTTACCGAGGTTGAAAAAAGAGCTGTAGTTGACTCTGCTATGTCAGCCGGGGCAAAGGAAGCCTATTTGATTGAAGAGCCTATGGCTTCGGCAATAGGCGCGGGACTTCCGGTAGCTGAGCCTTCGGGCAGTATGGTGGTGGATATAGGCGGAGGAACCAGCGAGGTTGCGGTTATCTCCCTCGGCGGAATAGTGGTCAGCCGTTCCTTAAGGATCGCCGGTGATGAGTTTGATGACTCCATAATCCATTATATTAAAAAAGAATACAATCTTATGATAGGTGAAAGATCAGCCGAGGATATAAAGATAAAAATTGGCTCGGCTTATCCCGGTGAAAAAGAAGAAACTTACAAAGTAAGCGGCAGAGATCTGGTAACAGGGCTTCCCAAAGAGCTGGAAGTTTCCAGCGAAGAAATCCGGGAAGCTTTAAAGGAGCCGGTAAACTCGGTTGTAGAATCAATTAAGTATACTCTTGAAAAGACACCTCCCGAATTGGCCTCCGATATTATGGAAAGAGGTATAATGCTTACCGGAGGCGGAGCACTGCTGAAAGGTCTGGATAAACTTATATCAGTTGAAACAGGCATACCTGTGTTTATAGCCGAGGAACCCCTGGACTGTGTTGTTTTAGGCACAGGAAAGGTACTTGAGGAGCTGGATACACTAAGCAGTGTGCTGCTGTCGTCAAAGAAGAAATAGCCGTTGGTAAAGGTGCATAGGGGAGGGGGGAATCCCTTTTGAGGAGGATTTTGTCCAACAAGATATTTATTCTTGTGCTGGTTATAATTATTCTACTTACACTTGTGGCTTTATCGCATAGTGAGAAAAGCGGGATTAATATAATCAGCAATATTATAAGTGTCCCTGCAGCTCCACTTCAGAAAGCCTTTACTTTTGTAGACGAAAAAATCGGCGAATTCTTTGGATATTTTGAGGATGTCAAGGAAACAAAACAAACCAACCAGGAGCTTTTGAAAAGAGTAAACGAGCTGGAGCGGCAACTTCTTGATTTAGACAGATTGAAAAAGGAAAATAAAGAGCTGAGAGAAGCCCTCAATTTTAAAGACCAGTATGATGAATATGATTTTATCGGATGCAGCATAATTGCCAAAGACCCGGGCAACTGGTTCGAGGTATTTACCATAAACCGCGGCATGAATGACAATATTACACCGGACTCTCCTGTTATTACTGCCTACGGTTTAGTTGGGAGAGTATCGAAAACAGATCTTACAACCTCCCGGATAATATCTATTATTGATATTGACAGTACTGTAAGCGCAAGACTTTCAAAATCCCGCGACCTAATAGTGGTCAGAGGAGATGTTGAACTTAAAGGAAAGGGATTATGCAGGGCAGATTACATACCACCCAACGTCGATGTTATGCCGGGGGACACTGTTGAAACCTCAGGCATTGGAGGAATTTATCCAAAAGGTATCATTATCGGCAAGGTGGTCAGCGTTATCAGCAATGAAGGCCAGTACGATTCTTATGCAGTGATTGAGCCGGTTGTTGATTTTAAGCGTCTGGAGGAGGTAATAGTTTTAAAAAAGAAATAGCGGGAAAGCCAGAGGAGATTTATGAGATACAGAGTTATGGCAGCAGTTATACTGATATGGATAGCTGCGTTTTGCCAAAGCACACTATTGGAATATTTTGAAATTTTTAATGTACGGCCTAATATATTGATTGTCCTTATGGTTACGGTAGCTTTGCTAAGAAGCGTAGTGGAGAGTGCTGCCATGGGGCTTTTATTTGGGCTTACCATGGATATTTTAATGGGCAAAACCTTAGGCTGGTATGCGCTATTATTCTTTTTAGTGTCAATTCCCATATCCATGATTAATGATAAGCTGTATAGAGAGAAATTTCTTGTTCTGGTAACCTTCACTTTTACTTCTACGGTTTTGATAGAAACAGTGTTTTTCCTGATTATTTTTATGTTCAGAGGTTATGCTTATTTGCCTTATCTTTTTGGTACGGTCATAGTTCCCGAGGCCATATACAACAGTATCCTGATTTTACCGCTTTTTAAACCCGTCAGTAAGGCATACAATCTTCTTGACAGTGTTGACAGAAGGAGGAACAGACTGGCGTCATGAGTAATAAAGAGGAAAAGAAGCATGAAGGTATGGACAGATACATAATCATGGCTTTATTCATTCTTATAGCGGCAATTGCTATTATCTATAATCTTGCCAAAATTCAAATAGTAAACGGACATAATTACAGAGAAGAAGCAATTTATCGCCTTTCCGCCACGGGGGTGATATATCCGAAGCGGGGAGATATCTATGACAGAAACGGGGTTCCCATTGCCGGAAGCCGCATGGGTTACTGTGTTCAATATGTGGATGTAAAGATGCCCAATGAGGAAAAAAACCGGATGATTCTGGAGCTGATTAATATTCTGGAGCAGGACGGAAAAGTAATAAAAAGCAGATTAAATAATTATCTGGGATTTAATCCTATCAGGTTTTTGACAGAAAATCCGGAGAATTTTATTAAGTCATTCGTTATCAACAAAGAGGACGCCGAATTTATTATAACAGCGGACCAGGCGTTCGATTATTTACGGAATAAGACCTTTGAAATAGATTCTACTTATACCGATGAGGAAGTCTTCAAAATCATGCAGCTTCGCTATGAGATTCTGCTCAGTCAGCCCCAAATCAACAATCCTCTGATTATTGCCGACGATGTTTCGGTAGAAACTATGAGCCGGTTGGAAGAAAGAAGCTTTGAGTTAAGAGGGGTTACCACCTTTATCAAGCCTTACCGGGAGTATTATGAGAATGCGAGGATCGTATCCCATGTTCTGGGTTATACGGGCGTTGTTTCCCAGGAAGAAATGGAAAAATACAATAAAGAGCTTGAAGGTGTTGAAGGCAGCGTCCCATATATAGCCAGCGATATAGTCGGCAAAATGGGTATTGAGAGTGCCGCTGAACCGATACTCCGGGGCATAAGGGGAGAGACTTTCCGCGAAGTTGATGAAAACGGCAAAACAACGGCATCGTATGTGGAAAGGCCGGCTGTTCCCGGACAGGATCTTTACCTTACGATCGATTTGGATCTTCAGAAGGTGGCAGTTGAATCGTTGGAGCGTAATATTAAAAGGATCCGGGGCATCAAGCATAAGAAGAATTTCGGGGATGCCAACGCGGGTGCTGTTGTTGTCATGGATGTTAATAATGGGGAAATTTTAGCCATGGCCAGCTATCCGGATTTTGACCCGCGAGTTTTTCTTAAGAATGATGTAGCGGCTATAAACGAATTATGGAATAATCCAAACGCTCCGGTGGTCAATCGGGCTACTTCCGGAAAATATGCTCCGGGTTCAACCTATAAACCACTGGTTGCCATTGCCGCTCTGGAAAGCGGTGTGATTACACCTAACACCAAAATTAACGTCCCTTATAAAGAAGAAATAGGAAATATGATTTTTACAAATAACGGGGGAAATCAAGGCAGAATTAATCTGGAACACGCACTTGAGACTTCCAGTAATATGTTCTTCTACAAAGTCGGAGTACAAACAGGTATTGATAATATAGTAAAGTGGGCGAAAATATTCGGATTTGGAAGAAAAACTGGAATCGAGATAGGGGAGCAGATAGGTTCTATTGCCTCAAGGGAATATAAGAGGCAGTATTTTAACGAGGACTGGTATCCTGCAAATACTGCGATGGCTTCCATAGGCCAGTTGTATAATGCTTTTACTCCCGTTCAGCTTGTAAATTATGTAAGTACGATTGCAAACGGCGGTAAGAAGTTTACTCCTCATCTTATTAAAATGGCCGTGGATGAATCCGGAACAATAACCTATGAACCGCCTAAGGATTATGAACAGCTTCCTGTTTCTCAGGAAAATCTGGATGCCGTTAAAAGAGGGATGATAGCGGTTGTTAACTCAGAGGATGGTACTGCGGCAGATCAATTCAAGGATTTTCCATTTGATGTCGCCGGAAAGACGGGAACCTCGGAGACAGGACGTGAAGCAACAGAATCCTCCAATGGACTTTTCGTTTGTTATGCGCCGTATGAAAAGCCTGAAATAGCAATAGCCGTAGTGGTTGAACACGGTGTGTGGGGGCGCGAAACAGCACCTATATGTCGGGATATAATGATGGAATACTTCCGGTTAAATAAAGAAAGGCAGAAAAAAGCGGCTTACAACAGCGAGGATACCATTGAGATTATTTGGTAGAGAGGAAGAGTCAACGATGGAACAGGAGACTAAAGGGATTGTATTTAAGGGAAATTCTGAAGGGCTTGTTATTGTGATTCCCGAGGAATATGATTTTGAAAAGGCCAAGAGCGAGATTGAGGACAAGGTGGAAAACGCGGCCAGATTTTTCAAGGGAGCTAGATTGCATGTAACATACAGGGGAATAACTTTAACCGCCCGGGAAGAAGAAGAGATAAAATCAGTGTTGGATGAGAAAAGCGGAGCTATTATTGAGAGCTTTTCAAAAGAAGACGAGACAAAAAACAAACTTCTTTTATCCAGAAACATAACAAAAGCAACCGTTCCGACAAGAAAGACCTTTTTTTCCAACAATGATGAAGGGCCCTGCAAATTTGTAAAAAATACTGTAAGAAGCGGGACTCGTATTGAATTTGACGGAAGCGTCGTAATATTGGGTGATGTGAACCCAGGGGGAGAAATTATCGCAAGCGGCAATGTAATAGTTTTGGGAACATTGAGAGGAATGGTGCATGCCGGATCCCAGGGAAACAAAGAAGCATTTATATATGCCCTTAATCTTAGACCAACCCAAATTCGTATAGCTGAGGCTATTGCCCGTATGCCCGAAGAGGAGGAAGAAAATTCCGGAATACAACCTGAAATAGCAAAAATAAAAGACGGGATCATTGAAGTGGTCCAGTGTTAGAAAAATGGCATGGGTCTGTTGTTTCATTGACTTTTATACGGAAAAAAGATAATATTAACATTAAGATACAATAAACGGAGGAAATATACATATGGGTGAGGTTATAGTTATTACATCCGGCAAGGGTGGTGTCGGAAAGACCACCACAACGGCTAATATCGGAACAGGAATGGCTTTGCTGGGCAAAAAGGTTGTACTTATCGATACCGATATAGGCCTTAGAAACCTTGATGTAGTTATGGGCCTTGAGAACAGAATAGTATATGATATAGTCGATGTAGTGGAGGGTACTTGCAGACTAAAGCAAGCCCTTATCAAAGACAAACGCTTTGACGGTTTGTACCTGTTACCCGCCGCACAGACAAGGGACAAAAATTCGATCTCACCCCCGCAGATGGTTAATCTCTGCGATGAGTTAAGAAAAGAGTATGACTATATATTTGTGGATTGCCCCGCCGGTATTGAGCAAGGCTTTAAAAATGCCATTGCAGGTGCGGATAGAGCTATAGTGGTCACCACTCCGGAAGTTTCAGCAGTTCGTGATGCCGACAGGATCATAGGCCTTCTGGAAGCCAATGAGATAAGAAATCCGCAGCTGATCGTAAATCGTGTTCGCCAGGATATGGTAAAACGCGGTGATATGATGTCGATAGAAGATATAATAGATATTCTGGCAATCGGGCTTATCGGTGTTGTTCCCGATGATGAGAATATTATTATTTCAACTAACAAAGGCGAGCCTGCAGTAAATGACAAAAAGTCCCTGGCAGGACAGGCTTACAGAAATATTACCAGAAGAATTTTGGGTGAGGATGTTCCTTTTATGGATCTTAATACTCCTGACGGGATTTTCTCAAAGATGAAAAAATTATTTGGCTTTAAGCCGGCTTAAGGAGTGATCGGGAGATGTTGGATTTATTCAAGCTCTTAACGAAAAAGAAAGAAACGTCAAAGGATGTTGCCAAGGAACGTCTGAAGCTGGTATTAATACACGACAGGTCAAACGTATCACCGCAGTTTTTGGAAATGGTGAAAAGTGAGATAATCAAAGTAATCCAAAATTATATGGATATTGATGAAGAGGCGCTGGATATTCAATTAACCAAAACCAGCAGCGATGACGGGGAAAGAGTTGTGCCGGCGCTGGTGGCCAATATCCCCATAAAAGGCATGAAAAATGCCGGAAGATGACAGCTTTGGGGTAGGTGGATTTGAATGAATATAGCTCTTATTGCACATGACAATAAAAAAGAGCTGATGGAAGCATTCTGCATTGCGTATAAGTTTATCCTGTCAAAGCATAGGCTTTTTGCGACAGGCCGCACGGGCGCTATAGTTGCCGAGGCAAGCGGCCAGGAGGTTTTTTCCCTGGATTACGGACAGCTTGGAGAGCAACAAATTATTGCCCGGGTCGCGTATAATGAGATGGATTTAGTCATTTACTTTGCCGACCCCGAAGAGATTGATAATAGCGGTCTTATTAATCTTTTGTCCTTATGCGATCAAAACAATATTCCTATAGCAACTAATCTGGCTACCGCAGAGATTTTGATCAATGGGCTTCAGCGCGGAGATTTTGAATGGCGTGAACTTGTTAAAAAATGATTGTTTTTGTTCATATATAACGTATATCCCCTCATATGATTAAAGAGTAGAAGAATACGAGGGGCGTACGTTGATGTCTCAAGCTACAGAAGTTAATAATCAGGACGGATATAAAAGCTACATTCCAAAGCGAAGAGTTGGCTTTGACAGCTTTGATGACAGTTTTTCCACAGAAACCGGAACAGAAAAGAGTCCTATCCTGGACACAGAAAATTTAAGCCCTTTTAAGGACAAAACCTATGAGGGCTTTTTTGGCTATGGCCGGGGATCCAATGAGAATAATAAATACACCTCTCATTACAATGATACCCACCGTTTTGGCAGCAGGAAATTTCGAACCGATACAGAGTTAATGCAGCATGAAGATGATAAAGGCGGAGGGTATCAGGCCTCCCGCTTCAGGCAATATTCGCATCAATCGAGTTACACAAGTCGTATAGACTCAAGTATTTATCAGAGGAAGCGTCCTTCCTATTATGGAATGTCAAATCGTACTGCAATCGAGGATAACAGAGCCACTTTACTTGCTGTAAAAATTATAAAACAAGCTTTGGCCTGCTTTGCCATATTAGGGATTATAGTGTTTTTACAGCAGAGGACTGATACTACCGATGCATTGATGTTTATAAAAAGTCATGTGGTAGACAACCATATAGAGGTTAGCAGTCTCATTTCCGGAGTGCAGAATATTATAACTGAATGTACAAAACTTTTCGGAGGATCACCCTGATAGACATTATTCTTGCATGTGTATCAGCTATATTAATACACGAGGTCTTTCATATAATTGCATCCCGCCTTTTTGGTGTTGCGCTGTATGCATTTAAGCCCTCCATAGTGGGGATACGAGCGCAACTCAGAGGTTCGTACAGCTTAAAAAAACAAATGGCCGTCTATATGGCGGGGCCTTTTGGAAATTTAATCGCAGCTGCATTGTTAATAAACACAAAAGGATTTTTGCTCAATTTATGCGAAGCAAATGCGGCAATAGGTCTTTTCAACCTGTTGCCTCTGTATCCATTAGACGGAGGGCAAATTTTTATTATAATTTCTAATAAATTACTTGGGAGCAGGCGCACCCTCAGGGTCGCAAAAAGACTTTCGGTGATAATAAAGATTTGTCTTATTATTGCAGGAATTTTGCAGGTGGTATTATATGTTAATCCGAGCCTGTTGGCGGCGGCTTTGTTCCTTCCGGGCGAAAGGCTTCTTGAGGAGACGATTAGTATCATGAGACTGGAGAATCTGCTGAACCGAAAGCAAAGAATCAAAAGGAAAAAACTATATCCGGTGAAAATCTTTGCGGCAATGTATGACTGTTCCCTGCTGGAATTAGTTCAAAGGCTGGATTATGATTGCTTTCATATTATTTATGTTTTGAATGATGATATGAAAATAATAGGGCGCATTACAGAACATGATGTAATAAATGCCATTCAGAATTTCAACTATGCCAACAATTTATATGATGTGTTCAGGGATATAATGTGATATCATGTTCAATAAGATTGATTTATACACCATACATACAGAAACATTTTTCCATTCATAGGCCATATACCTATATTGTATAATATTAATAGAAATGTAATATCTTGAGGATTGGAGTCGCGTAAGCAGTATTTTATTTATGGGGGTTACATGTATAACAGAAGGATTAATGCAATAGCAGCCGCTCTTGTTCTTTCGCTGATTGCCGCAGGAATTCTGGCAGTTTATATTGTTAAAAACACACCAAATATGACGGAAGTTGATCCTTTCGACACTTCGCAAACCAATCTGGTTATAGGCGGCGAGTGGATAAGGGAAACATACCCTCCTATTCTTAAAGAGGGCAGGATTCTGTTGCCTTTCGATACAATCAAAACATATATTGACCAATACATATGGTACGACGAAGCTCTTAAGAAGATCATAGTAACTACCAGGGACAGAGTTATCAGAATGAAAACCGGCAGCCTGGACGCGCTTGTAAACGAAAAACCTATGGAGCTTATGTTTCCTGCTGTCGAAGAAAATGGTACGCTATATCTTCCAATTGAATTTCTGAAAGAGTTTTACGGTATAAATGTCCGGTACATAAAGAGCAATGAAGTTGTAGTTATAGATTTCAACAATCAGGTGTACAGAACGGCATGGCCCGTTGACGCAAAGACATACGTGAGAAAAGGAATGAGCATACATGAGCCCATTGTAAAAAAGTTTCAGGGTCACGGTGAAAAAGGTCTTGACATAGAACGTACTTTGGAAACAACTCTTACGGTATTCGACGAAAAAGATGAATGGTACAGGGTAAGAGCCAATGATGGCACGCTGGGTTATGTAAAAAAGGATGAAGTGATTGTAACGGGAGAACAGTACTTTATTGAAGAAGAGGACACGCACGTTAATCCCGTTTTGACCTCAGGCAAGATAAACCTTGTCTGGCACATGACTTATTCCAAAAGTCATATGGAGCTTTCCAACAAAACTGCTCCGGGATTAGATGTCATATCCCCGACTTTCTTTGAAATTGTCGACAGGAAGGGGACAATCAAAAACAGGGCAACCCCTGAGTATGTGGAACAGGCTCATAAAAACGGTTGGCAGGTTTGGGCTCTGTTTTCAAATGCTTTTAATGACATTGAGGGTACCAGTATTATTCTGAATAATTCTGATATAAGGCAGGAGATAATACGAAACATCTTGGCTTATGCTGCTCTTTACAAGCTGGACGGAATAAATCTGGATTTTGAAAATATGTACAAAAGCGATAAGGATGCATACACACAGTTTGTCAGGGAATTTTATCCTTTAGCCAGGGAACAGGGGCTGTATGTTTCTGTGGACGTGTCGATACCCGACGGAAGCGACACATGGTCTAAATGCTTTGATAGAAAAGCTTTGGCTGAAAGTGTGGACTATATTTGCCTTATGACTTATGACCAGCATTGGAGTTCAAGTCCCAAAGCCGGATCCACAGCAGAACTGCCGTGGGTTGAGGACAACCTTCAAAAAACACTGTCAGAAGTCCCTGCTGAAAAACTTTTGCTGGGAGTGCCACTATACACTAGGCTTTGGGCTTTGGAGACAACTGAGGAAGGGTCAAAACTGTCCTCAACTGTTCTCAACGTGGAAACAGCCTGGGAAAAGCTTGAGGAATACGGTGCGGTGGCAGCCTGGAACGATATTTCAGGTCAGTACCAGACTACATTTGAAAAGGACGGAAAAGTTTATCAAATGTGGATTGAGGATGAAGATGCCGTGAATATGAAGACATCACTGGTGCATAAATATAATTTAGCCGGCGCATGCGTATGGGCGTCCAATTTTGCAAATGAAAAGGTATTCAAGGTATTTGACCGCAACCTGAAACAAATAAGCAGCTATGAGGAGTGGAAAGAATCCTTCAGCCAGCCGGTAGTGAAAAAATGACAGAGGGGTAAGTCACTCATAATGAAAAAAGGTGAATGAATTCTGCGTATGGCTGCTATTGCTTAGAAAAAATTACTATGTTAAAATAAATGCATTTAAATGCATTGTAAAGTTAAGGATAAATGTATGGAAAAGGTCAACGAAATACCTGCAAGCCCAATGGATTTTATTTTATTTCCAGTTTGGGTGCATAAAAGGCTATCTAAAAAGATAACAGGTTTAATTTTTGCTTTTCTTTTTGTTGGGTCTTATAATTTGTTTTTCTATGAAAATCTTATTGAGGGAGGTTTTTTTGAAGGCACTCCCGGGCTTCTTATATTAAAACTTTTCCTGTTTCTTGTTTTTGCATTGCTGGTGGGCGCCATTGATGCAATATGCACTATGGTTCCTATCTCTGAGCTGGCTATGTTGATAGGAAAGCGCAGTGAGAAATATGTGAGCAGCGGCCTGCCGATTATTCTGATGAAGTCTTATTCAGTTTCTCACTTGCTTTTTGTTATACCTGTTGCAATTTTTGTTTATTCGGGTGTGAACTGGAACTTGGTGGATATGAATTCAACACCGCAGATTCGCTTGCTTTTTGCGATACTTGTTACCGTGTTGAGCTTTATGCCGTTTTTCCAGCTTGGAGTAATATACAGAACCATCAGTATAAGGACCCGCATACAGGTTTTTGGCAAGCTTATCCTCATTTTAGCTACATATTTTTGGATGAACTTAAGCGGCAGCGCAGTAATGTTCTTTATTTCAATTTTTCAGGATATACTTTTGAAAATAAATTGAAACATCATAGCGCCATGTCAAATATCTGTTTCTATCATACATGACTTATCAGGCAATAATTGTTATACTTATAAGATAAACAGGAATTTATGCGAGCATAATCTCGTATGGAGGAAAGTACCATGTCTTTTGAAAATGTCAAAAAATATTTTGAGAAAGCTGGGTTAGCAGACCGAATCCTGGTATTTGATGAGTCCAGTGCTACCGTTGAACTGGCTGCTCAGGCCATTGGCTGCGAACCAAAGCAAATTGCAAAATCTTTGTCTCTTTTGGTGGATGGCTCACCAATAATCATTATTGCAGCAGGCAATGTAAAGATAGACAACCAAAAATTCAAAGCAGTATTTCATCAGAAAGCGAAGATGATTCACGGAGATTTGGTTGAAGAATATATCGGGCATGGCCCGGGAGGCGTGTGTCCATTTGCCGTTAAACCGGATGTAATAATCTATATGGACGTATCGCTCAAGCAGAATGAAATAGTATACCCCGCAGCGGGCAGTGCAAACAGCGCAGTCAGATTATCGCTTAAAGAGTTGGAACAACTTTCGAATTTTAAAGGTTGGGTAGATGTATGTAAAGATATTTAAAATACAGTCTTATCTCAATTAGAAACCATGCACCCGCCTATTATGTCATCCTGAGCGTCAGCAGGATTTTACGCCATCAAGGGCGGTTGCAAGGATCTCATTTCGAACGCCTCTAAGCACCTTGGTTCATATGATCATAACGCCGTTTTATGACATTCCTTCGCTTGCGCTCCGTCATGTCCCGGCCGAGAGGTCTTCCTCTCACGGGTCGCTCATATATTTTCAATCAGGTTACCGCTCGGTGGTCTTTCCTTCGAAGCAAACCGGCGTATCTCAATAAGAAACCTTGCACCCGCTTTAATCCGTCAACAAGTTTGCAGGTGCACGGATTTCATTTCGCATGCCTTTAAGCATCCAGGTTTATAAGAGCAGTGCCATCATTTCAAGACATTCTTCTGCTTACGATTCTTTTCTTATTTTTATTTTTAAAAAGATAAAATTTAATATTGACTTTAATATTATTATAGTATATCTTTAATATTGTTAAAGGAGTGATTTTGTGGCAATAGAAGTTGTACCTGAATGGATGGCTAATCTTGATGATGAAGATGTATCATTTATCAAGAATTTTATAATGGCATCCGGATCCTTGAAAGAGGTAGCCAGGCAATATAATGTAACTTATCCCACTGTACGGCTCAGGCTTGATAAGCTGATACAAAAGATCCAAATCAGCGAAAACGCCGTAAATGAACCTTATATTGCTTTGATTAAGCGTCTGGCGGTCAATGAAAAGATTGACTTTGAAGCAGCCAAAATTCTTATAAATGAATATAAAAAAATGAAACCGGAGGTAAAGTAAATGTTTTTTCCGATAAAAACCTTTATACTTATAGTGATATTTGCAGTTGTAATCGCGTTGCAATTATTTTTATCAAAAAAGGAGAATAAATGGCTTGGATTGATATTGCCAGCGATATTTTTTATCTACTCTATTCTCATGGTTCTCAATATTGCGGTTTCCGACAAAATGAACGCATGGGAAATTTTCAGTATGATAGCATCCGCCTTTTTACTTACCAATATACCGACAATCATTTTACTGGGAATATACCTGGCCTGTCGTGAAAAAATAAAAAGAAATGCCGAACTTAACAAGATGAATATTCAGGATCTATAGTTTCATAATAATGGTTTGCATACCGATAAATGTAGAATCATGACGGTCATAACGGCTTGAAAACAACGTTCAAAGAATGTATAATAATATATGCATTTTAGGATAAATGCATATTATACGTCCCGTTAGTCTAATGGATAAGACGATGGATTCCGGTTCCATTGATATGGGTTCGATTCCTATACGGGACGCCAGCTCTGAGTACAGACTTAATATAGTCTGTGCTCTTTTACTATATCCTTGGGAGTTTCTATGAGTATACGATGCGGAATAGATATAATTGAGCTTGATCGGATATCAAAAGCCCTCAGTGACGGAGGAAGCTTCAGAGACAAGGTATTTACTCAGAGAGAAAGGGATTATTGCGAAAGCAGGGGAAAGGGTTCGATACAGAGCTATGCCGCCCGGTTCTGCGCAAAGGAGGCGGTTGTAAAGGCTCTGGGTACCGGTATTTCAAATGGCATTTCCTTTCAGGATATAGAGATAATAAATGAAGAGAACGGAAAACCAAAAGTGGTTTTACATGGAGAAGCTGAGCGGATATTTAAGGAGCTGGGAGCACAGGCAATAGATATAAGCCTTACCCACAGTCGTGATTATGCGGCAGCTCAGGCAGTGATTCTTACGGGGGAGTGAAGGGATTGGGAATCATAAAATTTGTACATTGCGCGGATATTCACCTTGATGCGCCTTTTCGGGAGCATGGCCGGGGATCATACGGCGATATCAGAAGAAAAGATATCAGAGATGCTTTTTTAAATATATTAAAGAAAGTGAAAGAAGAAAACGCAGATTTTCTATTAATTTCAGGAGATCTTTACGAGCATGGCTCGGTTACAAAAAGCACTATGGAATGGCTTTACATGGTGCTTTCAGAAACAGCGGTACCTATAATAATTATTCCCGGGAATCACGACCCATACCTTTTAAACTCATGGTACAGGAACTGGCAATGGCCTTCCAATGTTGCGATCCTGACGCCGGATAATCCGGATCTGGTACTTGAGAATCTTAATGTACATATTTACGGCATAGGCTTTTCAAACTTTAAGGAAGGAAAACCTGACTTATCGATGGTAGCAAAGCCCAAAGAAAACTCTTTTAATATTCTTATGTTCCACGGTACCCTGGATATGGATTTTGCAGGTAATGATTACAAGCCTGTTACATCCGGAGAGCTTGAAGCACTGGGTTACGATTATTACGCCCTTGGGCATTTTCATAATATTCGGGATGATTACCCGTTAAGAAATGCATATAACCCTGGAAGCCCCGAGCCTCTGGGATTTGATGAGACAGACGGGCACGGAGCCTTTTTGGTGACGGCCGAAAAAGTTCAGACCCGGACAAGCCTTAAGGTTGAGAGATTCAATACGGCAATCAGGTCTTACCATGATGTTGATTTAAATATAACCGGCCTGAAGACCCTTGAAGAGGTTAAAATGAGGATTCTTGCGCGTTTAGAGGGCTTTAATCCGGAAAGAGATATTATTCGTATTAATCTTAAAGGCCGTACCGAACTTTCTCTGGAGGAGGATATGCTGACTTCGCTTTTTGAGGGAAATTTTTTGTATCTGAAAATACGCAACGATACCCTCAAAGCTTATGATATTGAGAGTATTGAAAAGGATTTATCTCTTAAGGGGGCTTTTGTCAGAGAAATGAAAGCCCGCATCCAAAAAATCACCGATGAGCTTGAAAAAAACCCGGATGATCCGGATTTAAAAAGAGAAGAAGAAATATTAGCCCTTGCCTTAAGTTTCGGACTGGAGGCTCTTCAAAGCGGTAAAATCGAGTGGGTTGGCGAATAGCAGGAGTAGGGAAATGAAAATAACACTATTAGACATTAAAGGGTTCGGAAAATTCAATAAACTTAAAATAGAACCTAAAGAAGGATTTAACATCATATTCGAGGCCAACGAGTCAGGCAAATCAACTCTGCAGACATTTATCCGTGCCATGCTTTACGGACAGAAGGGAGGCAGAAAATCAAAAGACGGCAGCCTTCCTCCGCTTAAGCATAACAAACCATGGAACAGCGATCAATATTCCGGGATTATGGAATATACGCTGGATAACGGCAAATCTTACAGGGTGGGCAGAAATTTTGAAAAAGGCACCACAAATATCCATGATGACGGAGCCAATAATCTGACCAACTCTTTTCCAATCTACAGGGAAAAAGGCCCCATGTTTGCCGAAGAGCATTTGGGGATAGATGAGGCAGCCTTTGAGCGGACCGCTTTTATCGGCCAGCTTCAGAGCGTAATTGACAATGAAGGAAAAAAGAATCTGATCAATAAGCTTTCTAACCTGAATTCAACCGGCAGTGAGGAGATTTCCTTAACAGAAGCGCTTAAGGCATTGGATACGACCCTGCTTGAAAAAGTGGGAACAAAGACCTCCACGACCCGTCCTTTGAATAAGATAAACAATATCCTGGCTGAACTGGAGCAAAAAAAGACAGAGATAGAGCAGAAAAATAACATCTTTATGGAAACAGTCCTGGAGCTGCGCAGGCAAAACAGCATATTAGAGGAGCTAAATGCGAAGCTTGAGCAGTTATACATAAAGAAAGAGTCTATGAAAGCCTCCAAATTATTATCGCTTCAAAAAGAACTGGATGATCTTATTTCACAAAGAAGCAGAGTTGAGGAATGCCTGAAGGAAAGCGACAGGAATATTATAAAGCTGAAGAACTATGAAAATATTTCTCTTGATAATGTTTCCGAGATTTCAATGATGCTTCGGGAAGAAGAGCAAGTTGAGGAAATGCTCCTGTTGGAACAAACCAGGCTGGCCGAATTTCAGGAAAAATGTGACGAATTATCTGGTTCACTGGAGCCTGAAGAACTGTTTGAAAAAAAGGTAGGGGAAGTACAGGAAGCCATTAAATTCTATAATGAATCCAGGGATAAGTCCAGGGAAGACCGTGAAAAAGTGTTTAAACATAATCTGCCGGTTAAACAAAAGCGCAACCGGATACCATTTTTAATCCTTGCAGGGTTGCTTTCCTCGATGCTGTTGTTTGTAAAATATTATTACAATCATAATCCACTGTTATTAGGTATAGGCGTCGCAATAGCCGTTGTTACGGTAGTTGTTCTGTTTATTAATAATATAAGACGGAATAAGACGGAAACAAAAGCATACAGCGCGGCCGAAGAGCTTAACAAAGTCCTGCAAAAGGCCGGTTTTGCGGATATGACTGATTATGTCAGGTACAGGGAAGGCCAAATAAAGACAAGGGAGTTGTACAATAACTATAAAAAGCAGCATTCGGACACAAAAGAGCGCATTGAAAACCTTATTGCGAAAAAAGAAAGGTTTGCGGAAAACTGGGATTCATTCATAGCCGATTGTAAAGTAAATTGTGACAATAACGATAAGGCGGCAGTGATGGAAACAATCAAAAACGGAGTTACAAGTTACATAAAGGCATGTGAGGATAAGAAAAAGCTCCTGGCTGAAATAAAAAATCTGGACGACAAGTGCGGTATTGTGCTGAGAGAAGCCGGAATTCTGGCAGGAGAGGCTTTTCAGTCTGCCAATGATTTTATAAATTATGTGAAAGGTCTCAATTTCCAAACACAGGCGGGCGACGACGCGATAACCTTTGCCCGGATTGATGATATTATCAGGGAAACCGAAAGCCGTAAAAAAGAGACGGAAATAAAAATCGCGGCAATAAAAGCACGGTTGGAGCAGGCGCCAAAAGAAAGCGAGCTGGCAAAAGTACTTGAAGAAATCAGCTTCTATACAGAGAAAAAAGAAGAGCTTGAAATTAAAGGAGCAAGCCTTGTTCTGGCAAGCCAGGTGCTTAAGGAAGCGGCATTAAAAATGCAGAGAGACTATATCCCGTACCTCAACCAGGAAATGAGCAGAATGATGAATATATTAAGCGGGGGACGATATAACAAAATCAGCACCAACGACGAGTTAAGCATTAATCTTGAATCCCCTGAAACCGATGAGCTCATTCCGGTAAACCGCCTAAGTGCAGGAACTATAGATCAGGTATATTTTTGTATGCGGCTTGCCGTGGTTACTCTTATCGAGAAAGGCAGGGAGCGGTTGCCGCTGTTTTTGGATGAACCTTTTTCCCAATATGATGAAGAGCGTGTTAAAAACGCATTCGAGCTTTTAAGGGAAATATCGGAAAAGCGGCAGATATTCTTCTTTACCTGCAGAGAAAGAGAATATGAAATTGCCGCTTCGGTTTTTGGGGATAACATGAACAGAATCCGGCTTAATTAAAATATAAACCTGTCTGTATAAAAAGTACGGCAAATTACATGCCGTACTTTTTTTGTAGCATAATTCTCCAAGAATCTGAAAGAATAAACAACAAGAAAATAAATTATGAAAGCGGTGATCAATGGTGAGTAATATAAATACTAAAAAATTACTTATCATGATACTGACAGTCCTTGCTATATCTTTAAGCGCTTTTTTCAGTCAGGTCAGTTTTGGCGCCGGCCAGATCAGCGATGTGCAGCTTTTGGCCAGAGCGATAAACGGTGAAGCCAGAGGAGAGCCCTACGAAGGACAGGTGGCAGTTGGCGCGGTAATTCTGAATCGTGTAAAATCGCCTAATTTTCCAAACACGATTGCGGGAGTGATTTATCAGCCCGGAGCCTTTACTGCGGTTAGTGACGGGCAAATCAATGTTCCCATTGACCCGAAATCAACCGTGGTAAAAGCGGCTCAGGACGCATTGAACGGTTGGGATCCTACTTATGGATGTATTTATTATTGGAATCCGGCAACAGCCACCAGTAAATGGATTTGGTCCAGAAAAGTAGTTGTTAAAATTGGAAAGCATAATTTTGCAAAGTGACTAAAAATAATAATTCTTATAAAAAGGTAAGGTGTGCTATGGAAAACAATAGAATAGGTGAAGAGATAATTAATGCGGAAAGAAGAAAATATGAAAAAAATCGTGAGGAATTGGAACGGTCCAGGGCCAGAAACAGGACAAAGAATGTAATAATAGCGATCCTTATTGCGACGACGATTTTCGGCGCATATCAATACAATACCGCCATGAAACTGAGACAGCAACTGAATAATGCCTATAATAAAGCTTTTTACGAACTTGTTGATTATATTAAAAATGTTGAAGTCACGCTTTTAAAAGCACAAATGACTTCCTCGCCCGAAATGACGGCAGTAGTACTAAGTGATGTTTGGAGAGAATCCTTCTGCGCCGCCAGCAATTTGACACAGCTGCCTATTTCTATGGGAGTGCTGTCAAATACCGAAAAATTTCTGACGCAGGTGGCCGATTTGTCAAAGTCGATGGTAAAGCAGGTTACCTATGGAAGAAACATTAACGATGAGCAAATGAAAACTCTGGAGGATCTTCACAAATTGTCAGTGAACCTTGAAAAAGGGTTATTGGAAATGCAGCAGGATCTAAATAACGGAAATCTCAAGTGGGAGAATGTGGCCAAGGAAGGCCAGGAAGAGATGAAAGAAGTATCAGAGGATATGCCTAAAACATTCGGCAATATAAATGAACAGTTTGAAGAAATGCCCACTTTGATTTATGACGGACCGTATTCCGAGCACATGCAGAATCGAAAAGCTTTGGGCTTAACCGGCGACAAGGTAACTGAGAATCAAGCCATGGAAAATTTGAAAAAGTTTTTAGGAGCCGGCAAAGTAAAAAGTATTACAAAACTTTCAAACAACAATAATGGAATTATAGACACGTATAATTTTAAAATGGAACTGGCAAACAAAGATAAGGACAGCGTTGCCGAAGCCGATGTGTCGGTAAAAGGCGGACATGTAGTATGGTATCTCTATAACAGGGAAGTGGGAGAAAAGACTATTGATGTTAAGAAAGCAATGGAGCTGGGCAGAAAGTTTTTGGAGGAACATAACTATCCTAATATGAAAGAGTCATATTATATGCAGAATGACGGTGTTGCCACCATCAATTATGCATATGTCGGGGATGGCATTACCTACTATCCTGACCTGATTAAAGTTAAAGTTGCCTTAGATAATGGAGAAATAGTCGGTTTCGAAGCAAACGGGTATCTGATGAATCATACACAAAGAAATTATGGTACCCCTAAACTTACTGAAGCTGAAGCAAGAGAGAAAGTTATAAGAGGTGAAAACATTAAATCATCCGGGTTGGTTGTTATACCGACAAACTACGGTAAGGAGATTCTATGCTATGAGTTTACAGGCAAGGTGGACGACAAAGACTTTTTGGTATATATTAACGCCAATACAGGAGCGGAAGAGGATGTACTGATAATAATCAATTCTGAGGAAGGTATTTTAACCATGTGAGCACATACGGCACCTTTTCATAACACAAAGATCCTTCAACTCCGCTGACTCTGCGCTCAGGATGACACTCTCCCTGTCATTCTGAGCCACTATGTTATTCTGAGTGCTGGCGAAGGATACTGCGCGACTTTAAGGATGCCATTTTCCCTGCTGATGGTTATATAAAAACTTTACAACAATTTGATATTAATGATCATTTTTTTATTTTCTTCAGTATCCGAATATCTTCCCCTGCAAACTGCAGAGCCTGGAATTCTCCTATAATGCGTGAGGCTATTCGTTCGTCATATTCCTGAAAGAGCCTCTTATAATCAAGATTTGAAGCAATTATGGTCTTAGCGATGCTGTTTTTACCCTGTGCCTTTCTCAGCTCAAGAAGGGACAGAAGCTCGGCATATTTGGAATCGCTTACCGGTTCTGTGCCCAAATCGTCCAGGATGAGAAGATTTACAGTAATAAGGTTTTTATAGGCCTGTTCGCTTGAAACACCGTCTCTGTCTATATTAAGACGATACTGCTGGATTATCGGGAACAAGGATGTGGCGGAAAGATATAAAACGGTGTATCCCGCCTTTAGGATTTCAATGCCTATACTCTTTGCCATAAAGGTTTTCCCTGTGCCGGTAGGGCCGTAAAAATATAAATTTTGGGTCGATTTATCGGCAAAATTATTAATAAAATTCAGACATTGCCTTTTTACCTCAAGAATTTGCAGCCTCGGGGAAATATCGGTAAAATACTTCTTCTTATCGGGATTGGCCGGATAATAATTTTCATTGAAGAACTCGAAACCTGTCTCCCCGTCATCTACAAGATTGGATACTTTGTATAACTGCTCCAGGTACAAATTCTGATAACAGGAGCATGGCACAGACGCCCCGTCTTTGGTTATATACCCCCTGTCCTGGCAAATTGGACAGCTGAAGTGAGGCTCCAAATAATCGGTGGGAATATTATGCTCAGCCAGAAGAGCTTTCTTTTGCATGATCAAACGGTTCATTTTTTCAAGGTATTCATTAACAGTATGAGAAGATGCCTCTTCGCTTATCAGTGAACGGGCATAACGTACGCCTGTCAATGTGATTTCGGTTTCTATACGTGATAGCTCGGGAATCTTTTTATAAACTTCGAGTTTCCGCCGTTCCGCTTCGTAAATAGCTCTGTCTCGCTTCAGCGCAAATTCACTGTCTAAAAAGCGTCTTATATCAGCCATTTAAACATTGTCCTTTCAGTTTGACTATAACTGGTTTACAGTTTTTCAAGTTTATTATAGAATTCATCATCATAGTTACGCTGCTGGAAATTACCTCTGCGGGAAGTCTTTTCGCCGGATGGGGCAGGCTTTTTTCTTCTTGCAGAGGAAGAAGCCTCCAAATACGCTTTAAGCTGCTCAAAGCTCTTTATACCCTCCTTATGCCAATTGGTCAGGATATTATGGGCAGACTTAAAGGGAGTAGATTTGCCGACCGTAAGTTTGAGAGCTTCATCAATTATGGTCATGTCATAGCCGTATTCATTGAGCCAGGTCTCAAGATATTTCTCTTCGTAAGAGGTGAGTTTTCTGCCCAAACTCAGAGACTTTGCGATAGTCTTGCCGATTTCTCTTGTCCTTTCACAAGCCTCCATATATTTTTCAAGCTCCCAATGATTGGTTATGTTTTTTGAAGCCCACGTGGCAGCGACTCTTTCTACGTATTTTACGTTTAATGCGTTATTATCGTAACAGTACTTAAACAGGCTGACCATTACGTCCTCGTCAAAGCGATAGGTTAAAAACCAGTTGTCAATTGCAGTATACCAGCTGGGAGCCATGATTCCCTGAAAGAACATTTTATTAATGGAATCAATGCATTGATTCCTTTTAATATTTGCCTGGGTTTGACTGTTTACAGCCTCGGCATCTGATGTTGTTTTTTTCTTGTACAGTTTCAAAATAGCCTGCTCTTTAATGTTAGCCAGAGAGATAACATTCGTGGTACGCAGAATAAGCCCTTCCTGCTCAAGGATAATAAAGGCGGCATTAACAGTGTCCAGGGAAAGATCCAGCTTTGCTGCCAAATCTTCAGGACGGGCTTCCTTGTTGTATTTACTTAAAAAAACGCAGTAAAGGTACACCTTAACGGCATCGGACGGAAGCCGGGGCATTATATCGCTCAAGAATATGTCCGGGACCAATGTGTCCGACAGCAGGATGTCCTTAATAAATTCAAATTGCATAAAATACCTCATTATTTTCTTTCAAACAGGTAAAGATATTAATATAACTCGGGTACCCGTTCGAAATCTTCGATTTCGGTAACGGGTGAGATTATTAATACGGAGTATCAATAACTCGGGTACCCGTTCGAAATCTTCGATTTCGGTAACGGGTGAGATTATTATAGCATAAACTCAAAATATTCTTAATGGTAATTTGATAACGACAATAGTGATGTAAGGAGTAAAAACATGCCGCAATTAGCTGTCAGAACAAGATCCGGCAGGGTAGAAAGTTTACACGACGGGTATATTTGCGTGACTGATTCAGATAACAATATTATATATTCGATAGGAGATCCGAATGCCGGGATTTTCCTCCGTTCCTCCGGAAAACCTATTTATGCCGTGGCATATGTCAATTCGGGACTTATAGAAAGGTACAATATAACTTTAAAGGAATTGGCAATTATGTGTTCCTCCCATGAGGGACAGGCATTCCATCGAAGAATTATATTATCAATACTAAAAAAGATAGGCCTTAGCGAAAAAGATCTGGATTGCGGACACAAGTATCCGGAAAGCGAAAAGGTCCATGATGCTCTTGTAATGCTATGTAAAAGGCCGGGGCCTATTTTCAGCAACTGTTCGGGTAAGCATGCGGCATTTTTGGCCCTTTGCCAATTCTATAATTATCCTATAAAAAACTATACAAATCCGGATCATTCTGTACACAATATAATAAGAAAAACTATGGCCGAGTTGTTGGAATGTGATGAAAATGAAATAATTACAGGAAAAGACGGTTGCTCACTGCCCACATATTTTCTTACAATGCAGCAGGCTGCCTGGCTATATGCACGGCTCGCCCATGGTTATGAAGGAAAGGGAAAATATAAGGATTGTTTTGGGCTTATCCAAAAAGCCATGGCAGAATATCCCGAAGTTATAAGAGGCAGCGATACATTTTGCACCGATTTAATTGATTATTCCAACGGACGCGCTATAGGTAAAATTGGCGCAGAGGGAATCTATTGCATAGCTATCCCGGAAAAGAGATTAGGAGTATCAATAAAAATGTTTGACGGACATCCCTGGTCAAGCTATCCGGTAGCGGTAAGGGTACTGGAAGAATTAGAAATCTTGGATGCCGCGACTGTCAAGAAACTTGAAAAGTGGGCTCTTCCGGCTGTTAGAGACGATAAAGGTAATATAGTAGGGTATATTCATCCCACGTTTAGTTTAACGGAAAACAAGTGCAGCAGCTATAAACCGGGAGACATATATCCAAAGTAATAAGCAGGGGGTACTTAGAAACGTTCAAAATGAGAAATCTTGTATCCGTATACTTGATAAAAGATGATCCTTCTATTTCACTGTGTTCCCGCTCAGGATGAAATCAATAAGGCGGGTGCAAGGTTTCTCATGGAGATAAGCCGGTTTACTTCGGAGGAAAGACCACCGAACAGTAACTTTATTGAAAAAGTATGAGCGGTCTGTTGATATAATTTAAGGAGCTGGAAATATGGAACAATTAGCAGCAGTTACCAGGAACCGATATGTGGAAAGTATCCATCACGGCTGTATATGCGTTGTTGATTCAGAAGGCAATGTAGTGTACAAAAAAGGCGATATAAATACGATGTTCTTTTTCAGATCAGCAGCAAAACCTATTCAGATTATACCCTTTATTCAGTCGGGAGGAGCAAAAGCCATGAATTACACTCTGAAAGAAATTGCTATTGGCTGTGCCTCTCATTCCGGTGAACCGGAACATCAAAAGACCGTTTTAAACATATTAAAAAGGCTCAATTTAGATGTAAAAGATCTTCTTTGCGGGGCAAGAAGGCCATATAGTGATAAGGAAAATAACAGGCTCATTTCTCATGGGGAAAAACCTTCAGCGCTTCATTCGGGATGTTCAGGAAAACACGCAGCAATGCTGGCCTACTCAAAATATATGGGGTGTGATACATCAGACTATAATAAAATCTCTCACCCTGTTCAGCAGGAGGTTTTAAAAGCCATTGGTTTCTTCGCCGAACAGGAAGTTGAAAGCATCCCCATTGGCGTTGACGGATGCGGCCTTCCCATTTTTATTTTGCCTGTTTATAACATGGCTTTGGCCTATGCAAGACTCACAGGTTATTCTCAGGATCCCGGAAGCGCATACTACGAAGCCTGCAAAACAGTATTTGACGCCATGAATGAACATCCAGAAATGGTGGCTGGGACAGGTGAATTCGACACCGAGCTTATTAGGCATACTAATGGTAAATTAATAGCAAAGATAGGGGCAGAGGCGGTATACTGCCTTGGAATAAAGGAAAAGAATCTTGGGGTTTGTATCAAGATTGCCGACGGCAGCGAAAGAGCCGTATATCCCGTAGTTATTCAACTTTTGCTGGAATTAGATGTTTTAAGCAGTAGTGAATACGAAAAACTGAAACATTGGCATAAAGCTAAGCTTCTTAACAGTTTGGAAGAACATATAGGCTATATAATTCCGGTATTTCAGGAAAATGAGATTCTATCGCTGGGAAGCAGGGTTGACGCCATTTGATATTACTCACGGTACCGGTCGCGATTAATATCATTCCAAGCAGAACAAAATCTTGTCCTCCCTGTCATTCTGAGCGAAGCAAAGGATCCTTTTGCGTTGACGTAGGATCCTTCGGCTCCGCTTCGCTAGCTCATGATGAGAATCTGTATTTAGTAATCGAAATGTAATGGGTTATTGCATTAAAAACGCAGCTTAATATGCCGATAAAAAATATAATAAAAGAGCTTTTTATTTATGCTTCTTTAAACAGACATGTAAATAAATCAGGGGGATACCTTAATGGATAGATTTAAAAAAGCTTTTTCACTGCTGTTGGTGTCGGTGCTTATCTTGACAGGGCTTCCGTTGGAGCTAATAACATTTGCCGCAGAAGAAATTGATCTGACGGTAACATATAATCCTGCGACATATAAATATGAAATCAGCTACCCATTGGCAATCGAACCGGCCTATTCAGTACTTACATATCACAAGCCTGATGGAACCGAATCAGGCCCCATATATGGAGAATATAAAAACGGCAAGGTTGTTGTAAGTACGACGCTTGAATCCGATTATATTTATGATCTGTCTCTTAAAATATATAGGGCTGGAGATAATGCGCTTGCTTATTATGGAATGACATATTACCTTGCAAAAATAACATTTGAAGGCGAATCCTTTAATGAAATGGCAAAAATGAAGGATATAGAAGATAATGCTCCTGTATTTGAGCCGGAAGGCAGTACTGCAGGCAATGCTGTACTTGTAAAGAGCGGCGACAATCCTGTAATAAAGCTAAAATGGAAGATACCAACCATATATGATTCGAAATCCGGAATTATAAGAAGTTTTACTGATCCTGAAGCCCTGGCGCTGCTTCAAACATCTGGTGCTCCTATAGACAGAGCCTGTTTCCAGATTAATATGACAGTGGGCCAAGGCTCGACACGTCAGCTTAATTTTAATACCGACTATGATACCGAGAAAAATATAATAATAGAGGGTAAAGATGCTGAAGTTACAGTATCCAAAAGAAACGCGGAAAACCCCAATGATATTGTAACAGTTGTCCTGAAAAAAGAGCATGGGATTGAGCCCGGAACCGAATATGCCAATACCAATATTGGTGTTATATTTAAAAATGCTGCATCGGAGCAGATCGGAACAAGAATAACCAAACTTAAAACAGACAGTGGAAACCGTTTTGCAGTAAAAAATGTTGACTATGCCTTTAAGGATATAGGCAAAAACCTTACTTCAATCTTTACACCGATGCAAATAGAACTGACAAAAATAGATACCGACAAGGTTGAGGTGAGATTCAGAAAGATAGTAAACGGAAATTATCCTGAACTTTATTATCAGGTGCAACATGCTCCCCGTTTAGACGACTTTTATTCCCAGACTAATAAATGGGTTAAAATTCCTGATTCAGCAATTCCGAGTTCGGATGTTTATGGAAGGGAAATAGTAGATATAGTTTTGGATGGCGGCCAAAACCCGGAATACTATTTCAGAGTTGTATATTATGACAGTTCCTCGGAAAAACCAAGAAGCTCGTCTCTTGCTGTAGATGTTCGGAATTTAGGTGTTGATTCCGGTAAGCCGCCTCTTCCTAAAGAAATCAAGGTTGAGCCGATATATGCGGGCCGAGGTACAGTAAATGTTCCTACTAAGAGCTCTTCAAAAAGTGTAGAGATACCGAAAAACGACCTTCGACTGTCTTTTGAAAAACCTTTAATGTGGAAGCAATATACCGGTGATGCATGGACAGCTTTTAAGAATTCTGAGCCTCAAAAGTCAGACATAATATTCCATGTGCTTCTTTCAACTTTACTGCCGGATACTCCAAAAACAACCGGCACTACTGAAATAGGGAAACCGGCTACGAAAGTATATCTGCCGACAGTACAAAAACGTGTACTGGTATTGAGTAAAAAGGATTTTATCGAGGATCCGGAGGATCCGGACCGAATAATCTGCAATATACCCACAGACAGTACTTCCGGCACTTTGCCGGGAGATAAACTCTTTGTGGATTATGCCGGGTATTGGGATGATACTCAGGATAAATGGATTGAAGGGGAACGGGATTTGACCTCTGAGAACAATGAAGACTCTGATGGGGATAATACTCCCGGAGATTATCCTGATTTCCTGCTGCCAAATACCACCTATTATATGCAGATTTTTTCTTCCAGACTGGAGGATAATGACGATATATATGATGATATATGGGCTGATGGTTTGAGCAGCGATTTAAACAATCGCCTGTCTTATAAATCGCCTGTTATAAGTTTTACCACATGGCCTTTAACGGAAAAACCCGTCCCCATGCCGGATATAAGTTTAAGTATCGAGCCGGAGACCTTTATCGATCCGGCAACAGGGGACATAACCCTGGAAGGTATCAGGGTGAAATATCCACGTTTACTAACCAATGCGGAGTGGAAGAATTATGACAATTCTGACGAATCCGAAAAATACTTAATATACGAATTTTTTATCAGCAGGGACCCGTTAAATTTTGATGAAAATCCCAATGTGATTGATCAAGTACGATACCCTGAAGGATCAGAAGATACTGAAAGATCTGTAAAAATATACAAGGATAATAACGGTATTTCAATCCTACCCAACACCGTTTATTATATTAAAGCCAGAGCTACTCTCATGGTAGGCTCGCAGGTACTGGGCAGATCGGTGGATACCGCCGTAAAAACCATAACTACTCCCAAAATTGACAGCGGAGGGCTGGATAATGACGACAGGGAGCCCAGAGCGCCGGTAGAATTTTCTATCGCCGCAGATGCAGAAGGAGAACTGCTTTTAAGTGATGCCTGGGTTACTTTAAGCTGGGTTCATGCAGAAGAGGATGTAACCTATGAAATGGTCTGCACGTCAGTTTCCATACCTGAGAGAGCGAATGATGATGATTATAAGGATGACCCCGTAAATATTGGTTTTCTGAAGACATACAGCGATTTAAGAGATCCATCAGAGGATAATAAACTACATATTGATGTCAATACTATTACACTTGAAGGTTTTTCGGTAAATGAAAATGGACAGGTACTGATGCCCATTCACCGTGACTTCTTAAGGCCTAACAGAATTTACTTTTTCAGCCTCAGAGCAGTCAGGAACAGAGGTAAAATTGTAGACGGAAAAGCAGCTGAGATTACCAGCAGATGGATTACCATACCCGTTACAACCCGTATGGTGCAGCCTCCCGGATTTATAGAGGCTGTAAAAGATATGGAGATAGGTTTCAACATTAAATGTACCGCTCTCGGAGCTACTGCCGATTCCATGGAAGTCTACATTAAGAAACCCGAAGAAGCTGAATCCAGGTATGTTCAGTTGAACAGGGCTGAATATAGTTGTGTCCAGGAAGGAACGACATTTTACTTCAGGATATATAATCTTGAAGCGAATCAATGGTATGACATTCAGGTAAAAAACAAAGACAACGGATATTGGTATGACAATAACAGCAAAACCTGGGAAAATTCAAGGGGAACACCTGTTGAAGAAAAAACCCGTGATCCATTAAGTGAGATCGAGGTGCGTTTTGAAGGCCAGGATCCTTATGACTACTTCTTGGAGATCAGGTCCGATAACGATGCCGAGTACCGGAAGCTGATATATCGTTCCAGTGGGCAAACCGATTATGGTTATGATACCGAATCGGGAAGGATTGAATTTTATCGTGAAAAGACCCGGCTATATGTGGATGAGGGTTCTCCCAAATATGTTTATTACGTAAGAATCAGAGGAAGACAGGTACCTGATGAAGACGGAGTTTTAAGACACCAGCCGCTTAAATCGAACACTCAGTATTACATTAAACTTTGGGCATATAATCTGGAGGAATCCTTGCATATCGGTCCTGTAACTGCAAGAACCGATTTTTCTCAGGACGATTATGACAAAGATAAGAAGAAGGACAATGTTATTGACTTGTTCAACAATACGGCCGATAAGTTAACCCAAAAACTTTATTGGCGTATTGATATAAAGAATGACTCCAATGTCAGAGTTTTGCTGAAAGACGACAGAATAGCAAGCTTACTGAAGGCATCAAGGGAATCCACCGTAACGGTAAATATATCGGCGGAGCAGAATAATACATCTTATTATGAAGTGCTCATTCCTTATAAAACCCTGGAAGCAATAGAAACCTATGGAAGCAGGCTTAATATTAAGATTTTAGGAGCTGAATTCACCCTAAACAAGGGAAGTATCGATCTTGAGGATTTGAAGGCCAGAACCCTTTCCGGCGGCGCAAAGGAAGCTATGCTGCTGTTGAAAATTTACCGCAGACAGAGTCCTAAGAATTCTTTGCCAAATGGGGTTACAATGATCTCTAAGGCATATGAGCTTCAAACAGTGGCTATTGGTTCCCGCCGAACATATGAAGAAATAAATAACATGCTGTTTGACATCCTTAAAAATCCTGATGCCAAAGGCCCCTTCAAATACGGAATTTTAGACAGGGAGCTTACTGTAATATTGAATAATTTGGCGAGCTACAGTTATAAAAGCCATACAGATCTTAAAGATTTGATAAATACAGTTATCAACAAGGTGGAAATTGAGCTTTCCAGATATCTGAAAGATATTATTGACGGCGGAAGCGGCCTTACGGCTGACTACTCAGTTTCAAGAAGTATAAATGATCTGCCGGGCAAAATAGGAGTAAATCTTGAATACACGTACCGAAGCGGATATATTGCCCCATATGTTAATTACGGATCAGGTTTTGCAGAACCTGACGGAGGAAAAGGATATGTTATGCAATACGTACTTTTCCGGGTGGAGAAGCCGGGAGAGTATCTTATAATCAATAAAGGAGAAATAGTACCTCAGCCCGGAACATCAGGAAGCGGTTCTTATTCATTCCTGGCATCCCGCTATGACCTTACCAAAGTATTTGGGCCGGGTACTATCTATACCGCCAATCCTATAACCGGTGAACAGGCTGTTATGCTCTATGCGGTAGTAACTAGAAGGGAGAAAGAAATTATCGGGATGACTCCTGTTCAAAAGGCCACCAAGCTGGGTATAGCAGATATTATCGGGAGAAGCCAGCTTACCGGGTATATGGACAACCAGTCTTCTGTTTCAATGGCGGTTAAGCTTTATTGCACCAAAGCCAATATTGATCCTGATTATATGAAAACATCCAGAATTATATTTATTGAAAACGGGAGCGAAATAAAATCCCGACTGTATCCCTATGTTACCCTTGGTGTGGATATGGAGCTAATAACGTTGAATAATAACAAATTTGACGCCACAGGAAGAACCACCATAGGGAATATGCTGGACATGATATCCAAGGTTTTGGAAAAGCTCGATTAGAGCCAAAGGAGAACACTTATGAACCGAAGAATTATGATGAAGCTTGCAGCAATCCTGCTTTTATTGTCATTTGTGCCGGGGATCATACCGAATTTGGACATCTTTGCGGAAACCGTTATTTTAAACCCGCCAAGTCAAAACAGAGTAACAGATATAGGCTATGTTAAAAATGTATACGGCAGTGAATGGTATGCCAATCTTGAATGGGATTTATCCAGCGTCACTTTCCCTGTTGATGCCGATGAAAAATATATAATTATGGGGATGAACGAAATTGAATCAGGTACGGGAAAAGTGTTGCAGGATGCAATGACTATTCCTTTAAGCGGCAGTACAGCAAGCTATAAATTTACAGAGTATAATCCGGAAAATATTAAACACGGTACCATTTACGAAACCTATTTAAGAACATCATACACGACATATACAGCTTCAGGCAAATACACTGTTACATCACAAAAGTCCAACCCTGCTAAATTTCTGACAGGGCTGCATGTGGCTGTTGAGCTTATTCCTGGTACCAATTACATACGAATCAAATGGGATGATGTATGGGATACCACCGGCCGAATAAATTATAAGATTTTAATATCCGATACCAAGGGGTTTACTCAGCCACCGGCTATTCCTGACATTGTAGCGTCTGAAATAGGTAAGCCGGATTCCAATGTCACTGTTAACTTAGCCGAGAACAAACTGGAGTATATATATACTCATGCAATGCCCGGAAGGGAATATTCAATAAAAGTTATTCCAGTCCCCAGCGCCAATGTGGCACATGCTACAGCAGAAGAAATAGAGCCGGTTACCATAAAAACAGATATTCTCCTTCAGGCTCAGAAGATAGGCTATAATAATGAAGGAGACACAATCTGGAAGCTTTTCTGGAATCCCATTGTTAAGGGGGATACCTTTACCCGGGTTGATTATGAACTTTACCGCTATGTAAACGATGATCCGGAAGGGAAACTATACAGGCTTATTCCTGAACTGGACAATTATCAAATAACAATTAAAAAAGGTGATACCAATACCTACAGCTTTAGAATTGATGCTAAGGCATATGTGCCGGGTTCGGAAGCCCCGGTGGATTTCAGATCAAATAATAAGGTGGAACTGAAGGAACAGATTCCTCAGCAGCCTCAGGCTCCGGAGATAGTGGATTCTTTTCCTCCCGAGGATTCTGATTTGAAATATGATGACTTTTTAACTGCCTTTAGTGCATCAATTTTCTGGAAGCCGCCAAAAACGGGAGAAGGGCTTATTGATAATGCTGTAACTTACGATATCTACTTGCTGGAAGACATTAGATATGTCCAAAACCCGCCCTCAAACTACAAAATTGCATCCGACCTGACTGTAAGCGAAGCAAATATGATCAAAAGTAAAGCTAACGATGAGGTTATCGGATACAGATATAATCTGACGGGCTTAAAATCTAATTCAACATACTATTTTGTGATATACGCAAAAAAGAGTTATTTGGTATCAAGCCCGGAAGACGGGTTTATGGTAACAACCCCATATATATCAAAGCAATCTGTAAAAGTAATTATCACCAAACCGGATTCGGGAGCTGACCGACCTGTAGCTCCAGCTGCGCCGCCTTTTGGATTAAAGATTAATGCAGATGGGTCCGACAGCATTACATTTACCGGAGCTACATTGGTGATGGACAAGAAATGGTATGCAGAATATGATGATGAAAATAATAAATGGAAAGAAATCAAAGAAAAAGATTATGACGCAGATAATCCTCTGCATAAGGAAGTTGTATATCTACCCGGATGGTGGGTGGTGCCTCATGTTGTTAACTACAATGAAGCCCTGAATGTCATCCGAATGAGGAATAACAGGGACCCGGTTTACATTGCTTACAGTGATTTATTTCCTGGTTCCGATATTACGGCTTTTGAAATTCCACAGAAGAAGTTTGCAATTCCTAATCTTAAGGATAATGAGGACCAGACCTTCAGTTTTGAAATATCAGGGCTGAAGGACAATACCTCTTATTTGGTATGGATTACAATAGAGAATCAGAACGGGGTTTCTTCCTACCCTTCTGATGCAATAATCGTTACCACCCCCGTAGATGTTCCGGATCATCCGATAACACCGACAGTTCCTGATGACTTAAAAGGAATCGCAGCATCCAGCTTTGTGGATCTTTTCTGGACATATTTTACGGGTATGAATTATGAAATTAAGGGAGGAACCAGTGATAAACCGGATCAGGCTACCATAACAAGACAGGTCAGCTATGAAGAAATAAAGAATAATACATTTTTCAGAGTAGATTCACTTGAGGCTGACACGGTCTACTATTTCTGGATTAAGGCAATAAGTACACATAATGGTCAAAGCATTGAATCAGAGTACAGTAATCCTCTGGTAATAAAAACTCTGCCCCATAAGCCGCCGGCAACTCCAACCGGATTCGGCGTAGATAATAACGGGGTTACCGAAAACAGTATAACCTACATATGGACAGCTGAAGCCGGACTGACATATTATTTGGAGTTTTCCGACGATTTGAATTTTACTGATTCCAATATGATCCAGGTGGATGGCGGGACTTATACGGCAAGTGGATTGATATCCAACAGACGGTATTATGCAAGGCTTTATGCTTATGACCCCAAGACAAAGCTTCGAAGTATGCCTACCCGAACTATTATGGTCATAACAAACAAGAGCAAAAGTGAGTATGACGGCAGTTTCGACCTGGATGAACCTGTAACAGGAGACGGGCTTAATATACCTGCCAAGCTTGAAAACGGGGTATGGGTGGTTTCTTCTTTGGGTGCCAATGCTCATGTCCTGGCAGAAAGAATCCGAAGCCGATACGAGTCAATTGTGAAACTGGACCTCTCGGTTCCCCCCGAGAAAACCGCCATTATAAGATTAGAATTGAGTTCGGTTGTAATAGATGCTTTAACGGATTCCAAAAAGGAACTTTATCTCGTGTTGCCCTGGGGGGAGTATACAATACGTCCCGGGACATTCCATACCGATGAATATTTCAGATTAAAGTCAAAAAGCAATAATCTGGAGCTAAGACTGGAAACTGTTTCACCGGCAAGCCAATACAAACCCTCAAAGAATATGGCTATTATAACTCCGGTTACTGATTTTAAGTTTTCATATACAAACGGAAGCCCTGTCAGTACGCTTAATCTTCCAATCAGGGTGGAACTTCCTGTAGCAGGTATAAATAGCTATTTACAAGGGCAAATCAAAGCTTTTGCATTCAATTCAAAGCAAGGCTGGTATAAGCTGCCCACATTTATCGATTACTCACATTCCCGCGTTATAGGAGAACTGGACAAGCCCGGGGCAATAGTAGCCGCAACTGAGGGAATAAAGCCCCAAACAACTGTTCCGGTTTATATCAGGGAGAGTATGGAGAGAATTCAGAAGATTTATGATTTAAAAAGCATAAAAGACAAGAACTTTAACCACAATGCACTAATGACGCAGATGGATATATTAAAACTTTTGTTTGATGTATTGGGGGCGGACTATACTGAGCAGGACATAGCACAAAAGGCTGCCGGCGCTGGGTTAATAAAAAACGCGGGAGAGGTTGACGGATCTTATGTTCGAAGGGATAAGGCCGTTGATTTGCTGATCCAATTATATAAATTTAAAACCCACGAAAATCCTGTGCCTTCAAAGCCCGGAGTTTGGTCGCATTTTACTGATTTATCAAAAACGAACAAAGAATATTTGAATTCTTATAAATTTGCGCTTGAAATGGGTATAATTCAAGGTAACGCGACAAGCATGGCATATCCTGACAAAATGGTCACATTAGGGGAGTTTCTGGTTATGCTTGAGCGCACATTGCGAGTTTGCGGAGATTTATGATTTTTTGAAAATTATTTACCATGATTGAAACTGAAAATTAAGAAAATACTAATAACGAAAGCTTCGTATGCGGATTTACATAATGTTGAGAGGTGGAGTAATATGGGAGCTTTTGTTATTCGCGGGGGAAAGCCTTTAATGGGTTCTGCATTGATTTCAAGTTCAAAAAATGCAATTCTCCCGATTTTATCAGCATGCTTGTTAACTGAGGAAGAATGCGTTATCAAGCAAATTCCGGGGTTGGATGATGTGTCTGATATGTGCGAACTTATATCCAATCTGGGAGCAAATGTTAGAGTAAATGGAAGATCAAGAAAGATCACAGTATCAGCCCGGTCCCTTATCGGTCATACCGCAGGATATGAATTGGTAAGCAGGCTCAGGGCCTCTTTTTTGGTAACGGGGCCATTACTTGCAAGGGTTGGTACAGCAAAAGTTGCCTTGCCGGGGGGATGCCCAATCGGGAGCAGACCGGTAGATCTTCATCTCAAAGGGTTTGAAGCAATGGGAGCCGTCATTGAAAACGGACATGGCTTTATCGAGGCTCGGTGCCCTGACAAAAAGCTGCATGGAGCCACTATTTACCTCGATTTTCCCAGCGTTGGCGCTACTGAGAACCTTTTAACCGCAGCAGTTTTGGCCGAAGGCAGAACAATAATTGAAAATGCTGCTTCAGAGCCCGAAATAGTTGACCTGTCAGCATTTCTCACCAAAATGGGAGCAAAGATATCAGGGGCGGGAACCGATACAATTACAATTGACGGTGTGGATAAAGTAAATGGCGCTGAACATACCATTATGCCCGACAGGATCGAAGCCGGTACTTTTATGGTGGCTGCGGCTCTTACCGGCGGGGACATAACTCTTAAAAATGTAGTTCCTGAGCATTTAAAACCGGTAACGGCAAAGCTGAGGGAATCGGGGATGGAAATAATAGAAGGAAATGATACCATCAGAGTAAAAGGAAAAAGAAGACCTTTGGCTTTGGATATAAAGACTCATCCTTTTCCGGGATTTCCTACCGACATGCAGGCGCAGCTATTAGCCTATACCTGTTTTGCAGAAGGAACCAGCGTGATTGTGGAGACAATTTTTGAAAACAGGTTTATGCACGTAAATGAGCTTAGAAGAATGGGAGCCCAAATAAGGGTTGACGGAAGGACTGCCATTATCGAAGGAATGGAAACATTGCAGGGAGCCCAGGTACGCGCTACCGATTTAAGGGCGGGCGCAGCTCTGGTAATTGCAGGCCTGGCAGCTACAGGAACTACGGAGGTACTGGACATTCATCATATTGACAGAGGCTATGAATTTATAGAGAATAAATTACAGAGATTGGGGGCGGATATCCAACGGATATCATAAAATTCCCCCTCCATAAATACTTTGAGATATTTTATCCGGCAGGCAGGGGAGGTCTATCATTGAATCAGGATAATAACCAATACAGCTTTTTTGCTTTTTTATCCCGCATGAAACATATATACAGATGGAGTTTGATGCGGAATGTAAACAGAGAAAATATTATGGAGCACAGCCTTCAGGTGGCTATGATAGCCCATGGGTTGGCTGTAATCAATAACCGGATATTCAGCGGCGATGCTGATCCGGAAAAAACGGCTCTGTACGCTATTTACCACGACAGCAACGAAACCATTACCGGAGACCTTCCCACTCCTATCAAGTATTATAATCCGGAAATTGAAACCTCATATAAAGGACTCGAAGAAATATCAAAACACAAGCTTTTATCATTGCTTCCGGAATCATTGAAGGAGGATTACAAAAGGATTCTGTTTTATGATGAAACCAGCCTCGAAGGAAGGCTGGTTAAAGCCGCCGACAGGATTTGCGCCTACATAAAATGTGTTGAAGAATCAAAAGCCGGCAATGGTGAGTTTAAAAAAGCGCAGCAGTCAATATTGAAGAAGATAAAGGGCATGGACCTTCCGGAAGTGGATTATTTCATGAAACATTTCATGGACAATTTCTCCCTTACTTTGGACGAGTTGAATTGACACATGGGGCGCATATGCGCCCCATGTGTCATCCTGAGCGAAGCGTTAGCGAAGTCGAAGGATCTTATATAAATATAGGGCGTGTGCAAGGATCTCATATCGAACGCCTCTAAGCACCCAAGTTTTTAAGCTCAATATCGCCGCTTTATGACATTCCTCCGCTTGCGCTCCGTCATGTCCCGGCCGAGAGGTCTTCCTCTCACGGGTCGCTCATACATGTTCAATAAAGTTACCGTTAGGTGGTCTTTCCTCCGAGGCAAGCCGGCTTATCTCAATGAGAAACCTTGCACCCGCCAATTATCGTCATCTTGAGCGTCAAC